>Ga0351923_1039_pt1 | contig 25671 bp, 22 predicted proteins | sample BONcelT113001C11_FD_206859 | JGI IMG/M metagenome (GOLD analysis project Ga0351923, IMG submission 206859) | Enriched cells from coal bed in the Powder River Basin, Montana, United States - BONCAT cells T11 rep2 HSBNCT.T11.300.1.C11 ...
CTTTATGGCATAGAGTGCCGCAAAATTCATTTGATTCTGTATAATGGAATGCCTGATAACTGCCTAATGCCGATAAGACAATAAAAACAGAAACTCCCATTGCAAACAAAACAACGATAAACCTTTGTCTGGGGTCATTAAAATCAACAATAGGAAACCGAACTTCTCTGTTGAACTGCTGTTTTTTGCTACTTCTTATTCGGATTAAAATACCAAATAACATAATACTCAGCCCTATGAACATTATGGATGGTAATATGATAAAAGTAAAAAGACCCGAATAATTATCTGAGTCCCCAAAAATCAGCGACATTAAAAACAAAATAACAATCATAAAGAGTGAAACGGCAGCGATTGCAGCTCCGATTACCGTTGTCCAGCTATAGTAATGCATTGGTAACTTCATAAATAATGATGTTTGGTTTTACTCATGCCAACCAGTTACAATACTCTTAAAGTTTTTCGTAACGGGTTTGCCAGTAGTGCATATATAAACATGTACAACAAGAAATATTGAAATCAAAAACCCAGCAACTGCATGTAATAATGCTGTTAGTTGAATTCCACTAAACCCTAAGAACCTTGGCAATATAGTTTCAGGAAACAATAAAGCTATACCTGTGATCATGACGATAGGCACAAACAAATACATAGTTACAACATAAGACACTTTCTGCAAGGGATTAAATTTCCTGTCCTTACTTACTGGGAAAGGACTTTTCTCCCCCTTAAACATACCGGACAGGTAATACATCGACTGTTGCATAATTCTTTGAGGCAAACCCTTCCATTCAAGGATATAATACCTGATATTACGAGTGGAATAATTACCAATAATAAAAAACAAATAATTAATTACTAGCAGAATACCGGAAACATTATGAATACTTACAGCCAGGTCAAATCTAATCCGAATGTATTCATTGGTAGAATATTGCAGACTTATTCCAGTTATGATGAGTAAAATGATCAATATAGCATTAGAGGCATGCCATATGCGAAGCCATATTGGATATAGATAAAGTTTTTCGGTCATGATTTATTTTATAATTCTCATAATTATATGTATCAAAATCCCAACAACAGTAATTCCGAAAACAATGAAGCTAATCAAGTTCAAATATTCGTTTCTGTTGGCTCCAATAACATAGGCTTCGTTAAGGATAACAGAATTAAGAAAACCCCTTTCCTTTCGGGCCTCAATATTCTGATATTTATACAGGGAAGCCATAAGTATTGTATTTGTTGAATGACACTCAATGCAATTTCTAACGGCCTCTTCTTTTGTAAGAATATTATGATGTACCCATAGTGTATCCATCTTAGAAGTGTGGCATTCAATACACCTTACAGCAGAAAAATGCAACTTAAAATTGGGCAGGAAATGATGTATTTTTTCAAGTCCGGGTTTCAGATCGTCGGAAAAAAGTTCAAAATGGTCGTTGTTTGCATGACATTCCATGCAGGTGCTGTTGTGGTAGGAAACTATTTCGGATATCTTAAACTCACCTGTGGTCATCCTCCGGTATGAATGCGGATCGTGACAATTCCAGCAGGTAAATGCCTCTCCTATTCTTTCAAAATGAACGCTTTTCTGAAACTCTTCGTCTAATAGCTCAAAGTGAAATTGCTCATAGGCAGGATCGCCTCCATGGCAATCGAGACATGAGTACATCGGTTCGAGACGCAGTTCTGCTGAATGAGGCCAGGTTTCATAATCAGGCGAATGACAGTCGGTACAGGCAAAATTCCGGTGGACACCTTTGTAATAAACCTCTGCATTGTACACATAATTTGGGTTCATTGCCTTGCGTTCGGTTAGGCCTGTGTTTGTGTTATCAAACGAATAGAACCTTTGTCCATGGCATTGGAAGCATTGTTTGTTTGCTTCGTATCCATCTGGCAATTCGCCGGTTTCTTCAGTGGCTAAAAGCATCACCGGACAGGTGATTAGTAGTGCCAGCCACAGGCATGTGAAACGAATAGGTGTCATAGGGCTATGTAAAACACAAGTGCTTTCGGCCCGAAATGCAAATGGCAAACAGGCCGAAAGATCCTGGTGGTTCTGGTTAAATTAAATGATTACCAAGTTCTATTTCTTCAACGACCTGATGTAGCTGATGATCGCCCAACGCTCTTCCTCATCCGGGATTTTCTTTTCATAGTTGGGCATTTCATTACGTCCGATAAATGACATATAGTAAAGATCACCATCGCCATAGGCCTGAAATTTTGCGCTGGAGAAGTCGCCCGGGAATGTTTCAAGATTTTTGGCTTTTGGGCCATCGCCTAATCCGGTGTTTCCATGACACGAGCGGCAATGTTTTGCATATGCGGTTTTTCCTAAAGCAATGGCATCAGCATCTCCGGCTTTGTTCGGATTCTTCATGGCTTTATACTTAGCTGGCACATCCCAGGGCGCGCCTGCTTTTTGCTCCTGAGGCGCAACAAATGATGCAGAAATCCAGGCCACTGCGACCAACATCGTGAAAATCATTATTAGTTTCTTCATATTGATTATTGATTAAAATGTTTGTGCAAATATACTTAAAGAATTATTTCTTTAGGGTTCTTATGTAATTTATAACAGCCCATCTTGATTCTTCGTCCGGGATGTTCTTTTCAAAATTGGGCATCTCATCCCTGCCAATAATTGACTTGAAATATAACTCACCGTCGGTGCCTTTTTGAAACGATTCAGAAGTGAAATCACCGGGCCATGTCTCGAGGTTTTTTGATTTAGGACCATCCCCAGTACCAGTGTTTCCATGGCAGGAGCGACAATGCTTTGCGTATAAGGCCTTGCCAATCTTCAAAGACTCATCTGTGGGTTTCTCACTATTCTTTTTTGATTTATAAGTGGTTGGTATATCCCATGCGGGACCCTTTTTTTGGTCTTGAGGAAGTGTAAATGCACTCCCCAGTAAAAAAGCTAAGAGGATAGTAAAAAAAAGAGTGTGTTTAATTGTCATTGCTTTTAGGATTTTATGGATTTATTATAAAGTTAAAAACTCCACAACCTTGTCATGGTGAATCCCAACATCAGCCCGCCATCAGTAAAATCGCTTTTGTTAAACATCATGTTTTGCTGAGGCACTAAACCGTCTGATGAGGCTACATAAATATGGAACGCATGCGTACTGGTGCAAATTTCCCAGCCTATTCCAAGGTTTGGCTTCGAAGGATGATAGAATCCCCGTTGCTCCGAAATGGCTTTGATCTTTAACGGCACATCGTACTGAAAAATAATTGATGACTGGGGAGAGAACTGTGCCCGGCCATTAATCCCGACAGCGATTACGTCATGGTCATAATCTGAGTCAACACTATTATAATGAGTAAAACTTGTGTTGAACTGAAGTGACAACCAATCGTTGAATTTTCGGCCAATAATTAACTGCGAAAAATAGGAAAGTCTGTTGGCTGCGTTATACTCTTCGCCGAAAATATCCTTGTTGCTTCCATCAATGGCGACATTGCCATAAAAGGCCACAGCAACCGGGATGGTGTTTTTGCGTGTTTGCTCGAGTAAGGTGTATTTCACGTTGAAATCACTGTGCATCTTCTGGCGTGTGAGTCCATAGCCGATCTGAAGATTTTTGATAAGCACATAATTGAAAGCGAGCCTGATGTTGGCTCCGGGTGCATACAAACCAAAAAGATCGCTGAACCCATTATCCATGGTTCCAAATTTATGTTGGATCACATATTCCAATGTGCCATCAGATGGAATAAATGTAGTTTGGTTGTCAATTAGATAACCGCTCTGAAATGGCGGCCTGACAGGCCTGTCCTTTTCTTTTGCGGGCGTTGCTTCATCATCCTGTGCAAAAGCAGTGAACATGAAGGCTATCATTAACATGCTGGTAAATAATATCTTTTTCATATCAGTCTGTTTTAATTGTTTTTGGCTCCTTGTTTGATCCAGGCAAGAATGAGTTCGGCGTCTGCTTTTTTATATTTCTTGAAGTTATGGGTCGAAGCATCGGGGTGCGGATACCAGTAAATTTTGCTTGTTTCAGGGTCAGAGCTGTTAATCAGTGAAGGAACGATAGAAGCATATGCTTTACCGGCAGAAAGATCTGGGGCTGTACCTCCGGTTTTGTGGCAGGCCAGACATTGGTTCGACTCGAACAATGGTGCTATCTCGGTGGCAAACTTAATTTCAACCGTGGGATCAATAGGTGGAAGCTCGGGCTCAACCACAAACTCATACTGACATGAACTCAGTATAACTGTTGCCGTTGTAACTAATAATATGAGTAATTGTCTCGTTCTCATTATTTTAATGTTTTATTGTTTACTAGTTCAAATCATTAAAGAAGCAGGTTTTAGAACAAAACCTGCTTCTTTAATATAATCACTTAAAACACTATGGAAGTGCAGCAATTGTATTTTGCAGCAGTTTTACCGTATAGGTTGGATTGTGAACTCCAAGACTTTTGTCTTCCTTCACAGCCCGGTAATTAATGGCAGCGCCGCCGACAACAGCAGGATAGGTTCCGGCAATTGTATTGTCTGAGCCAGCTGCAGTAATTCCTGCTGCATCGAGTTTTGCCTTGAGCTCATCGAGCAGAGCGGATACCTCGGCCTGAAGTGCATTTACGCTTGCGATAAGATCGGTATTGTTGCTGTGGCAATCAACACAACCTGCTGTATTGAGGACACCTGCTGCATTACGCAGATACATGGCATGTCCGCCTGATTCGTAGCCATAGGCTGTTGTCATGTGGCAGGTAACACACTGATCAGGGATAAGGGCAGTGTGGAGGCTATTGTTTAGCCCATCGCCAATGTTGAACATTCCAAGGCCGGTAATAATATTAGCCTGTGTACCATAGTGCATGTGATAACGTGTGTTGGCCACGGTAATGGGGTTGCCACCAACAACGGGGAAATTGCTGATATTGCGACCCTGATGGCAACTGGCACAAAGACTTCCTTTTCCAAAGTCAAAGGTTTCTGTGGTATTGAACATCGAAATAGCTCCATTAACTGTAAGCGCCCAATCGCTTTCGGTGTATGTAGCATGGATGTTGTGACAGGTGTAACAGTTTGGCGGGTTCGGATTGTTGATGATTGCACCGGTTGCGGTGTAATCATAAGTGCCATTCTGATGACCAAGAAAACCCTGGCTGGTGTGGCAAATGGCACATTCGCCGTTGTTACGGACAAAGTGGCCACCAGTTGCATGCAGCGAAGCTTCCCATTGACGCGAAGCAGTAAAGAGGCTCTGGGAGTTGTCGTGGCATACCGCACAGGTGGCTGTTCCATCCTGTCCGTTGATACCGTTCTCACCATCTTTTCCGTTTGCACCGTCCTTTCCGGGTAACCCGGCCGGACCTTCTTTGGTACACGAAACAAACATCATGGATGCCAACAATACTGTTGCAAACATCCACATAAATGATCTCAGATTATTCATAGTTTTTGGTTATTTAGGTTATGATTAAAAATTTTGGTTTCGGACAGATTTGATTGCAATGCAATGTTAACACCCTTTTGTTAATCCTGCAACAGTAAAAAAGTGAGGTTTTACCATACAAAAGAAGACATATTTCTATTTATAGCATGATATATATCATGATTCTTAGCGATGTAAATCATCTGTAAGTATGTAACATATTACATATTAGATTTTTAATTTCATTTGTTGGTGAAATTAATTGCAAGTTACGAAACCATGGAGCATTTGTCAAGTATGCCAAAGTTTCTTAAAATTTCTTAAAAAAATCATTTTTCGACCCTCCCGGATGTTGGATTCGTTAAGATGTTTTGTCCAGATGAAAAGATTGTCTTAACATTCTTTCAACTTCTGCATGTATTAGCTAAAGAAATTTCATTAATTAATTCATATACTGAATATTAACATTGTCATTTGTATAATTAAATATCTTTGGCTTGCCACGGATGTCTTCAGTAAAGCCGTACTTATTGCCCGATACTTAACACTTATGTGTAATTAATAACAATGTAGGCAAATTATCTGCCTGTCCGGCACCTTTTCATCTCATTGACACTACTTCATTTTTAAAAATTGTGTCACCGTTGCAGCCAGGTCATGTTTGAACATTAGCATCATCTTTTAAAGAGCCTTATGACCAAACCAGGACCTGATGAGTTTATCCCGGGCAATAATGAGATTAATTGTTGCAATCGGTTCGTGTACTTGTCCGTGTAAGAAATTCAGGTTAATTGCAGTTCGGACATAATTAAGGGGCCTTTTAAGATTTATTTTGTTCATCATCCACTTTAACAACCATATAAACAAGGCTTTGCCATAGTATTGTACACCTCAAAGTTGACAAAATTCATTCAACAATGTAACAAGCAATAATCCTGGAGTTCTGCTGCTAACAAGAGGAAAGAACCATTCCTGACAAGTGAATCCGCAGGTTGTGAAGTATTCAACCTGAAATAAGTTTAAAAGCTGCCCATAATTTGCTGACTACTGCCACCTTAGCCCATATATGGAACAGGGGTAGCTGACTGAATAAGATTGTCACTGGCTAAATCCTTGCAATAACTGATAATCCCCGAAGCTGTTAACGTTGAAAAACCTATTTTTCAGACCCAAGGCATCGAAATCAACAACTTGTACTTTAAGTCCTTCTAATATTCCCTGCAATTTGAGCCTGCCAGCTCCAACTTCTTCAGACAGAACTTCAAGAGCTGACCTGTGGTACACCCCACAAACCGGTATCAGCCGTCCATTTACTTTTGCCACAACAGCATCAAATTCATTTGAATCAGCAACTAAATGATTTAATACTGAGTGGGTTACCAAAGGTAAATCACAGGGCACAACCATCAACAAATCATTTTCAACAGCGGATAAACAGCTTAGTAAGGCACCCGCCGGTCCCAGGCCTGGCAAAAGGTCGGGAATTTGTTTCACGCCCAATGATCCATATGATGCATCTTTGGAGCTGATAAAAAGTTGGCTGCAATGCGGAGTCAGGGCATCTATGGCATGTTGAATGAAAGGCTTGCCCTGATAAAGCAACCAGGCTTTATCTTGACCCATTCGCGATGAGTTGCCTCCTGCAAGGACAATACCGGCATAAACCTGTTTCATAAAACAAAGATAGTATTGTTTCTGCCTGTGAAATATGAAGTGGGCAAGACATGACCGTCTGAAAGACCCGGGGAACAGGGTTACTGTTAAAAGAATGTTTCAGTTAGCTTTTGCCCTTTTTTTGAACCATTCCATCAACTGAACCGTCATCATAAGCATCAGCAGGTTATAGACCGAATCTTCGATAGGTATGGTAAATATCCGAAAGTTGAGGTTGTGTGCCGGATTATAGCTGACTACCTGGTTTTCGATAAAACTGCCTGTCAGTATGCCATTGATAAGCAAAAATGGAATCCACGCAACAAAATAGGACAGCAGGAACATGCTTAGCCAGGGTTGACGGGTAAGCACGTTTATTACGAGCAAGATTGCCGTAATAAAAAAAACTATTGATGTGTACAATCTGTCGTAATAAATCACTGAAACAACCATCAATACTCCACTGACAACGAGCAGGAAAGGCCTGTGGAAGTGCTTCAGGGGATCTGTTTTCAGGTATGCAATCAGGCATGCATAGATAAACACACAGGCGTAAGGAACAACCACAAAGAACATCCATTCCTCGATGGGTAAACCAAGCAGGCGCTGGCCAATCAGGTAATCATCATTGAATGCCCAGATGTCGTAGGCTGTGAACACAACATCCTTACCAATAAAAAAGACCCCCATGATCAGGATTGCCGGAAAAAGATATTTCCATTCGCGGTAAAAAGCCACCTTGCGATCGAAACTAAGGACTAATGGGAAAAAAATAGTAAAAATGTTCAGTGACAGATACAGGTAGTTCATGATTGAGCTGGTTTAAAACACTGATAGATTTTCGGTAAGGATCAGGAGCAGGAAAAAAAGCGCCTGGATAATGATAACCGGAAGAGCAAGTTTATTCTGAAGATTTTTGACTCTGGAAAGTACTCCGAGATGCATCACAAAGGAGATGACCCACCACGCTATATAGTTTTGCAATGGAACCTGATTGCCTTCCCATGACCAGAAATCGAAGCGCATGGCCACCGGCTCCAACAGCAAATCATATCCCACCATCAAGGTTGCGCCCAGCGCAGCTTTAATCCAAAGGGCCAAATTGATCCTGTGTACGAGCGCGCCCGTAGCAAAAATCAGCAATGCCCAGTTGACCCCGATCATGAGCGGCACACCGGCCAGCTTTATTCCGAGCCCTGCACCGTAAGCATAAGAGCCAAAAACAAATCCTGTGAAAATACCCAAAAGTTCAACCAAATACCCGCTTATACCAATAACAAGTAAGCAAATGGCATACATCCTGTTGACATTTGTGGCATGATACAAGAACAGAAAGGCAACAAAGAGCAGGTTGTAGGATGTAAGTTTCATCAGCTGATCGGTATATCCAGCCAGCACCGTAACAGTGCCAACGAGATAAACAATTACCAATAATAAAAGGCTTCTCCTGTATTTATCTTTCATCCAGTTCATAACTTCATTTGATTAAATCCGAAACTATTTTTGCCGAAAGCAGGCATAAAGGTATACCTCCGCCGGGATGCACACTTCCTCCGCAAAAATACAATCCTCTGATTTTACTGCTTTCATTGGCATGGCGAAGAAATGCTGCATACCTGCTGTTGGAACTGGTGCCGTATAATGAACCGCCAAGTGATGAAGTCGCGGCTTCGATACCAGTAGGGGTCAGCACCTTTTCTGTTTCGATCAGTTGCTCTATTTGCTTGTTAAGCACTTTGCCGAGTTTTTCAAGAACAGCCTTTTTGTAGGCTGGTATGAGGGCCTCCCAGTCCTGGCCGGTGTGCGTTGGTACATTTACCATGACAAACCAGTTTTCGGATCCTTCAGGGGCATCAGCCGGTATGTCTTTTGAGGTTATGTTAACATATATCGTCGGATCTTTTGATGGTACTTTTCCGGCAAAAATATCTTCAAACTCCTGCCTGTAATCGTTGCTGAAAAAGATGTTGTGCAAACCCAGTTCAGGAAACTGCCTGCGGATTCCCCAATAAAAAATCAAAGCTGAACTTGAGCGTTCCTGCCTAAGAATTCGTTCAGGAGCCTTGTTTTCGGTCAGCAGCTTCCTATAAGTTAGCGTCACATCCATATTGGAAACTACGACCCTGGAATCCAAAGTTCTGGAAGATGTTTCAACCCCGGTAATCCGGTTTCCTGTGGTTCTTATCTTCATTACTTTTTCATTAAACGAAAACGACACACCAAGCCTGCATGCCAACTGGTAGATACTCTCTGTGATCTGATGCATTCCGTGTTTGGGCAAAAAGGTGCCAATTCCGTGTTCCAGATGAGGAATCATATTGAGCACGGCAGGTGCGCGATAAGGGTCTGACCCATTGTATGTTGCATAGCGATCAAACAGTTGAGTCAGTTTGGGATGATTCAAGGATTCTTGGTTCTCCTGATGCATTGATTTAAAAACTCCCAATTTATTTATCTGCATCAGTGCTTTAAACACGCCGGGGTTCAACCAGGTTGAAACTTTATGCAGGGGTTTCTCCATAAAGGTATATCCTGCCAGTTCATACTTTTGTTTGCTCTGCAACAGCCTGTTCAGGATAATGGTATCATCAACACCCAGTACTGCAGCTGCTTCAGTGGCAAATGCATGACTGTCGGCATGTGCTATCAGTTTTGTTCCGTCATCCCAGAAATATCTGCACGACTCATCTTTTCTTAGGTAAGAAAACATGTTTCCCGGCTCGAAACCGGCCAGTTGAAACAGTTCATCAACATAATGGGGCATGGTAAAAAGGGATGGCCCGGCATCGAAACGGTAGCCATTCTGTTCAAAAACAGTAAGTTTTCCACCCGGATAACCATTGGCTTCGATAACAAGCACATCATATCCTTTGAGCCTGAGCCGAACTGATGCAGCTAAACCAGCTATGCCGGCTCCAATGATGATGGCGTCATTCTGTTTCATGAAATATCCGCTTGTTTATTAAAATCGTTTTTCCATGCATAAGTTACCAAATTGTTCAGGCTGATTAGCTCAAGGGTGCGTTCGTGGGTAGATTCGAGGACCACAAGGGGCGGACAGCCATCCATGAAGGCCTGCAGCCATCTCAGGGCGCACAGGCACCAATGGTCACCGGGCTTCAAACCAGGAAAGGCAAACTCAGGTCGCGGAGTTGAAAGGTCATTTCCCTGTGCACGGGAATACTCCAAAAATCCAGAGGTCATCACAGCACAAACCGTATGCATCCCCTTGTCATCGGCTTCGCTACGGCAACCTCCATCACGGTAGAAGCCTGTCATCGGCCTGATGCTGCATGGCTTCAGGGGTTCGCCAAATACATTTTTTTCTATGCTTGTCATAATGTTGAAACAAAGATAAGTCAGAATGGTTCTGAATGTCTTGCCACAGTTTGCTGATTGTTCAATTTATTGCGGTTCCGAAATCGAACAGGTACATTTTTTCTTTCAGAAAAGGCCAAGTTCTTTTCTGATATAATTTGTTTTTCGCGAAAAGAGGATTGCTGAGCCAAGACAAAGAACTGCTGCAAAAACGATGGTCAATGGTACACTCAATGGGCCGGCTACAATGCCCAGCAGCAAACTTCCGAGAGGTGTGAACCCCATGAAAGACATACTGTAGAACGACATCACCCTGCCACGTTTGTCTTCCGACACCACTGTTTGCAGCATGGTATTGGTGGCAGCAAACTGGACGATCATTCCGAAACCAGTAAAATACAGCAAGAGTAACGACAGCCAGGCGATTTCAGAAAATGAGAAAGCAATAAGCCCGACAGCAAACAAAATTGAAGTTGCCCTGATGAGTTGAGGCAGGCCGTTAACGGTTCGCCGCGTGGCCAGATAAAAAGCACCGGTGAGCGCGCCTGCGCCAATGGAACCTGTCAGCAGACCAAGCATCTGTGAATTTCCCTGCAGAACATCACGGGCAAAAACAGGAAGAAAAGCCTGAAAAGGAAGGCCAAAAACACTGGTGGTAATCACCAGCAGGATCATGTAACGAACAGGACGGAAAGAATACGCATACAGGACTCCTTCTCGAAGTTGCTGAAAAATGGTTCCTCTGGGGCCTTTGTGTTTTACATGGTTCACCCTCATCGAAAGCAGGGCTGCAATTACTCCTATGAAACTAATCCCGTTGATCAGAAAACAGACTCCCTCCCCTGCCCATGCAATCAGGAAACCGCCAATTGTAGGCCCGAGAAATCTGGCAGTGTTTACCAGTGTTGAGTTGAGGGCGACAGCATTGGAAAGGTATTTGCGGTCGCTGATCATATCGGGAATAAAAGCGTGCCTGAAAGGGGTGTCAAATGAAAGCGCAATACCGTTGACCACAACGATTGCCATGAGCAATCCGATATGTATCTGTTCTGAAAACACTAAGTATGCCAGTAAAAATGCCAGAATCAGCGGAACCGTCTGTGTGATGACCAGCACCCTTCGGCGGTTTAGCCTGTCGGCATACACCCCTGCTATAGGCGAAAGAAATAAAGCCGGAATCTGACCGGAAAACCCGACAAGACCCAGGTAAAATGCCGAATCGGTAAGCCTGTAAACCAGCCATCCAATAGCCACATTCTGTATCCAGGTTCCCATCAGCGAAACCATTCCGCTGATGAAAAACAATCTGAAATTCCGGCTTTCCAAGGCACGAAAAGCAAATCCCATACCCTGAAAATACGAACGTATGTCGAGGAAACGGTTCAATTACACCTGTTTTTGTGTGTAAAAAACGGCTTACGGTTCAAGAACAAATAAAAAAACTGTGCTGCTTTCAAAGATCAGGAATCAGTATTTAGACTGATCAGCTTAGCATCTACTGATTTAACCAGATTAAGCTTGTGCTCAATTTCTTTCATATGTTCCGGATCCCCTGTCAGTTCAAGAAAAATAAGCCCTGATTCGGTACAGTTTTCGAGCACATCGTCGTGCAAGCCAAGCCTTGTTTTGATGAAGCAGCCCCATCCGGTAAGTATCTTTTGAACTTTTTCTGCTGCTTCTTTTCTTGATCCGACCAGGATTAACATTACATGTCGTGTCATACTTTATGGTTTATTAGGTTTGTGAAAACACTATTCCGTTTTTTTGAAAAAGCTGCTGACTCCTTTACCAATCCTGTTCATGGTTTCGATTCCTCTGGCCAATGGTTCCCCATCCACATCTTTATACCGTTCATTAACATAATCCACTCTTTGCTGCTCAGGAAAAAGCACAATACGGCTGTTGTTCTCACATACTCGTTCAATCCGCTCGGGCAGGTTGTCGAGCATACTATGGTATGAAGCTGCGCCGCGCCGTGAGCCGATGACCAAGAGTAAATCAGTTGTCGCAAACCTGTTGTTGCTTTTGATGAATGAGTCCCAAACCTCGAGGGTTTCATAGGATACCTTGGCCGAACTGCCTGTTTTTTGATAACATTGTCTCAGAGCCTGTCCGGTTAATTCATCGCAATAAAAAGTTATTGGGGTGCTTAATTCAACCCCAAGCCTTCCAGTGACAGTAAACCATTGTAAAAAACCAATCTCAAGTTCAGCAAGAGGTGGTATTAATACTTTGATTTGTTTGTGGTTGGACAGCGGGAGAACAAAATGGCAAAAAGCTGTTGTTTTGTGTGTGTGTTGAACAATCGAATCGAGGCCGTCGCCGATCAGTTTGCTGATGATGCCCTGACGCTGGGGCCAGCCCATAACAATAAGATCTGCACCTGTTTCCCTTGCCGTGCGGGCGATGCCAACAGGTACATTGTGGTCAATTGTTGCAATGAGATTTACATTCTGCTCATATGTAAGAGCCTCATTGGCCAGGTTGCGCAGAGTATTCCTCGCTTTTTGCAGGTTAAGCTCTGCTTCTTCGTTGTTGGGAACAACTGAAAGCACCGAAATTGTATCGGCGCCAATCTTGTCGCGGATCAGCGAGCCGAACTCCAGCAATTTATTGAAATTTTGCAGATTAGCCAATGGCAGAAGAATCTGTCTGGGATAGGCATTATCAACCTTATTTACTACAATATCGGTGTCTTTTGTCCTGACTAGTGCTTTTCCGCTTCGTTCGGTGACAAATGAAGCCACCACACAGGTTACCAGAATCAGGATAATGGTTCCGTTGAGGATGTTCTCGTCAAGCAACCCCTCACGAAATCCAACAAGTATAACGGCCAGTGTTGCCGCTGCATGGCTGCTGCTCAGGCCAAAAATCAGATTACCTTCTTCACTCGAAAAACTGTAGATGATTTTTGTTGTCAAAGCCGCAAGCCATTTACCAAGAAGCGCTACCGCCGTAAGCACTGCTGCAATAACAAGTGCGGCAGGACCATTGAGCAGCACGCCCAGATCAACCAGCATACCAACGCTGATCAGGAAAAAGGGGATAAACAGGGCATTGCCGATGAACTCAATCCGGTTCATGAGCACCGATGTGTGCGGTATTAGCCTGTTGAGCACAAGACCCGAAACAAAGGCACCAATAATAGGCTCAACACCAGCCATTTCGGCAAGAAAAGCTGCAATAAACACAACCAGCAATACAAAAATGTAGTGCGAATGTCTTTCACTTTCCAGCTTTTTGAAAAACCAGGCCGCAATACGAGGTATCACATAAAACATAATCACGGTAAAAACAGCCAGCGCAGCTATAAGCTGAATCCAGAATGCGGGCCCGATGCTACCCTTGCTGCTTGACAAGATTATTGCCAGCAACAACAGTACCGCCGTATCGGTGAGAATGGTGCCACCAACGGTAATAGCAACCGCCCTGTTTTTTGAGACACCAAGTCTGCTGACAATGGGATAGGCAACCAGGGTATGGGTGCTGAACATGCTGGAGGTAAGCAGGCTGGCCCAGAAATCAAAACCAAGCAAGTAATAACATACCGGAAATCCTACGATGAGCGGAAGCAGAAAAGTAAGACTGCCAAACACAAGGCTTTTGTTTCTGTTTTTCCTAAATTCATTGATGTCGAGTTCAAGACCGGCAATAAACATAATATACAGCAGGCCAATGGTGGAAAAGAGATCTATGGCGGCGTTTTTTTCGATCAGGTTAAGTCCATGGGGGCCGACCAGTAAGCCAGAAAGTATCAGTCCGATGATGCCCGGAATCCTCAGCCTTTTCAATAAAACAGGCGAAATAAGAATGATTGCAAGAATGATCGAAAATACCAAAACATGGTTACCAAATGGCCTTTGGAATTCGTGTTGGAGCATTTCGATCATGGCCCGGTGCAGTCGCTAGTTGGTGGCAAATGTAGTGGTTTTTTGGTTGTGTTTTTCGCATGCCCAAGATGTGTCTGATTGAGCCCGAAGGGAAAAAAGTTCCCAAATACAAAACCCTTAAGTTTCTTATTCAGGTAATTTTTAGGAGTTACACTTTCTTTCACGATACCCAAAAACTTTCATAATGGGAAAGCCAACCATAAGATGTTTTTAACTAACTTTTTTCAATTGCCGACCGTTTAGGGGCAAATAAAATTTAATAGTTATAGTGTTGCTTTCGTGATATTTAGGGCAAATTAGTGTTTATTTTTCAGCATAAAGATTCATATGAAAGAAGAAGAATAACCTACAATAACTTGACAAGCACACCTGATTTGATGTACTTTTCGCAAAATTCACCAAAACTTTTACCATGATACATGCAAAACTTATTTACGCAACCCTAGCGGGCGGAATTGTTTATTTTCTTCTTGGCTGGTTGTTATATGGGATTCTGTTTATGGATTTCTTCATGACCAACTCTATTTACTATGAAGGACTGACCAAAGAAATGCCAAACCTCCCCCTGATGTTTCTGAGCAATCTTGTTATGTCTTTTTTGCTGGCATTTATACTCGACCATTGGGCCAGGCACAAAACTTTTGCTAAAGGATTTTTTACCGGGCTTTTCATAACATTTTTCTTTGCCCTTTCCATTGACCTGATGTTTTATTCCACCATGAACCTTTACGAACCTTCCGGACTTTTGGTTGATATTTTGATCATATCGTTTATGGGAGGCATATCAGGGGGCATCATGGGATGGATTCTTGGTTTGGGCAAGAGAACCGCCTGATTTCAAGGTGTAATTAAAAATACCCGAAGTCCGATTTTATCCGATAACAAAATATTTTTTCAGTAACGGGGCGAGGTCATCTTTGTTATAGGGCTTGCTTATGTAGTCGTTGCATCCGGCCGAAATGGCATGTCGTCTGTCATCGTCCATTGCGTAAGCTGTGATGGCAATAACGGGCAGGTTGGGTTTAATCTTCCGGATGTGTTCGGTTGCTTCGTAACCGTTCATGCCCGGAAGTTTGATATCCATAAGCACCAGCGCAATTTCATGATCATTTTTGCTCATTTCTACAGCCTGCAAGCCATCTGTTGCCCGAACCGTATTTTTCAGCGACAGCGTTTTCAGAATTTTGTTCAGATATTGATAGTTAAGCTCTTCATCCTCAACAATAAGGATTCTTGATGAGGGTTTCAACCGTGTATCAGCATCATCATCAGACAAACGGGCATCAGGATTTTTGACCCTTTTGAGTTCAAAGGAAAAGGTTGAGCCCTGCCCGGGCTCTGAAACCAATTGAATATTGCTCTCGAGCAGTTCTGTCAGGCTGCGGACTATTGACAAGCCTAAACCCATGCCTTCATAAAACCTCCTGCTGGAATCGTCAACCTGACGAAAGGTTCTGAATATGGTATCCTGCATATGCGTCGGGATTCCGATTCCGGTGTCGGAAACAAAAAACATAACACTTTCTTCCTCAGCCCTGTAACCAAATCGGATATGGCCTGAATGGGTAAATTTTACCGCATTGGAAAGCAATTCAGTCATAATTTTGGAAATGATAAGCTGGTCAGACATGAAGGGAATATCGTCGGGTTCGGCTTCCAGCAAAAGCATGACATCCGCGTTGCTGCATTCAGTAACAAATTGCTCATGCAGGTGTTTCATGCAGTCGAATAAACTGAAAAAGGCTTTGTTAACTATTCTGTTTCCTGACAATATCATTGATGCTTCCAAAATATTCTCGATGGTCCTGAGCAGCCGGTTACTGCTTTTTTCAAGGTGGTCGAGATAGCTAAGTTTGTCCTCCTGAGGCACTGAGGGATCAATCAGCAGGCTTGAGAACCCTAGAACACCATTGAGGGGTGTGCGTACTTCATGTGATATATTATTTATAAAAGTAGTTTTCAGCCTGTCGCTATCTTCAGCCCTTTCCTTGGCATGAATGAGTTCGAGGTTCATCTGCCTGAGTTTCGACTGGTCTTCTTTAATTGCAAGATAGTAAATGGGCTTACCGTCGGAATCATATATCGTTGATATGGATGCCGATTCCCACAAAAACTCCCCATTCTTTTTTCGGTTTCTGAACTCACCCCGCCAGGTTCTTCCCGAGGTGATGGTTTCCCACAGATCCTTGTATTGATCGCTGGTTGTATGGCCCGACTTCAGTATTGCAGATGTTTTCCCCCTGACTTCATCAAGGCTGTATCCGGTGCGCTCAGTAAAAGTTGGGTTAACATATTCGATGATACCCTGAAGGTCGGTTATGACAATCGAAGCAGGGCTTTGTTCCATGGCTCTTGAAAGTTTGATCAACTCCAGTTCAGTTGATTTTCGTTGGCTGATATCACGTGTGGTGATTAGGCCCACAAGTTCATTCTCACTGCGGTAATAGGCTTTTCCGACTGATTCGAGCCAGATATATTCTCCTTCAGGGTTGCTATACCTGTATTCTACCTGATAATCCAGCCCGGTTTCTTTGCCCATTCTGACAAATTTCTTAACCCTTTCAAGGTCGTCGGGATGCACAAATTCAAATATACTTCTGCCAATTACTTCATTACCCCGTCCGGTAATCCTTCTGTGCGAAGGAGAGACAAAAATGCATAAGCCCTTGTCATCTGTCATAATAACGGCATCGCTTATATTTGAGGCAATAAACTCATTAACTACCTCACTATGCCGAAGTTTTTCCTCAATCTCTGATTTAACCTTCAGATTTGTCAACAATTCGGCAAACAACCTGAGCACACTTATTTCTTCTTCATTCCAACTCCTGAGACGTATAACCGAATCAAAACCAATGTATCCAAGGCAATGCTCCCCATGCATCATAGGTATGGTAATGAGCGACTGTATGCCTTGCGGTTCGAGGATCGCTCTTAGGTTATTGCTTGTATCGAGTGCCGACACATCCGGCACAATAATGGTTTCGCCTTTCTTATGCGCAGCAACCCAATCAGGAAACATTTCATTTGGGACTGCCTTCAGGTTTTCGATTTCCGGACTTATACCCTTTCCGCACCATTCATGAGTATTTATCATGATGTTATCATTCCAGCAGTACTCGAACAAGTAAATCCTGTCAACTCCTGTAAAATCGCCTATTTGCGACATCGCTTCTTGAATGGCATCATTAACTTCGTCGGCACGAAGGTTGATGAACTTGCTGCCGAGCTGAGTAACAAGCTGTTGCAAACGCGACCTAAATTCCAGCTCCTGTTGAAGCATATGCCTTTCGGTGATGTCAGCAATTGAAATTAAACCTGCGGGGCGTCCATTGTAAGTGATCCGGTTGCCGGTGAGCATCACCCACACCGGGCGCCCGGATTTGTGGATGATCCTGAACTCATATGATGTTGGAACATCTTCGCCAAGTTGCCTGAGCGTTCCCCTATGGTGAATCATTTCGCGGTATTCGGGGGCAACAATTTCCCAATAAGGTTTTCCGATAAGCTCGTCTTTGCTGTAGCCTGCGACAAGTTCACCAGCCTTATTGGTATACACCCAATAATCATCCTGATAGATCATAATGGGAAATGGGCTGGATTCGGCCAGATTACGAAATTTGTTTTCACTTTCGGACAGACGTTTTTCTGCTGCTTTTCGTTCGGTTATGTCAATCAGAATTGTCAGAATCGCCGGATTGCTGTCGTAAACAATCATGTTGGTGCGCACAATGGCATCTCTGGTTTCGTTGTTTCCAACGACAACTTTTATTTCGTAATCTCCTGCATTGATTCCTTTTTGCTGGTTGGCAATATGCCCCATCACCAACTGGCGATAATCCTGGTGCACAAATTCCAGCACATTTCTGCCCAGCACCTGATCTACAGGCAGTTTAACTGCATTGCGTGTGGCCTGATTCACATAGAGTATTTTGCCCTGACGATGGATCAGCACGAGATCGGGCAATTCGTCAAGCAGCAGCCTGAACTGTGCTTCGCTGTTTCTGACAAGCTCGTGCATGCCCATGGTTTCAGAAATATCAGAAACAATGGCAATAAAAGATTCTGTCTCTTCGTGTTTTTGAGCAAATCTTGAAATGGTAAGCCTTCCCCAGATGATGGTCCCGTCCTTTTTTATGTATCGTTTATCAAGCTGATAGTAATCCCTTAGCCCTGCTGTTAATTCCTTAAACAAGGAAGAATCAGCCATAAGGTCATCTGGATGGGTAATGTTGCTGATAACCGGTCCCAATAATTCTTCCGAAGCATACCCGAGCATCCGACCAAGTCCGGGATTGGCGTATCTGATTTCTCCAGAAGAAGTAACCAATGCAATTCCAACACCTGCCTGGTTGAAGATTTCCTGATAGAAAAAATCATTGTGTTTTATTCCCACCCCATTCCTGTCCATTTCTTCAGCAGGGACATTCCGAGCATCAATGAACCTGTTTCGTTCGGGCTCCTGATAAAAAGGCAATTGATTAGTGTGTGTCTGGTGGTCAGTGTTATGCGTTGTGCCGGCTGGATATATCATGCCGATCATCAATGTTGTCACTTTTCCTTCATCCTTGAATAAAGACACCGTACATACAGCTTCATAAGAATGGCCATGAGGCGATTGGATGATTAGGCCGAACTGTGTTTCGCGTCCTTGGTTCAGAATTTCCGTCAAAAGATCAGGCAGAAATCCATTGGTGGTATTCAGGTAATTGTTGTTAAAAAGCGAGAGTCCCAACAAATCATCTGAATCAATCCCGAATTGAATTTGTCCTGATTTGTTCCAATACAATATTGTCCCTGCGCCGTCCGCAATGAAACACGGTAACGGCAGCTGTTCACAGATATTTCTACAGGCCTGAGACAAGTCTGATTTCAGGGACATATACGGTTGTTGTTTTTTCTGCTTTCAGGGGCGCAGAGTTCCGCAGGATAATTCATGACCTGTTTTCCAGGGACCTGCGGTCTTATGCATCTTTAAAGCCTGACAAATATAAGGCATATTTGTTGCAAACTAAAACCAACGTTGCAACTTTACTAAAAAATGTCTCTAATACCCCTTAAGTTCCAACAATACAGGGCAATGGTCCGAATGAACAGCTTCGGGCAGGATACGGGCTTTTGCAATTTCATTGCTGAGGTTTTGTGTGGTAATATTGTAGTCAATACGCCAGCCTTTGTTGTTGCGCCTTGCATTGGCCCTGTAGCTCCACCAGGTATAGTGGTGCGGGTCTTTGTTCAGATGGCGGAAGGTGTCGGTATAGCCCTGTGCCAGAAACTGCTCCATCCATTCACGTTCTTCGGGAAGGAAGCCTGACACTGTGGCGTTCCTTATCGGGTCATGGATATCAATCGGCCGGTGACAGATGTTGTAGTCGCCCGAAAGTACCAGTTTCGGTCTTTTCTGTCGCAATTCTGCAACATAGCTCTGAAAATCAGTGAGCCACTGCATTTTGAATGCTTGTCTTTCGTCGCCGCTGCTGCCCGAGGGATGATACACACTTACCACCGAAAGGTCGCCAAAGTCGGCCCTGATGAACCTTCCTTCGTTGTCGTAAGCTTCGATGCCCATGCCAGCCTCCACATCATCAGGGTTAGGCTTGCTGAGGATAGCAACACCGCTGTAGCCTTTTTTCTGTGCCGGAAACCAGAAATGATGGTAACCGAGTTTTTCAAATACCTCAAGAGGAATCTGGTCTGTGTCGGCCTTAATCTCTTGCAGGCACAGGATATCCGGTGCAGCAGCCGTGATCCATCCGGCAAGGTTTTTATTCAGGGCAGCCCTGATTCCATTTACGTTGTAAGTTATGATACGCATGGATACATTTTTCAGCTAAAATAATCATTCATCCACTGCCTGTTATGCAAATCAGCTAAAAATCCTACATTCGCATATCAAATGAAAAGGCAGGAAACCAAAGTCAACCTTCCTTCGTGGATTCAGAAAAGGCTCAAACGCTTCATCCGCTGGAGGACCAATAATCTGAACGACAGGCAGTATATCATGATGCTAAGTGTTGTTGTGGGGATTATTGCCGGGCTTTCTGCTATTGTGATCAAAAAATCGGCTCATTACATCAAGGAATTGCTTACCAGCAGTTTTTCGGGCGATTATGCCAATGAGCTATACATTCTGTACCCGGCCATAGGTATTTTGCTTGCAGTTGTTTTTATGCGCTTTGTGATACGTCGCGAGCCGGGACATGGCATCCCCGGAGTGCTCCATGCCATTTCGCGCAAAAACGGGATCATCAGGTCGCACAACACCTTTAGTGCCATCATCACCAGCGCCTTTACTGTTGGTTTTGGCGGGTCGGTTGGGCTCGAAGGCCCCACAGTTTCCACAGGGGCTGCCATTGGGTCGAACCTCGGGCAGGTACTCAGGCTCAACTTCAAACAGATTACATTAATGATCAGCCTGGCCAGTGCTGCTGCAATGGCTGCCATTTTTCAATCGCCGATTGCAGGTATTGTGTTTGCTATTGAGGTAATCATGATTGACCTCACTATGGCCTCAATTGTGCCTCTGCTGATCTCATCTTCCACAGCCGTACTTACATCCTATTTTGTGCTTGGTAAAGCAGTTATGTACCCTGTGTATGTTCACGACCCCTTTATCCTCTCCAACACCCCATTTTATATTGCCCTTGGGATCGTGGCCGGTTTGCTGTCGGTGTATTTCACACGGGTGTTTATCGCCACAGAACGGCTGTTTGATAAACTAAAAGACTGGAGGGTGCGTTTTGTTGCAGGCAGCTCAGTACTTGGACTGCTTATTTTCCTGTTTCCGGCGCTCTACGGCGAAGGCTACGAAGTGATCAACAACAGCCTGCAAGGCGATTTCAGCGACCTGTATAACAATAGTATATTTTATAATTTCAAGGACACCGGTTGGGTAATATTCCTGCTGTTTGTGGCGGTGATCATGTTTAAGGCGGTGGCTGCCTCCGTAACCTTCGGGGCAGGCGGTGTAGGCGGAATTTTTGCCCCGGCTTTATTTATGGGAGCCTTTACCGGTTTGTTCTTTGCTGTGTTGGCCAACCACCTTGATCTGGGGGCCCTCAACCCGAGTAAGTTTGCCATGGTAGGTATGGCCGGCATGATTTCCGGCATCCTTCATGCCCCGCTTACAGCTATTTTTCTGATTGCCGAAATCACTCAGGGTTATGAGTTGTTTGTGCCGCTGATGATAGTTTCCACCATCTCGTTTGCCACCATCAAACTGTTTCAGCAAAATTCAGTGTATACCTATCAACTAGCCCGCCGTGGTGAACTGCTCACACACAACAAGGACCGCACCATACTGAACCTGATGAAGGTAAACAAACTGATCGAAACTGATTTCAGAATTATTCCGCCCGAATATACCTTAGGCGAGCTGGTTCAGGTAATTGCGCAATCCAAGCGCAATATCTTTCCGGTGGTGGATGCCGCCGGTCAGTTTATGGGACACATCCTGATGGACGACATTCGTACGATTATGTTCGACACAGAACTCTACGACACTTCGGTGGAAAACCTGATGGTTAGCCCCACCTTTATCATTGATCCCGAAGATTCGATGGAAACCGTTGCCGTTAAGTTTCAGGAATCAGGCAAATACAATATCCCCGTGCTGAAAAACGGCATCTACCTCGGATATATCTCACGTGCCAACGTGTTCTCGACCTACCGCCAGAAACTGAGCGAGATTTCGGATGACTGAGGCTGTTTTTTGCCGGCTTCAAATTACTGGATGAGCAACACATATTCCATTGAAAAACTTTGTGATTACCCACTTAAAATATTGGAACGATAAATTTAGGTGAGAAAAGACAGATTATGTGTATCACCTAACCGCAAAAACCATGAATACTCAGTGTCCATCTCTGGTTAAATCACCCCCTCATAGCCCTGCATCTTCCATGCTTTCCGCAAATCCTGTTTTGGGCAGTCTGCAGCCCTGCGTGTCGCAGTACCAGAATTGGAGCTTTGATCCTGTGCCCTTGTTACTCAGTGCGGGTATGGTGGTGAGGTCTTCGGCGGCAGCTATCATCAGAAATGGAGGCACTAAGGGAAGTGCATCTTTGAGTGCCTGTAGCGCACCTTCACCGCGGATCACCATAAGGCCCTGCGTACGCAGAAGCATCAACGCCTGTGCCCAGTGCGAAAAGCCCCCGGGATAACTTTCCATAAGGCCAGCCACATGTGCGAGCATCTTCTCTGCCCTGTCAGTCATAACCGAGTCGTGAAACAACATGCCCAGCCTGATCAACGCCATACACATTGAAGCATTGGAGGAAGGAACCACATTGTCGTATACCTCCACGGGATTGGCAATCAGCTCCTGCTGTCCGGTAGGCGCATAATTGAATATGTGTTGACCGTCTGTGCCAAAACGCTGCATTGCTGTTGTGACCAGATTGCGGGCATGGTGCAGCATGCTTTCGTCGCCGCTCACTTCAAACAGACTGATGAGGGCGTTGGCCAGCAGGGCATAGTCATCCAGAAAAGCAGGGATGCTGCCCGAACCGTTTTTCCAGGAGCGAATCAGGTTTCCATCGTTGTCCTTCATGATTGTCATCACGAAACCAGCGGTAGATTTGGCCTGCCTCAACCAGGCTTCCTCGCCAAAAACGGCATAAGCCCGACACAAAGCACTTATCATCAACGCATTCCACGAGGCCAATCTTTTGTCATCGAGTGCCGGGGGAATTCGTTTGGCACGTGCGGACAGCAGTGTTGACCGCGCTTGTTGCAGGGTTTGACCGAACTGCGCTTTGTTTAAGCCGTTGCGGTGACAAAAATCCGCTATGCTGCGGCGGCGCACCAGCACATTAAGATCATGTTCCCAAAGCGCTTCTGAATCCATGCCAAAAAACGTTCCGATAATTCCGGCTTCGTTTCCGAGCAATTCCTTAAACTCATCGCTGCGCCAGACATAAAACTTACCTTCAACACCTTCGCTGTCGGCATCCAGTGCGGCATAAAAACCTCCTTCAGGTCCAAGCATGTCAGCGATTAAAAAAGTGATTGTTTCGCGGCACACTTCCTCAAAACGGGCTTCTTTCATCAGCGGATATGCCGTTGCATACAAGTTGATCAGCTGTGCATTGTCATACAGCATTTTTTCGAAGTGCGGCACATGCCAGCGTTCGTCCACAGAATAACGCGAAAAACCGCCGGCCAACTGGTCGTATATCCCGCCCGAGGCCATCTGCAGCAGGGAGTGACGCACGTTTTGCATCATTTCATTGTTGCCTTCCTTGTGTGCTATCAATAACAAAAACAGAAGGTTGTCGGGCATGGGGAACTTGGGTGCGCCCCTGCTGCCGCCATGAACGGGATCGAGGCGGGCAGCGATTGACTCAGCCATCTTCACCGGAAGTGCATCGGACAGGACATTTTTGAATGTGTCATTGTTCACAAATCTGTTGTTTATCAGTGCCTGACTAAGCTGCTCAGCCTGTTCAAACAGTTCAGGTGATTGCTTTTCGTACAGATCGGCAAGCTGCATAAGTATGCCCATCCATTGGTCGCGCCTGAAATAGGTTCCTCCCCAAACCGGCCTGCCATCAGGAAGGGCAACGCAGTTCAGCGGCCATCCGCCTCGCTGCCCAAGCAGGTGCACAGCATCCATAAAAACCTGATCAACATCGGGGCGTTCTTCCCTGTCAACCTTGATGCAAACAAAATGGCGATTCATCAGGGCAGCTACCTCGGCATCCTCAAAGGATTCGTGTTCCATCACATGGCACCAGTGGCAGGATGAATAGCCAATACTCACGAGCAACATGCGGTTGGTGGTTCGTGCTTCTTCAAGGGCTTGGGTGCCCCATGGCTGCCATTGCACAGGGTTGTATGCGTGCTGCAGCAAATACGGACTTGTTTCATGAATCAAGCTGTTGGGTGTTGTGTGTTTCATCGGAGGGTTTTTCTAACAAACATAGCAGAATTACTGATTGTTCGGCACTCGAAATAAAACAAGCCTGAATCAAGGCATTTATGAAAAAAAGGCCTGCTGCAAAATGGTCTCTGCAGCAGGCCTCAAAAATAGTTTTAAAGGATTAGTGTCCCAGCCAGGAGGAGAGCATCCACACCGTTTTTTCCTGTTCACGGATGTAGTCGCTCATCAATGCGTTGGTTCCTTCATCGTCGATTTCGCCGGCCAGCCCGAGTATTTCGCGTTCTTTGGTGATAAGCACCTTAAAACCGTCGAGCAGGTGTTGCACAGCCTGACGCCCTTCCGACACGTTTTTCAGCTCCTTGATGACCGATGTTTCGTGGTAGCTACTGTAGGCATGGTGCGGAACATGGCCAAGGGTGAGTATGCGCTCGGCAATCTCATCGATCTTCAACTGTAGATCGTTATAGATTTCTTCGAATTTGAGGTGAAGTTCGAAAAACTTTTCGCCTTTGATGTTCCAGTGAAATCCCCTGACGTTCATATAAAAAACAGAGAAATTCGCCAGCAAACCGTTCAATTTCACGGCCAGTTCCTGTGCTTTTACAGCGTCTAATCCAATTGCATTTGTTTTCATGATATTTCTTTCGTTTTGATATTAATAGTTTGTTTTGGTTTACAATAACCGGCGGGCGCACTGCTCAAGTGAAGAAATCAGTTTAGCAGGGCACTTCGCCAATCATGTTTCAAATGTAAGGTTTTTACAATGATTTTTTTGCCAGATAAAAATCAATCATTTCGTAGTCTGACTTGAGTCTTTCTTCCATTTCACCAACTGTTTTTGGCGGAGGAACGATGGCTTTTTCGCCGGGCCTCCAGTTAAGCGGCAGGGCCACCTTATGTTTGTCGGCGGTTTGCAGGGCCTGAAGGGCGCGGATAATTTCGTCCATGTTGCGTCCGACATTGAGCGGATAATACATGATCAGCCTGATTTTTCCTTTGGGGTCAATGAAAAATACGGCACGAACGGCAGCTGTTTCGCTTTCGCCGGGTTGCAGCATACCATAGAGCTTCGACACCTTCATGTCAATGTCTGCAATAATGGGAAACTTCATCAGGATTCCCATTTTTTCCTTCACATTGTGTACCCAGGCAATATGCGAATGAATACTGTCAATACTCAGCCCTACCAATTTGGTGTTCATGCTGGTAAATTCATCCTCGAGCTGGGCAAATCCTGTCATCTCAGTGGTACAAACCGGGGTAAAGTCAGCCGGATGAGAAAACAGAATTGTCCAGCTTCCCTTGATGTGCTCTGAAAACTGCATCATTCCCTGAGTGGTCATCGCCTTGAAATCAGGGGCTTGGTCGCCAATTCTTGGCATCATAATAATTTCTTGATCCATAACGTTTTGTTTAAAAGGGGTAAAAAATGTAATTAATGAGGCAAAATTAGTCTTAATGTAATCATTTGTCAAATCAATAATATTGAACATATCATAGATAATATCTATATTTGTCAAAAA
>Ga0351923_1041_pt1 | contig 25614 bp, 23 predicted proteins | sample BONcelT113001C11_FD_206859 | JGI IMG/M metagenome (GOLD analysis project Ga0351923, IMG submission 206859) | Enriched cells from coal bed in the Powder River Basin, Montana, United States - BONCAT cells T11 rep2 HSBNCT.T11.300.1.C11 ...
GACCACTTTCAGAATTTTGTTCTTTCCGTAATGATGGCCTATACGCCTATAGGCTAACCCGTGTACATCAGCCAGTCCACAGGTCTGAGCACAATCGCGAGCAGTAAGGAAAACGCTGTAATGACGTTTTTCGAGTTCCTTTATGATCGGTTGGAATAGTGGGACATGAGGCGAATTATCGAGATCAATCCATATTTTTTTTGACAACATTGTATACGTTCCTTTTTCTTCTATCTCAAGGCTGCTATGCGAAATTATCATCCACCTTTATTTGTTCCGCTTGAAATTACTTTCCCAAAAAGAAGCTATTTCTTTGGGCAATACATGCCAGTATAAACCGTCGTACCTTTGTTTTACATATTCAAGAAATTCTTGGTAAAATCCTGAGGGGTACCCTTCCTTAACCATACATCCGTCTTTGAAATTCATATAATCTGGATGGCAATTCAACAGTACCATTCCTCCATTCTCTACAATCCAGTCCAATTTCCGTTTCCATATATCGATACTTTCTTCTTTCATAAGAACAAACAAGGTAAAATCCTGAGGGAGTGTATAGGGTAATTCTACATAGCCTTTTTGATAGGATACGCTCTCAACCCAAAATGGGAAAATAGTGCGCACTCCATCAGGCTGGGGTTCGAATGGGTCAGTATCAAACGTCGAGGCATCGTAGAGGATATTCAGATCAAAGAGCCAGTCAAGTCTGTGGTGCATGGCAGGAGAACGAAATCCCACCGCTCCCCATGTTTTCAGATATGTATTGATATGTATTGCACGCTCATTAAATAATGCGCGGGAATTATAGAGTTTTCCGTCATGGTATAATCCGTGAACTCCCACTTCAAAGCTATCTTTTTTAAGTTCATAGATAAGTTGTGGCGATACAACATAGCGTCTCGGAACAATATTGAATGATGATCGAAAGCCGAGACACTTCTCCATATTCATAAGCTGTTTACATTGTTCATGGCCCCTCATGGTATCTACATCATGCGTTAATATAAAAGCAAATCGTTTCCCATGCGGCCATCCAGTCCAATCTTTCGGTGCATGTCTTGCCTCAGGGTCAATAGGCCAGACCTTAGAAAATCTTTTGAGTTTGTTAAGTATGATGTTTCTCCGTAACAATATTTGTAGAGGTCTTGGTATAAAAGGTTTTAGATAATAGTATATGTTTTGTGGTTTCATACCGAATCAAGGCAGCGCATCATAAAAAGAGTGATCAACTATTTTGACGAAGAGCATTCGTTCAATCATTGTTCATCAAAATAAAAGGGCGTTCCAGGCGGAAGCACGGTGTAGTGAAACTTCCTCCTGAAAAATCTCCACTTTTCCTCTCTGAGCAAATAAGGTTCGAAACCGGCTCGCCTGGCAGCCTTGAGTGACTCAACATTTCCCTTGCGCATGTAACTTAACACCCATCGTGTAACGACAGGAGAACCGATTTTTGGTATCTGCCAATAAGCGTTTGCCATGATCCCCTTCCTTCGATACGTTTCTGGGGTATATCCGCCTTCAAGCAGCATCTCATCGTCAGCTAAGGGCGGAAAACCTCCATCGAAAAACTCGTGGATTTTCCCATCCTCGGATGGTCCAATAAACCAGTCGATATGGCAAGGAATATCATCCTCAGTGATTCCAATGTAGCACGTTCTGATTCCAGAACATGCCAAGAAAGACCGACGGATAACATTCCATTTGTCTTTCTTGCTCATTCCCGGCCCCTCAAGGTCAAGTATCTTCGCAATCTCTTCTTCACTCCCTTCACGAAAGGCAACACTTATCTTAACACCAGGTTCCTTAACAGGAATCGATCTGTCTTTTCTTACTACATAGGTAATACCATTCGAGTACAATCGACGCAGAACTTCTCCTATCAATATGCCTGCGCACCGATACTTTAATAAAACTTTTGCAATAGCCCATTTGTTCATAAATTACTCTCTCAATGTTATGATATAATAAGGGTTTACCCCATGTGTCTGTATAATATTCTACCGATCATCTTTAATAAAGGAACTGGCAATCGGCTAAATAGATCGTGGAACATAGTGAGGTTTGATCTTTTCTCGGTCAGAAAAATACTCTTACGCAGACTATATCTGTAATATAATATGGGATATTCTTCTGCGCCCCATCCTATTTTAAACTGCCTCAATCCCACGTGTTCCATCTCAGTTCTTCCAAAATAAAAGCTCTGATACCCATTCCTGCAGTACCATTTAATAGCTTCCCACATAACAAGGTTGTTGGCTCTGAGATGCTGATATCTTCTGTCGGAGGCGCCATATTTGTAAATGGCCTTGTCTCCGAGATGAAAATAAACAGCCCCGGCGATGGCGATGTTTTTATAATAGGCCATTACGACTAACCCTCTATCTTCGGATATGATATTATCATATATGCTTTTGAACAAATGGTACGGCTGCGACGGCAGGCCATGGCGCTTTCTTGTTAAACAGTTTAGCTTGTAAAATTCCCTTATGGATTCCATAGAATTCAATATCTTTATTTCAACGCCCTCCGCAAGGGCTTTTCTGATATTCCTTCTGGTACTGCCTTTGAAATGGAAAAAACAGTATTCTTCGTCGAGTGAGAGAACCAGACTATGACCGAAGTATGTTGCATAAGGTGTTGCATCTTGAAAAAAGTTTGCTCCATCTCGCAACTCAATAAATCTCCAATTCGCCTTTTTACCATAATTAACAAGTTGAAGGAAAATGTCCTGAAGCTGAGCATCTTCACTCATTATAGGTTCACAATAATCGGTGAATGGAAGGGCTACGCCCCTATTGCCTGTCAACGCGCTTTGTATATCCATCATAGGGATCAAAGCCACTATTTTGTCATTGTGAAATAGTGTGAAATAAGTGGGAACATAATGATACGATTCACTTAATACTTTTGCCCATGCAGATGAATGAAAGAATGAGTAGGCAGGGGTTTTAAGGAGCAGATTATCCCAATCAGGATAGTTTATGGGGTTTATGATTTGAAGATCCATAGAAAGTCGGTTGATAAGGTGATTGGTTGAGTGGTTAATTAAATTACCAATGTGTCGATTGACCTGGGTTAAACACTAACAAGCTTATTGAGATGACTCGATCAATGGATTCCTCGTAGTTTATCCTGCGGAGGGGTTCATTAATAACTACAAATCAACAAGTCATCTTTTCAACATATAAGACTTGATTTCCTGTGTCACATATTCAATCTGTTCCCTCGTTAGTTCGGGGAACATCGGGAGGGATAGAAATTCTTCTGCGCACTTCTCCGCAACAGAAAAATCTCCTTTTTTGTATCCAAGGAAACGGTATGCTTCCTGGAGGTGAAGCGGGATGGGGTAATGAATTCCGCAGGCTATATCCTGTTTTGCAAGAGCATTTATTATGCTATCGCGGTTTTCTCCTCTAACAGCAAAAATATGGTAGACATGTTTCGCATATTCGGCCTCCTCCGGCGTAATTATACCGGATATGCCTTTTAATAATTCTTTATAAAAACGGGCATTTTGTCTTCTTGCCTCATTCCATGCTTCAAGATGTTTTAGCTTGACGCTTAACACGGCACCCTGAAACCCATCCATGCGGGCATTCCAGCCTACCATGTCATGGTAGTATTTTTTTGCCTGGCCGTGATCCCTTAATATGCGTATCTTTTCTGCCAGCTCTTCACTGTTTGTCACGACTGCACCGGCTTCTCCGTAAGCTCCCAGATTTTTCCCGGGGTAGAAGCTGAAACAGCCTGTATTTCCTGTTGAACCCGCTTTTTTGCCTTTATATTCTGCACCGTGTGCTTGACACGCATCCTCAATAACAGATAATCCATGTCTTCCAGCAATCTCAATAATCGGATTCATATCGGCTGTCTGGCCAAAAAGATGGACAGGTATAATCACTTTAGTCTTTGGTGTAATAGAAGCTTCAAGCAAGGAATGATTCATATTATACGTTGATTCCTCAATATCAATAAAAACCGGCTTTGCCCCACAAAAACTGATAGCCTCTGCAGTAGCGATAAAAGTATCCGGCACAGTTATCACTTCATCGCCTCGACCAACACCCATAGCAAGAAGACTTAACCAGAGTGCATCTGTTCCGGAACCCACCCCTACGGCGTATTTTGTCCCACAGAATGCTGCAAATTCCTTTTCAAACTGGGCAACAAAAGGTCCGCCTGCAAAAGCAGTATTTTCCATTACCAGCCGGAGGGCATCATGGATTTCATCTTTAATAGACTGGTATTGTGCTTTAAGATCGAGAAAAGGTACTTTCATGGATTAATCTCTCCTTAATGACATAGTGATATCTTCCGTGCCCTTCCGCAATATTATTAGTTATGGAAGTGGCTGTCCTACGCATTTGACTTGCTAAGTTAAATTTTTCTTCAACTGGAAGGTTTCTTATTAATTTGTAGATCTTTTTTCTAAAGTCTCTTGCTAATTTATAAACCTCAAGATCTTCGAAGCTCTTATAAGGCATAACCGCTCAACCAATCAGCTACTCATTTATTTTACGTAATATCCTTGCCGGATTGCCTGCCACTATTGTATCCGCAGGAACATTTTTAGTGACAACGCTCCCGGCACCAACAATTGCATTTTCGCCAATTGTGACATTGCAGAGGATCGTCGAGTTGGAACCTATGGAAGCTCCTTTTTTAACAAGAGTCGGCTCAACTTTCCAATCCTCCTCTGTTTGCAACATACCGTCCATGTTTGCCGCCCTCGGGTAGGAATCATTTATGAAGACTACACCGTGTCCGACAAAAACATTGTCTTCGATAGCAACCCCTTCGCAGATAAAAGTATGACTTGATATTTTACAGTTCTTGCCTATTACAGCTTTTTTTTGTACTTCAACAAAAGCACCTATTTTTGTATTATCGCCTATGGAGCAGCCATATAGATTGATAAACTTTGATAATTTTACGTTTTCCCCAAGCTTTACATCATCTGATACAGACAAGTATTGACTCATAACTCAACAAGCCTTCCACGATCATTGAGTGACTTGTTTGCAGCTTCAAGGATTTTAACAACCCTTAATCCCGACAGGCCGTCATTCATCGGTGTTTTATTGGTCAGTATACAATTGATAAAATGTTCTATCTCAAGTTTTAATGCCTCTGTTTTATCCACTTTGGGTATCCACATATCACCTGAACGGTAGCTTACAAGCAGATCATAAATTCCCTCTCTGCCTGTCACCTCTACCCCCTTATCGTATATTTTTATTTTCTGATCTTCATGGAGGTCATTCCAAACAAGCATTTGTTTATCGCCACCAATGAGGGTTGTTCTTATTTTAACCGGTGACAGCCAGTTTATGTTGAAATGAGCGATCAAATTATTGGGAAAATACAAGGTCATGTAAGCTATATCTTCCAGTCCATTATCAAAATGAACAGCGCCTGTTGCAACTATTGCAGAAGGCCTGTACTTAATAAGATAGTCCATAATAGACAGGTCATGGGGCGCGAGGTCCCAGATAACATTAACATCGTGCTGAAAAAGACCAAGATTTACCCTTATAGAATCAAAATAATAAAGATTTCCAAGAATTCCGTCGTCTATAATTTCTTTAATCTTCCGTACTGCACCTGTAAAAAGAAATGTGTGATCTACCATAATTTTTAATTTATTTTTTTCGGCCAATTCTATCAGTTCTTCTGCTTGAGCTACACTATAAGTAAAAGGTTTTTCAACAAAAACATGTTTGCCGTTCTGAAGCGCCTTTCTTGCAATTTCAAAGTGGGTATAAACAGGGGTGACTATTGCCACGGCATCTATAGCTGTTGAGAAACATACATCGTCCGGGTCTGTTGTAACCTCGATATTTGGATAGGCTTTTGTGGCACGTTTGAGCATGTCTTCATTTATATCGCATATCGATACCACACGAGCGCCTTCTGTTGTGACAAAATTTCTAACTATGTTTGGTCCCCAGTAACCATAGCCCACTACACCGATCCGGATCATCTTTTCACCCCATTTTATGTTGTTTGGTATTCTGTATTAAAAATCCAAATTAATCAGGCTCGAAGATTAATAAGGTTTATCATTTTACTTTTCATCTTTACCTTGATCTTGCTTTATTAATATGCCCCCTTGCCTTTTATAACAACCCATGGTGTCTTAAGTAAAATTTTTATATCCAACCATAGGGACCATTCCCTGATATATTTTAAATCAAGGCGCACCATCTCATTGAAGGTGGTCCTGCTTCGTCCTTCTACCTGCCATAATCCTGTAATTCCCGGTTTAAATTCTACTATTCTCCCTTTATGCCAGATATCATACTGTTCGTACTCGTAAGGTATCGGAGGTCTTGGACCGACAAGAGACATATCTCCCTTCAGAACGTTAAATAGCTGCGGAAGTTCATCCAGACTTGTTTTCCTTAAAAAACTCCCTATTTTGGTAACTCTCGGGTCATCAGTCATTTTATAAACAGTCTTTTTGTTATTGCTTCCCAACTCCTCGTTCTCATTAGCCGTTTCTTTGATAAAATTTTTGACGAACATTTTGTGAATATTATGATTTTGATTAATGTACATAGACCTGAACTTAAAAAAAACAAAGGGTTTTCCGAACAATCCTATTCTTTCCTGCTCAAATAGTATTGGCCCCTTGGATGAAAGCTTAACCAATGCTGCGATGATAATAAAAACCGGCAGAAGCAAGGTAACCAGGAACAGGCTTCCTAAAACATCAATAAGTGTCTTGATAAAAAAAGACAAAACCCTTAAAGGGCTTTTGCTTGATAATGATATGTCAGGGTAAAGGCTCGGATCAAGCGGGGCGTTTGAGACATCAGGAACATTGCTTTCCGGAAAGGAATGGCAGGAAACGAGTACCTGTTTCATCTGTTCTATACTAAAATAATTACCTATATTCTCGTATATCCGGCGCATAACAATATCTCTTATTTTTTTTGAACTCCCATGACCCGGTTTCATTTCTCTAAACACAACTCCTATTACAGTTTGATAATTATACCATCCCATTAAATCAATATCTCTGATGGAAGATTGCAGCGCTCCAATTATCTTTTTTGTAATTTCTTCTTTTTCGCCGGATTCTTCCAGCGTGCTGATATCGAAAAGCATCATCATAAACGGGTTTGTCGACCTTTCTGACCTTTTCCTCTCCACGCGAAGAAGTTCGCCAAAATATTCTTCAACATAGATCCCGTAATCACGATCAATCAAGGGTGCGCAGATATTTGACATTGCAATAACCTTTTTTTTATTTAATATAGCTTTTTGCAGTTAATTAGTCTATATCGAAACTAAATCCACCTGTATATTAATTTAGGAATATAAAATTTCCGTTTATTAAAAACAACACCAAGAATTTTACCTCCATTTTGTATGATTCGCTCCTTTACGCTTAGGATTACAGGCCACCTTGTCTTTTCCGCTTCAACAACCAGTATAACACCATCTACTGTTCTGCAAATAGCAAACCCGATAGGAGATGAATTGGGTGGCGGCGAATCAACAATAATTATATCAAATCTTTTTCTTAACTCATCCCAGACTTTATCTATCTTTGGAGAATCAAAAAGGTCGGGGCTGTATGGAGAATTTACTGACATTAAACATACAAATAAACTGGCGTCTCCAACTCTGTAAAGGGCTTCAATCAACGGCGTATTGTCTTTCATGACATTTTTGATATCGTTTTCAATATTTATATCGAAGGCAATGTGTTGAGAAGGTAAATTAGGATCCGCATCAAGCAGCAATACGTTTTTCCCCAAACGTTGAGCGAGCGTACTTGCAAACTCGCGTGAAATTGTTGATGCACCCTCCCTCGACAAAGACCCGATAAATTGGATTATCTTTTCATTATTACCAGATAAAATAGAGTTGATAGACTGGTAAAGTTGAATCATCTCGTCTTCCATCCTTAATCGTGGGCTTTCTGGGACAGATGAAACAATTTTGGTATGCTTTATTTTTTGTTTTGCATGTTCTAAGGCTTCGTAGATTTTGCTCAAAATTATCCTTAAATTATTTCATTTGGCTGCAACTGCCGGGAATAAAATTTTTTCACCCGTTGGAATCTTGTTAATATTTTTTATGTGGGGATTATTCTTTTTAATCAGTTCAATCAGCTTATTATCAATAAGTTTTCTGTCATAAATTTTGTATACGTCCTCAATAAGCCCGGTCAGGTTGTCTCCCTTCTTGATTATCCTTACTAAAGGCTCAGATTGTTGGACTTCTTTTTCAGCCTGCTCGATTTTCGGTTTGCTTTCTTTTGGAATTTCTATATTCTTTTTTTGTACCAAAGGTTTGGCTTCCACTCTTGCTACAACCGCGCTGGAGTGAGCAAAAGGCAAATCGCTTATTGTAGATACAAAAAGTGGTCTATATGGTGATAACCAGAAGATTAGAAAAAGGAGGAGGAGGGAAGTCAAATAAATATATTGTGCTTTAAGGTAAAAATGGTCTTTTTTAATTTTAAAATCAGCGATTACTTCCTTTACTATTGCTAATGTAATTGGACATTGTTGGTACCCGAAACCATTGATAAGGGCATTGTCGCAGAGGATATTTATAGTCCTCGGGATCCCCTTTGCGTGTTTTATGATAAGTTGTAGTGCGCTTTTTGTGAAGATCGTGAAAAGTTGCCCTTCTTTCAACCCGGCTTTTTTTAAGCGGTGTTTGATATACATCAGGCTTTCTTCCCGTGTAAGGGGACAGATGGTCGCACGAATAGCAATACGCTGTTTTAACTGACGCAGTTCGTATTTGTTCAGTATATCGTCCAGTTCCGGCTGCCCGATCAGTACAATTTGGATAAGCTTATCTGTTGAAGTTTCAAGGTTGGACAACATGCGCAGATTTTCAAGCGTATCAACGGGCATGTTCTGTGCTTCATCTATAATAAGTATAACATCGTTGCCGGCGCTGTATTCTTCTATTAAAGCAAGGTGAAGCTGCTCTACCATATCAGATATGTCATACGATAAAGGCTTAATTCCAAGTTCATGAAAAATAATTGCAACGAGGCTTTTAAAGGGAATATTAGGATTAAAAACATAGATTGTTTTAAGACGTTTATTGTCCATCCTCTCAAGATATGAACGCAGGATAGTCGTCTTTCCTAACCCAACCCCGCCGGTAATAGCAACAAATCCTTTTTTCTTCTCCGTGCAATATATAATTGACGCCAAAGCCTGCTTATGGCTCTCGCTGAAAAAAAGAAAGTCGGGATCAGGGGTAATGTGAAATGGTTCTTTTTTCAGATTATAATAACTAAGGTACATAGGCCTTTATTTCTTGTACGAGATAGCCACAAGAACGGGTAGATGGAGATGTTTTTTTGCGCCTTCAGGTGTTGTAATACCTTGTGGAATATATTCAAAGGCAAAGGCCAGGGCAAGGCTTACAATAAAAGCAGCAGAGAGTCCGACGCCGATAATTTTATTCAGGTTTGCCTTTACAGGTACCGCAGGGGTTGATGCATATTCAAGTACCTGGATATTAGTTATTTTCTTTTTATCCATTTCTTCTATAATTCGTACTTCTTCATATTTCTTCAGGTACATTTCATATTTTATTTGTTGCATAGAAACTTCTCGTTCTAACTTATTTAATTCGTCGCTACTACTGCTAAGTTCTGCCAATTGCTTGTCTAAAGCATCCATTTGTTCCCGGAGACTTTTAACCCTTATTTTTTGCGGGGCTATATCTGCCTCAAGGCTAACCCCTTCTTTGCTTTCTTTTTTCTCTTCCAAATATCGATCCAAAGAGTCCCTTACGGACTTTATTTCATTTCTAATACTCGTTACTGGTCGACTATTTTCCTTATAAGTTCCTAACATTTGGGTTTCTCTTTGTGCAAGCTGTGTTAATAAAAACATTGCGTTTGATGTATATAGGTCCTGGTCCATTTTTGTTGTTTGGCTCTTTAAAAAAGCAACTTTATTGATTAATCCTGCGAGCTTGCTTTCTTCAACCTGTAATGTATTCTCGACATCTGTTCTTTTTGCTACAATAAAGAAGAATTGATCTTTAATGCTGGTGATCTGGTGTTTATCCTTGAAGGCCGCCAAACTGTCGGTTAATTCCCTTAATTTGTTTTCCTGCGATTTGAGTTGTTCTTCAATAAAAGGTGATTTGGATGTACCAAAAACCTCAAGGTGTTTATCTTTAGAAAATTCCACTAATGTATTAGTTACCTTTGCTGCCAAAAGAGGGATTTTATGGCGAAAGTAAATTTCTATTGTATTACCGCTCTTGGCTGCTTTTACAAGAAGATCCTGAATAAATTGTGCTGTAGCAACGTTGCTCAAAGCTGTACCCGACAAACGTGTGCTTTTTAGATTAGGATAAATATTATATGCTCCTATTGCACTGATGACGCGGCTAATAACGTCATGGCTCATAATAAGCTGAATCTCTGTATTTATCATGGATTCTTGACTGATCCCCGGTATCCTGCTTTCAGGCAAAAAAGCATCCGATATGGGGGCCAATTCTCTTCCGGGCTTCACCATAATAACTGACTTTGCTACGTAATGTATGGGTGCAGAAAATACCAGAATTGCAGTAATGATTATTATAGAAATAAAAGATGGAAGCATTTTATACTTATGCTTAAAAAGAATTGACAGAAAATCGCGTATACTGAACATTTCTTCTCTCGGCATCATAATATACAACCAGCCCTTTTCATTGCATTTGCCATGTAGGTTGTGGAATAGGAGAGGGTACACTGAATGGCAGCGTTCTTCTGATATATTGGTCAATCCAAAGGTTAAAATTCGCGATAGGCGATCTCGGAACATATACAATATCATAGGGCATCAAAAGAATATCCTGAGTAATATCAGTGCCATCTATCGCTTTTTCCAAATTTTTTGTTGTTACAATAAGTTTATTGTCAGTTCCTCGACGAATAATGATTACTTCATTGACTCGCGCAGTTTCTCTCATCCCGCCGGCCTGAGCGATAGCCTGGAGAGTTGTTATAGGCCCAACAAGAGGGTACAAATTGGGCCTATAGACTTCACCGTCTACAAATATTTTATGAGCGCTGAAAGAACGAACTATCACTGTTATATCGATATTTCTTAAATCAGTAGATTCGTACTTTTGCATAAGCAGATTTTTCAATTCGTCAGGCGTCAATCCTGCTGCAGTGATCTCTGGAATCAATTGAAGCGATATGCGACCGTCAGGACGCACAGGGATGCTCTGCACATTTAGCTCCGGATTATAGAAATATCTGAAGTCCAATGTATCTCCGGGCTGAATTGTATATTGAGTACCGGGAGTAAATGGAACCGTATGCGGATACAGATATGGTTGAGGAGTAAAAACAGGGCTTGGATTATTTACTATTGGCCCACCACAGGCACTTAAAAATAGCAAAGCAAAACTCATGAGAAATACTCCAATGTATCCCGAATATTTCAATTTCTCTTTCTCCTGCATGCTTTCAAGTAATATATTTTGTTTTTTTATAAGCTACCGCCATTTCAAGTTCAAGTTTGACAATATCAAGCTTAACTCTCGCAATAAATCCTTTAACCTTATATGGTGTCCATAAATACAGTGTGGCTTCTTCGCATACATTTTACCTTTTAATCAGGCTCCAAATCAATGACAAGTACTCTTCTTAACACGCTTAAGTTTAATAGCATAAATATTTACCCATACTCACTCCATATTTAGTACTAGTACTAAATATACATACTATATATAGCAATTTTTTTTGTCAAGGGCAAATTGTTGTTTATATCTGGAACATTGCATACAATGCTCTGACTACAGAAATATATTTTTCTTGATATTAATATACTCACCATAATAACATAGATAAAAAAGGAGATTGTACTCAAAGAGTGAAAACTAAAGAAAATTCATTAGGTATCATAACCTTTTTCGTTTTATTCATTATTTTATTTCTGTTCCCCCCTGTTGTTCATTCTGATACCAGCCCGGTATATAAAGACCAGTTTACAGGCATAGCATTCGTCTTCCTAAGGGGGGGGTGTTATGAGATGGGCGATTTTTTTGGCGACGGTATATTGGAAGAAAAACCGGTACACACGGTATGCGTAGATGATTTCTACATGGGAAAATATGAAGTTACGCAGGCTCAGTGGAGAAAGGTAATAGGCAAAAACCCTTCCCATTTTCAAGATGAAAACGACCGCAGTTGCTGCCCGTTAGGAATATGTCCCTGGATAACATTGGCACAATGCAATCCTATTGCCGGCATGAGAGAAGACCGAACCCCTGTTGATACGGTAAGTTGGGACGATGTTCAGGAATTTCTTTTTAAGTTGAATCGTCAAACCGGGAAAGATTACCGTCTTCCCACTGAAGCTGAATGGGAATACGCTGCAAAAAGCGGAGGGAAGAAAGAAAGATGGGCAGGAACAAGTTTCGAGTCTGAGCTTGACATGTATGCCTGGTATGAACCGAACGCCGAAACAAAAACTCAGCCCATAGGACAAAAAACACCAAATGGCATAGGTTTGTATGACATGTCCGGAAATGTGTGGGAATGGGTACAAGACAGGTTCGATAAAGATTATTACCGCAACAGTCCCAAAGACAACCCTCAAGGACCTGAAAAAGGATACGAAAGGATTCTGCGTGGAGGATCCTGGTATAACAATTCATGGGACCTTAGAACTTCATACAAAGTATGGGTTGGCCCCTCATACAAGACGGACAATGCAGGTTTTCGCCTTGTGCTTTCTATGCCCAAGCCGTTGCCGGAAGAAAAGGTTGTCGAACCCGACCCCCCCCCTGTGCCGGAGCCTCCACCTGTTGTAGAGTTGAAAGATATTCATTTTGCTTTTGATAAATACAATATAAGACCGGGTGACGCGGAGATATTAGAGAAAAATCTCGAGTGGTTTAAAGCAAATCCCGGGAAAAAGTTGAGAATAGAAGGACATTGCGATGAAAGAGGAACAGTTGAATATAACCTTGTTCTTGGTCAAAAGAGGTCGGATTCTGCAAAAGCATTTCTTGAAAAACTCGGTATTGAAAAAAACCTGTTGGATACGGTCAGTTATGGAAAGGAAATACCCGTAGACCCCGAACACAATGAAGAAGCCTGGTCGAAAAACAGAAGGGTTCGCTTCTCCCCGATCGAGTGAATTACCCCGCGGCAAGCCACGGATTATACATTGAAATTATACCGCTGTGAAGCAATCTTCGGGATATGGAACCTGCAGGGCAATCACAAAAGGAGCGGATATGGAGAAGATACTTAAAGGAAAGCTGGAAGAAGCTGAGAAGATAATAGAATCAGGACTTGATGCTGAGAGGGTTCGGCAAATCCTCCGCCTCATAGAAGGCCCTGACTATTCTGTAGAGTTTATAAAGGAGCTTACATTGTATAGCGAACTGCTCCCTATGGGACGTGAACCTCCTTTTACATCAAGGCAGCGCTATCTTCATTTTTTATGGGACATCCTCGATAAACTACCTATATGCCTTTTTGTAAATTTTGCAATGTTATTCAGAAGATTAATCGCCGAACACCTCTTCAAGAAATGCGGCATCGGCTTTATTTCAGAGGAGAATTTCAGATTCAACTTCGGACAGCATATAGAGGTCGGCGATTTTGTCTTTTTCAACCGCGGGGTATTTGTTGACTCAAAGGGCGGTGTTACCATTGGAAACCAGGTTTGCCTCACCGAGGATGTAAGAATATTCACCCATACCCATTCGGAATCCTCCCATATTATAAGAGAATACGGCCCTGTTGTGATAAAGGATTATGCAAAGATATATACAGGCGCCATTATCCTACCCGGCGTAACGATAGGTGAGCAGGCGATTGTAGCCGCCAATTCAATAGTCTCACAGGATGTTCCTCCGAATATGGTTGTTGCCGGTTCCCCTGCCAAGGTTATACGGGAAAGAAAGGCTGAGGGCAGGGTTGGAGATGAATTAGATCATATATGGCTGTATTGATTTGTTAATCTGTAAAGGTATATTGCCCGCATCCTCCTGTGAAAGCTTTTTGCGGTTTTTATCTCTGACTACCCGTCCGCTTGCGGCAGGGTAGTTTATTGAATTAACCCAAAGGACTGTTCGGTGCCGGTCATGCGGTCAAGAACATTTTGCCTGATTTTATCAGCCTTTTCAGGTGAAAAAGGTTTAATAGCTGAAAAATCCGGGTTCAGAGTATTATTGGGTTTAAATTCCTGTATATAGAACTGTTTTGCATCCTTTATATATTCTGCGGTTTCATAAATGTCTTCCTCTCTATGGAGAAAGGGGACGATGGTCATCCTGAATTCATAATCAACCTTTCCTTCCAGAATGAACTCAACACTTTCCTCTATCTTCTTAATATCCGTATCAACACCGCACCATCTCCTATATCTGTCTACAGGCCCCTTTATATCCATGGCTATATAGTCTATTAATCCTTCACTTACAAGACTTTTGATTGCAGCAGGCGATGAACCGTTTGTGTCAAGCTTAATAAGCATGCCTTCTTTTTTTATGTTCCATATGATATTTAAAAGGTTCCTGTGAATAGTCGGTTCACCTCCGGTGATTACCACCCGGTCAACCCATTTTTTATATTTTCTGAGTGTAAGTATTATATATTCGAGGGGAATATCTTCCATTTCAGTATGGTGGAGGACAAGGTTGCTGTTATGACAGTACGGGCACCTGAAGTTGCACTGTCCAAAAAAAATCACTGACGAGAGATGCTTTTTCCAATCAATAAAGCTTGTCTCTATAAAACCTTTGATGGGGAACTCATGATCCGCGCACAACATTTAAAACCTCTTCCATCTTTGGCACATTGCCCCTCCATTCTCCAAGGGAATTTTCCATTTCGTCTTCGATCACCACAGTGGGGAGGGACATAACCCCGTAAAATGTTGCTTCAGCAAGCCCTTCGGCTGTTTCTACATTGTAGGATTCAACACCTACATTTTTTTCCTTCAAACCCTTCTGTAAATTTTTCGCACTTGGGCACATCGGACAATCGTCCTTATAAAAGATTTTTACAATACCCATGGTTCCTCCCCGTTTTGGTATAAAAAGCCAAGAGCATGGGACAAAGGATTGGGCTTCTTTGTCTTTGACTTTCAGCTCTATACTGTTATTCATTTACCGCTTTTTTTTGCCCGCCAAAAAACTCTGCGTTCCTGTATCTGTCTTTCAGTTCGCCGAGCTTACCTTTGTTCCAGGCAGATATTTTTGTAAAATACCCCGTAATCCTTGTAATACCATCAACATCCGGAGAATGGCATGTTGACGAAGGACAAAACTCGTGGAGCCCTCTTGAGGTTTTGCCGCATTTGTTGCAAATGGTAAATTCAGGAGAAAAAGCAATCTGGTCATTTGATGTATACTTAAAAGTCTTTATGACAAAATCGGCTATAGCCTCCTTTGTCGGCTGAGATTCACCGAGCCATACATGAGAGATTGATCCTGCCTCTATCAGCGGGTGGAATATTCCTTCGTTTGTAACCCTTTCGATCGGATTCATATGGGTTTTTACATTAAGGTGGGTTGAGTTTGTGTAATACACCTCTCCTGTCGAAATATCACCCTTCACAACCCTGCCGGATGCCGGCGAAAAGTGATGGAGGTCAAGCTTTGCAAAACGGTAGCTTGTGCTTTCTGCCGGAGTTTGTTCGAGGACAATCTTCATGCTATCCTGTGTCCTGATCTTTTCCGTTATCAGGTTCATATGAGCGATAACCTTAAGGCCGAATTTTAAAGCCTTCTTTGATTCATGCATTTCTTCACCGGTATGGATTTGAACCATCTCGTTGAGCCCCACCATACCGACGAGGTGTGAAGCAAGATTGAATCTGAGATAAGGCATTCCGTCCCTGTTCATAGTCAGCAGTGAGAGGGGGCCGTCTTCACCAAGCGAGAGAAGCTTTTCCAGAAAGGACCTCTTTTCCTTGTGGGCCTTTACCGTAAGAAGAAACTTTTCTGTAAGTAGGTTGAAAAGCCTTGCGTCATCACTGTGTGCAAGATAAGCAACTCTGGGGAGGTTTATTGAAACATTCTGGAGCGCACAGTATCTCATTCTCCAAGGCTGTTTTGCATCAAGGAGGTCATGTTCTTCAAGCTTGAAGCTTAGGCGGCAGCATTCGGATATCTTGGCGGTTTCGCCCCTATCGAATACAAAGTACGTATTGCCTTTATCAGAAGCCACATCGGAAATGTGGTTAAGAAAGTCCATATAACCATCAGTTTTAAAGAACTTTTCAGTAATATGAACAAGGGGCTTCGGGAAAAAGAAGGGCCTTCCTGCGCCGTCGCCTTCTTTAAAGACCTCAAACAATTTCCATACAAACCTTTGCGCTTCTTTTTCATATTCGCCATAAGTTTTGCCGGTAAATTGACCGGAAGGTCCAATGGCAGGCGTGTCTACAAAATGTTTCGGGATCTCCCAATACAGATTAATATCGGAGAATATTGCCTGCCCCCCTCTTGCGACGGCCTGCTGTGAGAATTCGAATATGAGCATCTGGGCAAGCTGTTTTACCTCATCATCACTCATACCCTCAAGGTATGGGGCAAAGAAAATATTGATTGCATCCCATCCTATTGCGCCTGCAAAATTGCTCTGAAGTGCAGCGGCAAATTTTACAAGGTGGGCAAGGAGCACCTCGGGGTGTTTCGCAGGCTTCGCCATGGATAGAGAATGCGGGAGGTTAAGCCCGAACTTCTTAATATATTCCAATGATTGTCCGCTGCAATAAGGCCTGTCAATAAAACCCAGGTCGTGAAGATGTATGTCGCCGTTCATATGGGCATCTGCTACATCCTGTGAAAATACCGCAAGCAATGCATATTCTTTTTTTATATTCTCTGCAAGCGTAAGGTTGGTTGCCTCCGGTCCGTGTGGGACGTTGGCGTTTTCTTTGTTTGGATGTAGGATAAGGCTATCCACATCATACATCGGCATACCAAGCCTTGTATGCCTTTTCCGTTCATTTTCAAACCCTTTCTCTATAAGTTTTGCATTTACGAGCTCCCTGATGAGAGGGGCTGTTACCATTTTTACCCCTGATTTCCATATCATCCGCTCCACTTCTTTGCTGATCTCGCTTGCCGAATCATGGTCTATATACGTTTCTCTTATCAGGGCATCTATTATCTTTGATCTATTCCAATCGGATATTGTTTCTTCCGACGTCCTTACAAAAAGATTTAAATCTGTTGTTTCCATTTATACCCCCCTGGGTTTTATTGGCAAAGCGGATTGGAATTTTCTCGGGCTAAATTCATAACATAAAAGCATAACCCCCACTGATTGTACCCCATATTTAGTATGATTGCTGATAACATATACTATATATAGTAGCAATTTATATAATGCGGGTAATTTTTTGTCAAGAGTAATTTTTAATTAAACCAAATATTATTTAAAATCACCATCTGCTAAGGCAGCCAAGCCCCCTTCGGCACATTTAAATCTTTGCCCGGAAGGAAAAAATTGTTTCCGAAAGGAGTGCAACTAATTATGTCTGTTTATATATAGCCTTATTAGCTTGACATTTACCTGTATCTAAAATAATCTTTTTCCATGAAAACGCTTTCGATCGGCATGTTTGATTCAGGTATAGGCGGGCTTACCGTACTAAAGGAGGTAAAAAAACTCCTGCCTTCCGAACATATCTTGTATCTTGGCGACTCAGCAAGACTTCCTTACGGCAATAAATCTCCCCAAACCATTACAAAATATGCCCTTGAATGTGCAATTTTTTTACTTACAAAAGGGATTAAAATCCTTATTATTGCCTGTAATACGTCATCTGCACTGGCTCTGGACATCCTCAAAAGGAAGTTGCCCATCCCTGTTCTCGGGGTGATTTACCCGGCAGCAGTAGAAGCGGTACGATATACAAAAACAAAGAAGATAGGCGTTATAGGCACAAAGGCAACAATAAACAGTATGGCCTACGGAAAAGCTATAAAAAAGCTCGATCCCGCAATAGAAGTACTGGCAAAACCATGCCCTCTTTTTGTCCCTATTGTAGAAGAAGGTCTTGAAAATGATAAAATTGCCCTCCTCATGGCAGAGAAATATCTGGATGATTTTCAGCATTCAGGAATAGATACACTTGTCATGGGCTGTACGCACTACCCTATTCTTGAGCATGTTATTAAAAAAATTATGGGCAAGGGTGTAACTATAATTAATACCGGGAGGGAAACCGCTAAAGAAATAAAACACACCCTTGAAACAAAAGCTATTGTCAACGATGCAGGCAAGGGGGGATGTGAATATTTCGTAACAGACTCGCCTGATGCATTCAAGGAAATAGGCGGCCGTTTTCTCGGGGAAGAAATTACGCATATAAAATTTCTTAAAAGCCTTGATTATAAAGATTTTTTGCTTTCTTCATGATTGTCCATGTTGCACTCTCTATACCAATAGCTAAAACGTTTTCATATTCCACACCTGAAGAGCGGAAGTTTTTTGTAAAACCTTTTTCAAGAGTGGCAATTCCCTTTCACAATAGAATATTAACCGGATTCATTATTGATATTGAAGAAAAGGACGATCCGGGTCTGAAAGTCATCAGCGACATAATAGACATATTTCCATTGATTGACGGCAAGATTGCCCGTCTGTGCAAGTGGGCTTCCCTTTACTATATAACACCTATCGGCATGGTGCTTAAATATGCTCTCCCCCAAACGCTTCAGGTTGAAAAATACATCTCCGTAAGGAGCTTGTCGTCTTGCGCTTCAGCGTTAGAGGGGGTTTCCTTGAAAAAGGCATACAAAAACCCTGGAAAGGATACAATTTTTCAATTCCTTCAAGAAGGACTTATAGAATTACGGGATGTTTTTGCCGATAAAGTCTTTGAGCCCTACCATGAAACAGTCAGGACAAAGGAAGATTCTGAAAAAAGGTTGTATATAGGGGATATTGAAAGCCGCCTGGCATACTATATGACATGCATATCCGAACTGATAAATAAAGGAAGAAACGTCCTCATGCTGCTTCCTGATTATTATGCAGCAGGAAAGTTCTATCATAAGATCTTTGCTGAAAGGTTCAAAAATAACGTAATCTGGTATGGGTCTGCCATTAAAACCAAAACAAGGATGGATGCCTATTTTAAAGCAAGGAACGGAACGGGTTTTTTGATACTTGGCAACAAGAGCTGCATCTTTTTACCGATACCGGACCTTTCCCTTATCATTGTTGAAAGACAGGAGGAAGATGAGTACAGAAATGAAGAGGGATTTAATTTCAATGCAAACATTTTAGCCCTGAGACTGGCAGAAACGGAGCATATCCCGATTATTTTCGGAAGCGCATCGCCTTCCATGGAAATGTACAAACATGGAGAAGAGGGAAAGTTTATTGTTGTTGGAAAAAAACAGCAGATAGACAAAAAATATTCTGTAGTATTGATGGAGAAGGGACTTGCTGCTCAGCCCGTCTTGCCGGATAAACTGATAACAGCAATAGGGGATGCAGTGCAAAAGAGTAAAAATATCGCCGTATTTACACCAAGAAGGGGTTATATATCTCACATCCGTTGCCTTGAATGCAAAAGAACATTTTTATGCCCTCTTTGCGAAGGGGTATTGGGCCTCCACAAACAGGAAAACATGCTTGTCTGCAGCATTTGCAATAAAAGCTTCGATTATGAAAGCAAGTGTGTTTATTGCGGAAGCAATCTTATCCGCGCTGCAAATGTGGGAGCAGAGTATATTGAAGAGAAGCTTAAGGCTCTTTTTACGGACTCTCATATTATAAATATTACCGGAGAAACTATTAAATATTTTAGAAAAACAATATCCGACATTTCGGATGGCCGGCGGTTAACCCTTGTAGGAACCCAGTCTTTGTCCAAAATATACGGTATGCATATAAATAAACTAATTTTTGTGGGATGGGAAGAATTGGTCAGGATGGCAGGATACAGATCAGAGGAAAAAATGTTTCAGATTTTTATGAACTTATTGGACATCCTGACACCTGAAGAAATTTATTTTTTCATGGACAAAAAACTGGCTGTGAATCCTGCACGTTTTTTTGATTTGGAAAGATTTTATACAGAAGAGTTGAAGAAGAGAAAGGCTGCCGAGTTTCCACCTTATGTGAGATTTTTTTTGATAGATGTGGAAAAAAAGGGGGAGAAAGCCGGTTTGAAAATACTTGAGAAAATAAACATGATACTGGAACAGGAAGGATTAACAGAATATTTAACGGGTCCCATGAAACAAAAGAATAAAGGTTGTTACAGATGGAAGCTGATCCTGAAAGGCGATGAAAAGCTATTCCAAAATGCTCTCTTATCCATCTACGGTTTGTCCGGGGTACGTATCGAAGCAGATCCGATGAGCATATAGACGGATAAGACTTTTTAGAGCGTATAAAAGACATAAAAAAAAGAGGGTAGATAGTCCACCCTCTTTTAATTTTATACAATGTTATATTATTACTTCTTTGCTGGTGCTGGTGCTGCTGCTTTCTCGGGTGCAGGAGCTGCTTTCTCGGCCTCCGGTTTTGCTTCTTCTTTCTTCGGAGCTTTCTTCTTTGCTTTCTTTACCTTTGCTGGTTTTTCCTTCTCGGCTGCAGGAGCTGCTGCCTTCTCAGGTGCCACTGCCTTCTCTGCTGCAGGAGCTGCTGCCTTCTCTGCTGCCTTCGGTGCCTGAGCAAAACCCATTGAAACAAATGCCACGCTGATTACTAATGCGAGCACGATCATTAAAGCTTTCTTCATATTCTTTTCACCTCCTCCTTTTTATTTTTTCACTTCGTATTATATAATGTTGCATATGTTGTGCCATAATACAAAATTATGCTAATTATCGAATATGTTTACACATTAAAAAAGGTGACAAGCAGGAGTCTTAAGGATAGTCGGAAATATCCGACAATAGCCTTTTATCTTAGTCGGAAAAATCCGACTGTTTCTTTTTAGTATATTTGTAATCATAGAGACCGAGACTTTTTAATTTTGCCATTGCCGTAAAAAAGGTGTCTCTGTTGATTCCCAGCCTTTCGGTGATAGTCTTTGGATCCGGATGACCATTTTGATTGATGTCAGTAAGATCCATTTTTGAGAGATATAAGTACAGCCTGTATTCTGCGGCGGTTAGCTTTGAATCGATAAGATAATCCGAAATATGCCGCAGCTTTTCAAAAGAGGCAGATACCTTCGTTGCGCGCTTTACCTCTTCTGGCATGCTTTCTGTGCCTATTATATTTTCTTCGCACATTATGTAAGCTCGCTCAACTACGGATTCAAGCTGCCTTACATTGCCCGGCCAGGGATATCTCATAAGAAGGTCCAATGCCTCGTTTTCAATGACCTTCTTCTTTCCGTGCATTTCATTTAATTGCTTTAAAAAATGTTCAACAAGAAGCGGGGTATCCGTTAACCTTTCCCTGAGAGGAGGGATGGAAAAGGCTATTACATTAAGCCTGTAATACAGATCTTCACGAAATCTTTCTTTTGATATCTCTTCTTCAAGCTTCTTGTTTGTTGCAGCAACTATCCTCACATCAAGTTTGATGGTTTCTTTTCCACCAATTCTCCGTATTTCCCTTTCCTGGATTGCCCTCAATAATTTTGCCTGAGTACTCAAGGTAAGGTCGCCTATCTCATCGAGAAAAAGGGTGCTTCCGTTCGCCTGCTCAAACAGGCCGGTATGACGGCTGATCGCACCTGTAAAGGCGCCTTTCTCGAAGCCGAAGAGTTCGCTTTCAAGCAAGGTTTCAGGTATAGCAGCGCAGTTTATCGCAAAAAAAGGTTTATTCTTTCTTGCACTATTATAATGAATGCTCTTTGCAAAAAGCTCCTTCCCTGTTCCGCTTTCCCCATACATCAGCACGGTAGAATTCATAGGAGCAACCTTCCGCACTATCTTAAAGATTTCTCCCATCCTGCCGTGAACACCGACGATATTGTCCAGAGTGAACCTGTCAAAGAGCTGGTCTTTCAGCATGATATTGTCTTTCATAAGCCTTGATTGATTCATTGCATTATTTATCACAAGAAGTAGTTGATCTTTTTCGAAAGGTTTTTCAAGATAGTAAAAAGCTCCGAGCTTTGTTGCCTCAATGGCAGATGGTATGGAGCCATATGCGGTGATAACGATAACATGGCATATTTTATTCAATGTTTTTACTTCCTTGATCACTTCTGTGCCGTCTATGTCTGGAAGCCTCAAATCGGTTAGCACTATATCAAAGGAACTGCTCTTTAAAAGCTCAATTGCCTTTTTTCCACAGTCTGCATCCTCAACGTAGAAGCCCTCCTTTGTAAGGATAGTTTTAATAATATCCCGTTGGTTATTGTCATCTTCAATTACAAATATACTGCCTTTGTCATACTTCATAAAAAACAGGCACCTTTATTTTCATTGTCGTTCCTTTGCCCATCTCGCTTTCTATAAATATGTTCCCGTTGTGTTCTTCTATAAATCTTCTTGTAACGGCAAGCCCTAAACCGATACCGAGTTTTTTGGTGGAATAATAGGGCTCAAAGATCCTTTCGATATCTTCGGGGTCTACACCTTTTCCATTATCTGTTACACTGATAAAAGAGTACGTCTCTTCCCTGCCGAATGCTAAAATAATATCCCCCTTGTCCTCTATGGCCTGAATGGCGTTCTGCAAGAGGTTTATGAGGCACAGTTTTATGTATTCCCTGTCACAGTATATGGGTTGCCCATCGCCCTCAGGCACAATATTTATATCAATGCCCTGCCTGATCTTGTCTTTCAAGATATGGAGGGCTTCATTTATAAGTGTTTTTGGTAATATCCATTCCCTGTTCAAGATTATCGGCTTCCCAAGAAAAAGAAAATTGTGGATGAGGCCGTTTACCCTGTATATTTCATTTGTTACATTATCCAGGAGTTTTATGAGATCTCCCTTGCCATTGACATCTTCCTCTTCGATTATCTCTTTAATATGTCCAACCGATAATGACATAAAATTTAACGGATTTCTGATTTCATGGGCTATTCCGGATGAGAGTTGGCCTATCATGGATAATTGTTCCGTTTTTTTCAGTTTTTCTTCCAACTCCTTTCTTTCCCCCAGTTTATCAACCATATCATTAAAGCTTTTTACAAGTACTCCTATTTCGTCTTTACGGTTCATGTCCCGTATCTTTACCAATTCGCCTTCAGCTATGCGCTTGCTCGCTTCCGCAATCTTTTTTATCGGTTCAGTATATTTTCCTGCAATAAGAAGACTGAAAATAATACCAATGCTGAAAGCGAAGAGCATGCTCAGGATTCTTTTAAGATGGTTCTTCTGCTGCAGGAGGCTGTAATCGTCCAGCACCATGTTGATATGGATATAGCCTATGTTTTGTCCCTTAATGGATACAGGCATAATTACATTATAAAGTCGCTGGGTATCTTTTTTACCCTCATCGCCAAGCTTGGCAGTAATCATCAAATCCTTTTTTCTGACTGTCTTTTTTTCACTCAGTTTTTCCTTGGTGCCTATTTTTTTAGGATCAGAACTGGCAATAACCTCGGAATTATCGCTTAAGATTGATATTTCCTTAATCCCCTTCTTGTTCAGCATTTCAACATAGCTTTTCAGTCTGTCCGTACTGCTCCCTTTATAGGTAAGTTCCTCTACACTTATCTGGATAGCCTTTGTAATATCGTCAATGTTTTCTGTTACTTTATCTAAGATCACTTCCTCTGTTCTTGAATATATAATCGTAAGAGAGCTTATTGAAGTGGCAAGTAAAAAAAAGAGAATCAGGAGGAGTTGCGTTTTTAAAGAAAGATTACGGAAGACTGCTTTGATGGAAGAAAAATACGTTTTTATAGGCATTTCATTCTCATGAAATCGAACTAATAAACCTGGTTATCCTTTTCATTATAATATCTTTCGAAATCAAACGAAATATATCTCCCAGCGGCGGTCCGCTTTTTCTGCCTGTAAAGATTATTCTGAGCATCATAAACATATCCCTTCTCTTAACGTTTGTTGTGTTTTGAAGTTCCTGGATCAATTGATCAAAGGTTATGTTTTTATCGCTTTTGAGTATTGCTTCTACGACTTCTATAATTGTGCGGATGTTTTTCTGCTCTTTCAAAAAGGCAGTGCCTTCCCCGTCAATGTCAATCCCGTCAAATATGCTTAACAAATCCTTGATTTCATTTAACGTTCTTGCATTTTCTCTTAAAAGAAGTACTTTCTCTTTTAAATCAGGGGTAAGCCCTAAGTCTTTCAGGAGAAGCTCCACCGGGATATTTCTCATATATTCCTTGTTAAACCAAAGGAGCTTATCCATATCGAAAACCGAATCGGATGAGGATAGTGAATCGAGTGAAAAAGTATTAATAAGCTCTTCCATATCCATTAGTTCTTTCTTTACATTTCTCCCGATAATGCCGACATAGTTCGTTAAGGCTGATGTCAATATCCCTGAGCCCCGGAATCCCCTGATGTTCGTAACACCATGTCTTTTACTCAGAGGTTTTTTGTCATAGCCGGTAAGCAATGAGTGGTGTGCATATTGCGGCGGTTTATGACCTAATGCCTCAAAGAGCATTATCTGTTTCGGCGTGTTCGAGACATGGTCGGCCCCTCTGATAACATGGGTAATACCCATAAGCATATCATCAATTGTTACGGCAAAATTATAAGAAGGTGTATGCTCCTGCTTCATCAATATAAAATCATCCACATGATCGCGCGGAAAGTCAATCTTTCCGTGTATATAATCAGTGAATGCAATCGGCTTTTCAAGGGATTTGAATCTTATCACATATGGCCTGCCTTCCTGCTCCATCGATTTTACCGCATCAGCAGAAAGAAGTTTGCATGTCCCGTTATACCTTGGGGGTTCGCCTTTCTTGAGCGAGTCTCCCCTCATTTGTTCAAGGTCTTCTATGGTACAGAAACATTTATATGCGGCGTCCTTTTCGAGTAAGATGGCTGCATAATCCAGGTAAATATCAAGCCTGTCAGATTGACGTATAGGCCCCTCATCCCATGCTATGCCAAGCCATTGCAAATCCTCCATAATGGATGCTTCATACCTGGCTTCGGACCTCTCTATATCCGTATCTTCAATTCTCAGAACAAGACTGCCCCCCCTGGCCCTTACGAAAAGATAATTTATCAATAATGTTCTTGTGTTGCCGATATGCAAATACCCTGTCGGGCTTGGTGCAAATCTTACTCTAACCATGTATATTGCCTCTATTGCTGTTCTTCAACCAGGGACACCGCATAGGCTGCTATACCTTCTTTTCTTCCCGTAAAACCAAGGCCTTCGGTGCTTTTTCCCTTTATACTTACCTGTCCCGCCTCTATATCAAGGGTATTTGCGATGTTCTCGCATATTGCTTTTCTGTGAGGATATACTTTCGGTTCTTCCGCAACCACAACGGCATCTATATTTACTACCCTGAAACCTTTTTTTTTTAAAAGCCCTGCCACATACGAAAGTATGTTAATACTTTCAATACCTTTTATGCTTTCATCGGTATCAGGAAAATGCATGCCTATATCGCCTTCGGAGACAGCACCCAGAATTGCATCGCAAATAGCATGGAGAAGAACATCACCGTCTGAATGACCCAGAAGCCCTTTATAAAAAGGTATCTCTATCCCGCCAAGAAAGAGTTTTC
>Ga0351923_1045_pt1 | contig 24834 bp, 30 predicted proteins | sample BONcelT113001C11_FD_206859 | JGI IMG/M metagenome (GOLD analysis project Ga0351923, IMG submission 206859) | Enriched cells from coal bed in the Powder River Basin, Montana, United States - BONCAT cells T11 rep2 HSBNCT.T11.300.1.C11 ...
CACCAGATCCGGGTCCACCTGGCCCACTGCGGACTGCCGATTGTCGGCGACTCGACCTACGGCGGCGGTAGCGCGGCGCGTATGATGCTGCACTGTTGTTCCATGGCTTTTGAGGGTCGGGATGGGGGGCTGATTACTGTTACGGCTTTGCCGGATGAGGAGTATCAACAGATTTGCCGGAGCAAAGCTGTTGATACTCCTCATCCTCAGTTATGAGTTATGAGTTATGAGTTAAATTTGAACCGCAAACCGACCATAAACACCATTAAAGAAGTGAGGGATATATGAAAATTACGAAAGAAGCTGTCGGGCACATAGCGCATCTTGCCAGACTTGAGCTTGACCCGGAAGAAGTTGAGACTTATACGGTACAGGTAGACAGGATACTACAGTACATGGATAAACTCAATTCTCTCGACACAAAAGGGATTGAGCCGACAAGCCATGCCATGCCGGTCGTCTGCGTACTCAGAAATGATGAAGCAAAAAGTTCTTTCAGCACTGACGAGTCTACTCTAAATGCACCGGATCGGAAAGGCGGTTTTTTCAAGGTCCCGCCGATTATTGAAGTAGATTAAATGCAGTGAATGGTGAATAGTGAATGATTAATAATCGTTAGTAGATAGTAGATAGTGAACAGCGGATAGCACACAGTTTTTACTGTTCACTGAATACTATTCACTATTAACTGGTTTTAAATATTCACTGAATTTTAAAGGAGTCTGTATGGAACGTTTACTTGATTTGGATATAAAAGCATTGAGGGAAATGCTCAGAAAGAAAGAGATTTCTTCTGTTGAGCTTACCGGTTTTTATCTGGACAGGATTAAAAGGTATGATGGAGAGCTGCTCTCCTATATAAAAATTACGGAAGATACGGCCATGGATATGGCAAAACAGGCCGATGCCAGGATTGCAAAGGGTGAGGATGGAAGACTTGATGAACTCTTTCATAACATGTTTGTTTTCATTCAATAAACGGAAAAAAGGCGCCATAACCTCTCCAAGGAGCTTCCTGTTGCCCTTGATTGGACGGGCATCAGTGAGAATTATAATATCCAGATCCTCGAAGGAACCGTTTTCATAGGTAATTCTGTCCTCCAACCGCTTCTTCCATGTCTGAACTGAGCCCCTCCATTTATCATTGGATGGCATAACACCACCCTTACACTTTTCGAAGCCCACATCGCTCAGCCTTTCCATGACCTTGTTTGAAAATATTTCATAATATTGTTCAACAAAGCCGGATTTGTAACGGCCGCTGCCTGTGTCATAGACAATCATATTATCCTGATCGGTCAATATCGTCTGCTCGTCGCGGCCTTCGCTGCCGAGCCCTATCCAGACATATTCTGTCAAAGGAGATTCAAATCCGTCAGCTTTCATTTCCTCTTCCACCAACTGCAGTACCCTGACAGTTATTGCATCCCTGTTTATACGGAAAAGATCATGAACATCGGTAATAGTCGGGTTATCAAGAAAAAACTCCGCAATGCCGTCAACTGCCTTGTTATGGCATATTTTAAGTTCTTTATAAGTCGTTGCCTTTTTAATTTTATTCAGCAGAACTGATGTAATACCCGCTTCAAATATCTCGAAATTCTCCAGTAAAACCTGGAGTTTATCCCTGAGCATTACAAGTATCCTGTACCGCTCATGCCTGAGCAAAAGCTTATCCGTCAGGGCCTCCCGGTAATCGGATATGAATTTCTCTATAACTGAAAAATCAAGCGGCATTTTATCTTCCTGTCAGGTCCTCCAGAACCTTTCTGCTCCCTGTCAGTTTTTCCTTTGTTTCCAGCAATGTATTGTAATTTAATTCGTTTTTCCTTATTACATCAGGCGGTGCCTTTTCCCTGAAAGAGGCATTGTTTATCTTATGAAAGACCCTCTCCATCTCTTCTTCTATCTTTGCAAGTTCCTTTTCTATCCTTGCAATCTCCTTGGGCGCATCTATGAGGTCTTTTATGGGAACGAAAATTTCTATTCCTTTGTATATGCCGACAGCAGCCTTTTCAGGTGCTGCGCCGGTTACAAAAACAAGTTCCCCGACTTTTGCCAGTTCCTTGATATAATATCCGTATTCTTCAAGAAGGCTGCGGTTGCTGTCTGTACGTATCATTGCTTCGACCTTCACGTTCGGTGGAATACCTGTTTCCCCCCTGATGTTTCTGATTACATCAATAATACCCATAATCATATCCATACCGGCTTCACTCTCTTCATCCATCTGCGCTTCGTTGAATATTGGAAATGGTGAAACCATAATGCTCTTATATGATCTCCCTTCGTTTCCATGCGGCAGCTTCTGATATATCTCCTCAGTAATAAATGGCATAATAGGGTGCAGAAGTTTTAATATGTCTGTCAGCGTATTATTGAGAGCATTCTTTGTTGCATCATTATCATATATTGCTACCTTTCCGTAAAGGTTCGGCTTAATAAGCTCAAGATACCAGTCGCAAAACTCATGCCAGGTGAAATTATACAAAGTGTTTGCAACTTCATTGAATTTATAGGTATTCAGACTTTCCGTCACTTCACGGATAACCTTTTGAGCCCTTGAACGTATCCATTTATCTGGAAGGAATGAAGCCTTTACTGTTTGATGGTTTTGTGTAGCGTCATCCGCAAGCTGATGTCCGGCCTGCCCTTCTTGATCATGCTGTGAACCGTCCTTTGCTGCCGACGAGTTTTCAAAAAACGTCAAGGCAAATCTTGAGGCATTCCATACCTTGTTTACAAAATTTCTTACTCCTTCAATCCTTTCTTCGGAAAGCAATATATCCCTGCCCTGGGCAGCGAGCATGGTCAGCGAAAATCTGAATGCATCTGTTCCGTATTGATCTATCACAATCAGAGGATCAATAACATTGCCTTTTGATTTGCTCATCTTTTTGCCTTCAGCGTCCCTTACAAGGGCATGGATATATACCTCCCTGAAAGGCACATCCCCCATAAATTTGATGCCCATCATAATCATGCGCGCAACCCAGAAAAAAAGGATATCAAATCCTGTTATAAGAAGCGATGTAGGATAAAAAGTCTTCAAATCGTCTGTTTTTTCAGGCCAGCCGAGGGTGGTAAAGGGCCATAAACCTGAAGAAAACCATGTATCAAGCACATCGGATTCCTGTCTAAGTTCGCTTTTACATTCGCTGCATAAATGCGGGTCATCCACAGAAACGTACATTTTACCGCAACTGTCGCAGTACCAGACAGGTATCCTGTGTCCCCACCATATCTGACGGGATATGCACCAGTCACGTATATTTTCCATCCATTCAAAATAGACCTTTTCCCACATTTCAGGGACAATTCTGACCTTATGCGTCTTTACAGCCTCGATCGCCGGTTCTGCAAGGGGTTTCATTTTCAGGAACCACTGTTTAGACAGTGTGGGCTCGACAACCGTTTTGCACCGGTAGCATTTTCCGACACCCATGGCATAAGGTTCAATCTTTTCAAAAAGGCCCTTGCTCTCGAGTTCTTCAACAACCTTTTCCCTGCATTCGAACCTGTCCATGCCTGTGTAATGGACGGCGTTTTCATTCATCCTTCCATCATCATCCATGACCTTGACTATTGCAAGATTGTGCCTGTTTCCTATTTCAAAGTCATTCAGGTCATGGGCAGGGGTTACTTTTAAAGCACCCGTGCCGAACGTGGCATCAACATAGCTGTCACCGATAACGGGAATCTTTTTATTTGCTATCGGAAGTATTACAAACTTTCCTATATACTGCTTATATCTTTCATCTTCGGGATTTACAGCAACGGCAGTATCTCCGAACATTGTTTCAGGTCTTGTAGTGGCAACGGTTAAATAACCTTCTCCTTCCGCCAGGGGATATCTGATGTGATACAGGTAACCTTTTGTATCTTCGTGCTCTGCCTCAAGATCGGAAAGTGCAGTCTTGCATCTCGGACACCAGTTTATAATGTAATCGCCCTGATAGATAAGCCCCTCGTTAAAGAGCCTTACAAAGACCTCACGCACTGCCTTTGACAGTCCTTCGTCCATTGTAAAACGTTCTCTGGACCAGTCACATGATGAGCCGAGCCTTTTTAACTGGTCGATTATAATTCCTCCGGAATGTTCCTTCCAGTCCCAGACCCTTTCAACAAATTTTTCTCTGCCGAGCACCTCGCGGTTCAGCCCTTCTTTTACGAGTTCTCTCTCCACAACGTTCTGGGTGGCAATACCTGCATGGTCTGTACCCGGTACCCAGAGTGTATTAAAACCCGCCATTCTTTTAAACCTTACGATAATATCCTGCAGGGTGTTATTCAATGCATGGCCCATATGCAACATGCCGGTTACATTCGGCGGCGGTATTACTATCGAAAAAGGCAGCCCGGAAGCATGACTGTCTGCTGTGAAAAAACCTTCTTTAACCCAGAATGCATACCACGCCTCTTCTATCCTGTGCGGGTCATATACTTTATCCATCATATATCAACTCCCTTTTAATTGCGAAATTTCAATTGCCCCGACTTTGTCGGGGTTAAACCTTATGGATTCCGGATTTGCAAACCGATCGCATCTCGCAGAGATTTAAAATTCGCCGAGCCGTAATCCAATGCAACATTATACTTTTTTAGTCTCATCCCGGTATGTTCCAAGGCAGGGGAAGGAAAACCTTTCCGAAAAGGCTGAAGGCATACCTGTCAGACATACCTGCAACAAAGTCTGACACACACACTGCCGGTTCATCGTAATAATCATCTCTGCCTGTTTCGGCAAGAAAAGCATCGGGGTTGCCCAAAAAGTAAAAATATAGATCCTTTATTATTCTTGAACATTTTATAAAATCATCATGCACAATGTGACTATCATAAACCATTTCGTAAAGAAAACTTCTGAGCTTCACCATATGATATTCAAGTTCTTTGCCGAGGGTTACATTTAAATCATCCTGCTTTAGTGTTTCGGTGATTACCCCGCGAACCATGCCGTCGATCCTGTCTGAGGTTGTATTGCCTAAAAATTTCCTGCTGTCCCCGGGTAAATCTTCTTCTGTGATGATGCTGCCCCTTATGGCATCATCGATATCATGGTTTATATAGGCAATTATGTCTGAAGCCCTTACAACTTCGGCTTCTTTAGTGGCGGGTTTATCCGCTTCATCCCGTGAGATAATCTCTCCCTTGCCTTTTGAGTGCTTCAGAATACCGTCTCTTACCTCAAAGGTAAGATTCAAACCTTCGCCGTCTCTTTCAAGCAGATCAACAACCCTGAGGCTCTGTTCATAATGCCTGAAACCGCCTTCATGTATCTTATTCAAAACATCTTCCCCTGCGTGACCGAAGGGAGTATGTCCCAGATCATGACCAAGGGCAATGGCCTCAACCAGGTCTTCATTGAGAAAAAGAGCCTTTGCTATTGTTCTTGCAATCTGTGAGACTTCAAGCGTATGGGTAAGTCTTGTCCTGTAATGGTCTCCTGCAGGAGACAGGAAAACCTGTGTCTTGTGCTTAAGCCTTCTGAATGATTTGCTGTGTATTATCCGGTCTCTGTCGTGCTGGAATGCCGGTCTTATATCGCACTCATCCTCTTCTTTCAGCCTTCCCCTTGTTTTGCTGCTTTTCTGGGCAAAGGGTGACAGGATTATCTCTTCCTTTTGCTCTAATTTAGTTCTGATATTCATTTCTTTTAAAACCCGCAAGATAAAATCCAGCCTACAGGACTATCTTCAGTCGAATTTGAAAACAGGAATTTGATTTATCTTTTCAGATTCCTAATTTATCACAAGAAAACGACTAAAGCAATAAAACGATTGAGAAGTTTGACCGGGGCATCTTAATAAACTCTTGACAACAATAGCCGGTAAATGTATTTTTATATAATTAATATTTGTAAAAAGGATAGCTTATCGTGATTAAAGCCCGGCATGAAAACCTCAATATTGCAGATGCATCCCTTGTATCTCTCGTATTAGTACTTGTACTCGACGCCTGCCGGTTTACGCCGCCTTAAGCGCTATTGCCTGGAAAGCAAAGCCCCTGTCGGTGTAAACCGGCAGGGGCTTTTTATTTGCACATTTTTACTGATTCGTTTTTATCACAAGGAGGTTGCTTATCATGAGGTACAATGGAGCTGAGATAATCATCAAGTCAATAGAGAGACAGGGAATTAATATTGTTGCCGGCATTCCCGGCGGAGCAAACCTCCCCCTGTATAATGCGCTTTATAAAAGCTCAATACGCCATGTTTTAGCGCGTCACGAACAGGGAGCAGGTTTTATAGCCCAGGGTATGGCACGTTCCACAGGCAAGCCTGCTGTATGTTTTGCAACCTCTGGACCAGGCGCAACAAACCTGCTTACGGCCATTGCAGATGCAAAACTTGATTCAATTCCCCTCATCGCCATCACAGGTCAGGTCGCAACAACAATGATCGGAACCGACGCATTCCAGGAGATTGATATCTACAGCATGACTCTGCCCATAACAAAGCATAATTTCCTTGTGAAAAATGCCGGTGAATTACTCACGATTATGCCGGAAGCATTCAGGCTTGCCTCATCAGGACGGCAGGGACCTGTGCTGGTTGATGTCCCGAAGGACATTCAGACGGAGGAAGTCGAATTTGATTACTGGCCCGAAACTCATAAAAAAAAGGATTATCAGCCGGTTGACATTCCGGCTGTCAGAGAAGCCGCCCGAATGATTAACAGATCAAAAAGACCGGTAATTTATGCAGGCGGAGGGATTATGAACGCCCAGGCTCATGGAGATATGTACGAATTTGCAAAAAAGAATACTATTCCGTCAGCGCTGACCCTGATGGGACTCGGATGTTTTCCTCCTGATGACGACCTGTATCTCGGGATGCTCGGTATGCACGGCACATATTCGACAAACATAATCCTCGATAAGGCAGACCTTCTTCTCGTGCTGGGCGCGCGCTTTGATGACAGAGCAATAGGAAAAGCAAAGGAGTTCTGCCCCCACGCTTCAATTATCCATATTGATATTGACGAGGCGGAAATCAATAAGATCAGAAAGGCAGACCTCTCGATAAACGGTAATTTGGGAATGATACTCAGAACGATGATGCCCTTCATAGAAGAAAACAACCGAAAGGAATGGATGTCTTATATAATTGAACTAAAAGATATTTATCCTGCCATACAGCCAGAGATCAACGATGCACTGCACCCGGTCAATATTATCAAGGCCATACACACCCTGGCGCCTCCCGATACGATTATCACCACCGATGTGGGGCAACACCAGATGTGGGTTGCACAGGCCTATCCATTCGGCTCCCCCCGCACCTTTCTGACCTCCGGCGGACTGGGCACCATGGGTTTCGGTCTGCCTGCAGCCATAGGTGCTGCCCTTGCCAACCCCGGACGCCGTGTTATATGCATCAGCGGCGACGGTTCCTTTCAGATGAATATACAGGAAATGGCAACCCTTTCTGAACTGAATATACCGGTAACGGTTATTATATTGAACAACGGCCATCTCGGGCTTGTCCGTCAGCAGCAGGAGCTTTTCTATGAAAAGAATTACATTGCTTCAAAATTTACCTGCAAACCTGATTTTTCTGCAATTGCACGGGAATTCGGGATCAGGGGCTACCGCATCTGCGAAGCGCCTGCCCTCCGTGCGGGGCTTGCAAGGGCGCTGGCATATCCCGGCCCCTCTGTCATGGATATATGTATACATGAGACTGAGAATGTACTTCCCATGGTACCACCAGGCGCCGCAAACCGATACATGATAGGAGGCGAAATCGAAGAGCATATCGCGGTTAAACAGAAACCGGCCTGCTGACACTTTATATGCAGCAGTTTTTACTCTCCATGGTCAATCTGAGGAACCTGTTAAAAGTTGTTGCTTTTATTCGTCAGCACGGTCCTCGAAACCTTTTATCCAATATTTTCCATTAGGATAAGTATCGGTGTCGGGCCGTCCCCGGCTAAACAAAACGTTGTTTATAACTGTTGCAGACATGATATAATCAAAACAGCATGAAACCACCTGGAACCAAAAAAACATCAAAACCTGCCGGGATGTCTGAAAAGATCATCAGGCTCCTTGAAATTTATACCATGATTGCCCGGAAAGAATACCCTTCCGTGAAATCCTTGAGAGGGCGTTTTAATGTTTCAGAAAGAACCTTATACAGATATCTTGAATTAATAAACATGGTTGATGCCGTTGAGTATGACCATGAGAAAGAGGGGTATAAATTTACACATGGAGACAGAATAAAAAAACTCATCATCTCGCAGGACGAACTGATTACCCTTTTTTCTGCCGGTCAGGCCGTGTCCGCACTGGGCACATCCTTCAGGGAAAACTTTCAGACACTTGTCAGCCGGATGTTTCTCGTTTCCGGAAAGGTATCGCCGGAAAATACAGGGATTATTATAAAAACATCTGCTCCGATCCTTACAGGCAAGATGGATGGAGTGCTTAAAATCATATCAATATCCATAAATGAAAAAAGATCGATAGATATAACCTACAGATCCAAACAATCAAAAACAACCGGTACAAGGCTTGTCGACCCCTATGGACTCATCTATTACGAAGGCATCTGGATCGTAATAGGTTTCTGCCACAAAAGAAAAGAAATCCGCAGTTTTGCCGTTGACCGTATTCTCGACATTAAAGAACGCTATCTATATTTTGAACCCCGGAAGGACTTCGACCTGAATGCCTATCTATCCCATACATGGGGGATTGTTGACGGTAAAGAAGTAAAAATAAAGGTAAAGTTTAATGCAGAAGTTGCCGATTATATTCTCAGGAAAGAGAAGTGGCACTCATCGGAAACAAGGAATATCCTTCCCAACGGTGATGTTGAACTCTCGTTCACTGTTGCAGGTACCGATGAAATAAAACGGTGGATATATTCCTGGCTTCCGAATGCGGAGGTTGTCAAGCCGGAGTGGTTCAGGAAACAGATTCAGAAAGAGCTATCCGAATCAGCCGGAAATCATTCGTAAAACCTTTCAGTTCGTATTTCTGTTTTAATTCAAAATTCATCTCACGTTTTCTATTAGGAAAAGCAGCAGTATCGGGCTGTCCATGGCAAACACGCTCATTACGCTCCTGCGGCTCCAATCGCTCGCGTTCGACATCAGAACTTCTGCCCATGCAGAAGACCGAGCTTCTTCGTTTCACGACGGTTTGCTCAGAACAACCTGACACTGATTCTAATGAAACTTTTGGGTTAATTCAAAACTTAAAATTAAAAAATTAAAATTGTTTTTGTCACTGACATACTGTTGTCACCCCCTTTTGATACAATTACATATGTTTCAAGACCGCAATATAAAAGAGGTGAGCTTTATGCCGCTATATGCATTTATGGTGCAAGACGTATGCAGGATCGTTGACGCATTTAATCTGAAAGATGCATTGCAGGAAGCATGTATTAAAAAGGATGACGTGTACGAACTCATCGAAGGAGAAGACCTTGAGCGCATGTGTTTTTTATCGGCCGGCACAGGAGATATGCTCTTTGGCTCACCGGGAATATAAAGGATTCTATGCGGTACAAAGGTAACAAATTGTGGTAATGGGAGGACATATGTATAAGACTGTTTTTATCATGTTATTTATCCTGGTTTTCTGGGTATCGGTAACTGACTTGCAGGCCCCTGAGATTACAGCCCGCGATATCCTCGGGTTTGACGCCTACCGGGTTGCTGAAAACGGTTCAATCCAGGACAAAAATGGCGCCATCAAAGGCTGGATTTGCGGAAACGCTGTCTATGATGCAGGGTGGAATGTCAGGCATTAAGACCTTTGTATGATTCCACAAACACAGTCATACCTGCAGACGATATCAATAATATGGTAGCTGGTCGTCGAAGCCGTTCCCCTTGTTTTTATACCATGATACAACATGCTTCACAGCTTCAACAGCCTTGGCCTTTGCCGCAATGTCGGAATTAAAACCCTGGTGGGGCTGAACGTATATGTTTGCCTTCCGCTCCAAAGACATACTGACAAGGGTTTGAGCTGCCGCAAGGTCTTCTCCTGCTACCGCATTACCAAGGAGCAGTCTTGCAAACCCGGATTCGTTTGTGAAAACGTCCAGCCCAAGGCCCGTTATTTTTCCGGATTTGTAAAGTTCCAGCAGAACTGCTTCCGGGGCAATCTCCCCCCTTGTTACATTGATAAATATCAGATTTTTAGAAGCTTTTGAAAGGTATTCACGGGAAAAATACCCCACATTATAAAACCGGCTTTCTTTATTTTTTGTAAGATTCATGGCATTGACGATAATATCGCTCGATTTGATTGCCTCTTCCTTTGAGACAAACTTCACCGACCCGCCGTAAATATTATTCAATTCCTCCTGTCTTATATCGACTCCCTGCACGGTCAGCCCGTTTGCTCCAGCAAGTTCATAGGTTCTTCTCCCTATTCTGCCGACGCCGAAAACGGTAAGAATCCTATCTTTATCAAGTTCCATAAAGGCCTTTGACTTCATTCTTTCAAAGGTTTCAATGTTTTTCTCATAATGGTTCATTTCGCCTGCCGCTGCATAGAGGAATTTCATTGCCGTCTGCGCCACGGCATTTACGCAGTATTCACGAAGAGAGGCTATGTTTGCCCTTTCTGTCAGGTGCTCAAAGTGGTCGTAACCCGCGCTTCTTGTTATAATGCTTTTTTTGCTCTCTTCCAGATAAGACTCGGGAAGTATTGAATGTGTTTTTGTTGTTATTATATCAGGCAGAACGGTTCCGGGATTTCCTTTAAGAAATTCCTGGAGATTGCCCGAAGTGATAAAAAAGGTATGATCTGCCGGAATTTCACCCAGCTCTTTTGCCTTTAAAGTTTCCTCTTCGAGATGTTTTGCTTCGGGGCCTAATGCCTCAAAGTGCATAATGTCATACTTTGCTCCGGCTGATGTTGAATCCATTGTGTCTTTCATTTTTACTCCTGTTTATTATGAATTATTGCTTATCAGTCTGCCGTATACATACCGTTTTTTCAACTGAAATATACCAAACTGCATGTCAGAGATAAACCTTAAAAGACTTTTATATTAAAGATACCACTCCGGTTCTTTTCTTGCCCGGCAATTATCGTAAAGCCACTTTCGTCTGGTTCCAAAGGTTTCATTATTCATTTGCCTTGCCGCAACAGGGCAGATTTTGACACAGGCCTGGCATACTATGCATTGACTTTTGTCTGTATCATACGGTTCATCCGGAGAAACAGCACCTGTGGGACAGACTTCAGTACATTTCCCACATTTGGTGCAAAGATTCATGTCCGTTTCCGGTGCATAAGATGTAGTTTTTCGTGCTTCCTTAATAAGAAGTAAAGTTTTTGGCTCAACATAGGGAAAATTCCCCGGCACATCAATAAGAGCTGCTTTTTCAACAGACTCAAACTTAAGCACCTTTTCTCTGATCTTGTTGCCGAAGGCGCGCGCTTTTTCAAGGTCGCTTGCGTCGGGCCTTCCCTGCGCGATAGGATAGTTGGAAAAAGAATATGAATGCTCTCCTATAAAGGCGCCTGCGGCGATCGGGATAAATCCTCGTGCCGTTGCAATATCAAACAATTCCTTAAGTGCATCGTCATATGCTCGATTTCCATAGACCGCAACAATTACCGCGGGCGTTTTGTTCCCGGTTAACAATTCAAGTCGGGATACTGCCTCTTCAGGCACCCGGCCGTAATAAACCGGAATCCCGATAATTGCAATCCCTTTTTCGAGGTTATACACATTACACTGAGACCGTTTCGTTAAATCAATCATCTCAATCTGCCCGGCCTTCATTCCTGCTGCAGTATTCCCAACAATTGTTCTTGTTGTTCCTGTAGGTGAAAAATAAACACAGGAAATAGTCTGGATATCCATTAAAACACCTCCTGTTGAAAATAGGCATGGCCGGAATTAATGTCTCTATATGCCGGATTATCCGGAATATCAGAAAATCCCTGCATTGACGCCTTCGGCAATGGTGCTGCCGAGTTCGCAGCATCTTGCCAGTATTTCTTCCGTTACAGGCCCCTTACAAATGATCGGGTTCTGTACCTTTTTAAAACGATATCCCTTGCAGATCCGTTCTATATGGTTCAACGCACCTGTGCCATCATTCCCCGCACTTATAACAACACAATAAGGTTTTTTCCATATTCCGGGATCATCCTTTAACTCTTCATACGTTCTGTCAAAAAAATCCTTTACTGCTCCGGCCATATAGCCGAAGTATTCCGGAGAACAGATTATAACGGCTTTGCAGTTTTTCAGGTCCAGGACTGTAGTATCAGCGGCCCGTTTAAAGACGGCCCTTGCATTTTCCGCTGCCGCAACACCCCTTGAAACAGATTCGGCCAATTTCTCCGTGTTGCCTGTTTGGGAATGGAATATAATAAGTATATCAGACATATTAAATGATATCTGCTTTTGAAGGCCAATGCAAGTCTTGCCTGTATCCGCATATCTCTTATATGCATTATATTATTTTGGAAATATTTTTCAGTAAGTTCGTCTTATTGTAATTCATTGCAGTAAATTTCTCAGGGCTTGCAAGAACTGTCGTTAATACGGCAAAACCGGGGACTGGAAAAGCAACGGATTTACTTTGCTGTTAATAAATAAATATACAATATAGAAAGCTTGACTTTTATGAGCATATGTTTATAATAATTATATGTAAGAACCAAAAAAACATTGGAAAAAACAACGGAGGTCCAGTAATGAAAGTATGTTTTGCATTACAGGTAGATCAGGGCGTTGAAAGCACAGTGTATAACCATTTCGGATCTGCACCGGCAGTTGCTGTTGATACGGAACTTCAGCAGACTTCTACTGTCAACGACAGAAAAAAACACAGATAAAAAATTAAGGAGAAAAACAATGACACATAAAGATACCGGACATTATGCAGGGAAAAGGCGTGGCATGGAATTAAATGAAACAATTGCCGCAAGGATAAAAGAAAAATTATCTGAAAACAGGATATCCTGCGCCGAAGCACACAGCATAGCTGTTGAGCTGAACAAAGATCCTGCTGAAGTAGGAACAGCCATTGACTTGCTTGAAGTGCGAATAAGCGGATGTCAGCTCGGCCTTTTCGGGCATGGGAAAGAGAAAAATATTCCCGTTGTGTCCGATAAATTAAATCCGGAAGTTGAGTCAGCCGTTAAAGCATCCCTTATTGCCGGCCGGCTTCCATGTTCTGTTGCATGGGAAATCTCAAAAAGGTTTAGTATATCCAAACCTATGATTGCAGGAGTGTGTGAAAAGATGAAAATAAAGATAGCTCCATGCCAGCTCGGGGCATTTAAATAACTTGTTCGGGGTAATTTATCCTGGAGGTAAAATATGAAAAAAGCTGCACTTTTTGCTTTTAACGGCGAATCAATATGTTTTGTCCATGTTCTCTTAAACGGACTTGATATGAAAAAGAAAGGAAGATTTTGATGGAAGGAAATAATTTAACCCATTGTGCCATATGTGAATATCCCTTTCATGAACGGGCCTGCAGCAAACCCGAAGGCAAGGGGACGAAAGGTTGTCCTACAAAGGCTTCTAAAAAATCATAGAAAGAGCCCATGAAGAATATATAAAAGAAGAAGTCCGTGAATTTGCACAGCAGGATGCATTCCCAAGGAGGAGATAGGGATTAAAGAGCATGAGAAAATAAGAATCGGAGAACATGGGAGTATGTGCAACCCCATCCTCCAGGCTATGCTGGCAAATGAGGCAAAAACGGATTTCAATATCCTCCTCGGCCTGTGCGTTGGCCATGATTCACTTGTTTTCAAATACGCTGAAGCGCCAACAAAGGTTCTTGCAGTAAAAGACAAGGTTATAGGCCACAACCCCCTTGCGGCAGCCTACTTGATAGACAATTATTGCTCTTGGGTCAAACCGGGCAAATAATAGTGAATTTATTATAGTGTAACATATTGATACTATAGCATTTAAAGGCTATTTTAGACCACGTTTTTCAGCATTAAGCCCAATTTTCCTTTGTTGAGACATATTTTTCTCCCTATTTTATGTATCTTTTATCTTCCTTTTAGTAAGATTGTTGTTTGGGACTGCCTTTTTATCGAAAGATCCACGTATATTGAATATAAATGGAAAGCCATCACATGCAATTACTCCGTGCTGATTCTGATATTGTTATCCTGACAAAGATATAACTGTTTTCATCTCCTCCGAGGATTGCCTTGATTTGTGTTCCATGGTTTACCCCTCCTGGTATTCGAACGCGGTATCCTTGCCGTTTTCTGCCAATGGTAACCAAAACCAGCCTTTCAGTTCCGTGCCGGGCTTCCTGAGGAGTAAGAATGAACTCATAGGCCTGTCCGGGATTTACAATCAAGACCGTGCTTCGTCTGAAAAGGTTCGATCTTTTGCAGCCCCCGTTCCATCTCATGTTATGTTCGAAGTGCTCATAAACGTCTGACATTGTAGAGTGAGGGTTATGCATAAGATCATATTCTTTCCGCTTTTGCTCATCTCCCAGAACAGAATAGGCTTCACTTATGTTTTTAAACTTTTCTTCGGCACCGGGATCTTCCTGGTGATGGTCAGGATGATATTCAAGCGCTAATTTCCTGTATGCGCTTTTTATTTCAGATGCTGAAGCATCTCTTGTTAACTTAAGAATGTAGTAATAGTCTTTCCGGCTCATCGGATAAAATCCCTTCTAATCGGGATAAAAACTCACACTGGGGAACCTGTTGCTTATCCCGATTTTATATATATTATTTAACAAACACAGTATATTTATTTTATTTTGTGATCAACTGACCGCGTTGCATCAGCCTCACCCGACCCCCATAATATAAATCGTATCACTTTCCTTCAGGGAAGCGTTCATCCTTTTACCATACGATAAAAAACCGATTTGGTTTACAGATACCCGAATCTCCATATCAATCTCTTCTTTATCGTCTAAAATGGCTTTTTTTACACCATTTCCGAATTTATTTATCAACTCGTTTATCAGGTCCTGCAAGGTGTTTCCGGGAAAAGTAATATCAATGTCATTTTTCTTACCCAAAAGCTTATAAAGTGGAGCTACTCCTTTTACCGAAAGATGAATTTCCATATCCCTACCTCGCTGCAATATTATGTTTTATTAACCATTTTTCCGGTTTGGAGACCGCATATGTTTTATTTGAGATCGATCCTTTCCATACCTATTTTACAGTACTTGTGCGCCAAATCCACATAAAGACCTCTTGAATAATCCCAGAATTCCCTTTCCTTTTCCGACATGTCACGGATTTTTTTCGCCGGATTGCCGGCTACTATTACCCCTGCTGGGATTTTCTGCCCACGTTTCACTATTGTACCTTCCGCTACGGTGGAGCCGTCTGATACCTCGGACCGGATGCTCAAAATAGCGCCCATACCTATCCCGCAAAAGTCCCCAATCCGTTTTGCATGTATAATCGCCCCGTGTCCGAGAATTACACCCTTGCCGATAGAGCAAACATCGTCAGGCGGCGCATGAACAACAACACCTTCCTCAACTGCTGTCTCGCCGCCTATCTCAACAGTCCCGTAATCCCCTCTCAGGATTACACCGTGCCCTATATAACAATCGTTCCCGATTCTGACATCCCCTATTATCAGGGCTGTTTCGCTTATATACGTGCCGCTCCCGAAAACCGGTTCTTTTCCGTCAAATTTGTAGAGCATTTTACCTCCGATAATATATTTGTCTTATCCCTGAAACAACTCCTTTTTTTCTTACTTACATACCGGAAACCTGCGCTTTTTGATTATTACCGAATATAACTATCTGTTCGACAATATCATCGAATTTTTGAGCCGTCTTTGTGTTGGCGTATAAATGCATATAAGGCTGTCCCTCATCACCGCTCTTCACAATGTCCGGGTCAAGGGGTATTTTCCCGAGGAAGGGGACTCTGAACCTTTCCGAAAGTTTTTCTCCACCACCTGAAGAGAATATATCTACTTCTTCACCGCAGTGAGGACAGACAAAGCCGCTCATATTCTCGACAATACCTGCTATGGGGAGACTGAGTTGTCTGCAAAAGACAATGCATTTTTCCACGTCAACTGTGGCTACCTGCTGAGGCGTGGTAACAATAATAGCACTGCTTTTTTTTGCCAACAACTGAGCAACAGACAGAGGTTCATCTCCCGTTCCCGGAGGACAGTCCACTACAAGGCAATCCAGGTCTCCCCAGACAACGTGCTGGAAAAATTCCCGTATCACTTTAGCTTTCATGGGCCCTCTCCAGATTACCGGCGTCTCGGTCCCGTCAACTAAAAAACCCATGGAGACTACCTTCAGCTGATTATAAATCTCAATAGGAACAATCTCTTCATTTTTAATGCCCACGCGCTGCCCTGAAAGGCCAAGCATTTTGGGCAGGCTCGGGCCATGGATATCCACATCAACTATGCCAGTTCTCAATCCTCGTAAGGACAGGCTTAAGGCAAGATTTACCGCTACAGTACTTTTCCCAACGCCTCCTTTCCCGGAAAGGACGACGAAAATATGTTTAATTCTTTCAAGTTTTTCTTCCAACGCCTTGTCATCTAATTGTTCTTCTGTTCCATGTCCACAATCCATGTTTCCTCCAAGATATATTTCAATTTTTTATATATTTCCCGTATTGACCTGCTTGTCTCGCAATCCGGGGCAAAATCAAGTCAAGTATTATTTTTACTTTTTTCTGCGCTTCCGCAGTCAGCGTTGAGTCCTCTTTCTCTTCTACCAGTGCCCTTTTACGTCGGGACCAGTCAGTTTGGTAAGATTATTTTTCTCAAAATCCTTGATTGCCTGAGCAACGGTCTTTTTTGATACCGTATATACAGGGATGTTTGCTGCTCCGAGCACTTTGAAGGCATTCGGACCTAAATGTCCGCTGATTACTATCCTTGCTCCGCCATTTATGGCATTTTGAGCGTTCTGGATACCTGCCCCCTGGGCCGCATTCAGGTTCTGCGTATTATCAATTACATCGAAGTTTTTGCTTTCCGGGTCATATATGATCAGCTTTCTGCTTCTGCCGAAACGCTCGTCAACCATACCTTCCATAGTTCCGTCAACACTTGTTATTGCAATCTTCCTTTTTCCTCCTTTTTCAACGGATAATATCTCTCCTTTTTGGGAAAAAACCTTTCCCTTTCTCCCGTGCCCGCATATTTGACGCCAGCCGCATGGCGGGATAAACTTTTCATCAACCGAGACATTTCCTCCCCCGATCCTCAATGCTTTCCCGTTAATAACAGTATGAGCCATCTTTTCATGAGCGGATAAAAGAAGGCGGTGAAATGTTGGCTGCGATACATTCATCTGCAGCGCTGCCTCCTCCTGTGGTATTCCAAGAAGATCTTTAAGTCTTATTGCTTCCAGTTCATCATGGTGTAAAACGACTTCCTCGATATCTCCTATCCGTACACCGGCTGGCTTGAAGTATGTTACCTGGGGGAGAAAACCTATATTGCTTATGCACCGTGGTCGCGGCATATGTTCAGCTCCTTTGTAGATAGGCTGTTAAATCAGTGTAGTAAAACATTTTATATGAATATATATTCAATTGAATAGATTGTCAAGAAGAAAAGGCAAAGCACTGCATTATCAAAACCGATTGACAGTTTTTATGCGCACTGATATAGAATAGATTGTACAAAGATTATAATTTACGGATGCGCAAAAACCGGATGAAAGGAGGTAATACATGGAAGGAAACCATGAGCCGAAGGGGTGGAACCCTTACATTGCAGGTATTTTGACAGGATTGCTGCTTATATTCTCTGTCTGGTTTACCGGAAAATATGTGGGTGCTTCAACAACCTTTGTAAGGTCGGCAGGATTCATTGAAAAAGAGTTCAATGCAGAACGTGTATCGAAAATGGAATATTTCATAAAGGAGATGCCGAAGATTGACTGGCAGTGGATGTTTGTTGTTGGGATTTTCTTCGGCTCCCTTGCTGCCTCAACAACTTCAAAGAGCTTCAGGTGGCAGGCTGTACCGACAACATGGGAGAGCAGGTTCGGACCGGGCAGAACAAAAAGAGCGATTACCGCGTTTATAGGCGGCGGGATTGCCATGTTCGGAGCACGTCTTGCAGACGGGTGACCGAGCGGTCATGGACTGAGCGGTTCGCTCCAGTTAGCTATAAGCGGGTATATTGCATTAATATGTTTCTTTGTCGGCGGTGTTATCGTGGCCGGAATATTATACGGGGGAGGTGGCAAACATGAATGAACTCGTATATGGTCTCATAACAGGCATTATATTCGGGTTTCTCATGCAGAAAGCCCGGGTAATCAGATACGATAAACAACTGGGTGCTTTGCGGCTTATCGATATGACGATTGTAAAATTTATGCTTTCAACGGTCCTTGTAGCAATGGTAGGTATCTACCTGCTGAAAGACCTCGGTATTGCAAAGCTTTCCATAAAACCGACAATCCTGGGGGGCAATATTATTGGCGGGTTAATATTCGGTATCGGCTGGGGTCTTCTCGGTTATTGTCCCGGAACATCTCTTGGAGCACTTGGAGAAGGCAGATGGGATGCAATCTGGGGCATCCTGGGTATGATTGCCGGTGCAGCGTTGTTTGCCGAGTTCTTTCCGGTGCTTAAAAATACTGTTCTGAAATGGGGTGTTTACGGAAAGATTACTATACCGGAAGCACTTGGCATAAACCACTGGATTATCGTTGTAATATTTGTCATAGGCGGCATAGCGCTTTTCTGGTGGTTTGAAAAGAAAAAACTATAAAACGATCCGTTACACCGGATACTCAAATGATCACCTAAAGCATTTTTTTGTTGAGGCCGGGGGCAACCTTTTTAAGGCTGTATTTTCTTATATTTTATCTTACTATGTTTGATTTCCGGACAGGGTCTGTTTCATTGCTGAAACAGACCCTGTGACTTATAACACCGGCTTATCTTTGTCCGCATAATTTTGTTGGTCCTCTCGAAGCATCTGAAAATAGATTTTGGAGATCAAAATATGTTTCAATATATCTGCCATATGGCAGGATAACAGCCTGGACAAACAATGATTGACATAAAATCGTTACTCAATCGCAAAGATATACGCAAGTTCATCTCCGAAAGCTGGTCGGTAGGCTGGCCTATGATGATTATCATGTTTTTTGAGTTTTTAATCGGTCTCGTAGATATCTATGTAGCCGGTAAAATCGGGAAGGAGATTCAGGCTGCATACGGTTTCGTAATACAGCTTTACTTTGTGTTTATTATTGTTGGAAATGCGATGAGCATAGGCGCTGTTTCCGTTGTTTCACAGATATTCACATCCAAAAATAGTGATCGACTGTCCGAATCAGTATACTCAACAGTTATAGCTACCATTGCCTTGGGCGCTATATTGGGCCTATGCGGTATATTTTTAACGCCTGTGCTTATCGATCTGCTGCATATCCCTGCTGAATTGAAACCTATCGTGATACCGCTCGGGAGGATCTACGCTGCAGGCGTATTGTTTCATTGTCTGCTTATCAATACGAATGCCATGCTGCGGGCGTGCAAGATGGTAAGAGACTCCCTCAGGACAATGGCAGTGGTCTGTCTTTCCAATATTGTACTGATTTTCTTTACTGTATTTCATACAGGTATGGGCTTTAAAGGGATTGCCCTTTCAACGGCAATCAGTGTTTGTCTGGGAAGCATACTCAATATGCGGTATATCTGGTCGTTAATGGAAGGCAGGAGAAGATTCTCCGTGAGAATTGTAAAAACCATTGTTAACATAAGCTGGCCTTCGGGGCTCCTGCAGGGACTCTGGCAAATAAACTTCATGGTGATTTTCCTGATATTGAGTAAACTGCCCGAACACAGTGTTGAAGTCCTTGCAGCGCTCTCAGCCGGTGTACGCATCGAGTCGTCCATCTTTCTTCCTGCAATGGCATTCAATATGGCAAATGCGGTAGTCGTGGGCAATCTGCTCGGTGAGGACAGAAAAAATGATGCCTTTCGAGGTGGACTCATTACGACTCTTATGGGTGTGATTGTTGTAACTTTTTTAACGGTCATTGTCCTTTTTAATGCGAGGTGGATAGTGCCCTTTCTGTCAAACAACAGTATTGTTATAAAAGAATGCATTACTTATATCTATATCAGCATGATGAGCGAACCTTTTATGGCAATCTGGGTGGTGCTCGGCGGCGGACTGAACGGTGCCGGCGATACGAAAGGCATGATGATTATTGTAGGGCTTGTCGTCTGGCTTGTACGGGTGCCATTGACGTATATTTTTGTGATATTGCTCGGTTTTGGGGCTGCCTCAGTCTGGTGGACAATGAACCTCTCGCAATTTCTCATGGCGCTGTTTATTCTGAGGAGATACTGGCATAAAAAATGGTTGGCACATCCATACGGGTACAAATAAATGATGTCATTCAGTTTGCAATTGATTCTCAAATGATAGACATGCATACTGTAGATAAGCCATGAGCATTATTGCCGACCTCCATATTCACTCAAAATATTCACGGGCAACAAGCAGGGATATGTGCCCTGAGGCACTCTGGAAATGGGCGCAGATAAAGGGTATTACTATCATGGGTACAGGAGATTTTACCCACCCGGCATGGCTTGCCGAACTTAAGGAGAAGATTGAACCCGCATACAACGGGCTATTCACTTTAAAGAAAGAATCTCAGTTAAAAGACATTCCGGATTCATGCAGGAGAGATATTTTTTTTATGCTCTCCTCCGAAATCAGCTCTATTTATAAAAAAAACGGCAGAACGCGAAAAGTCCATTCCATTATATATGTGCCTGACTTTATCTATGCCGAACGAATTTATAAAGCACTGTCAAAAATAGGGAATCTCAATGCCGACGGAAGACCCATACTGGGACTCGATGCAAAAGAACTCCTTAAAATTGTTATGGATATATGCCCCGACAGCCTGTTTGTCCCTGCCCACGCCTGGACCCCGCACTTTTCAGTATTCGGGGCAGTATCGGGATTTGATTCGCTTGAGGAATGCTTTGATGAACTCACCCCACACATTTATGCCATTGAAACAGGACTTTCTTCCGACCCGTCCATGAACTGGAGGCTTTCAGCCCTTGACGCAATTACCCTGATTTCTAACTCTGATGCCCATTCACCTGCTAAAATTGGGAGAGAGGCAAACATACTTGATACGGATTGTTCTTACGATGCTATAAGGCGTGCAGTAAAAACGAGGGAAGGCTTTCTTGGAACAATTGAATTTTTCCCTCAGGAAGGGAAATACCATTATGACGGACACAGGCTGTGCAACGTGAATTTCTCGCCTGAAGAGACCATCGGGCATGATTATCTTTGCCCTGTGTGCAGCAGGAAGGTAACTGTGGGGGTCATGCACAGGGTCAATAAGCTTGCCGACAGAGAGGATGGATTCAAACCGGAAGGGGCTTTGCCCTTTTACCCGATAATCCCGCTGCCTGAAATACTTGGAGAAACCCTTGAAGTGGGTCCTGCCAGCAAAAAAGTAGATACTGCATATCAAGGGCTTATACAGAAACTCGGGAGTGAATTTAAAATCCTTCTGGATTGTCCCCTTGAAGATATTGAGAAGGCTGGTTCACCGCTTATCAGAGAAGCCATCTCCCGCGTACGTGCAGGGAATGTCCGCATCACTCCCGGTTTTGACGGCGAATTCGGAAAAATAAAAATCTTTGACGGTACAGAACGGAAGGAATATTCTCCCGAATTGTAAACTGATTTCATTTCCAAATAAATGCAGGTTGGTTTATTAAACTATTGTCGATTATTTTGAAAAGTTGAGATTTACGGCAAATGGGTTTTAGTAGCGCTTTTTACACTGCAATACGCGAAAGAATCAGTGGCAATATTGAATTTGCCGGTTATTAAAGTCACATACAAGGTCTGAAGCTTCGCGGTTTCACAGAGGCAAGGGTTACTGGGAGAAACGTGGCTCTTAAATCTTTTTAAATGATTATTTTCAACACCTACAACTGATGTACAAGGCATCTGATGTAAAGGTGAATATTAGGGAATAAAATAGAGTAATACGCCAAAGTTTAAACAGGGTATGCGCACCTGTGTTGACGACAGAATGCGGATACTTGTAATAAATAAATATTATTACTTTGGTCCATCATCGTTCTTTTCCACAAGATCATCCGCCTGTTTATTCATGCGGACGATCCCGTAAATCGATAGTAAGATTATGGCAATACCTCCTATTATAACCGGCAATGTTATAAAATGTTTCGGGAGTGAACCATAGAGGCCGGCAATCCCGAACAAAATGAATATCACTGCCGCAAACCACTTAACGGCCCGTTCCGGAATCTTCTTGCCCAGGACTATGCCGAAGATGATTCCTATAGCATCAGCAATGAGCATACCGGATGTTGTACCAAGCCAGACCGGAATGATGTTGGAATATTTTGCAGCCAGCGCGATGGTTGCGAGCTGTGTTTTATCTCCCATTTCTGCAAAAAAGAAGGCAACGGCAACTGTCCAGAAGGGGCTGAAGTTAAAGCGTTTATCTTCGTTGTCGAGTTTATCGCCCCTTATAGTCCAGAGGCCAAAGAGTATAAAAGACGCAGATGCCATAATTTGAATGTAATGGAGAGGGACAATACTTGTCAGGTAACTTCCAAGAACTACTGCAAAAAGATGATTTGCAAGGGTTGCTGAAAATACTCCCCACATTACAGTCTGCCAGCGGTAACGTGAAGCAAAGGCCATAGCGAGCAATTGTGTTTTATCTCCCATTTCTGCAAGAACAACAAATACGAGTGATGCAATGTAAGCAGTCATGATGTATTCCTTATCATGTAAAATAAAAAAGCGAGGTACTTTAGCATGGACTTTTACAGTCACACTAAAGGTCTCGCTAATTGGCACTTACCAATGACAAGGCCAGGGTTTTATCCCAGTATGTTGACCTTGTCTTGTTAGCTACTCCCCTTCAGGGATCATATTATTTTAAGTATAAATAAATTTAACGAAAAAATCAAACAATAGACAGGGCACTATGATCTTCCCCCGTTTTCACGGACACACAGTTAAGCTGCCATATGTTTTCTCGCACATTCCATAGGAGACAAATAATTTAGTGCCGAATGCCTCCTGATTCTGTTATAAAAGACTTCTATATATTCAAATATGCTCTGCCTTGCAATGTATCGTGATTCATATTTATAACCCAGTTCTGTTTTAAATGTACCAAAGAAAGATTCTGCAACTGCATTGTCATAGCAGTTGCCTTTACCGCTCATGCTCTGGGTAATGCCATAACGTGTGAGTATATGTCTGAATCGTAAGCTTGCATACTGGCTGCCCCGGTCAGAATGGAAGATGAGAGATGAAGCAGGACTTCTTTTTCCAATGGCCTGCATCAGGGCATTGACGGTAAGATCATCCGTCAGCCTCTCCCCCATGGACCAGCCGACAATGGACCGGGAGAATACATCAAGGACAATGCAGAGATACAACCAGCCTTCAAGAGTATATCAATAACCTTCAGAGGGGCCACAATCTAACATAGTATCTAATACGTAACAAAATTTATTGACCGTTAGACTGCTAAAGGTCATCATTTATTCTGCTTTTTCTTAAAAGAAAAGAAGAGAAATGACTCGGACAAACCAAAGTTTTATTAGACCAAGCGGCAACTTCGAGGCAGTACGTAACCAATGAATCCCCCGGCCTCATATCGATAGGGTCATCAGTGTATCACCCCACTTTTTGCAATTAAGATTTTCTTGACATACAAGACCGCGTTTCCTATACTGCCTATCACAAAAAGGAAGTTCTTATCAATCTGGATTCCCTGCCAGCCTATAGTCGAGGAGGTATGTGTGAGTATTAGTAGACTTGCGCTCTTTTTGGTTTGTCTTGAATTTGCTCTGGTGTTGGTTGGAGGTGCCTGTCAAACGGTGGTGCCCGAGCTGGTCACTGCCGCCAAGAGAATGCTGGCCGGTCAGGTAATTGACAATCCTGTGGCTGCTCGTCCAGGTGCAATTCCTAGAACCTATTCTGGTATAGCCATAACGATTGTGAAAGCTGTGCCGATCGGGTACTCCAGGCAGTCGGCCGATTCCCCGGAATGGACTACCTACAAAGCTGGTGATAAGGTGGCGGAGACTGTTTCCGGGCCGGAGGGTAATTTCAGCGTCGAACTGCCGGCGGGGACTTACTTTGTGCGTGGGTTTGGTGGTGAGAAAGTTTTCAGCGGCGATGTGTTTGCTGAGATAAAAGCCGGCTCCACCACCGACATTAAGTTGCCGCTCAACTTCGGAGTGTAGAGGCATCTTTGTCCACACTTAAACCATCTACCTGATTCTGCTTTAATTCTCCTTGATCTTGACTATTCTGTTCCACTGCTGTAATGCGTTGACAGCGACTCCACCTGCTAAGGTGATTATCAATGAATTTTTTATCTGAGCGTTTTGTATTAACCTGTTTGATGTAATGCTGCCTATCACAACACTTGTGGCTGTTGAGCATAAAATGCCGATCCTGCAAATGGCTTTCATGTTTTCCGCTGACAGGTAAGGTACCCTGTGCCTCGTATTGATTAAAGTTGCTTCATTTATGGTATTTCTTGTAATTAACCCCTATAATCAGCGTCGCGTAAGCTATCATCAGCAGGCCGATGTAGAACCCCAATGTCAGGTCCATATATGTCATGGCCAGCGTTATCAGTGCAGCGGTGATGTAGAAACCAAGAATATAGTATCTCGCAGTGTCACGGAGTTTCATCTGCTCCTCATTTTTGGGGTTGAAGAAATCCTCCCATTCTATAAATCCCTGTGAGGAAAAGCTTAAGAGTGTCTTCGTCTTGCCTGCCTTGACGATGTTTGTGTTCATGAAGCCTTCCCCGGCAACATATTTTCTTT
>Ga0351923_1040_pt2 | contig 24528 bp, 27 predicted proteins | sample BONcelT113001C11_FD_206859 | JGI IMG/M metagenome (GOLD analysis project Ga0351923, IMG submission 206859) | Enriched cells from coal bed in the Powder River Basin, Montana, United States - BONCAT cells T11 rep2 HSBNCT.T11.300.1.C11 ...
ATCTTTTTCTTCTTGTCTATTCTCACATAAACAAGTTCCTTATGATCAAACTCAAAGTCCAACCAGGAGCCTCTGTATGGGATTATCCGTGCGCTATATGAAAGGCTTCCCCCCAGGGTTGACTTTGACTGATCACAATCAAAATAGACACCGGGCGACCTGTGCAACTGACTTACTACAACCCTTTCCGTCCCATTTATAATAAAAGTTCCTCTTTCGGTCATAAGAGGTATCTCGCCGAAATATACATCCTGTTCTTTTACTGCCCGTATATCCCGGATTTTTGTATCAGGATCAACATTCCATACTACAAGACGTATAGCAACCCTCATAGGCGCCGCATATGTTACGCTTCGAAAAATACATTCCTCTTCCGAATTCTTCGGGTCACCTATTTCGTATTTTACAAATTCAAGCGTCGTGGTCTCATGCGAGTCTTTTATGGGAAATACGCTGTTGAAAACTGCCTGCAGTCCCATGTTTTCTCTTTTATCCGGCCGAATATCCTTTTGTAGAAAAATCTCATAGGAATCAAGCTGAGTTTCAATCAGGTTGGGAATATCGAGAACTTCTTTTATCTTACCGTAGTTCTTCCTGAATATCCTATTATGGAAAGTTTCCCTCATATTTTCATTACTCCTTGTTTTTTAGCGTAGAACGGGAGCAAAGAGCTGAAAATATCAGCTCTTTGCTCTATGCTCTTTGCTCTATGCTAACAATATTACTCTACTTTTACCTGTGCACTTACTTCTTCAAGCTGTTTTTTGATATTTGCAGCTTCATCTTTTGAAACACCTTCTTTGACAGGTTTTGGGGCACCTTCAACAAGGTCTTTTGCTTCTTTGAGTCCAAGGCTTGTAATAGCCCTTACAACTTTTATCACCTGTATCTTCTTCTCTGCTTCATATCCAGTAAGGATAACATTAAACTCTGTCTGTTCTTCTACCGGTTCGGCAGCCGCTGCAGCCTGTCCGCCGCCTGCCGGGGCAGCCGCCATCATCGGCATTGCCGCTGAAACTCCAAACTTCTCTTCCAGTACCTTTATAAAATCAGAGAGTTCAAGGACTGTCATGCTTTCAATAAATTGTACAACATCTTCTTTCGTAACGCTCATTTAATATACCTCCTTCAGGCTTGTTCTTTTTTAATTTTAATTGCATTCAAGGTTATCATAAGTTTATTTAAATTACCGGAAAGCACATATACGAATCTCTGAGGTATACCTTGCAGTAAACCCAGAAACCTCGCTATAAGCACTTCTCTTGACGGCAGTGTAGCAAGCCTTAGAATGTCTTCCGGTGTTATTACCTGCTCTCCAAGAAAGCCTGCTTTCAGCTTCAACTGGGGCATTTCTTTCAAAAAACCGGTTATTGTCTTCGCTGCACTCACCGGGTCCTTGTAAATGCATACAATTGCATTCGGACCTGAAAATTTGTCTTTCAGGGCTTGCGCTCTTGTTCCTTCGGATGCAATATTCAAAAGCGTGTTTTTTACAACACTGAATTCCACACCCACGTTTCTCAGCTCTTTTCGGAGCTTTGTCATCTGGGACACTTTTAAGCCGCTGTATTCCGCAATAAACATGGAATTCATACGGTTGAGTTTAGCCCCTAATTCCTCAACTACCTTTTGTTTTTTTGTTCTTTCCAATGGTTTTCATCCCTCCTTTCATAGAATATATGGAAAGTCAGGGAGACAAAATAATAAAGCCTCAGCAGGCCGTGATCGTTTAACATTTTTTGCACCTGCTTTCTCTGACTCTTTCCCTATTTAGTCAAGTTCCTCACATAGGCAGGATCTATTTTGATACCCGGGCTCATTGTTGTGCAAACGGCCAACCCCTTGAAGTAAGCTCCTTTGCTTGAAGGTGGTTTTAATCTGATAACAGCTTCGATGAGTGAATTAATATTTTCCATTATCTTCTCTTTTCCAAAACCTATTTTACCTACAGGAACATGGAGATTCCCTGCTTTATCTACTCTGAATTCCACCCTTCCTGCTTTCATTTCCTTTACGGTTTTAGCTATATCAAAAGTTACTGTCCCTACTTTAGGATTGGGCATAAGCCCCCTGGGACCCAGTATCTTACCAAGCTTACTAACTGCTCCCATCATATCCGGGGTAGCAACAGCCTTATCAAAGTCCAGCCATCCCTTTTGAATCTTCTCAATCAAATCCTCTGCGCCAATATAATCTGCACCGGCTTCCTCTGCTTCCTTCTCCTTTTGGCCCTTTGCAAAAACAACTATTTTCACTTCTTTTCCAAGTCCGTTAGGGAGTGCAACGCTCCCTCTGACCATCTGGTCGGCATGTCTGGGATCAACTCCAAGTCTGCAAGCCAGCTCAACAGTCTCATCAAACTTTGCAAAAGAAATCTGTGGAAGCAGTTCAAGGGCCTCTTCCATATCATATTTTTTTTCTCTATCTATTTTTTCCCGCGCCTCTGAATATTTTTTCCCTATGTTTGCCATTTACATTACTCCTTCTATTAGCTCCTGGCTTACAGCTCCTGGCTTACAGCAAATCTCGCTACCATGAGCCCGTGAACCATTAGCTGAATTGTTATCCTTCCACAACCTCTATTCCCATGCTTCTCGAACTGCCTTCAATGATCTTTATTGCGCCGTCAAGATCCTTTGCATTCAGGTCCTGCATCTTTAACTGGGCGATCTCTTTTATCTGTGACTTTGCTATGGTTCCAGCCGTTTCTTTTTTTGGATTATGCGCTCCTTTAGCCAATTTAGCCGCTCTTTTTATAAGGAAAGTGGCAGGGGGTGTTTTTGTAATAAAGCTAAAAGTCCTGTCAGAAAAAATGGTTATCGATGCCGGAATAATAGTTCCTTCCTGGGATTTAGTTCTTTCGTTAAATGCCTTACAGAATTCCATTATATTTACACCGTGCTGACCAAGGGCCGGTCCTACAGGTGGTGATGGAGTCGCCTGACCTGCCTGTAACTGTAACTTCACCATAGCCACAACTTTTTTTGCCATCTCACAACTCCTTTATATTTTCTCGATCTGAATAAAATCCAACTCAACCGGGGTTGTTCTCCCAAAAATATTGAGCAGCACTTTTACCTTGCCTTTTTCAGGTTTTATTTCTTCCACGCTGCCTGTAAAATTTGTAAAAGGCCCTTCGGTTACCTTGACGCCGTCGCCTTTTTCAAATCTGATTTTCGGTTTAATTTTACCCTTGCCTTCCTGAATGGCGCTTAGGATTTCATTCACCTCATTTTCGGGCAAAGGTGGTGGGTTCATCTTATCATATCCTACAAAACCGGTTACTTTCGGCGTATTTCTCACAAGATACCAAGTATCATTATTCATTACCATATTTACAATAATATATCCGGGGAAAACCGTCCTTTGAGATTTCTTTACCTGTCCTTTAATCCTCTCCATAATAATCTCTGACGGTACGATAATCTCTCCAAAATATAACTCCATTTTACCATTCCGTATGTTCTCTTCCAGGCCTTCTCTCACTTTCTGTTCATAACCGGAATATGTGTGTACTACGTACCACTTTTTTTCCATTATCTCTTCCGTTTTTTTATCTTGATTATCCACGTAATAATGCCTGTATAATCTTTGCCAATCCTACATCGACAATACCAAGAAAAATGGCCGCAATTGCAACTGTTATCAAAACTATATAGGTCCCTTTTACGGCATCCTTTTTTGACGGCCATGTAACCCTTTTAGCTTCCATATAAACTTCTCTGAAATAATCCTTGATACCGTCCAACTTTGCTTTGAGATCCATAAAATCTCCATAATTTACAGGCCAGGAGGGATTCGAACCCCCAACACCCGGATTTGGAGTCCGGTGCTCTATCCGTTAGAGCTACTGGCCTTCTTATTTTGTCTCTCTGTGTGATGTATGTTTCTTACAAGACTTGCAATATTTTTTCATTTCAAGTTTATCTGGTGTCTTTTGTTTGTTCCTTGTTGTTGTATAATTCCTGTTCTTACATTCCGAACATGCAAGTATTACCAGTTGCCTCATTTTTTTCCCCTCTACTCTATAATCTCAGTGACAACACCGGCTCCGACAGTCTTTCCACCTTCCCTGATAGCAAAACGGAGTTCCTTCTCAAGGGCAATGGGGGTAACAAGCTCAACAATGATAGTTACATTGTCACCGGGCATCACCATCTCGACACCCTCGGGGAGCTTTGTCACACCGGTTACGTCTGTGGTTCTTAAATAGAACTGCGGTCTATAGCCGGTAAAGAACGGAGTATGACGACCACCCTCTTCTTTGGTTAATATATAGACCTCGCCTTTAAACTTCGTATGGGGGGTTATGCTCCCGGGTTTTGCCAGTACCTGACCCCTCTCGACCTCATCTTTCTTTATACCCCGGAGGAGTACGCCGACGTTATCACCGGCAATGCCCTGATCGAGGATCTTTCTAAACATCTCAACAGAGGTGGCAACGGTTTTTACGGTAGGTCTGAAACCGATGATCTCCACTTCTTCGCCGGGCTTTATTATTCCCCTTTCCACTCTGCCGGTAACAACAGTACCACGGCCGGAGATGGAGAAAACATCTTCAACCGGCATAAGGAAAGGCTTATCAGTATCACGGACAGGTTCCGGTACATATGAATCACAGGCATCCATAAGCTCCTGTATGCTCTTGCAGTTGGGACATTCCGCATTGCCGCATCCGCACTCTAAGGCCTTTAATGCACTTCCTTTAACTATGGGAATATCATCGCCAGGGAATTCATAAAGGGTGAGGAGTTCGCGAAGTTCCATCTCTACGAGCTCTATCAGTTCGGGATCATCCACCATATCCACCTTGTTAAGATAGACAACCATACAGGGGACGCCTACCTGACGGGCAAGCAGTATATGTTCACGGGTTTGCGGCATAGGACCGTCATTGGCCCCTACCACAAGGATAGCACCATCCATCTGTGCGGCACCGGTAATCATATTCTTGATGTAGTCTGCGTGGCCCGGACAGTCCACATGGGCATAATGACGATTTTTCGTCTCATATTCCACGTGTGCTGTAGCTATGGTAATACCCCTTTCTTTCTCCTCGGGTGCTTTATCTATCTGATCGAAAGGTATCCAGCTCGCCATTCCTGCTTTTGCAAGATACCGTGTAATGGCAGATGTGAGGGTTGTCTTCCCGTGGTCTATATGTCCTATGGTTCCGATGTTCACATGGGGTTTGTTTCTTTCAAACTTTTTCTTAGCCATAAAGGACCTCCGTTTTATTATTTATGGAGCCCACGACCGGAATTGAACCGGTGACCACTTCCTTACCAAGGAAGTGCTCTGCCGACTGAGCTACGCGGGCAAATAGAGCGGGAAATTTTTAACCCGCTCTGATTTTTGGAGCGGGCAACAATTCCACCCGCTCAATCTTGGTTGAGCGGGAAACGCTTTAACCTGCTCTATTTTTTATAGAGCGGGAAACATTTTAACCCGCCTAATCTTTATGGAGCGGGAAACGGGATTCGAACCCGCGACCCTCAGCTTGGAAGGCTAATGCTCTAGCCAACTGAGCTATTCCCGCAATCTCAAATTCGATCTATAAGTTATGAGTATTAAGTTATTTATACTTTTATATTTTTAACTTAGAACCCATAACTGCAATCTCATAACTGCAAATTTTGCAAAATTTGCAAAAAAAATGGTGGAGAGGGGAGGAATCGAACCTCCGAAGGCTGAGCCAACAGATTTACAGTCTGCCCCCTTTGGCCGCTCGGGAACCTCTCCATGGAGCTGGTGATGGGACTCGAACCCGCAACCTGCTGATTACAAATCAGCTGCTCTGCCGATTGAGCTACACCAGCCGAAACGTTTATTATAGTACAAGATGAGTGTAAATAGCAATATTTGATATATTATTTTTCCTCAAAAGTCAAAAGTATTATACTATAATTACGATTATATTGGAAGTACTTTTGTATTCAGGAACATTTTTTAATTGTTTAGACTTAATCGGTATCTCATGCAAGACATTCCTGTATTGATCAAAAATGTTTGACAAACCCCTTTTAATGCTATAGCTTGAAATACAAATCACCAAGGCAGGAAATTAATAAACTAATGGGTTTTTATAACTTTTCATATTTTTTAAATTAAAATGGAGGTGTTCCAGAATAATGAGCCTGTTGGAAGCGTACATCATTACTTTTATAGCAAGTTTTTGCAGTCTTGTCATTGAGATGGTGGCAGGACGTATATTGGCCCCTTTTGTTGGTGTTTCCATATATACATGGACAAGTATTATAGGGGTTATTCTTGCCGGAATAAGCATCGGCGCATATATCGGCGGAAGGCTGGTAGACAGGTTCCCTACAAGAAAAACCCTCGGGTGGCTCCTGTTGCTGTCGGGAGTCGCAGCCCTTACGATCATTCCGCTTACGACACTCGTTGCAGCATACCGCTTCCCCCTGTCTCTGATGATGCGTATCTTTCTCGTTACCTCAATAATTTTCTTTATACCAGGTTGTATACTCGGCACCATTTCTCCTGTTGTAGTAAGACTGACACTGAAAAACCTCGACAAAGCAGGTAATGTTATAGGCAAGATATATGCCTTTTCAACACTGGGGGCAATAATCGGCACATTCGCTACAGGTTTTTTGCTTATTTCCTGGATGGGAACAAGAAGCATTATCCTGACAATGGGAATAGTACTGATTCTTGCAGCAGTATTTTCAGGTGCACTGTTTAAAACAAAGAAGTCGGTAATCATATTTCTTATTATCGCATCACCTTGCATCTGGGGGATACATTACTTCCTTTATAAAATCCCCTTATCAGATAAAACCTACCTCTATAAAGAAAGCGATTATTACACCATAAAACTCACAAAAACAGTCAGCCGCAACATAAATACGCCCCTTGAAGCCATGATCCTTGACAACCTGATACATTCTTATGTGGCGCTCAACAATCCGCTTCACATAGAATATGAATATGAGAGAATATATACTGACGTACTGAAGTGGAAACTCAATAAAAACGATAGTTTTAAAAGTCTGACAATCGGAGGGGGTGGATATACCTTTCCGAGATACATGGAGGTTTTTTATCCGAACGCACAAATAGATGTTGTGGAAATAGACCCGGAAGTTACAAAAATTGTCTATAACAACCTCGGATTGTCGAAGAACACAAAAATCAGGACATACAATGAAGATGGCCGATGGTATGTGATGAACTGCAAAGAGAAATATGACATAGTATTTACCGATGCATATAACGATATTTCCATACCCTACCACCTGACAACAAAAGAATTTATGGAACAGGTCAAAGGGGTTATGAATCCGGGCGGCATCCTTATGTCAAATATCATTGACAATTTTCAGAAGGGGGCCTTCCTGCCTTCCTATATAAAAACACTGCGGGAGGTCTTCGGACAAAAAAATGTATATCTTATATCTGTCAGTCCGGACTTTAAAAATACTAAAATCAGCACGTTCATAGTAATCGCCGGCAACGGCAATATTGACATAAAGGACTTTTCAGACCATATCAAAAACCGTACGGAAAGTAAGGCCACATCTGCCATCATACCTGAAAATCTGATGGAGGAATTTATCAACAATAGATATTCTATCATTATTAAAGACGATCATGCACCGATCGATAATCTCATAGCTCCTGTTTTTGAAGAAAGGTTCGGTTACAGAAGGAGCTGAAAAAAAACATCAAGAACAAATAATTTTAATTGTTTCCAATTGAAAGATATTGATTTACTGAAGTGAATCATTTAATATTATATTAAGTGCGGGCATAACTCAGCTGGCAGAGTGCAAGCTTCCCAAGCTTGATGCCGCGGGTTCGATCCCCGTTGCCCGCTCCATTTAAATCAATATCCAAGTTTCCATTGTTATGATTCAGATGCCTTCCATCAAAAATAACCTGATAAAAATAGAGTTTCCTGCCTTCTGACCTGAAAACAAAAACATTATAAAATAGCATCTGACTTGACCTATGGTGTTTTGAAGCCTATACTATATAATCTTGGGAATAATGTTCAGAATGTTTTAATAATCCAAAGGAGAATTCACTATGGATGAAAAAGAACGACTCAACGCATTAGAAACAGCACTAAAAAATGAGTCTGCTGAACGGGAATTTTATCTTAAACATGCTGAAAAAACCAATAACCCTCTCGGCAAAGCCATGTTTAAAAGAATAGCCGAGGATGAACTTGAGCACTATGAGCGTCTGAAAGAGCTTCACAGTAAGTGGGAAGTGCAGGATAAATGGTCGGAGACAATACCTCTCAAGGTAAATAATACAAACATCAAAGAGGTTCTTAACAATACAATCAGGATTGTAGACAAAACAGTAAAACCGGATGCAGATGACCTTGAGGCAATAAAAATCGCCGTGGATTTCGAAGAGAAAGGGACACAATTCTACCGTCAATTATGCAACGCAGTAACAAATCCAAGGGAAAAAGAATTTTTTGAGCTTCTTGTCATGATTGAAAATGAACACTACCTTGCCTTGAAAGATGCGGAAGAATATTTTATCGACCCCGCTTCGTGGTTTATGAAAGCAGAGCACCATACGTTAGATGGCGGATGACGCCCTTCAACACCGAACCGGTCTGCCACCGGCTAAGGCCGGTGGTTTTCGTTCGCTGTGTTTCAGAGATCCCGTGCTATAGAATCAAAAACCCTATTCAAAATTTTGCCGTCCAAAGATACTTCACGGAATATGCCCTCTGCAATTAATGCATTCATGACTTCAAAATCCTTTTCCACAGGGGTGACTATTATGCCGCCCATTTCGACCACTGCAGGACTAACCATAAGCCGGGCGTCCCCTTCCCTGAAAAAGGCATCAGGCCGGTGTTTGGCACGGGGGAAAATCATAAGAAGCAATTTTTTTTCGCTATAGAAACCGGCGATATTTATCATTGGCTCCTTCTCAGTAAAAAGATTCTTTTTCAGTTCTGAGATGATTCTTCTAAATGTCTTTCCAAGAGTTATCGGGTTATCCCCCTCCAACGTTATAGCCTCTCTGCCAATATTACTTATCTGTGATAGCAAGACGCCATCAGCCTTTTGAATCACTATAAAATTTTTCTTGGCTGTAAGTTCAGTTTCTACCGGCATCTGTCCGGAGGGGACTGCCTGGAAATGAAGGTGATCCGGTGCAGAAGCGCCGCACCCCGGTCCGTTATAGAGGACTGTCCAATCTTTGCCAAGATCAACCATTAGTTGAAGAAAAGTATCAACATGTTCAGCAATAGACTGGGGTCGATGTTCTTTATAACAGATAGTAAAATGGGAAGGGAAAACAGGTGCAGGGTTACAGAGTATCAGATATTCATTCCGGTAGAAAATCCCCTTCTGCTCTTCCGGAAGATTATCCAGGCACAGGAAACATGGCCGTTCTTTTATCCATTTTTCTTCCACATCGGCAAGGGTGCTCTTTATTCTTCCTGGATTGTGCTGAACACGAACAATAAAACCATTGCAGGCTATTTCCCGTATCTTAATATGCTCCAGAGATTCATAGCCCCTGCAACATGCCGGCCATGTCTTTTTCTGTTCCGACAGAAGTTCAAGACAAAGTCCGGGAAGGGACTTCCGGCTTTGTTCTCCATCGAAGGAGGTATAAATCCGGTTCAATACATGCCTCTCCGGTTCATCTTCTGCCGTGCAAGGATTTCATTGGTTCTGACCTTATCCTTAAAGGCATCGTTGCGGTTTGCATCAACAGGTGCAAGTGCGGCATCGGTATTCCCCGGCCAGCGCCTGCAAAGGTACAGGCTTTCATAAATCCTCCCGATCCGGTATTCCCTGCATATCCTCAATGCAGCAGCGTAGTCTTCACCATAACTCACGTTGAGAAATCCCATAGTACGGAAAAGACCGGTATCAAATGCTCTCGGAGCACCGAGGCCGTTGATGCGCAGCGCATTGTTGTGACCGTTCTCGTCGGTCCATTCACGGTGGTCTATGAGCCCCGGAGGAATCTCTTCAAGATCATAATTAACGATGGTGTAAGAACCGATTACCATGGCATAGTTGCCTTCACGGAGCTTATGGACAATCTTTCCAAGTGTATGGGGACTGCAGTAAAGATCGTCCGAATCAAGCTGGACAGCATAGCGCCCGCAGTTCTCGCTGTATATGGCCTCGTTCCAGCAGCCGCCTATGCCAAAGTCGATCCTTGCAGGTGTGATATGCCTGAGCGCAGAGTGCTCCTGGGCCAGATTGGAAAGGACGGCCGTTGTCCCGTCTGTGGAGTGATTGTCTACGACAATGACATTGAAAGGAAAATCAGTCTCCTGCGACAGGGCACTCTTTACAGCCTCGGCAATTGTTGATTTACGGTTGCGTACAGGTATAATGACCGAAGCTTCCACAGGGAACAATTGAAAACCTTGCGCAGTCTCGCTGAGACAATCAGGGGAGAGATAGGCCCCTATATTTTTCAGATAATCGGTAAAGACGGTCTCCATTTCTTTCTGAACAATAGTATTTTTCGGATCAACATAGTTAAATATCTTTTCAATACCGGATGATTCATTCTTTTTTATTACAGAATAGAGAGGTTCATTTAAGTGATAAACCGGATAGTCCATGGAAACCCTGAGCCGAAGGGCGTATAACCCCGCAAATTTTACATGCGGCATGGGGCCGTATTTTTCCAGAACATTCCGTACAGCAGGAACGAAAAAAAACATAATGGCACCGAAATCAAAATCATCGCGTACACTCCCGGACTGGTAATCATTTAAGGGATGAAAGTCCCTGCCGTGACTGTCTTCGTCATAAAAATCCGTATAAACAATGCCTGCCTTTGCGTATACAGATGCCTCCATAATGTTATTCAGAGCATCAGGTTCAAGAGAAATATACAGTGGTTCAGGCAGTAATATCAGATATTTCGTTCGGACATTGTCCAGGATAATCTCAAGTGTCTCCTGGGATAAAAGGTGGCCGGCTGCAAGAATAAGACACCCCGGCACATTAATATGAACCTCTTCCTGACTGACAATTACAATATCTTCCACAAGGTCAGACTTTACAAACTCAATCAGGGTCTTCTCAAAAAAAGGTTCCGGACTGTAAGGAATGGCTATGGTAAGAGGCTTCATTTAAGGACCCACATAATAACATGGTAGTAATCATCAAAGGATATCAGACGAACACGCATTGCCGGCAGGCAGCTATCCTTTCTACTGACCGGCAACCTTGCTCCATGAGTCACGAAGCTGCACGGTTCTATTGAATACAGGTTTGCCCGGTAAACTATCCTTTAAATCAACACAGAAATAGCCCAGTCTTTCAAATTGATACCTTTCTCCGGGCTCCGCATTTGCCAGGCTTCCCTCTACATAGCATAGAGGAAGGGTTTCCAGCGACCCGGGATTCAGATAATTTGTATAATCATCATCTGCTGCCGACAGATCGGGAATCCTGAAAAGACGGTCATAGAGACGGGTTTCCACCGGAAGAGCATGGTACACAGAGACCCAATGGATAACACCTTCAACCTTGCGCCCATCAGACGGGGGGCTGTTTCGCGCCTGCGGATCATAAGTGCAGTGGATTTCAGTAATTTCACCGGTCTTTTCATCCCTGACCATACCTGCAAACTTAACAATATAAGAGTTCCTTAGACGTACTTCCCGTCCCGGACCAAGACGTTTGTATTTTTTAGGCGGAGCTTCATTAAAGTCATCGCGCTCGATATAGAGCTCTCTGGAAAAAGGGACCATTCTCGTTCCCATAGATGGGTTCTGAGGGTGGTTCGCACATTCAAATTCTTCAGTCTGTCCTGTCGGGTAATTGTCAATAATAACCCTTAGAGGCCGTAGTATGCCCATAACACGAGGGGCTTTCTCGTTCAAATCTTCACGGACGCAATGTTCAAGAAGGGAAATATCTACGAGATTGTCATTTTTTGCCACGCCTATCCTTGCGCAAAAGTTTATGATTGCATCCGGTGTGTAGCCCCGCCTGCGCATACCTGCTATGGTGGGCATACGCGGATCATCCCAGCCTGTTACACGTCCTGTTTCAACTAATTCTATGAGTTTACGTTTGCTGAGAACCGTATAACTGAGATTGAGGCGGGCGAATTCTATCTGGTTAGGCCGGTCTCCTTCTATCAACTGCTCAACAATCCAGTCGTACAAAGGCCGGTTATTCTCGAATTCAAGGGTGCAGATTGAATGGGTTATTCTCTCTATGGAATCAGAAAGACAATGGGCAAAATCGTACATAGGATATACAACCCATTTTGTATCTGTACGGTAATGGGGGGATCTTTTTATGCGGTATATGATGGGATCGCGCATAACAACATTTGGAGACGCCATATCTATTTTAGCCCTGACCACATGGGCGCCGTCCGCAAATTCACCTGCCCGCATTCTGGAAAAAAGATCAAGATTCTCTTCAACAGAACGGTTTCTATAAGGGCTCTCTCTGCCCGGCTCAGTGAGTGTGCCGCGATATTCCCTCATCTGATCCGGCGTCAGGCTGCAGACATAAGCTTTGCCGGATTTAATGAGTTGCACGGCAAAATTGTATAATTGCTCAAAATAGTCTGAAGCATAGAAGAGACGGCCATCCCAATCAAATCCCAGCCAGTGAATATCATTAATAATTGATGTTACGTATTCCAGGGACTCACCGCTTGGGTCCGTATCATCAAGCCTGAGATTGCAGGTACCTGCATACTGGGCAGCAATTCCAAAATTAAGACAGACCGATTTTGCATGTCCGATATGGAGATAGCCGTTCGGTTCAGGGGGAAAACGCACAGCAACACGTCCTGCATGTTTATCCGTCCTGAAGTCATCCTCGATAATGTCACGAATAAAATCCGTTGGGGAAGAAACATCCGTTTGAGTCATGTTTTAAACTCCTTAAACCTTTATTAATTCTTTACCATATGCAGCTTCTTCTTTCAAGGAAACGCTGCCATCAGCAATAATATGTATTTTTTCTCTGTCTGAATCTGTTGAAAGTAACATAATTACCGAGGGCATTCTGTGCCCTCGGTAATATAACGGTTGAAAGGATATCCCTTTTTTGTTATTTTATCTTTTCAATATAATTTACTAAAATATTCAACATGATCAACCAGGGTATGAATAATTTTTATGGCCTTACACTAAAAGAACTCGAAACGCTGATCGGCGCCCTCGGAAAAGAAAAATACAGGTCCCGGCAGCTTTTCAAATGGATATACAACAAAGGTATCCTCAATTTCGATGAGATGAGTGATATTCCCAAGGGCCTGCGGGTGATATTCAAGGATATGTTTGATTTAAAACATCTTGAATTAAAAGATGTTTTAACATCAACAGACGGCTCTGTAAAATTCGGGTTCCTCGGGGAAGACGGTAATCTTATTGAAAGTGTTTTAATACCTGAAAAAGAGAGAAACACCCTTTGCATATCCAGCCAGATAGGGTGCAGGATGGGATGCAGATTCTGTGTTACCGGAAAAATAGGATTTATACGTAACCTCAAGACTTCAGAGATTGTAGGACAGCTTATAGGAGCAAAACAGTATCTCGGTGACAGGAAAATTACAAATATTGTTTTCATGGGCATGGGCGAACCCATAGACAATCTCGATAACTTCAGCAGGGCTCTTGAAATATTGAAAGACCCCATAGGTCTCGACTTCTCTCACAGGAAGATTACCATATCATCGGTGGGTTTAATAGGGGGTCTGAAAACAATAGAGCCGAAAGCGGCAGGCATTGCAATATCTCTGAATGCGGCAGATGATAAAACAAGGACATACCTTATGCCCATTAACAGATTGTATCCGATACGGGAAATTATCGATTATGTGAAGGGCTTTAAAGGAGGCAACCGCAACAGGATTACCTTTGAGTATGTCCTGATAAAAGATATTAACGACTCGCCCGATAACGCAAAACTCCTCTCCGAAATACTGGCCGGGCTTCGATGCAAGATAAATCTCATACCCTACAACGAATCACCGTACGCTGATTTTAAAGCGCCCACAGACAGAACAATAGAAGAATTTCATGCTTATCTGCTGAGCAAACACTTCACCGTTATTGTGAGGGATTCCAGGGGAAAAGATATTGCCGGGGCCTGCGGACAGCTGGGGATGAGGTACTTAAATGAAAATCATAAAAACAAAAAAGGTTAATTGTTGTTTCAATTTGGGCGTGTCGAGCTTCTGAATATCGCCCTCCCCTTTTCCTCCCCTTCCCTTAAGGGGAGGAGTAAAGCGGATACCCTGCTGCTTGCAGCAGGGTCATTAATTTGGAGGATGGAATGGATGATATGTTACCCACATACAAGGGCTCTTTTTTCTGCGATCTCGACAGGAAAGACGGATTAAAACTGAAGATGTACCATAAAGACGACAAGGTATATTGCAATTTCCATATCAATAACAGGTTTGAAGGCTACAGGGATGTTTTGCATGGGGGAATGATTTTCGGCATCCTGGATGTCATTATATGGTATGCCATATTCATGGAGACAAAAAAGATATGTATGACCCGGCATGTTGAAATGGAATTTGTAAAACCGGTGATGTGCAATTCGTCATATGTAGCCAAAGGGAAGATTTCAAAGGTTAAGGGCAGGAATTTCCACGCGTCTGCCTGGGTAGAAGATGACAACGGTGATATTTGTGCAAAAGTAAATGCAGTATTCCGTGAGACAAAAGATCTGTCTGTCAGCGATTTTATAGAAAGGATGGACTTCAGCCGTATATCGCCGGATATGAAGGCATATTTTATGTCTCTGTTAGAAACTCATACCAATTCGGATTCATAGACAGCACCGGGGGTGCCCGGGCAACAAGGAGGAGCCTGCCCGCTCTGCGTGAGGACAGGCGCGAGACCCGGAAATAGCGGAGTGTAAAGACGAGGCAACAAAGTTATATGCTTGAAGGCGAATTGTTATCAATCTTAGGATATTCTTCATACAGTTCCATTTCAATTGTCTGAATCAATCGCTCTATACCTTCATTTTTTTTGCATGATATGGAGACTGCCCGGTAACGGTTTTCTATACGATCAAGAAATGTCCTGTCAATCCTGTCGATCTTGTTAAAAACAACAAACAATTTTTTCTCTTTCAAATTTAATTTTGTAATAAGTTCTTCCACAACATGCATTTTCTCTTCGAAGTCGGATGAGCTTATGTCCACAAGATGCAACAGGATGTCAGCATCTTCCAGTTCTTCAAGGGTGGCAATGAAGGCCCTGAGAAGCACTTCGGGAAGGTCTTTAATGAAACCAACCGTATCTGTTACAATTATGTTTTTCCTTTCAGGGTATTTTATAAGCCTCGTTGTGGGATTTAACGTACTGAAAGATTTGTCTTCTGTCTCAACGTTGCTTTTTGTAAGCAGGTTGAGCAACGTTGATTTGCCTGAATTAGTATACCCGACAATTGATACAATAGGTATGCGCGAGCCTCTCCTTCTTTCCCTCTTCTTATCACGTATTTTTCGTATCTCTTCAAGTTTCTTTTCCAGAAATGAGAGTCTTGCCCGTATCCTGCTCTTATTCACCTCAAGTTTTGTCTCGCCGGGACCCCTGGTGCCTATTCCTCCGGTCAATCGTGAAAGAGCGGTGTTTTTCTCTGCAAGACGAGGAAGGATATAATTAAGCTGTGCAAGCTCTACCTGGATCTTTGATTCATTAGTATTTGCCCGTTGGGCAAAAATATCGAGTATCAACTGATTCCTGTCAATAACCTTCAATTCTGTCAGGGCTGAGATATTCTTTATCTGTCCGGGGGTCAATCCCTCGTCAAAAACAAGGAGGTCTGCGCCCTGCTGACGGCACTTCATGATTGTTTCCTCTAACTTACCCTTGCCGATAAGGTACTTTGGATGCAATTCCTTGGGCCTTTGTATTGCCGTATCCAGTACTGCTATCCCTGCAGAATAGCAGAGATCTTTTGTTTCAGCTATATTTTCTTCAACATCCTTGTGCCTGCCGGGCATGACAATACAGACAAGGACAGCCTTTTCCCTGTCTTCACCAAGCGTATGAAGACTCCCCCTGGCCTTAACAAATTCATGTTCAAGCTCGTTTACAAACCCGATGAAATCAATTTCAAGGTCTTGCATGTACATGGGACCGATAAATTCCCATGCCTTTCCTTTTTTATCTTCCGGCATAAGATGACCGATATGTATCATCTCTGTTGACTCGCCTCTCCTTTCGGTGATAACAGCAACAAGATCAAGCTGTAATATAGCAAGTTCGGTTAAGTCTTCTTTTGAAAGAAGCTCCCCCTCTAAGTGCGTATGGATAAAGCGTACCCCTCTGAATCTTTCCCGGCCAACTCTCTCAGTTAAGAGCGGAGGCATTCCAATCCTTCCTTTCTCTCCAACCACTACATATTCAACAACACCCCGCCTGTTTATAACAAGGCCTACCTGTCTCGATATCTCCTTCGAGATTTGCATCATGTTTTTTGCTGTGTCAAAGGTAATAATCTGTGAAGGCTCTATTCTTTTGGTATATAGATTGAGCAGTCTTCTTTTTATAAGGTGGTTAAGCCCCTGTGTGTTGCCGTAGAGTTCTATAGTCTTCCCCTTTTTAGCTCATAGCTGATAGGAAAAAGCAGCTAAAAACTTTAAAACTATGAGCCATCAGCTATGAACCATGAGCTACTACGTATTTTCAATCAGTTCCCCGTCTATCTCTACAGATACAGAGAATTTTACACTGTCGAGGAGTATCATCACACGATCCTTGCCTTCCAGTTCCTTTTCAAATATCCCGCTTATACCTTTAAAAGGTCCGTCTTTGACCAGAATCTTCTCGCCTTTTGCAAACCGTTTCTTTTCAAGTGTTGCCACACCTTCTTCAAGCCTGTCCCTTATAAAGGCTATCATCTCATCCTTTACAGGAACAATCTTGCTGCCAAAATGTACGATCGTCTTCACGCCTCTCGTGTACTTTATAAGGTGAAAATCGTCTACAGGATGAAACTTTGCAAAGATATATCCCGGAAACATCTGCTCAATCACATAAATAAATTTACCTTCCTTATACTTTTTCAGTTTAAGTTTAGGGGCAAGAACTTCTATGCCTCCGCTTGAAAGATTGTTTGCAGCCCTGTCCTCGTTTTTTGATTTAGTATTAACAACAAACCATCTCTTCATACAGTCCCCTTCATTATATTACCACTCATTATCAGTTAAAATACACAATTTTGCAAGCCAAATGAATGCCTTTAAGTCCATCATCCAAGGTTTAACCTCGGATGATGGACTTCGCTGCAGCTTTCATTCGATGCCATTAGTCCATCTTCCGCAGTTTGCTTCAATTTTCCATAAAAGATGACAGTATTTCTTCAGAAAGCCGAAGAACATCAGATCCTTTGACGTCCTTTTGCCTGCAGGGGAGAAAGAGTGCGTCAGGCATAAACCGCGCAATGTAAACATCAGGAAGATATGTGTGTCTGTGAACTGCATCTACAGGGTAAGACCTTTGCGGTTTTCTAAAAGCAAGTATTATGTGTCGAATTTAATGAACAACCCTGTAGTAAGCTACATGGTTGTTCATTAGCAATATGTTATTTAACAATTTCAAACAACTGCAAAGACATTAGCAGTGGGCAATCAATCATCTTTAAGCCCTTTAGTTTTTCGCCGACGGCCGGACTCAGCATATCGAGATTCGCTGTTATGGCTATGAATATGCCGATGTCTTTAAAATAGAAGAATTGCGATTTGAATCCGGATATTGCGCCGGCCTTTCCGGGAACGGTCTTGCCGTCAGGTGCTATAAGGGTTTCGAGACAATAGCCGTATGTAATGCCAATCGGGCCGGGGGTTATATAGTCCCGGCCGTCGTTCAATTTAGTGGTAGCGAACATTTCGTCGATCGATTCTTTTTTGAGAATTTTTCCGGGTCGGAAAGCGTCCCTGAGTTTGAGAATGTCGATGACATTCGACATAATGCCGCCGCTTCCAAAGGGAGCGAGTGTACTGGCATATTTGGCGTTTTGCGTTTTACCGTCCACGGTCATATATCCCGATGCCCGCTTAGGGACTATGATGCGGTTGCCGACGAACATCGTGTGCGTCATTCCGAGAGGACCGGCAATATTTTTCTGGAGAAAATCATTATATGTCATCCCGGATACTTTTTCGACTATCATCGCAAGAAGGATGCACCCGGAGTTGCTGTACTGAGCGTTTGTGCCGGACTCGAAATCAAGTTTCAGGGGCTTCAATATTGCCACAATCTCTTCCGGTTGCCAGTCCTTCATCTGGTTTGAGTAAAACGGCTCAACAGCAGTTATGGACTGGATCCCGGAAGTGTGCTGCATGAGGTTTTTGATTGTTATTTTTTCCCAGGCACCGCAATCGGGGAAATACTTCGTGATTTTATCATTTACATCGAGCTTTCCCTGTTCTTTTAAAAGCATTATAGCGATGGCAGTGTGGGTTTTTGAAAGCGAACCGATCGGGAATATCGTGTCTTTTTCCACAGGAGCATCGTATTCGATATTTGCCTTTCCGTAGTATTTTTCGATGACCTTGCCGTCCGGCATCGAAATGGCTATAGCCAGGCCGGGTATCTTCATATTGTCCATGTACAAAGCGGCTGTCTCGTCGATCATATTTCCGGCATCTTTTTTGGAATCTTCAGCGAAAACCCGGTTGACTGATAAAAGTATTATAAGTAATACAATAATTCCTGAAATATATTTGAATTTTTTCACTTAAAATTCCTCCTGTATAAAACGCATTAATAGATCTAACATATTATCTTTGAAAAAGACTTATTTTATAGATTTTTGTTTTTATTATAATTAATTGATAATCCATTGCTTTTCTCTGTTGCAAGTAGATGAAGAAAAATGTTGGGAATAATGGTGATCAAATTGTTATGCTTGACGGTTGATACGGTAATTTCCCTTATATTTATGGCTGCGGGTCCTTGTCGAATATGTCTAAGCCCTTGATGTCTCCCCCGCCAAACCGGGTCATGGTCTGCGCGGCAACGGTCAATCCTTCCCTGAGATAAGTCCCGTCAATACCTGGAACAGCGTAGGAATAGAAAAGAACGTTGCGCGTATCATTCCTCACTTTTGTTTTTTCATCTGCCCCCTGGCAAAGTACACAAATGATGTCCTTTTCGTCCCGGAGCAAAATTTCTCCTTCTGTGATTATGAATTGGCGACCTCCCATTCCAACACTTGTCTCCCCTCCCCGGGCTACATCGAGCATGAGCCTGCCCTCGATCCGATCATAATCAGTGACCGCCACTAGGATACCGGCACACATCTCAGCCATAAAGTGGGCATCGACCATGAGGTTATACCTCGGAAACCCGCTGTGGATTGCTCTATTAAGATGCTGAGGCAGTGGGCACTCAAACCCGAAGCTCCGGAAAAACCGATCATAGACATCGATACGCTGAGAGATAAGAGAAAGTGATTCCCGCTTTCTCATTCTTCGCAGGAGATTTCGCTTGTATTGATCAAATTCTGTACTGTCGCTTAAGGTACGGCATTCTGAAATGAGTGTCAATCCAAATGCCACACCCGGGTACATGACTTTATAGGCAGACGAGATTGAAAAGTCTATCCATCCTGCCATCTCATTTTCTTCCACTTTAGACCTCGTAGTCAAAAACACTTTTCATGCAACTTTAGCACAAGATCGCAAATACGTCTACGGCCATTTCTATTTATATTATTGCACGATTAAAGAAATGTTGAAGATGTGCACCAATCCCCTTTCTTTACCTATGATGTCTATAGCCATCATGGTAACCATGTCCTCTTCCTTTGTAGTAACCATGGTATCGAGGTTTGTAATAGCCATTATGCCAGGGTTTATAGTTATAGTATCCATTCACAGGCGAAGCATAGTAAGGAGATGGACAATAGGTACCGTAAGCACTATAGGGAGCAGCAGGAACAACCGCACATCCTGCCAATAAGGCTAATGCAAGTACGATCATTATTGTTTTCATCGGGGGTCCTCCTCCTCAGTCAAGGGCCCAGTGTCATACCTCCTGGACCATTCTTTCCGGATTAGTCCATATGTTTTTCGAGAACTTGTCCGGCTGTACAGTTTATTAAGCAATATTAATACCATGAACACTTGTTCTAAATAAATTGAAATCATTGGACAAAACATCCGTCAAACCAGGAGCTGCCGACATTTTTGTCATTTTCAGAAGAATGCCCGACAACAATGTCGAAAAATAGCCGGAATAAAAAAGAAGATCAGGAACTACGCTTTGAAAGCAAGCACATTCAAGAACCTTTTTAATTGCCAGAAGTAAAAACGTGAATTGTGCCCTGACTATTCAATGCAATAATAAAACAACAACGCCTCTTTCTTGCGGATCCCGTTTGTTTCTTCATTGTCCATGTTCTGACTGCCACTGCCATATCGGAAGGGATTATATCATGTTACCCTGTCTTTGTTGATAATCTTGCCTTCCATGAAACCATCTTCATCTGCAAAGCAGAAACTTTTATTGTCTGTGTCAATAATGCTCATTACCCCGCGGTGATTTGAAGGTTCCATGCAAAACTCCAGCTTCACAAATATTTATCCAGGGTGGCGGCGTTGCCGTCAATGAACATGACCGGCAGTTCATCAGTGCCCTTTCAGCATAATACGAATCTCATCACCATCTTTTACTTTTTTTGTCAAACGCTCCCCTCCATCGATATTCTCCTTATTAACCTGCACATGAACATTCGTGTTGAGCCGTGAATCATAAAAGAGGGCATTTCTCATCGCCGGGACGAGGCTGACAAGTTCGCCGACGCACTCGCCGACTGTCCCGCCATCGACCTCAAACCCTTCCGTGCCCTTTGCAACGCGACTCAGATTAGCTGAAAGAAATAACGTTATGCTCATTTATATCACCTCCTGCATCGCTCAGAAAAAGAGGGTTTTTTACTGATGTGTTCTTTCGCCATTTCCTATATTTTCCTCATATTTTTGTTAGATGGCTGCAATTTCTTAAAAACATCCCGTTTATTTTCCGTCAGTCTTTCATGTACATATACGCCTTTTCTCAAAAGCCAGTACTCAGCATCCCGCATCATCTCCTCAATCTTTGCCGACACATGCTTAAGTCCCAGACCATGAAAGATGACGTTGCTCGCCCCAAAACATTTATGGGCTTTTTCTTGCGCACCCATTTTCGCATAGGCAATACCCATGTTGGCAAGTGCATTGCCAGCGCCTCGTGGCTCCCTAATCTTATTATACATTTCCTGTGCCTCCTCATAGAAACCAACGGCCCTGTGGTACTCACCAAGTTCTGCATATGCAATGCCGATGCTGTTAAACACATTGCCCTCACCCCGTAGATCACCGATACGGCGGGTTATCTCCAGTTGCTTCTCGTAAAAACCAATGGCCCTGCGATAGTCGCCAAGATCTGCACAGGCGATACCGATGTTGCCAAGAGCATTGCCCTCACCCCGTAGATCACCGGTACGGCGGGTTATCTCCAGTTGCTTCTCGTAAAAACCAATGGCCCTGCGATAGTCGCCAAGATCTGCACAGGCGCTGCCTATATTTTTGAGATCGCTTTTTTCTCCCTGTAAATCTCCTATTTGGCGGTGTATTTCCAATGCCTTCTCGAAAAAATCTATGGCTTTGCGGCACTCACCAAGATAAATATTGACACTGCCAAGACTCGTAAAAACACAGGCCTGGGAGGACTTCTGCAGGGCGGCCTGATTCTTAACAAGAATTTGAAGGATAGCATCCAGATAATTTACCAGCCAAAGGTTATTAACATTTATTAAACCTATCATCATGAGATACCGGAAAGCCCCCTCATAGTCATTGCCGGCGGTTAGTTGTCGAAACGGCTGGACGAGACACTCCAGGAACCCGGGAAGCAGTTCATCCGCCCTCCCTGTCTGGCAGGTCTGGATCATAGCCTGCCACAATCCATCCCTTTCAGAAACAAGCACTTCCGGGCTGTTGCTGTGTGCCTGAGAGAAATGCAGGAAGTGCATGCAGCAGTTTTCTTTGTAAAGGAGTTCCCTGCTCTCGTCCATTCGGAGCCTTGCCTCAGATAACTGCCGCAGAAGCGGGTGCATACTATAGCGTAAGGACTTCCGGTCAAATTTCAGGAGCGAACGGCGGTGAAGTTCTTCTAAGACTCCTCGATCTATTCCGTCAAGACCGGCGGTTTCCGCAAGGGTAAGGGATGTAAAACCTGACTCAGCGCAGACACCGGCAGCCTCGAAGAGTGTTATGCATTCTGCCCCGTGAGGAACACCTTCAAGCTGCTTCAAACTCAGTTCCAGAGAGACAGCAACGTATTTGTCTTCTCTGTCTTTTAGCTTCAATTCCTCAATCTTTCTCTGGATTTGACCTATGTAATCAGAGAGGCTGAGATCAGGGACGGCTTCAAGGTGATGGGCTGCGATATCAAGGGCCAGCGGTATACCTCCAAAGATCTCTACGATCCTGGATGTCCCGGAGGGGTCCAGTGTAACCCTGATCTTACCCAAAACTTTCACAAGAAGTTTTACACCATCATCCTCTGAAAGCCGGTCGAGTTCTTTGATAGCCATGCGAGATGTTATACCGAAGACCCTTCTCTCTTTTGTCGTCACAAGGACCGAACAGTCCGGTATTATGATCTCATCAGCCTCATTGACATTGTCGATCACAAGCAGGGCCTCCTTCCGGTTGAGCTGCCTGCAGATCTCATCCTTTGCCTTCGCATTGTCTGGAAAGGGGGTAATTTCTACTTCGGGGTAAAGCATTGCAAAGATTTTCGGTGCCTCTTCCAGCCACGTATTGCCTCTCATGGAGGCCCAGAAGATTCCGGCAGGGTATTCGGCCTCATACCTCTTTGCATACATGCAGACAAATTCTGTCTTGCCGATGCCGTCTGTCCCCGTTACATATGTTACATTTCCTGCTCCGCGGCCTGTTATGATTTGGTGAAGTTCTTCGAGATTCCTCTCTCTGCCGACAAATGTCTCTACAGGCTCACCAGCCATGAAGCAGGCTGAAGCTGTCGCCTCTGGCTGAACCACCGGGCCCCACTCTCCCACTTCTGCTTCCTTCAGGTATTCCAGCGATGATTCGGGAGTTTGCTTCTTATCTTCCAAAAGGTCCTCGAAAAGGATAGAGATTTCGTCTTGTTGCAATCCTGGTGTAAGACGATCTTCTCTATGTTCACTTGTCCAAATTCTCCAACAATTTCGATTCATTTTCAAGTTTAAATTAGCAGGTAAAATGATCAATTGCCGTTTGAAGCGTTGCATTCAAGACAAGCCGGGAAACACTCGACTTAGGCTGTCCGTCCTTATTGTTTTCCTCGATCTTGTTTTATTTGAATTCAGAACTTCAATTAAGTATCATTATTAATAAATATCTAATATTACATAATGAACTACCCTGCGGCTACCGTCGGGACATAAAAGGCAGGACAAACATACAAAACCGTCCCGAAGCAAGATTCGGGGGGATATGAACCAGAGGAGTAATCACTGTGAACCAGGAAATCAGAGAAGATATTATAATGCACTTTCCCCAATTCAAACATTGTTGGGACAGAGTAGAGAAGTATCTTAACTGCAGGAAATTTCCCGAAAAAAGGTTCTCCTCAGGGATGGGGAAATTGCATAACCCCTGTATCACTAAGCAGAATAAGGGGCCGCATAAGAAATAGTAGAATTAACAAAAGTTACCGACATATTTGAAAAACCCATATTATTGATGATAGATTACAGGAGGTTTTACTATGAAACGGAACACCGGGATTAATATCGGCCTGATTATTGTAAGTTTGACAACAATATTGACAGGCTTTGTTATTCAGTTGGAATATCATATGGGAGGAATATCGCCGGCAGTGGAAACATGGGGTTTAACCTACAACAACTGGTCATTTTTTCACAAATTATCAATCGTATTTTTTTCATTATTGACATTGTTCCACATCATTTCCCATTGGAAATGGTACAAAATCACTGTTATAAAAAAGTTGATTTCAAAAAATAAGCAAACCATAATTCTATCTGTTATTTTTATTCTAACTGCTATTACCGGTTATATAGCCTGGTTCGCAGGATTAGTAAATGGAGCAGCATCGTCAGATGCTATGTTGTTTAGAAAAACATTCATTGAAATTCATGATAAAATATCCATAATATTGACTATTTATATAATTTTCCATGTTGTAAAACGGATGAAAAGGATTTGAGTTCGTCATCTTCCTCCTTGTATTTGATCCCGCTCTTTGATAGCATTAGGACAATAGAGCCCGGGACGGGTAACAAAAAATGCTGTCGGAGTCCCCTGCTCAAAAGTTTTCATTTAGGGGATTCAATATGGAAATCAGAATAAAGAGAATAACAGCACCGACGATGAATAGATACCCTGATTTGCCGGATGGCACCAATGCCTACCTGGTTATCGACAACAGTAAAGAATTTAAAATTACATGCAAATTTCACATCCACGGCAACAGAATCTGCCTTGCCGGACAGGAGGGAACCCTGCACACAGATACTGATGCCGGGAAAGTATACAGGCAGG
>Ga0351923_1048_pt1 | contig 23810 bp, 28 predicted proteins | sample BONcelT113001C11_FD_206859 | JGI IMG/M metagenome (GOLD analysis project Ga0351923, IMG submission 206859) | Enriched cells from coal bed in the Powder River Basin, Montana, United States - BONCAT cells T11 rep2 HSBNCT.T11.300.1.C11 ...
TGGCACGACCCACTCCAGGGATCGTATACCTTTCCCCTGTCTCGAAGATAGCAAAGTTCATTTTTTCCATCACTCTGACTACATTCAAGATAGCTATCAGGGTCATCTCATGAAATTTTTCCAGGAAATGGCGCTCTCCATTGATTTTGCTCAGGCTTATGCTTGCGGCCCTGGCCCTATGATGAAAAGTTTTTCTGAGTGGTGCTCCTCAATACAGCTTCCTCTGCAGGTATCGCTTGAAAAGCATATGGCCTGTGGTATTGGCTCTTGCCTGGGATGCAGTATTCCTACCCATCAGGGGATGCAGACCGTTTGTCATGATGGCCCTGTCTTTGATCACCAGGATGTTTTATGGGAGCAAATATGAACTGCTTGAATACCACTCTAGGCTCTTTAAACTTATCTAATCCCCTTATACCAGCTTCAGGAACCTTTTTTTCCCTTAATCGCCTTCCAGACAATTTCCCTCTCCAACTTCTCGGAGCTTATCTGTGCAAGACCATTACCCGAGAGTGTCGCACTGGAAACGAACAACCTCGTATCAAAGAATGCCCTTCCGGAATGATGAATTCGATAGGCTTGGAAAATAAAGGTTGGGAATACTTTGAAAACACCATTCTTCCCTTACTTCTTAAGATCCAAAACTCCAAATGGGTCAGCATTGCTGGGTCAAGTATCGAGGATTATGCATTCCTGGCTCAAAAACTTGCAAGCTATCCTATCGATGCCATCGAAATTAATGTATCTTGCCCCAATGTCCATCAAGGAGGCGTTCAATTCTGTCAACATCAGGCTTCCTTGAAAGAAGTAGTACGACAGGTCAGAAAAGTAAGCTCGCATTTTCTGGTCACTAAAATCGCTATTGAAACCTCCCTTATGAAAGAGGCCTTGAATATTATTGCTGGAGAAGGCTCTGACGCTGTATGTATCGGCAATACCCTGCGTGGTCTATCGATCGATATTGCAACTGCCAAGCCCACCTTTAAAAGAATCTTTGCAGGTTATTCCGGACCCGCCATCAAACCCATAGCCCTTAGAGCAGTATATGAAGCCCGACAATGGATGCCTGATTATCCCATTATTGGGTGTGGAGGTATCAGTAATCATGAGGATGTTTTGGAATTTCTGATGACAGGAGCAAACGCAGTTGAGATTGGCACCGCTAATTTTTTAAATCCAATGATTATGATTGAAATTTTGGAAAAGCTTAAAGAATATTGCCTACAGTCAAATTTTCCAATATCTCACTATATAAATAGGGCACATCAGGAGGTCTAGATGAATTTAACTGCAAGGGAACGCTTAATTCTCAGTCTTGATTTTGAGGAAAAACAAGCAGCCCTCGATATGCTGGATGAATTAAAAGGAGAAATCGTCTACTGTAAGGTTGGTTTACAGCTTTTTACCAAATACGGGATTTCGCTTTTACACGAAATTAAGGATAAGGGTTTTCGTCTTTTTTTAGATTTAAAATTCCATGATATACCCAACACTGTTGCTTCTGCCATTAAATCCCTCAATAGTATCGAAGTTGACTTGCTCAATATCCATGCGATGTGTGGTTTTGAAGGCTTAAAGCTTGCTAAAGAAACGCTTCAAAATCTTCATCCTAAATCCAAACTTATTGCTGTGACCGTTCTCACCTCCTTGAATAATGAATTGCTTTCTCAGATGGGTATCCCGGTTAAAAGTGAAGAATTGGTACTTCAACTCTGCAAAGTAACCCAAAATGCCGGATTAGACGGTGTAGTTTGTTCTGCTCAGGAAGTTCAAAACATCAAAAATACGCTGGGAAAAGATTTTTTAGCTGTTTGTCCTGGTATTCGCCGTGCCACCGACGATGTCAACGATCAAAAACGTATTGTTACTCCTTCCCAGGCCATACAAAATGGAGCAGACTGGATTGTAGTCGGACGTCCAATTATTAAAGCACCATCCCCTGGCACGGAAGCCAGATTGATTATCACTGAAATAGAGAAAGGAATGCAAAATGACTGAACAGGAAGTTTTAGACTTATTTCATTCGATAGGAGTTATTAAAAAAGGTCACTTTCGCTTATCCTCAGGCAAGCACTCAGACACCTATCTCCAGTGTGCCATTCTTCAGCAATACCCAGAACATCATTCCAGGGCTCTGCATTCCCTTGCAGAAAAAGTCTCCACTTACCAGCCCACAGTGATTGTAGGCGCTGCAGTGGGAGGGATCATTTCTGCCTACGAATTGGCACGTCTTTGCAAAACTCGTTGCATTTTTGCAGAAAGAGTGGATGGAACATTAAAATTCCGACGTGGCTACGAATTGGCACCAGATGATCGTGTTGTTCTGATCGAAGATGTTGTCACCACTGCAAAAACAACCCTCGAATTAGTTGAGCTGATAAAGAGTCATGGTCTTGAACCCCTTGCAGTAACTGCCTTAGTCGATCGCCAGAAAGCTGATACTTCTCCTTTTTCTTATCCTTTCTTTGCTCTTGTTAAAGTCGAGGCTGTCTTGTACGATGAAGCTGAATGCCCCTTGTGCAAAGAAAATGTCCCTTTAAATGACCCGGGATCACGAAGATTGCACTCCAAATCATGAAGATCGAGTTGATCTCGTATACTCCCAATCCCCTGGCTCTTTTTGCCCAATCCGCGCGTATCACAAGATCCAAAGAAGAGCAATGGAAATCCGATGAATACTATTTCAAATTACTTTTTCATTCCGGTCACCATAGTGTTTTTGAGCATGCTTCATTTTCTTTTCTAATTCAGGATATTTCGCGTGCTTGCTCTCATCAGTTGGTGAGATTTCGCGTGGGAGTCAGTTTTACTCAACGGAGTCAACGCTACACCGAAGAATCTGGTTTTTCCTATACCTGTCCGTCAAGCATAGAAAATAATCACGAAGCCTCGGTCCTTTATGAAGATTTCATGAATAACGCCCGAAAAACCTACGAGCAACTGGTAAATCTAGGAATACCCAAAGAGGATTCACGCTTTGTACTGCCCAATGCAACGCATACTTCCCTTCTGATGACCATGAATTATCGCGAGTTGATCCATTCCTGTGGTTTACGATTGTGTGATAAGTCCCAATGGGAAATTCGTGCTCTATTCTGGCGCATCAGATCTTTAGTGCAAAAAAAAGAACCTATCCTTGCAAAATGTCTCTATCCCCGATGTTTTCATGATCATTTTTGCAAAGAGATCAAACCTTGCCGTCATAAAGATTATTATTTAAGCAAAGCGAAAGATTGGGGTGATTTTTTTTAAAAATCACCAGTTGTTGAATAAGTCCAAATACGGTAGAATAATCATAGAGCTTTTTTGTGCTTCGTGGTTGCATGTTTTTTTTGAGGGGAAGAAAAAACAAGATGACTGTTGACGAAATTATTGAAGCTGTTGGTGCAGAAGTACTGCAAGGCAAAGGCAGGACTGATCTTGATATCAATTATGCTTTTGCAGCCGACCTGATGAGCGATACTTTGTTCATCGTGGCCCGTGACGATGAGCCTATTTTGCTTATTACCGGCGTCACCAACACTTCGGTGGTACGTACTGCCACTATTTTGGATATTCCCCTGGTACTTATTGTTCGTGGCAAAAAAATTCCACCTGAAACCATACAATTAGCCATTGAAAATGAAATTATCCTTTTACAAACCCCCAAAATTATGTTCGATTCCTGCGGATTACTTTTCGAAAAAGGTATGAAAGGTTGTCCATGGAGACTGAAGTGATCAACAAGCTTTTTTTTCCCGTCATTACTTCCGACTACCCCAGTATCGGATCCAAAGCCCTTGAAGTAAAAAAAAAGCTCAAAGATTTTTTCCCTAAAAGTGACTATCTAAGACGTTTGGGAGTTTGCATTTTCGAGGCAGAAGCCAATTTAGTCATACACACCAATCAAGGGGGCAGCCTCGAAATTTTAGTTTTTAAAGATCGCGTTCGAATCATCGCATCTGACAAGGGTCCTGGGATCAAAGACCTTTCCAAAGCCCTTACTCCTGGATACTCAACAGCCCCCGAATCTGCCAGACAGTTGGGTTTTGGTGGTGGAGTTGGTATCAATAATATCAAACGTTTCGCTGATTACTTTTTTCTTACCAGCTCCAAGCAAGGCACTACTCTTTTATTTGAGGTATGGAATGATGACGATAAAGCAACTAACTGAATTATTACCCATTGAAGTTCTTACTAAAAATGCAGACCTTGATACTGCTATCGAAAGTGCATATTCCTCCGATTTACTCAGTCAAGTATTGGCAAAAGCATGCCACCGGGATGTATGGATTACCGTACAAACTCATGCTACCATATTGGGCATCGCATCCATCAAACAGATCCCTTGTATCCTCTTTACCGAAGGTCTTCGCCCCTGTGCTGAAGTAATTACTAAAGCAGAACAGGAAAGCATTATTTTACTTGCATGCCAAACCACAAGCTTTCAAGTTGGTGGTGAAATATACAAATTATTAACAAAGGAGGAAGGTGCATGAATGAGTGAGAACAATTTCCCTCAGATTGATTTTGTTATTAAGAGAGAAGGATCTGAAGCTGCTTCCCTGATCCAAGTGCTAAATGGCACCCAGGAATTATTGGGATATTTACCAAGTGAGGCTTTGGTCTATATCTCCGACAAGTTGAAGGTTCCCCTCTCCCGTACCTACGGAATTGTAACTTTTTACAATTTTTTTAAACTCGAAAAGGACGCTGATCATGTTATCAATGTCTGCATGGGTACAGCTTGTTATGTAAAGGGTGCCGATGCCATCATCAAAAAGCTCGAATCCGAGCTCAACATTAAGAGCGGACAAATCACCCCCGACAAGAAATTTTCTATTCGTGAAGTTCGCTGTATAGGAGCATGCGGTATGGGACCAGTTATGTCGATAGATGGTAATGACGTTTATGGACGGCTTACTACTGATATGATTCCTGATATTTTGAAAAAATACAAATGAAAGAACTTTCCATGAACATTCTGGATATTCTGCACAATTCGGTGCATGCCAACCCTAAACACATCTATCTGGATATCATTGAAGATACTCTGAATGATATTTTGAAGTTTTCAATACGAGATGATGGCAAAGGCATGAACGAGGAACTGCTCTCCAGAGTGTTTGATCCTTTTACGACGAGTAGCACGACTAAAAATGTCGGGCTAGGTCTTCCTTTCTTAAAGATTCAATGCGAAATGTGCAATGGATCTGCAACTATCTCAAGTAAGCCCGGTGAAGGCACTTCTGTAAGCTTTAGCTTTCAGAATTCTCATATAGATAGACCGCCTATGGGAGATTTAGCAAGCACATTATCCATCATGTTCACTATGCATCACCAAATTTCTTTTTTCTTTCGCTACGATAAAGATGGAAGAGTATTTGATCTCAGTACTGAGCAACTCAAGGAACTAATGCAGGATGTCCCCCTTCAGCACCCAAAAGTAGCCACGGGGATTAATGAATTTATTAAAGAACAGTTATTAGATTTACAGGGAGGTTAAGAAAGATTATGGCAAAAATCAATTCATTAGAAGAATTACGAAAACTTCGTGATCAAGCTAAAGAATCCATGACAGCTCGCAGTGGAAGCGCAAAAGTTAAGATTTTCGCGAGTATGGGTACGGTAGGTATTGCTGGCGGAGCTCGAGAGGCTCTCAAAGCAATGATCGATGAGCTTGAAAAGAGAGATTTTCATGAAGTTGAAATCATCGAAAGCGGTTCTATGGGTCTTGATCGTGAAGAGCCTGTTATTTCTGTTGAACGTGATGGATACATGACTACCTATGGTCGGGTTACTCCCGATATGGCACGTCAAATTGTTGCGCAACACGTAATCAATGGGCAAATAGTCAGTGAATGGGTGATTGCGAGGAACAAGAAATAATGAAAATCTATCGTATTCATGCTCTAATTTGCGCTGGCGGTCAATGTATTACTGCTGGCGGTGACAGTTTTGAGGAAGCTTTAAAACATGCCATAAAAGAAAAGGGGCTGGAAGACGAAATTCAGGTTGTAGAAACTGGTTGTATGGGAGCATGCGAAAAGGGTCCGATGATGGTGGTTTATCCAGAGGGAGTTTTATACGTTCATCTCAAACCCAGTGATGCCCAGGAAATTGTATCCGAACATTTTCTTAAGGGTCGTCCTATCCAACGCTTGATGTGGAAAGAAGCAGATGGCAACTTTCCTACCCTGGATCAAGTACCATTTTTTGCTCACCAAACAAAAATCGTCTTACGTAATTGTGGTATGATCGATTCTGAAAGCATCGAAGAATATATTGCACGCGATGGCTATGCGGCCTTGGCTAAAGTCCTGAGTTCCATGAAGCCAAATCAAGTAGTCGAAGAAATCAAAAAATCCGGACTTCGTGGTAGAGGCGGCGCAGGATTTCCTACTGGTTTAAAATGGGAATTTACTGCTCGTGAAAACTCTGAAATGAAGTATATCGTTACCAATGCAGACGAGGGTGATCCAGGTGCTTACATGGATCGTTCAGTCATTGAAGGAGATCCTCACACTATCATCGAAGGTATGGCTATTGCGGCCTATGCTGTTGGCGCTACTCAAGGCTATATTTATTGTCGTGCCGAATACCCTATCGCCATCAAACGACTCCATATCGCTCTAAGAAAAGCTAAGCAAGTAGGTTTGCTTGGTAAAAATATCCTTGGTTCTGATTTCTCTTTTGATCTTGAAATACGTATTGGAGCTGGAGCGTTTGTATGTGGTGAAGAAACAGCTCTTTTGAATTCTATCGAAGGAAAACGCGGTGAACCAAATGTCAAACCCCCTTATCCTTCTTCGAAAGGTTTGTACGGTAAACCCACAGTAATCAACAATGTTGAAACTTTTGCCAACGTTCCTTTCATTATTTTAGAAGGTGCAGAAAAATTCCGTAAAATCGGTACTGAAAGCAATCCAGGCACCAAAGTTTTTTCTCTTGCAGGAAAAGTAATCACTACAGGTCTCATTGAAGTTCCCCTTGGCATTAGCCTTCGAAGGATTATCTACGATATTGGTGGAGGAATCCCTGATGGCAAGAAATTCAAAGGTGCCCTTATGGGTGGTCCTTCGGGTGGAGTAGTACCAGCTTCAAAATTGGATACTCCCATTGATTTTGAATCCTTAAATGAAATAGGATCCATGATGGGCTCTGGTGGTTTAATTGTCATGGATGAAGACAGCTGTATGGTCGATATTGCAAAATACTTCTTAAAATTTACTGTTGATGAAAGTTGCGGAAAATGTACTCCGTGTAGAGAAGGAACAAGACAAATGCTCACCATTCTTGAACGCATTACTTCAGGTAGTGGAAAAGAATCAGATCTTAACGAGCTTGAATGTCTTGCGGAAACCATCAAACTTACATCCCTTTGCGGACTTGGTCAAAGTGCTCCAAATCCTGTACTATCAACTATACGATGGTTTAGAGATGAATATGAAGCCCACATACGGGAGCACAAATGTATCGCTAATGTCTGCGTAATGAAAGCACCAAAATCGGAGGTAAAGAAACGTGCAAAAAAAATCACTCATTGAAAAACTCCATGATTTACAAGACAGTCATCATCAAACCAATCATCTTTCTAAAGAAGAAGTAGTGAAACTTTGTGAACAAGATAGCACTCCCTTGTCTCAAGCATATGGGGTAGCTACTTTTTACACAATGTTTTCTGTTAAGCCACGTGGAAGACATATTATTCGCATTTGCGAAAATCAATCCTGCCATATGGCTGATGCAGTTCAAGTAGTAGATGAGCTTAAAAAATATCTTGGCATCGAATTTGGCGAAACTTCTTCCGATGGCTTGTTTACGCTTGAGCATAGTAGCTGTCTTGGTATGTGTTCAATAGCTCCCTGCATGATGATTGATGAACATCCTTATGGAAACCTGACTCCTTCTAAAGCTATAGAAATCGTCCAAAAAATGAAGGCAGGTGTATAGCTTATGAAATTTTATAGAACTCACGTGTTAGTTGCAAGTGATGCTAAAAGCCTTGTTTTAGGCTCAAAAAGGATTCAGGAACTACTCGAGGAAACCCTAAAAAAATACCATCTTGAAAATGAAGTCAAAGTAATACCTACGGGTAGTCTTGGATTCGAAGACTCTGGTGTCGCGATGATGGTATATCCTGAAAGTATTGTTTATGCCCCTGTTGCCCACCAGGACATTGAAGAAATTGTGGTAGAGCATCTCCTCAAAGGCAGAATTGTTGATCGTTTAAAAAATACTCCAAAAACAGCTCATGTCTCTGTTGGTACCATGGAAAATCAAGCAATAATGGACATTCAACAGCGTATTGTGCTTGAAAATGTTGGCATCATTAATCCTGAAAACATTGAAGAATACATCGCAAGAGAAGGTTATTCCGCTATCGAAAAAGCGCTCTTTCAGATGAAGCCCGAAGCTGTGATCGATGAGTTGAAAACTTCAGAACTTCGAGGTCGTGGTGGAGCAGGATTTCCTACTGGTCTTAAATGGGACTTCACTCGAAAGGCTACGGGTGACAAAAAGTATGTCATCTGCAACGCAGATGAAGGCGAACCAGGCACTTTCAAAGATCGCGAAATTATGGAAGGCGATCCTCACAAACTCATTGAAGGCATGATGCTGACAGCCTATGCAACAGGAGCAGATTATGGCTACATTTATATTCGTGGAGAATATGCCTTATCCATAAAGCGATTGGAAAAAGCTATTCAGGACGCGAGAGCCTATGGTTTACTCGGAAACAACATCCTTAACTCTGGTTTTAACTTTGACCTTGAAGTTTTTAAAGGTGCTGGCGCTTATGTGTGCGGAGAAGAGACTGCCTTAATTGAATCGATTGAAGGCAAACGAGGCGAACCACGAAAAAAACCACCTTACCCCCCCACCAGCGGTTTATGGGCCAAACCCACCGTTGTCAACAACGTGGAAACATTAGCCAACGTGCCTTCCATTATTCTAAAAGGAGGCTCATGGTACAAAACTATCGGAGTTGAGGGTTCCAGAGGAACTAAATTGTTCAGTCTGATGGGTGATTTAAACTGGAAGGGTGTGGTAGAAATTCCTTTTGGTACATATCTTTCCGGTATTATTGAAAAATTAGGACTCGGCGTCTCCAATAGCAACTCTTTAAAGGGAGTAATTCTTGGCGGTTCTTCGGGTTTTCTTATCAAACCTGAAGAATTGGATACTGCGATTGATTTCCATTCCTTAGCTCAAATTGAAGCAGGACCTGGCAGTGGATCCATTGTAGCTATGGATAATCATCGCTGTATTGTTGATATGATCAAAAATATTGCTCAATTCTTTGAGCATGAAAGCTGTGGTAAGTGTACTCCTTGCCGTGTTGGTACCCATCAGATAGTTACTATTCTTGAACGTATCTCATGTGGAGATGGAGAACCTGAAGACTTAACATCACTGGAACTTTTAGGCAAATCCATGACCCAGACTTCCTTTTGCCCCCTAGGTCAAACTGCACCAAATATTATGCTCCAGACTCTAAAAAAATTCCGTGATGAGCTAAATGAGCATATCGTAAACAAACGATGCCCTGCCAATGTTTGTAAATTTTATGAAGAATACGAGGGAGATTGATGAACACTCAAGAAAAAACAATTTCTGTTATTATTAACGGGAAAACTTTTACTGTTCCACAAGGTATCTCTATTTTAGATGCCTGCAAGCAGTACGCTGGAATCACTATCCCATCACTTTGTTATCTTAAGGGAATTTGTGATGAAGGTTCCTGCGGTATTTGTGTGGTTGAAGTAGCCAAAGCGCGAACTCTTCAACGTGCATGCATTACTGAAGTTTTTGATGGTATGGATATTACTACTGACAATGAAAAGATCCAGGAAGCGCGTAAAATGAATTTAGAGCTTACGCTTGCACACCACCCTCTGGATTGTATGACTTGCGATTGCGATGGGGACTGTACACTCCAGGATTTAGCCTATCAATTCAACATCAAAAAGTCTCGCTTCCTCAAAGAAGAAGATATTCTCGGAGATAAGAAAGAGACTGCATGGGATTCTAATTCATTTATACAATTTGATCCCAACAAATGCATACTCTGCCGACGATGTGTAAGTGCTTGCGCCAATGAAGCCATTACTGAAGCTATTAGCATTTCAGCTCGTGGACACGAGTCTTCCGTCTCCACTCCCTTCAATCTTCCTCTTGAGGATACCAATTGTCAATTTTGTGGCGCCTGTATTCAAGCTTGTCCTGTTCGTGCGTTAATCGAAAAACCACGAATGGGCAAAGGCAAGATTAAAGACCTGGTTCCCACCAAGACTACCTGCGCCTATTGTGGTGTTGGTTGTACCTTAAACATATACAAAGATGAAAACGAAAACTTAATCATGGCTAAAGGTGAGCTTGAAAACTCCGTCAATAAAGGCAGAATGTGCGTAAAGGGCCGTTTTGGGCACGAATATACCCAACATCCAGAACGTCTCACCAAGCCCATGATCAAGCGCAATGGCAAATTTGAAGAAGTCTCCTGGGAAGAAGCTATTGATTTTACTGCTAAACGTCTCAGTGAAATCAAAGAAAAATATGGATCAGACTCCATTGCTGTCTTGGGATCATCCCGCTGTAGCAACGAGGATAACTACGCACTTCAAAAATTTACTCGGAAAGTAATTGGCACCAACAACATAGACAACTGTGCTCGTCTTTGCCATGCTTCAACAGTAGCTGGTCTCGCAAAAGCCCTTGGCGCTGGAGCAGCAACAAACTCTACTGAAGATCTAACAGATTCCGATGTGGTGTTTATCATTGGATCCAATACTACCGAAACTCATCCAGTTATTGGACAAATGCTTAAAGAACACTTCAAAAAGAACAAACCTACTGTTATTGTCTGCGATCCCCGAAAAATAGATATTTCCAAGCATGCTGATTTTCACCTTCAGCAACGTCCTGGTTCCGATGTTGCATTGCTTAACGGTATCATGAAAGTTATTCTTGATCATCATCTCGAAAACAAAGAGTTTATTGAAGCACATGTCGAAGGCTTTGAAGATTTAGTCAAAACCGTTCAAGACTACGATCTTGCTAAAGTTTCCAAACTCACTGGTATCGAAGAAAATTTAATCAAAGAAGCTGCTCTCAGCTATGGAAAAGCCAAATCCGCCATGATCTACTACACGATGGGAATTACCCAACATTCTACTGGAGTCGACAATGTATTAAGTATTGCTAACCTTGTTATGCTCACAGGGAATATTGGTAAAAAAGGTGCAGGCATTATGGCACTTCGAGGTCAAGCTAATGTTCAGGGTGCTTGCGATATGGCAGCTTTACCCAATGTTTATCCTGGCTATCAACCTGTCAACAACCCTGATGTAAAAGCCAAGTTTGAAAAAGCATGGGGAGTTCCACTCTCCGATCAAATTGGTACTCCTGTCACATTGATTCCTGATAAAGCGATGAAAGGTGAAATTCGTGCCGTTTTAGCCATGGGTGAAAACCCTCTCATGACCGATGCAGATCTTAATCATGTCCGTGAAGGTTTTTCAAAGCTTGATCTATTAGTTGTTCAAAATATTTTTCCATGCGAGACTGTCGATGCTGCAGATGTAATCCTTCCTGCTCAAGCTACTTACGAAAAATGGGGAACTTTTACTAATACGGAACGAAGAGTCCAACTTACGCGACCTATACGTAAAGCTCCAGAAGGCACTAAACCTGATTGGCAGATTGTATGTGAAATATCTAAAGCTATGGGCGTTGATTTAGGTTTTGAAAGCGTTGAAGACATCAATCTTGAAACTTGTCAACTAACTCCTTCTTATACCGGCATTAAGCTTCACCGCCTCGAAGATAAAGGAATTTGCTGGCCATGTCCCGATGAAAATCATCCTGGTACCCTGGTTTTACACAAAGATGGAGTTACCAAGCGTCCCAACGGTAAAGGTCTCATGCATGCAGTGCCCTTCCTTGAACCCAACGAGCTTCCAGATGATGAATTTCCTTTCATTCTCACTACAGGTCGAATTCTTTACCATTATCATTCTGGAAATGAAACCAGACGTGTCAAGGCAATCGACAAACATGTTCCAAGAAACTATGTCGAAATGCATGCTGATGATGCAAAAACTCTTGGAGTCACTGATAAAGATAAGGTACAAGTTTATACTCGTAGAGGTAAAATAGAAGTTCAAGTACGCATATCTGAACGACCTAAGGCTGGCGTTGTTTTTATTCCTTTCCATTTCAGTGAAGCAGCAGTCAACTACCTCACCAACGCTGCTCTTGATCCAGTTGCTAAGATTCCGGAGTTTAAAGTCTGTGCTTGCCAGATTCAGAAGATTTAGTTGCTATAACAGGCTGTAGTATGTTTTTTATGTTTAGGCTTAACAAATTTTATGAAATGGAGAATGAATATGCTTAGAAGAGTTATCGGATTTATTGCATTTGCTGTAACCAGCTTGTCCTTTTTAGGTTTTATTCTGATGTTAAATCAGCAAATTGCATACACTGTTATTGTTATTCTGATCATTATTCCTACACTATTTGGACTATTCCGCCATTGGTTTGAATGTACCGACTGCAAAGACCTTAGCAAACGCTTTGTTTTTGACAAAGCCAAGTTTTACATTTTTATTGCTGCTTTTGCTTCAGTAATAATTACTTGGTTTATGAATCATACCATGGGTCTTGGAGCTTTTATTGCAAACGGTACGGTAGGTCTGATTGCAGCAACCCTCTTTCCTCCAGCTCTTGCGGGAACAACTTATGCTGCTTCCTTCGTTGGAATGTCTGGCACTGGAGTGCTTCCAACCATTGGATCAGCTGTCCTGGGCGGAATTGTGGTAGGCATAGTTTTAGTATTTACTGCTGAAATTTATGCAGGTATCGGTGGCAAAGGTGGAACAACTGCTGCGCTTTCTGCTCAGATTACCAGAATTCTGCTTAGTATACTTAAATAAGGAGGAAAATAGATGAATCCAATTTTACAAACACTGTTCGTATCGATCATCGCTGGAATATTGACTTATGCTGTAAGCATAAAACTTAAAAAAGGTGGCGTTTTTGGTTCAGCTCTAATTGTTTTAATTTCCGGACTCTTATATAAGTTTTATTTACTCGATAATATGCCTGGCACCATTGCAACATTCGCCGCTGTAGCCACTACAGCAAGTTATGCTGGAATGGTTGCAGAGAAAAATGTTAAAAATATCTGGGAAATGGCGATAGTAGGACTTATTGCAGGAGCTCTCTTTCTCAGCTGGTGGGCTCCAGGAGCTAAAGCCCCGATTGGTTTGTTTGCTGGTGTCGGTGGAGCCCTTGGAACCATCGCTGCCATTGCTTGTTTCGCTTTTATCAGTATTAAAAATCTTACTGTGAAGTGTACTTGTTCCAACAAAAAACCAGGTAAATAAGACGTTTTAAATGTTTTTTTTAAAGGTAAGTTGTGGGAATTCCCACAACTTACCTTTTTTTATGAATATCTAAACAATGAAAAAAATTATATCATTACTCGCTGGAGGCAAAAGTCTCCGAATGAAAGAAAATAAGCTTTTCATTACCTACCATGGACTTCCTTTAATCATTTTTCAAATCGAACGTTTTTTAGCTGATAATTATTTTGTTCAAGTAGTTTGCAGCTCCGAAAATAAAGAGTTACTTCTTCAAAAAGGAATCATACCCGATTCACCCTGGATTTCGATTTGTACTGATCTTATTGAAGATTGTGGTCCACTTGGTGCAATTTACACCGCTCTATACTATGCCAAAACTACTAGCTTGGTCTTGGCCATAGATCTACCCTTTGTTAAACCAGAACTTACCGACAAACTCCTCGAACTGTCACCGTCTTATGATGCTGTTATACCCTGTACCAGTAAAGGCATGGAACCTTTGTGCGCCTGCTATCAGAATTCTTGTCTTGCTCCAATTAGACAACAACTCGATGAAAAAAAATATAAAGTATCAAGTATGTATGAAAAAATCAAAGTTTTATGTTTTAAGGAAGAAGAAATTAAAGTAATTGATCCGGAACTAAGTTCTTTTATCAATTTAAACACCCAAGAAGATGTTAATAAATGGATCAGATAAGGTATAATTGACAAAAAGTCCTATTCCTTGCTATGCTTATTTATAATATTCTATAATTAGCTTTGGAGAAAATAAAATGGGTATAGTCGATATCAGCAAAAAAGAGGTAGTTTTTCGAAAAGCTCTTGCTAGCGGTTCTATTTCCCTTAAATCATCTACCATTCAAAAAATTAACAACAACGAAGTTGAAAAAGGTAATCCTATCGCTACCGCCGAAGCAGCCGCCCTTCTTGCAGTAAAACAAACTCCCTTTTTAATTCCCCATTGTCACCCTATTCCAATTCAATCTGTAACGCTTGATTTCAAAATTAATACAAATAACATTACGCTTTTTCTTGAAGTGGTGTCAATGGGATCAACAGGTGTAGAAATGGAAGCTATAACTGCTGTTTCGATAGGACTTTGCACCCTTTGGGATATGGTCAAATATCTTGAAAAAGATGAGGGTGGCCAGTATCCAGAAACTTGCATACACTCCATAAAAGTAATCAAGAAAGAAAAACATCATGTCTAAACCAGGTTTCCATCAATTGCACTCACTTCAGGAAGCCATGAACATTCTTTATGATATTGCTCCAGTACCCAAAAATGAAAGTGTTTCTTTAGATCGGGCGCTTGGAAGAATTCTAGCTGAAGATCTTTTCGCTCCACTTTCCATTCCATCTTTTGCTAAATCTGCTATGGATGGTTATGCAGTTCTTACTCAGGACCTTTACTCTGCCTCTCTAAATAATCCTATTCAACTCAAGGTAACAGGTGAAATTTTTCCTGGCATAATCCCTACTCAAGAAGTCAATTCCACTCAATGCATGGAAATTTCTACTGGCGCACCTCTTCCAAAAGGTGCTGATGGAATAGTAATGGTAGAATACACTGAACGGGAAGGCCATATTGTTCGTTTTTTTAAAGCTTCAATTCCTGGAGAGCACATCATTAAACCAGGCTCTGATATTCAGGAAGGACAAGTCGTTTTGAAAAAAGGTACTCGTCTTGCTCCTCGTCACACAGCTTTATTATCAGGCTTAGGTATCCAAACTATTACTGTTTTTAAACATTTAACCATAACGATCAGTTCCTCTGGCAATGAAATCATACGACCTCCTGCTTCACTGATGGAGGGACAATCTTATGACATAAACTCACGTGCTATCATCGATGCACTGAGAGAATACGGATGTGATGCAAAAGATTACGGTATCATTCCCGACGAAATTGACAAAATGAAAATTAAACTAAAAGAAATGGCACAGCATAGTGATATTGTAATTCTGAGCGGAGGCTCTTCGCTTGGCACTAAAGATTTAATGTTGGAAGCACTCTCCGAAATGGGGCAAATTTATGTTCATGGGATTGCGGTCAAGCCAGGCAAACCAACGCTTATTGGAACGATTGATGATAAATTGTTTTTAGGCCTTCCGGGACATCCAGCTTCAGCCTTATCAAACTACTATATCATCATTAAACCACTACTGGATCATATGCATCAAATATATCGGCAATTCAAGCCTATGATACAGGCTTTGCTTTCTGTCAAAGTAGCTTCTACTATAGGCCGTTTTGAATATCTTCCAGTTAGATTGGAATATCAAGACTCCCACTATATTGCGATTCCCGTGATGAAAGGTTCCAGTGCTATTTCATCTCTTTCCTTGGCAGATGGATATCTTGAAATCAACGAAAATATTGAAGTATTAGATAAAGGCACTGCTGTAAGTGTAGTTTTGTTTTAGGGAAGGAAGTGACTGAGTGTTAAAAATTGGAATTGCTGTGATATCAGATAGCTCCTTTCGAAAGGAAAGAACAAGCACTACAGAACACCTTATTGAAAGTTTGGTAAGGGATATTGGATTGGTTTCCAATATTGAAATAATTCCTGATGACAAAGATCTTATCAAGGCCTTGTTTATTAAATGGAGTGATTCTGAGGGCTTGGATTTAATAATCAGCACAGGTGGAACTGGATTAAGCCCAAAAGATCTTACTCCTGAAGCAAGCAAAGAAGTAATTGAAAAAGAAATTCCTGGTATCCCTGAATATATCCGCATGAAAACGTCAGCTGTTGCTCCCCGGGCTTGCCTTTCTCGCTCGGTTTGTGGCATTAGAAAACAATGCCTTATTATTAATTTGCCTGGGAGCGAAAAAGCTGTCAAGGAATGGTTGGAACATCTTCTTCCCCTGATACCTCACGCTATGGAAGTAATTCAGGGAAAAACTTTTCGTTGCGGAGGTTAAATAATGATCCATGTGACTGTGTTAGTTTTTGCAGGAATCAGAGATGGAATAGGCAAGGATAAACTTCATTTGAGTTTTCCAACTAAAACCACATTAAACACTCTTATCCAACACATGCATCAGCAATATCCAGCTCTCAGTAATCACTTTTTAAGTTCTCAGTTTATCGTAAATTGTGCTATTATCGATTTAGACTACATCCTCAAAGATCAGGATGAAATTGCTATTTTACCCCCCTTGGGAGGAGGGTAAAGTATGCTTGAACTCACTGAGCAAGTTATCGATACTCTTGCCCAACTTACATCACTAAACCATGATATTGGTTGCAGTCTTCAGTTTTTCGGGATTGTTCGAAATGCACCTGAGGACAAAGATGTTAAAGGAATCGATTACAGTGCATTCGCAAAGATGTGCTTTACTTTATGGGATAGTTTTGAATCCAGCATGAAGGAAAAGCATCCTTCCATCAGGATTAATGTGATTCATCGTCTGGGCTATGTGCCTGTCGGTGGGATTTCCCTTTTAGTCAATGTATATGCTCCTCATCGCTTGGACACCTTTCAAGTCATGGAGGAAGTCGTAGAATGGATTAAAAAAAACTTAGCAGTATGGAAAAAAGTTATTTACTTGGATGATGTGATCGAGTGGAAAGGAAACGATGGAAGTACCTTACGATAATATTACTGGAGCACGCTATGAACGTCAGCTATGGATGAAGTCTATTCAGACTTCGGGTCAGGAAAAACTTACCCAAGCCTCAGTCCTGATTATTGGAGCTGGCGGTTTGGGTTCATCTGCTTCTTATTATTTGACTGCCGCAGGAGTAGGCACTATTGGTATCGCAGATTACGACACCATCGAGACAAGCAACCTAAATCGCCAAATCTTATATTCAACTTCTGATCTGGGTTACTTAAAAGCTGATACTGCGCGCAAGAAACTCCTCGATCTTAATCCTGGCTTAAGAATAAATTCTCATGTAATAAAAGTAGATACAACAAATATAGTATCTTTAGCTTCAAGTTACGATCTTATTCTGGATGCCAGCGATAACTATCCTACTCGTTATCTGATCAATGACTATTGTGTAAAGGAAAACAAAGCTTTATTTTTTGGATCTGTATCTGCTTGGTCTGGAATTTTTTTTGCTTGGATACCCTTGAAAAATCAGGCTTGTTTTAGATGTCTTTATCCAATACCTTTGGCTGAAGATTTGGCAAGCAAGGAAAGAACTTCAGGTATTATTGGGGTAAGTCCTGGTCTTATCGGCTCCATTATGGCTTCTCAAGCAATTCAATACATCGTTCACCAAAGCTTTGGTTTGGAAAATCGTTTTCTCTGGATAGATTTAGAAAAAGGTGTTTTCACTTCCTACCAAAGTAAAATAAACCTTGAGTGCAGTTCGTGCCATCATCCCTCAGCATTATAATCTTATGTTTTTTTCAATTTTTTCATATATTTCCATAATAATATCAGCCCATTCTCCTGAATGCTTTATGGAAGTATTGAGTAAATGAAAATCAGATCGTTGTCTCAACCAGCTAAGTTGTCTTTTAGCATATCTTCTGGTGTTTTGATTCATAAGTTCTAACGCTTCTACAAGGCTTATCTTACCTTGATGTGCCCAAATCAATTCGCGGTAACCATGAGCTTTGATACGTTCTATTGAAGAAACATAGTCGTTCTGGATAAGCCAGTCGATTTCTTTTAGTAAACCACTCTCAAGCATTAGTACGGTACGTTGATGTATTCTATCATATAACTGTTCTAAATTTTGAATTAGTCCAATCTTTATGAAAAAATAGGGTAAAGCTTTGGTTTCATTCTTTTGCAAATCGCTCATTTTTCTCTTGCTTAGATGAATTACTTCGAGCGCTCGAATAATTCTTTTTTCATCATTAGGATGAATTTTCTGTGCTATTTCGATATCCAAGCTTTTCAATTCTTCATGAAGAGAAAATAGTCCTTCTTTTGCGACTCTATCCCTGAACTTAAGCCTTAGCACAGGATCAGATGCATGCTCCAAGTCAAAAAGGCCATCGATGATTGAGCTTAAATATAGATTACTGCCTCCTGCAAGAATGGGAAAGTTATCCCTATTCATTATTTCTTGAATAATACCCAGAGCATCGTTTCGAAACGATGCTACAGAAAAGAGTTCTTTGGGGTCAATATAATCAACTAAATGATAAGGTGGACTATTTTTAGAGATAAAAGGTTTGGCGGTACCAATCGTCAGATGCTTGTAAATTTGCATGGAATCAACATTAATGATTTCTGCTTGATGTTTGCTTGCAATTTCTTCAGCAATGGAAGTTTTTCCAACCGCTGTAGGTCCATAGATCACTAACACAGGTTTGCCTGTGTTGTCTTCCTTTGATCGTATTTTATTAATTCTTCTGACAGTTTCATCGATAATATAGGTAGGAGAAGAAGTTCCTGACATGATTGCAATGCTCTGAGCTTTTTCAAGCGAAGTAATCATTTCAGAAGAAAATGAAACATTTTCATCACTTTGAACCAGATATGTTTGATCGTTAAGTGGCTTGGATAGCTCATACAGGCTATAAGTATTGGAACTTTTGGAATCTCCCACGACAACTACACAATTACTCTTTTGTGCAAAATCAACAGCATCCTCTTGTCGCTTAATGACAGTAGGGCAAATGGTTTCATATACGCTTAAAGTGTTAATTGTTAGCGTTTGAAGATATTCTTTAATATTTTTAAAAATGATACTGCTTGCAGTAGTTTGTGATAAAAACGCAATACTACCCTGGGGTAATTCAAGATCCTTCACTTGGTTTAGATTTTCAGCAATGAAAACTTTTGAGGCATCTATATAGCTTACTGCTCCCACAATTTCGGGGTGATTTTTTTTTCCTAAAAGGATCACGTAATCATGATTTTTACTTACTTTCATCAAGAGTCTTCTTAGTTTAATAACTACGGGACAGGTTCGATCAATAATATCACTCGTAATAGTCTTAAGTCTTTCTTCAGCTTCCCTGGTAATCCCATGAGCTGGTATGATTACTCTTGTTCCAGCGGGAATATCGTCAAGGGAGAAAACTGTTTTAATCCCATTGAGACATAACTCATTTTGAACGCGTTCATTATGGATAAGCTTTCCAAAAATTAAAACTTGTTTAGTAGCTTCGACACTTGAAACAGTAGACCATATTGCATTTCTGACTCCTTCGCATAAACCAATATGTTCAAATGTAGTAAGTTTATCCATAGCTGCCTCATTTCTAAATGCTTCATATTTGGATACCATTTACCAAGTATTAAAAAAAATGACATGAAGTAAATATATAAACGTATTATTAATACTATTTAGATTCAATTTTGTATAAAGTCAAGACAAAACTGACCCACGTGATTCACACTAAATTGACCCACCCCCCACATACTAATTTGACTCCACTTTATCCTTTATTCTTGTCTTGTTCTTGCCCATTGTATTTCGATAACTGGGCCCATTCATATTCAGAATCATCGCATTCTGTGTAATTCGATCCAACAAAGCCATGGTCAAGGTTTGATCTTTAAAGATTTTGACCCATTCCGAGAAGATTAAATTACTGGTGATGATCGTGCTTTTCTGTTCATAACGCAAGGCCAGGTATTCAAAAAGTAGTTCTGCTCCTTCCAGATCAAAAGAAAGATATCCAAGTTCATCAATGATCACTACACTCACATTCGCCCAGGTTTTCTGAAAGCGAAGTAATTGTTTCTGACTTTTGGCTTCTTTAAGTTCATTGATGAGACCTGCAGCTGTTTTAAACATTACTTTGTAACCCCGTTCGCAGGCTTTGACCCCCATCGCTATCGCCAAATGACTTTTTCCAGACCCGCTGTTCCCAATCATGAGTACATTTTGGTTGTGGGTCACAAAGTCTAAATTCTTAAGTTCGGGGAGTCGATCCCGAGCTTCTTTGGGAAGTCGCTCTTCTTCCAGGGAATCAAAGCGTTTGATGCTAGGAAAATGAGCCTGAGCTATCCGTTTGAGGATACCTTTTTCATCTCTCGATTCTGATTCAGAACGTAGGATGTGAATCAAGTACTCACTAAAGCTTATTTTTTGCTCCCGAGCTTCGCGCGTAATCCGTTCATAGGAACCATACACTCCTGGAAGCTTCATTCGTTTGCAGAGAGCTTGAATCTCCTTATCCATGATTTCCTCCCTCCTGGATCATTTGGTCGTAAACATGGAAATCGGGAAGAATCACCTGACTTGGAACCTTGTCATAGCTAAAGGGAATCGGAGGGGGATCCTCGGATTGCTGAAGCACATTGAGGAGCAACTCCCTACTGGGGAGTAGCCCTTGCTGCATCACGGATTCCAGTACCTGTATCACATGATCCAGATCAGGGTACTCGCGAAACAGAAACAAAAGATCCACAAACTCTTTAGGTTTCTGCTGATAGTATTTGGAATACAAGCGTTGCAAGGTTTGGTGCGCTTGATGTAAGGCAACCGAACCCACCAATGCTCTGGATTTCTGGCGTAGCGTTTTCAGGTAATGAAACAAGTTGATCGAGGAATGCCCTTTCTCAAAGATACGGGGATGGCTAGCCAGCATCGTATCTTGTCCGAAATCCCAGAGTTCCAGGCGCTCGGGATATAGCTTGATACCGATGGTCGGACGCCGATATTCTTCCGGGACTGAATACCAGTTGGCTTCGACGCTGATTTGATTGTATTTGTTGATATGTCTCACTTCCTGGAGGCTGTTGTCATATTGAAGAGAGGGGTAGGCATGCAGCTGATCGATATTTTGTTGCAGGGCTTGCACTGGTGTTTCTTCTCTGCGAAATACGGAGCGGGAATTGAGGGGGATGAGTTCGTTTTCTAAATAATCATTGGCTTCTTGAAGCGACGAAAAGGAATCTCGCAGACAATACACCCAGTTCCGAAGGAAGCCGACGCTCTCTTCATCCGTGCCTTTCTCTTCCGGTGACTGGCGATTACAGGCGTTGACCTGAAAACCATAATGGGTCGCAAAGCGAAGAAAGCTGGGGTTGACCGTTTTCTTCACTGGGTCAGAGATGACGGTTTTTAAGTTGTCATAACGAATAATATCAGGCACCCCTCCAATATGGTGAAAATAGTCCATATGAGCCTGAATCACAAACTGGGAAGTTTCGCGGGGATAAATCCTGGCATAACGATATAGTGAACCTCGAAGGACGATAAAGACTGCAGACAAGCGAAGGGCTAACCCTCGGATGTTTAAATGAATGTAGCCCCAATCAAACTCACAGGCTGGACCTACGGTGGGAACTTGTTGGATAAAGATTTCCTTATGAGGATCGTTTTGTTTTCTCCAGCTTGAAACAATACGTTGGACGGAGGACTTACTAATCGAGATACCTTCCTGGTGCAATTTAGTGAGTATTTTAGCATTTTTTAGTTTGAGATGTATATGCTTTTCTTTGTTTTCTTCCAGTTGTTGAATGATTTTCTTTTCGATCAGCGGAGAGATGGACTTAAATCCCAGCTTAGTTTTCTTTCGCTTAGCCATGAGCTCTAGAGGAACATCGGGTTGTTTTCTAGATTTGTGGATCCAACACTTGACTGTATTTTTGGAGCAATGGAGAATTTTGGCAGTTTGACGTATCGATCCTGTTTGTTCGTACACTTCTAACATTTTTTCGATCTCTTTCACCTTTTTCACCCATCTTTACCGTCCCTTCTCGTATAACTGCTCAAGTTATACTCCGAGACTAAATTTTTATTCTATGGGTGGGTCAATTTTCTCTGGGTCAAGTGGGTCACTTTTATTGTAATCTATACACAATTTGTGTCCAATTTAAATTAATATTTAAAAAAAGAAGCAAAAACTGTTTTCAAGTAGATTATTATTTTTATAATGATGCCATATTAGTTTATTTTATAAGGAGGATTAATAAATGACATCTCCAGTTAAGTTTAATGTGATGTATCCCGAATCTCTCTCCCGTGGATTACTTTTGCTTCGCTTGCTCTTTGGTTATTTTTATGTAATGATCCCCCATGGATTCATGCTTGCTTTGTATGGTATTGCTTTATACTTTGTTATCATCATTGCTTGGTTTGCTGTGCTCTTCACCGGCAAATACCCTGAAGGCATGTTTCGTTTTGTTGAAGGCTACTATCGTTGGTATCTGAGAGTTATGTCTTACATGATGTTCATGACTGATCAATATCCTCCCTTTACACAAGATGCTAATCCCCCAAATTACAATGCAGTTGAGTTTAGTGTAGAATATCCAGATAGCTTGTCTCGTGGTTTATTGTTGCTCCGCTTACTCTTTGGTTATTTTTATGTTTTGATACCTCATGGAATTATGCTTGCTTTCTATGGTATCGGGGTATATTTTGTTATCATCATTGCTTGGTTTGCTGTGCTCTTCACCGGCAAATACCCTGAAGGCATGTTTCGTTTTGTTGAAAAATACTTTAGATGGTGGCTCAGGGTAGGAGCCTATATGTCGTTCATGACCGATCAATATCCTCCCTTCAACGGCGACGAATAGGTTTTTTTTTATTATTAATATGGTCATCTCTTATCCCGGGGCCTACCCCGGGATTTTTCTTGACTAAGATTCGAAGTACCTTAAAATAATGAATATGCATAAATTTGATCGCGTTTTTTTTATATTTCTTGGTTTTTGCCTCGGTTTGCTTATTGCCTTTCCTATTTCTAGCATTTATACCCAAACCTATTGCAAGGGTGAGATAGATCTTATTCAGATCAAAAATACCCTCCACCACTATCTCGAAAATGATCTAAGCAATACCGATCGTATAAATTTCCGTGAATCAGATTCAGTTTATCTTCCCTCTTCTGTGCTGTCTTCAACCCAAGATTATCACAATTCGCAAACAACTCAGGTCAAACGATACTATCTAGATACAAACAAAAACGTTAAAAAAACTCTTTCCCATCGCAAGCTGGTGTTTCGAACTTTTCGACAAGATCAAATCCAGGAAGAAGAAAAATCCCTCAGAGTCCTCAATCTACTTTACGAACCCTCCTACGACAAGGGGTGGGGTCAATATCGTCTTTTTCTGGATGTGCTAAAGTCCTCGATACGTTCACAACTTAAGAACGATGAAGAATTTTATCATGCAGTTATTGTCCCCTACTCATCAGCTTCTCAAAATTTCCGAGATTATCTCCTTGTAAAACATGCCAAAATTACTGAAACCTTAATCCCTGTTTACCATAAAAGTTTTTTTTCTTCAAAACTAAACTACCAAACTCATTTGAATATTGGCAATAGCCCCCAAAATAGTCGAGTAGTCCTTATTGCAGATATAAGCATTATACATTCACGACCAAACAACCAGATTACACTATCTATTGATTTGCATACTCCACAGGGTCTTCTTATCAAAAACATAAAACTTCACGACATGGAAACTTTTATCAAGCATTCAGATATGGAATATTCCACCTTATACAATCAATAAACCTACTCCCATTATTTTTTGTTAATATGTTTTTAGATTTGCATCCACTTTAAATACATTTATCCTT
>Ga0351923_1049_pt1 | contig 23311 bp, 19 predicted proteins | sample BONcelT113001C11_FD_206859 | JGI IMG/M metagenome (GOLD analysis project Ga0351923, IMG submission 206859) | Enriched cells from coal bed in the Powder River Basin, Montana, United States - BONCAT cells T11 rep2 HSBNCT.T11.300.1.C11 ...
CCTGTGAAAAAATGACCTAAATCACATTGTATCACGGCCGGAAGAACTTTTTGCGACTCGCGAATCGAGCACGATTGGGTATCCCGCTCGACGAGGATAAATGCCCGGAAGGGCAATCTGCGCTGTTTGAGGAGGAACGACGAGTTCGCAGATTGAATGAAATCCGAGTCGATAGTGGGTAATCGAGCGCAGCCTGAGCAGGGAGCAAAATAGTGTTCCGGTCACACATCTGATTATTTCACAGGTTCGTAGGCGTACTGAATGTACGTCGGAGGATCGCAAGGCGAAACAGAGCGCCGCAGATGGACATCCCAATCATGCCGTCGACCGACAAAGAGAAAACCCCAAAACAAACCATACTTATTCCCCGCCCTATCCGGGAACACTCCCGGATAAAAACTTCGTTGACCCTTGAAAATCAGGGTGATAGAGTATTAATGTTCTTGTTGTAATTCACTATAGGAAGGTTAATGCCATGAGAGCAATGATATTGAATAAAATATGCGACATCAGTGAAAACAGGCGCCCCCTTGAACTCGCGGATTTGCCCGTGCCTGCCCCGAAAAAAGATGAAGTCCTAATAAGGGTTTCTGCCTGCGGCGTCTGCCACACCGAACTTGATGAGATAGAGGGCAGGACGCCTCCGCCCCGGCTTCCTGTTGTCCTTGGACACCAGATTGTGGGAAAAATAGAAAAAACAGGTGAAGGTGTTAAAAAACTGAAGGTAGGCGAAAGGGTGGGTGTCGGATGGATCCACTCTGCCTGCGGAACATGCAGGTTCTGCCTTGAAGGCAATGAAAACCTCTGTGCGCATTTTGAAGCCACCGGCAGGGATGTTAACGGAGGATATGCCGAGTATGCTGCTGTCCCTGAGAAATTCGCCTATGTAATACCCGGTATATTCTCCGACATAGAGGCGTCTCCGCTTTTATGTGCAGGCGCAATAGGCTACCGGTCGCTGCGGCTCACCGGTATGCAAAACGGGGACACCCTCGGGCTCATAGGTTTCGGAGCATCCGCCCATATTGTTCTGCAGATGGTGCAATACAAGTACCCGAAATCAAAGATATTTGTCTTTGCCCGCAGCGACGGAGAACGTACTTTTGCGCGAGAACTCGGCGCTCACTGGGCAGGCGACATTGAAGACAAACCCCCGGAACAACTCCGTTGCGCCATTGATACAACTCCGGTCTGGAAACCAATACTGGAGGGATTAAGACATCTTGAAAGCGGCGGCCGGCTTGTCATTAATGCAATAAGGAAAGAGGAAACAGACAAAAAAACACTTATCGAACTTGATTATCCGGGTCATCTCTGGCTTGAAAAAGAGATAAAAAGTGTTGCAAATGTCGCGGGCAGGGATATCAGCGAATTTCTCGAAGTGGCTGCAGAAATTCCGATAAAACCGGAGGTGCAGGAATACAGGCTTGAAGATGCCAATACAGCTCTCGTTGAACTTAAGGAAAGAAAGATTCGCGGGGCAAAAGTGCTGAGAATAGGCGAAACATAGAAAATCCCCATGCTTCTCTTTGCAGTTAAAAGATATTTTCCATATGAATGCGCCTCCCACAGGGGCACGTTCATATGGCATTTTCCTTACTTTATCAGCAGATCAGGCGATGTTAACGGTTTTTAAATAAATCTCATAAAGTTATACTTAAAACAAAGACGGGTTCAGCGAACATAATTTTATAGGCCTTTTCCTGTGAGTATCTGTAGTATCTCCACATATCGCGCCCGTGTCTTATCGACCACTTCAAGCGGTAATTCCGGCCCCGGGTATTGTTTGTTCCAGTCAAGCGTATTAAGATAATCCCTGACAATCTGTTTATCATAGCTGTCCTGAGGTTTTCCGGGCTGATAATCCTTTATCGACCAGAACCTTGATGAGTCCGGGGTCAACATCTCGTCTATGACTATCATTTCTCCGTCCAGCATGCCGAACTCAAACTTTGTGTCCGCTATTATAACACCTCTGCCTTCGGCAATTTTACATGCTTTTTCATATATGCTTATACTTGTTTCCATCAGTTTCTTTGCCAGTGATTCACCTATCAGATCAACCGTTTCATTGTAGGTGATGCTCATATCATGGCCTTCTTCAGCCTTTGTGGTTGGTGTAAAAATAGGCATCGCCAGTTTTGATGACTCCAGAAAACCATCAGCCAATGGTATCCCGCATATGCTCCTCTTTTCCCGATAATCGTTCCATCCGGAGCCTGCAAGGTATCCTCTGACCACACACTCAACGGGTATCACCTTTGCTTTTTTAACGATCATGCTCCGGTCTTTCAATTGTCCGCCATACTTTTTCAAGGGGTCCGGGTATTTTTCAACATCCGTCTCAAGTATATGGTTGCCGATAATGTCTTCCATTTCCTGAAACCAGAAACTGGAAAGTTTTGTTAAAACCTTGCCTTTATCCGGGATGCCGGTTGGCAAAACTACATCGAAGGCAGATAACCTGTCGGTGGTAACGATTAAAAGTTTATCGCCCAGATCATATATATCCCTGACCTTCCCTTTTTTGGGAACGCCTATCTCGGCAAAATCCGTTTCCCTTAAAGTTTTATCCATATCCATAAAGTCCTTCCTTTTTTATTTTCATATATTGTTTAATATTATCTTTTTAAGCCTCCGGCTCAAACTCGCTCTTTGATGCACCGCAGACAGGGCATACCCAGTTTTCGGGCAGTTCCTCAAAGGCTGTGCCGGGTTTTATACCGGCATCAGAATCACCATTTGCCGGGTCATATACATATCCGCAGACATTACATTTATACTTGCCGGCAATAGCAGGTTTCTCCCTGGGTTCTTCTTCTTTAACATATGTAGGGGCTGTTTTCGGAGATTTACCGCCTTTTATCTGATGGTAATATGCATAGGTCATCGGCTCTCCGTCGCTTAATGTATCACAGTCAACCACCTTTCCAATAAAAATAGTATGTGTGCCTACATCGGTAACACCGACCACTTCGCATTCAAGATAGCCTGCGGTATATTCAAGTATTATCGGGGCGCCTGTCAATCCGGTTTTAAACTTTACGTCTTTAAATTTATCAATATCCCTGCCTGATTTAAACCCGAAATTTCCGATCAGCGTCATGGGCGCGTCATCTGAAAGAATGGAAATCGCAAAAACTTTGCTTTCCATTATATATTCATGCGTCAGGTTCAGTTTATTAATGCTTACTGCCATTGTTGGAGGTTCTGAAGTAATCTGGAATGCTGTGTTGGCAATTTGTCCGTTCAGCCTGCCTTCCTTTTTCGAGCCGATGATATACATCCCGTAACAAATCTTCTGGACAGTCTTTAAATTCATATAACGATCCTCCCTTTTTATCAGTATAAGAGGATAAATTATAAACTATTTTTGTTTAAAAGGGTATTTTTAAAGCTTTCCCGTTGACAAGCTTGGAAATCTCCTGATATCATCAGATTTATACCTTATAAAAGTTTATAGGTGAGCCGCGCAATGCATGCCATTAAGACACGTTTAAAGATCTTTTTGATTATCTTTTTTTCCTTGATAATTATTGCGACTTTTAGTTTTATGTTTATTGAGAAAAAATCGCTTCTCGATTCTGCATATTTTGTCATCATTACTATGGCCACCGTCGGGTATGGGGATATACATCCGGTAACCCAGTGGGGCAAGATATTTACTATTATATTTGTTATTATGGGTGTGGGTACATTTCTCGGCGTAATCGCCAATTTGACCGAAATCATGCTCGCCAAAAGAGAAATCGAGAGCCGTATGGAAAAACTGAACATGGTAATCGGCGTCTTTTTCAGCGAAGTAGGGATGGGCCTTATGGACAGGTTTTCCAGATACGATCCTGAGTTCGATACCATACGACCGGAACTGCTTATCACTGCTCAGTGGACAGATAAGGATTTTAATACTGCAGGAAAAAATGCCCATAAACATAACTACGGCGTAGATATAGCGAAAGTTGATCTTGAAAACCTGAAAAAGTTCCTCTTTGAAAGGAGAGGCTTTCTGGTAAGACTTCTTGAAAATCCTGTATTGATGGAACATCAGTCATTCACTGATCTCCTCCGTGCAGCATTTCACCTGACAGAAGAGCTGGCTTACCGCAATGATTTTACTGATCTTCCTAAGCCGGACGGAGACCATCTTGCTGTTGATATCAAGAGAGTGTTTCATCTGATCGTTAGCGAGTGGCTGGATTACATGAGATACCTTAAAAGGAATTATCCATTTTTATTCTCACTTGCCATGAGGACAAACCCCTTTGATGACAAGGCCTCTGTCGTTATTAAGGGGGCATAAATGATAAAAGACATGTGCGATATGTTCTGATATAATAGACAATTAGTTAAGGGTTGCAAATGGACACAGAAAAAACAGACCAGAAAAAATGCTCGCCTGAAAAAGATCTGATAACCGAGCTACTCACAAAACCGGCATCCTTTATCAGAGAATTCATTGAAGATCAGCTTGAAAAAACAAGGAAACTGACTATGATCGGCGTTGCCCTGTCTGCTGAAAAAAACATCGACAGGTTACTCGACATGATCATTGAGGAGGCAAAAAATTTTACCAATGCTGAAGGAGGGACGCTGTATACCATGTCCGATGACGGGAAGGAACTCCGTTTTGCCGTTGTCCTGAGTTCGCCCCTTAACATCCACATGGGTGGAACAAGCGGGGAAATCACCTGGAAACCCGTATTGCTCACAAACACAGATGGAAGTCCTAATTATTCAAATGTCTCTGCCTACGCTGCCCTGTCCGGCGAAATAGTTAATATTCCTGATGTTTATGATGCCGAAGGGTTTAATTTTGAAGGCACGCGGAAATTTGATAAAAAAAATGGATATCGGTCAAAATCAATGCTTGTTGTCCCGATGAGAAATCACGAGAATGACATTATTGCTGTGCTCCAGCTTTTAAATGCACATGATATATCTACAGGAGAAGTTGTTCCCTTCTCTATCAAAAGCTGCCAGATGACAGAATCATTGGCATCACAGGCAGCGATAGCCCTAACTAACAACCGGCTCATTCATGGACTTGAAAACCTTTTGGAATCATTTATTAAATCAATAGCTGCTGCGATTGACGAAAAATCTCCCTACACCGGCGGCCATGTTAAACGCGTTGCAGGGCTGACAATGAACATTGCAAAAAAGATTAATGCGTCCACTGAAGGTGCTTATGCAAACACACGGTTCAACGAAGATGAAATGAAAGAACTCCGGTTGGCCGCATGGCTCCATGACGTTGGAAAAATAACAACACCGGAATATATCGTTGACAAAGCAACAAAGCTTGAAACTATTTGTGACCGCATAGATCTGCTAAAAACCCGTTTTGAGGTATTAAAGAGAGACCGTATAATTGAGCTTCTAAGAAAAAGGATCGAACAAGGAATTTTACCGGGAGAGGATAAAGCTGTTTTTGAGGATCGCAATTTTATAGAAAAGATTGGGGAAGACCTGACGTTCCTTACCGGCGTTAATGATGGTAGTAAATTTATGACTGACGAAATGGTTAACAGGGTAAAAGAAATTGGCGGCAGACAATGGAATGAAGGCGGCGAGCTAAAACCCGTGCTTACCCACGACGAAATCCGTAATCTAAATATTAATAGCGGGACATTATTGGAGGATGAGAGAAACATTATTAACAACCATGCCCGGGTCACCCATAAGATGCTCTCACAATTGCCTTTTCCTAAGAAATTGGGGCATGTGCCTTATTATGCAGCAGCCCATCATGAAAAACTTGATGGTTCAGGCTATCCTCTGGGATTAAAGGGAGATCAGCTTCCCCTTCAATCACGCATACTTGCTCTGGCTGATGTATTTGAGGCCCTTACCGCCAAAGACAGACCGTACAAAAAAGGCAAAACACTCTCTGAAGCGATTAAGATCTTGAAATTTATGGCAAAAAACAAACACATTGACCCTGAGTTGCTGGATCTATTCATAAAAGAACAAATCTATTTAGATTATGCAAGAGAAGAGCTTGCGCTTCAGCAGATAGATCTCGATAAAATTGAATTATAGGCATTGACAGACATTACAGGGTGCTAATCAATCGGGCACATATTCTATATTAATAAGAACCATCCAATGTACTGTTGAGAATTTTGTAAAAAATATGTTAGCATAGTCTATAGAAAGTTATGGATATATTAAAAACAATCCAGGAAAGAAGGAGCGTAAGAAAATATAAAGCTGATCAGGTGCCTGAAGAGATTCTCTTTGAGATTCTTGAAGCAGCAAGGCGGGCGCCTTCCTGGGCAAATACACAAACATGGCGATTTATTATTGTAAAAGACGACAATGCAAAAAGGCTTTTATCAGGCACGCTCGCATCAAACAACCCGGCCAAGAATGCACTTATTGAAGCCCCCTTAACGATATGTCTTGCTGCGAAAAAAGGCGTATCCGGTTTTTATAAAGGACAATGCGCTACAGATAAAGGTGATTATTGGTTCATGTTCGATGCGGGAATTGCCATGGAACACATAGCGCTTGCAGCATGGAATTTCGGTCTCGGCACATGCCATGTCGGTCTGTTTGACGCAGGGCAGGCTGAGGACACATTAAAGATTCCCGATGATTATGCAATAGTCGAGATGACACCCCTTGGATATTTTGATATTGTGCCTGCCGCAACACCAAGAAAGAGCCTCCAGGATATTGTATATCTCGATCAATTCGGTGAACCGTATAAAAAATAAATAAAGTTAAAGGATTTTCAATGAATATACCTGTTATAAACTTGAAGGAGCAGTTCAAGAAGGTAAAAAAGGACATTTCGAAGTGCTTGCAGGAGATTCTGTCTGAGCAGAGGCTGATCCTCGGCAAATACTGCACTTTGCTTGAAAGCACTATTGCAGATTATTCAGGGGTGCCTTGTGCAATAACGTGTGCAAACGGTACCGATGCATTAATCCTTTCCCTCATGGCGCTTGGTATAAAAGCTGGCGATGAGGTTATTACAACACCGTATACTTTTTTTTCAACGGCAAGTTCTATTGCCCTTCTGGGGGCAAAACCGGTATTTGTTGATGTGAAAAAGGAAGATCTTAATATTGACCCCGCACTTATTGAGGGCGCAATAACACCGAATACAAAGGCTATTACGGTAGTTCATCTCTTTGGAAAGCTCTGCGATATGAACAGTATATGTAAAATAGGAGAGAAATACGGAATTCCTATTGTTGAGGATATGGCGCAATCACTCGGCGCCCGGCGAAACGGAAAGATGTCCGGAAGTTTTGGAGACATAGCGTCTCTGAGTTTCTACCCGACAAAAAACCTGGGCGGCATAGGTGAAGGCGGGATGGTGCTTACAAAAAGAAAGGACCTTGGCGAGAAGGTTAAAAAACTTAGAGTCCACGGCATGGGTGGAGCTACATATCATCATGAAATGATAGGAATAAACAGCAGGCTTGACGAGATAAAGGCATGCGCCCTTGTTGCAAAATTCCCCTACCTTGAATCATGGAATGCAAAAAGGATAGAAAATGCAAAATATTACAACAAAAAACTGGGCAGCCTGCCCATTGTCTTCCCTCAAACAGATGACGGCAGTTCTCATATCATCCATCAATATGTTATAAGGGTAAAAGAGAGAGATAGCCTCCAGGCCTTTTTAAAAGAGAAGGATATTCAGACAGGTATTTATTATCCTGTTCCCCTTCATCTCCAGGAATGCTTCGGCTACCTAAATTACACAAAAGGTTCATTTCCTGTCTCAGAAGAAGCTGCTTTAACGAGCCTTGCCCTTCCGGTATACCCTGAACTGAAAAAAGCGGAGAAGGACTATATTATAAATGCCATAAAGGAATTCTTTCATTAATAGATATTATTGAGAGTGATTGTATCCATTCGGCCCGGTTATATGAATTTCTCCTTTGTTACAAGTGCCCGGTTACGGATATATTGGCAGTATTTGTGGAAACCTACGGATACAGGTAGATTGACAAAAATGCATACATTTAATAAATTATTCAAAATGGAAGTGCCAAGGCGCCTGGTGGGTCTCCTGGTCTTCAAAACCAGTGCACGGGTGTAGAGCCCGTGGGTGGGTTCGATTCCCATGCACTTCCGCCATAACTTACTTATATTTCTTAATTTTACTTACTTCCATTTTGTTCCCGATATAATATAAATCAATCTGTTTTTGGTAAGGTTTTGGTAAAGCGCAAGAAACAAGATCTGGGCCGCTGTGCTTTTAAATGAAAAAGGATATTTCCTCAGTCTTATAACTCACTTAAGAAGTGGAAGGCAATATTTTCCAGAATATGCAGTGCAATTTCAGCACTTACGCATAAAAGTGCAAAGAATGCTTGATTAGAGCAACAGCAAAGCCTTACAATGTATGCAAGTTATGCGCAGGTCAAGTCATATCTCATTGTTCCTTCGGTTGAAAAAACTCGGCAATAGTAAAGCTGTGCTGCATGTGGGCTGCCATCCGGATGATGAAGAAATCGGGCTTTTATCATATATTTCTTTCAAACATTACGGACGGGCCGTCTACTGGTCGGCAACCCGCGGTGAAAGCGGTCAGAACAGGGTAAATAACTATCAGGGGCATGCCCTCGGAGTATACCGGACATGGGAAAGCCTCCTGACCAGAGAGGGTGATGGCGGGGAATGCCTATTCGGCCCCTTTATCGACTTCGGTTTCTGCAAAAACTCTGATGAAGCCCTTGCAAAGTGGGGAAGAGAAAATATTATCCGTGAACTGGTTCAGGCAATCAGGTTTATACAACCACAAATTATTATTTCACGCTGGGAAGGCACACCGGACGATGGACACGGGCAGCACCAGGCAATAGGTCAGGCGCTTTCCGATGCCGTTGAAGCTGCTGCTTCTCCTAACATCTACCCGGAGTTTATATCGCAGGGATTTTTGCCGTGGAATATCAGCAAATTTTACAGAAGTACAAATAAGACCACATACCCCACGGGCACATTGAATCCCGAAATGGAGACAGACAATATCCTCAGAGTCAATACCGGCGAATACAGCCCGCTTATCGGTTGTACTTATCAAGAACAGGCGTGGACGGCATACGGCAGGCATCAAACACAGGGCATGACAGTACTGCCTGCGCCCGGCAATTTTTACTACTACCTCGAATTGATAAAAAGCGCAGTTGTAATCCAGGACCGGGAGACAGACTTTTTCCAGGGACTGGACACCGGTCTGACAGGCATGTTCAGCGGGATTGGATCAATCCCTTTAGATGTGCACAATACCCTTAAAAAAGTAGAAGAATTGATTGATAAGGCAATAGAAAAATACACCCCTGAAGAACCATCATCTTCGTCTTTGCCGTTGCTTGACGGGTTGAAACTCCTGAAGGATCTCCGGGCGCACATTCCGGAGAAGAAACTTACGGATCTGGAAAAACAGGCAATAATTTTTGGTTTAGAACGCAGGATCAAAGAGTTTGAAGAGGTTGTGGCCCTGTGCCTGGGTCTGCGGCTGGAATCTCTTTGCACCCGTGCCAGAGTTACGCCGGGAGAGAGCGTTTGGGTAAAAAACAGACTGTGGAACTTTTCAAATGCACCTGTTGACAACGTAACCTTCAACATCCATGCCCCTGATACATGGGGGGTTGAGAAAAACGAGGGGACAGGAATCACCGACGGATTGTCTGATTTTATGGCGGTAAATGAAGTTTTCATTAGTAATGATACAGAACTGTCGTGTCCGTACTGGCTCAGGAGACCTAAAAAGGGTTACATCAATGAATACTCTGAAGAAACATTAAAGGCATTTTTGCCTGCATCTCTCTCAGCTGAATGCACCGTTACCATAGGATCTCATGATATCACCCTCTCCGCCCCTACGATGCATAAAAAGGCATTCCCCGGAGGACATAGAGAACTTCCTCTTTCCGTTGTGCCCCCGATTTCGCTCCACCCGGAATTTGATAAGAAAATATTTTTGGTTTCCGGGTCTAAACAAAACTTTACGCTACAGGTGACAGCCCGCTGTAACGATGAGGAGCGGCCTGCCGACGGTCATCTCGAATTGACTGGACCGCAAGAGTGGCAGATTTACCCGGCGTCAACTGACGTTACCCTTCCCTCGGTCAACGGGGCGGCAACATGTGCCTTTGATGTGATAATTCCGCCTGATACCTCTGAGGGGCGCTACCTCCTTCAATACAATATCCGTTGCCGGAACAGGGATTACGGGGTTGTTTTAACGCCGGTCAGGATGGGTGCGCCCGGTCTTCCGTATCCGGATAATCCTGCAACCTGCATCAGGGAGGAGTTGCTCCTTACGCCGGCCCAGGTTGAAATATTTGTCATTAATGCCCGTCTCAGGGAAAAACACAGGTACGGATACATTGAAGGGGCTAAGGAAGAGACATTTGCGGTTCTTCAATCTCTCGGGGTAAATATCCATCTCATAAAAGATACTGATATAGCTTATGGAAATTTGAATGAGTATGACACGATTGTTGTGGGACCAAATGCTTATCTGCTCAGAGGACAGCTTGCCGGTAACGCCCATCGACTATTAGAATATACCGAACAAGGCGGCACACTTATTGTCCAGTATCATACCTATGGTTACCAGGGACACGGTTTCGCTCCTTATCCTTTTTCATACAACAGGCCTCATGACAGGGTAACCGATGAGAATGCCCTTGTTTCGATGCTTGTTCCCGATAATCCGCTTTTTCTTTTTCCAAATACAATAAATCAAAAGGATTTTGACGGCTGGATTCATGATCGCGGACTTTATTTTTTCGGTCAGTGGGATGAGCGTTATACGCCCCTTCTTTCGAGCGGCGATGCCGGAGAACCTCAGAAACAGGGCGGTCTTATAACATGTAAATACGGAAGAGGTCTGTATATTTACATCGGTTATTCGCTCTACCGTCAACTGCCTGCAGGGGTGCCGGGGGCGTTCCGGCTGTTTTTCAATATGCTTTCTTTGAAGCCTTAACCTTTGGGGTGTTTCATGAAGATCGGCATTATTTGCCACAGCAGCTATGGCGGAAGCGCCCGCATTGCCATCGACAGCGCTCTCGAATTATCACTGCGGGGACATGCAGTGCATCTCTTCACCCGGACCCCTCCCTACCTTTTATTGGCAGCAGGACACGGGATATCCTGTCATACCCTTTATGATGATAAGGACATTTCAGAACACCCTGCTTACCTGAAAACAAATTGGCCTGTTAATGAACTTGACAGTATGGCGGAATTAATCATCTCTGTTATTAAAAAACAAGGCCTTGATATCCTTCATATGCATTATGCATTACCGTTTATCTTCATCGCTCAATCAATAAAAGAGGAACTGAGAGAAAAGGCGCCCTCGATAATCCTTACCCTTCACGGGACAGATGTAACAAGATTATCAGACAAAAGCATCGGATTCCCTTTGTCTGTAAAGACCTTTCTTTGCTGCGATGCCCTGACAACAGTATCTGCAAGCCATGCACAATTGTTTACCCGATTATTTCCCCGGCATGTACGGCCTGAAATCATTACAAATTTTACGGATCTATCCCGTTTTTCCAGGAAGGAGCCCCATGTTGCAAACACAAAACCTGTTTTCCTTCACATATCAAACTTCAGGACAGTAAAAAATCCTTGTGGTGTGGTAGACATTTTCGGCAGATTCAGGGAAAAACATGAAGCAGAATTATGGTTTGTGGGTGACGGAGAAGAAATGGAAAATGTAAAGGCACTTGTATGTAAAGAAGGACTAACAGAGGATGTAAGGTTCTTCGGACTGCTCCCCGATATTTCAGGTACGGTCAACAGGGCCGATTTTCTTGTTATGTCAAGCATGTACGAAAGTTTTTGTATTACCGCACTGGAGGCGATGGCATGCGGCGTTCCTGTGATTGCGCCACAGGTAGGCGGTATTCCCGAGGTCATAACACCAGGCAAAACAGGATTTCTATACCCACCCGGCAATTATGCTGTTGCAGCAGCTTTTGCTGCCCGTCTTTTATCCGAGCCGGATCTATATACCCGGATAAGCATGGATTCCGCACGCCGGGCACAGGACTTTGATCAAAAACAAGTTATAACCCTCTATGAAGAGCTTTATTCCCGTGTTAAACACAAAGCACTTCGTGTCAGCAATAGCGTACCCTTCGGGCAAGAGACAACAATGCATGAGGCAGGCCTATAAAATGAGTGAGTTTATAGATGTATTAGCATTCTCGCCCCATCCCGATGACGCAGAACTCGGATGCGGCGGCAGCCTTATACTCTCCTCGGGGAAAGGGTTTAAAATAGCCATCGCAGATTTAAGCGAAGGCGAATGCTCCAGCCGCGGCACCTGTGAACAGAGAAAAGGAGAAAAGCATAGCGCCTCAGCGCTCCTTGGACTAAGCGACAGATTTCCTTTGGGAATGCCCGATACTCGGATAGGCTCATCAACATCTCACCGGCCGGCCGTAATTGATCTTATCAGAAAGGTCAGACCGCGTATTGTCCTGGCACCCTACTGGAAAGACCGTCACCCGGATCATGGGGCTGCCGGCAGGCTCATAAGGGAGGCATGTTTTTATGCCGGAGTTGCTTCCACAGGCAACGGGGAACCGTTCAGACCTGACCGGGTATATTACTATATGTGCCACAGCCCTTTTGAACCTTCTTTTGTGGTGGATATCACCTCTGTATGGGCGCAGAAGCTTGCCGTGATTAATGCATACAGGACGCAGTTCTTTAATGAAAATCCTGAAATGAAACCCACGGCCATCTCAAATCCTGAATTCCTCCGGTATCATGAAGCAAGATGCGTATATTTCGGTACCATGATCAGTGTCGCCTATGGAGAGCCCTTTTTCTCTGTAGAGCCTCTTTCTCCCGGTACACTGCCCGGTCTTGAGAGCCCGCTTCCTTCCGACAAACAGACTCCCCCATACAGGTGCTTCTGATGGGCTGCCCCGTTAAAAAAGTCCTCCTTATTCAGCAGGATATGGGACGAAGGGACAAAGAATATCCCTTATTCCCCCTGGGGCTGGCATATATTGCCGCCGTATTGCAAGGCCGGGAAGTTAAGATTTTCGATCCCAACCTTTATAATCTTGAAGAAAGCGAAGAAGGGCTGAAAAAAGAAATAACCGGTTTTCAACCGGATATTGTCGGTATATCGCTACGCAACATCGACACAACCATGATGAGGGACCCCTTTGTCCATTACAGAACCCTGGCGCCCACAGTCAGGCTGATCAAAAGCATGAGTCCGGGCATAAAAATCATCGTCGGCGGTACGGCTTTTTCATTGTATGCCAGGGAAATTATGGGGCGTATCAAAGATATCGATTTCGGCATCTATCTGGAAGGGGAGGAAACAATCGTTGAACTTCTTGAAAACATGGATGCCCCGGAAAAGGTAAAAGGACTTTTCTTTCGGAAAAAAGGTGAGGTTCATTTTACAGGAGAACGTCCGCAACCTGATTTTGCCGTCCTCCCTCCGCCAAAAAGAGATGCGGACATTATCGACATAGGGCAGTATATCAATGACAGACAAACCGCTATAGGGGTTCAGAGCAAAAGGGGCTGCGAACTGAGTTGTTCTTACTGCACCTATGTATTTCTCAATAAGGACAGGATGCGGCTGCGAATACCGGCACAGGTGGTTGACGAGATTGAAGAGATGGTTACAAAGCATAAGGTAAGGGGATTCATTTTTGTAGACAATGTATTCAACATCCCGGAAGATCATGCAAGGGAAATATGCAAGGAGCTTATCCGCAGAAAAATACCCGTTGAATGGACTGCCTGGTTAACGCCCCGCGGATTAACCGACGAATTTCTTCTGCTCATGCGTGAGGCCGGGTGCAGACGCGTCAGGTTCTCTCCCGATGCTGCCACCGACCGCGGACTTGCCGTTCTCTCCAAGGGGTGCAGTGTTTTCGACATTGAGAACAGCCTTTCTCTCCTGTCGCAAATGAAGGATATGTTCGTCGGTTATAATTTCTTTTGCGCATGGCCGGGCATGAAATGGTCCGATGCTTTCAATACGTTGAAGTTTTTACTGAAAGTATCCGTGGTTTTTTCCGGCAGGGACAATGTGTCATTAAACTGGATCCGCGTGGAACCGCACACCGGCATTTATAATAAGGCAATTCAGGAGCGGCTGATAAATATTGAAACAAATATGCTTCCTGAGAATGATAGTGAACTGCTGCCTCTATTCTATGCCCCAAGTCGGCTATCCGGCAAAACTCGGATGTTTGATTGCGTTATATCTTCAATGGAAAAAGGGGGGCTGTTGTGGAGGGGACTGTTGTGGTTTTTTAAACTTTTTGACAAGAGGTGAATTATGGAGGTATTCGAAGCGCAGTCCTTTTTTGACTGCCCGACTCCTTTGTTTTCAGACATCTTTAAAAATGCGGAACATGTCTGGGATGTCATACCGCTCATACCGGCCTATGTAAGCGAACATATCCGACCGGGTTTGCATGGCTTCATTGAAGAAGGCGCATGGGTAGAGGAAGGAAATGTGCAGCTTGATCCGGGCAGCCGTATAGAGCGCGGGGCGATTGTCCGGGGGCCTGCAATAATCGGCAGCAATACCATCGTCAGAAGCGGCGCATATATCCGCGGGCATGTCATGATCGGCAGCGGCTGCATAATCGGAAATTCAACGGAGATCAGACAGATTATACTTATGGACAAAAGCGCTCTGCCCCACAAAAACGATGTGTTCACATCCGTCATCGGCAGTAATGTAAACCTCGGGGGCATGGCATGTACGGCAAACTACCGCCTTGACGGCAAGGAGATTACGATACACATCAATGTCAACGATGAGCCAAAGAAAATAAATACAGGGCTGGTTCACTTCGGCGCAATAATAGGCGACAGGACGCAGATAGGCGGGCAATGCATGCTGCAGCCCGGTACTATTATCGGCAGGGGATGCAAAATTCACCCCATGTCCCTAGTTTCAGGCTATATGCCTGCCGAAAGCGTATACGGAGAAAGGGCGGCAATACACAAATACAAAGGATAGCCGCCATGTATCAATTCAGTTACAGCAATATCCCCCGCGAGAAAAAGGTCTACGGTTACAATGCCGCTGTCAGAAGTTGCTGCCGCATGTGCCATGGAGGATGCGGGGTTATCGTATACCTCAAAGATGGCCGGATAGCAAAGATCGCGGGCGACCCCGAGTGCCCTATAAACCACGGCACGCTTTGCAGTAAAGGTCTTGCGTCGGCTCAACTCGTTTACCACCCGGACAGGCTTACCTATCCTGTTAAAAGAACGGCAAACAGAGGCGGGGGAAACTGGCAGCGCATCTCCTGGGATGAAGCGCTCAATACAATCGCAGAACATATTCTATCCTGCAAGAAGAAATATGGCGCGGAATCAATTGTCCTCAGCTACGGTACAGCCCGTGAAAACGGCGCGATGATCTACCGGTTTGCAAACCTCCTCGGGTCGCCGAATGTACTGAATGCCGCCCATTTCTGTTACGGCCCAAGGATTGCCGTAAGCACGATTACCTGCGGGGGAAATCCGGTTGTGGATTATGAAAGGCATCCCCGATGCGTACTTATGTGGGGGAATAATGTTGTTATCAGCAACCCCGACTGTTACAAAGGGGAATCCTTTTCTACAGCAATCGGCGCAGGTGCAAAGCTTATTGTAGTAGACCCGAGAATGACCAGGGCGGCTGCCAGGGCAGATCTATGGCTTCAGCTGCGTCCGGGAACGGACGCTGCCCTTGCGCTTGGCATAATCAATGTAATTATTACCGAAAACCTGTATGACAGGGAGTTTGTAGAATCATTTGTCTATGGCTGGCCTGAGTTTGTCGGAAGGGTCCGGGAGTATCCGCTTGAATATGTGGAGAAGATCACCGGGGTCAAAAAAGAACAGATAATGGATGCTGCGAGGCTTTTCGCCAATACCAAACCTGCCGCAATCCAGTGGGGCGTGGCAATAGAACAGCAGATAAACAGCACGGACAACAACCGTCTGCTCATCGCACTTCTGGGAATCACAGGGAACATTGATATACCCGGCGGACAGGTGCTTTTTGAGAAACCACCGATAGTCGGAGGCTCGCAGTTGCGGATGAATTCAATGCTGTCCGGTGAACAGGCTGAAAAACGTCTGGGCGGCGACCGCTTCCGGCTCGCGTCGCAGTTTACGATCACAAACCCGAAGTCGGTCTGGGATGCCGTACTGGAAGAGAAACCTTACCCGGTAAAAATGATGTTTATTATCAGTTCGAACCCACTTGTTACTGCCACTAACTCACGAGAGGTCTATCGCGCCCTGGAAAGGGTCGGTTTTCTTGCTGTTTCCGACTTCTTTATGACGCCGACTGCGGAGCTTGCGGACATTGTACTGCCTGCGGCAACATGGCTGGAGATGGACTGGATCGGTGATTTCTGGAAACGCCACAGCTACATCCTTCCCCGAAGAAAGGTTGTTCAAATCGGCGAATGCCGTTCCGACCATGAAATGCTCAATGACCTCGCGCACAGGGTAGGTCAGGGAGAATTCTGGTGGGATAATTTTGAAGAAGCCCTCGACTTTATCCTGAGTCCTATGGGCATCACATGGAAAGATTTCAGTAAAATGGCCTATATAAAGGGCAAAGTGCGATACCGCAAACATAAGGAAACGGGTTTTTCAACCCCTACAGGAAAATTTGAGTTGTATTCCACTGCCCTTGAAAATATGGGCTACGACCCCCTGCCGCAGTATCGTGAAGGCCCTGAAAGCCCTCTGAGCACACCGGAATTGTACAGGGAATATCCCTATATACTCATAACAGGCGCAAGGCAGCCCGGCTTCTTTCATTCAGAAAACAGGCAGTTGCCCTGGCTTCGCGAACTTCATAAAGACCCTGTTGTTGAGATCCATCCGCAAACTGCGGAAAAAGAACATATCAGAGAAGGGGATTGGGTAGTTATCGAGTCCCCCCGCGGCAAGGTAAAACAGCGTGCCAGGCTGACGTCAGGCATTGACCCGAATGTAGTGGCGGCCCAGCATGCATGGTGGTTCCCTGAGAACAAGGACCCGGGACACGGGTGGGATGAGTCCAATATTAATATCCTGACTGATAATGCCTATGAAACGTGCAACCCGGCAATGGGGTCTGCAAACGCAAGAACCTTCCTTTGCAGGATATATCCCGAAATTCAGAAAAAAGGGGGTGGGCCCCTCAAGCACGAGGGAGCGGCTATGACATTTGCAACACCTGATTCCGGGGCGCATGCGGAAAGCGATAACCCTTCGGTGACGGGCATAAAACCTGCTAAGGATGAAGGAATGCGGGTTCCAAAAAAACATGTACTGGTTATCGACAATGAAGCATGCTGGGGCTGCAAGGCATGTGAGGTAGCCTGTAAACAGGAAAACAACACCCCGGACGGGGTTAAATTAATTGACATTTCAGAGGACGGTCCGAAGATCTTTGAGGGAAAACAGAAGTTTATTTTTCAGGTAAATGTCTGTAAACATTGCGATGAACCGCCCTGCGCGAAGGTCTGCCTTGCCGGGGCGATCAGGAAGCGGGATGACGGCATTGTTCTGATTGACTATAGTGAATGCACAGGCTGTATGGACTGTATAGCTGCATGTCCTTATAATTCCGTAGGTTTTGATTTAAAGGAAGGGGTGGCCCGAAAATGTAATCTTTGCTTTGACAGAATCGATAAAGGGCTTATTCCCGCATGCGCCGATAATGCCTGCCCGGCGCATTGCATAAATTTCTATTAGCCGATAAACCCTTCACACCGTTTGAATCAGTTGAGGGTTCACTTAAGAAACGGCATCCCTGTATCTATTTATTGATTGCAACTTGTTATCATTCCCCGTATTCGTCAAGATACCGCTCGATATATTCCGCCACCTTTTTGTTTGGCTGGTATATGCCAAAGTGGCCTTCACAGAGCACATCCGCTTTCAGGGCAAGGAGCTTTTCCATAGACTGCTGCCAATGAGACATGTTTGCCCCGAATTCTGCAAGGAAAGGACCGTGAATATCCTGACCGAAAAGCACCCTCTTCCCTCCCCTGTCGAGATAGACCGAGATAGACCCCGGCGAATGTCCCGGTGTGTGCAGACAGACGATCTCCTGTTCCCCGAAAGAAAGGTGTTCCTCTTCCGAGTTCAGTTTCACATCAACGGGCAAGGGAGAAAAACTGACCCCGTACCAGTTGGCTGCTGTCATAATATTGTCGCCCCGCTCCAGAACATCAGCATCGAGGGCATGCATAATGATACGCGAGCCGAACCTTCTCCGCAATTCGTATGCCCCGCCGACATGGTCAATATGACAATGGGTAAGGATTATCGTTGAAAGCTTATCAGGGTCAAAACCAAGCTCTTCAATATTCCTTATAATCATATCAACACTAAAACCTGCCCCGGTGTCTATGAGCACCAGATCTCCCAGGTCCAGCAGATAGATCGCGCAATCCCGTGAATCCGTAATGTCCGAATCCCCTACAAGATATATATCTTTTATAATTTCCTTTGGTCCCATTTTTTCTCCTTTCACGCGCATGTTGTTTATCAGCATCTGAATATCCAAATTTCTCAGAATTATAAATATTAACATGTTTTTAATGGCTTGGAAAGGAAGTGTAATTGATTAAAAATCCATATGGACATTTTTCCGGGATTTTTTTATAGTTAAAACAAAAACCCCTATATAAGGAGTATATATGAGAAATTTCAAAGGATTGCCGGCGGCAGTCTTTTGCCTTATGGCACTGTTTTCGCTTCAGGCCGCGTCGTCAGCAGCCGCCTTCAGCACTGAAAACTATAAAGCTTTTATTAAGGGTGAGATGAAAACTTGGAATGTGCCCGGCGCTGCAATCCTGGTCATAGAGGACGGAAAGGTTGTCTTTTCAGAAGGTTTCGGTTACAAGGATGTGGAAAAAAAGACTAAAGTAACGCCAAAAACCCTTTTCGGTATAGGTTCATGCAGCAAGGCCTTTGTCTCCCTCCCGATTGCCATGCTTGTTGATGAGAAAAAGGTTGATTTTGACAAGCCTATTCGTGAATACTATCCTGCCTTTGCACTCCACGATGCCTATGCCACAGAATACCTGACAATAAGGGATTTGCTGTCGCACAGAACAGGACTGCCCAGATACGACACAGCCATTGATCCGAAAGACGCATCAAGAGACGAAGCAATGAAAAAGCTGAAATATTTTAAGCTGAATAAAGGCATCAGAGAGCGTTTTCAATACTGTAATTTTCACTATATGGCAGCAGGGGCCGTAGTTGACAAAGTTTCAGGGATTACGTGGGAGGAATTTGTATTAAAAAGAATATTCAAACCCCTGAATATGAAAAGTTCCAGCCTGTCCTCTGAAGCATTAAAAAAATCTCCTGATTATGCTTTTCCTTACAAGATGGATATGGAAGCATTAAAGAAATTCCCTGAAAATCAGGCAGAGTATGTCGGGGTACCGTTAAAAAAAATTCCTGTTCAGAATATAGGGATATACGGGCCTGCAGGCTCCATCAATTCCAACCTTGAAGACATGGCAAAGTGGGTAATGCTGCACCTGAATCAGGGTAATGCCGGGGGGAAACAATTGGTTTCCAGTAATGCCCTGACCGAGCTTTTTACGCCGCAGATATTGACAGGCGGTCCGCTCAAATATGAAGAAATTCTACCTGGAAGTTACGGCATGGCCTGGATGATAACGCCTTACCGGGGACATTATCTTGTCAGTCACGACGGCATGATTGAAGGGTATACCGCACATGTAGGCTTTATTCCCGGAAAAAACAGCGGTCTGGTAATTCTTACCAACAGGGCGGACAACGATGAATTTATTGCCTCCGTATCCTTTTCCACATATGACAGAGTGCTGGGTTTAAAAGAAATATCCTGGAGCAAGAGGCTTATTGATGAATATCCGGCAGCTTTGGCAGGCCTGAAAAAAAGCAGGGAAACTGAGGAAAAGAACAGGAAAAAGGATACAAAGCCTTCCCATGCTCTGGCCGATTATGCCGGAAAATACGAGCATCCGGCCTTCGGTGTTGCAAAAATAGCTTTTGAAAACAACAATCTCATGTTTTCTTTGAGAGATATAGAGGCAACAATCTCACCTCTTAAACACTACCAGTATGACACCTTCAAAACATCGAGCAAAAGCATTGTCGGAGGTTTCGATATGAAGGTTAACTTTATGATGAATGAAAACGGCGATATAGACAGGGTTTTATTACCCCTTGAACACGCTGTGGATGATATTGTGTTCAGGAAGGTAAAGTAAAGCATCGGGGGCATTATGATTGACAACACATCCTTTACTGTCCGCGATATGCCGAAGGAGGAAAGGCCCAGAGAAAGGCTTTTCAGGCTTGGCCCGGAGGCGCTTTCCTCACCGGAGCTTTTGGCGCTGATTATAGGTCGCGGAGTTTCAAAGAGATCCGTCATGACCATTGCTCAGGAATTATATGCAAAATTCCGCAGCGTCAGGGCCATCAGCGAAGCAACCATAGAAGAACTTTCAGAGATTAAAGGTATTGGGGCGGCAAAGGCAATACAGCTCAAGGCGTCTTTCGAGCTTGCAAAAAGGCAGGAACTGGAAGCAGAGAAAGGATTTGAGGGTATGGATGTCAAAAATCCTCAGAGCGTTGTTAAGGTTATCCGCGCAAGCATCAAGGATATGAAGAAAGAGCATTTTATGCTCGTTATTCTTAACACAAGGAATAAGATTATCCGTATTGAAAACATCTCCGTGGGCACCCTCAACGCCAGCCTGGTCCATCCGAGAGAGGTTTTTAATAAAGCCATTGCCCATACCGCATCATCGGTAGTCATCGCCCATAATCACCCCTCCGGCGACCCGGAACCCTCTGAAGAGGACCTGAAGATCACCCGCCGCCTTATAGAGGCAGGAAGAATACTTGGCATCGAGGTCCTTGACCATATTATCATAGGAAGAAATTCCGCAAAGAGCGCGCTTGCCGGGGAAAACAAACCCGAAAAGGAAAGCTACTGCAGCTTTAAGGAAAAAGGGCTCATATAGGAGCGGCTGGCAAAAACAAAGAAATTATTTCTCGCAGGATCCTCAGGAAGTAGATTATAGATGGCTGCCCGAAAAATACTATCAGGAAAATAGCCCGCGTTTTAACATTACCAAAAATTTGAGTAACCCTATACAAGGCTTGGAAGTTCACTTTGAACATTGACTGTCCCATGCAATTCCTTGCGCATCTCCTCGTTTGGTGGTATCCTTTCCATAGTGGGTGGCCTCATTATAGTGCAAATGGTTTTGGATGTATCATTTCATTATAATGTGTAGCCATCCATTTTTACAGGAAGTATAGGACATAAACCTTATGAAACCACCCTGTGCTATAAAAATAAACGGACTAATAAAATATTATCCGATATCAAAAAGGAGATGGGGGTTTTTCTTCTCTTCGGTTTCTCAGAACCGGCCTGCGGTCGACAATATTAGTCTTGAAGTTGAACAGGGGCAATTCTTTGGTCTTCTCGGACAGAATGGAGCAGGAAAGACCACGCTGATCAAGATGCTCTCGACCCTCATTATACCAACTTCCGGTAAGGCAGAGGTAAATGGATACGGCTTGGAAAATGAAATTGCGATAAAAAAATCGATCGGGATCGTTAGCGGAGATGAACGAAGCTTCTTCTGGCGGCTGACGGGGCGCCAGAACCTGGAGTTTTTTGCGGGATTACACAATATAAAGCCCAAGCACATAAGCCCGCGCGTGGAATATCTCCTGGAATTAATCGGGCTAAGGGAATCCGGAGACGAGATCTTCAGATCCTATTCGACAGGAATGAAGCAGCAGCTGTCTATCGCAAGGGCATTACTACATGAGCCTTGTATACTGTTCCTCGATGAGCCGACCAAAGGTCTCGATCCAATGGCGTTAAAAACTGTTCATAATCTTCTTAGGGTACAGCTCGGTCAACAGAAAAAGATAACTATTTTCATGACCACTCACCGGCTTGATGAGGCTGAGAAACTTTGTGACAGGATCGCCATAATGCATCAGGGAAGAATTCTGGCGGACGGTACCATGACAAACCTGCGTGAAGCACTTGGACTAACCGGCAGATATCAAGTTACAGCTGCTGATGTCAACCGGGACATAAGCGGGGACATTGAGCGATATTTCAGCGGGTCGAAAATGGTCTTCTTTGATAACGATAGCAATATGGTAAAATTTGAAATTAAAAGTGATGGGAAAAACCTCGGGACCGCTATTGATCTCATAAGGAGCTGCGGCGGTGCGATAATGGACATCCGGCATACAGCGGTTTCTCTAGAATCCATTTATGAGGCCATCATTCATAGCCGTAAGCAGCCCTGAGGGTTCCTGTCGGAATTGGTAGAGCAAATAAAAATGGTCCGGATAAAATAAAGGATGCGTGATGAAAACCAACGAACATAGCTGGTGGAATCAGTTATCAGGGAGTTCCCTTTGGTTGATAAGCCGTTCATTCATTAAGAAGGATTTCCTCGAAGATACAAGTTATCGCCTTGCTTTTGCGATAGATCTCGTTGGAACCTTCCTTGAGATTGCTTTATTTTACTTCATCGCCGTCCTTATAGGGAAAAGTACGGATAATTATTTCATTCTGGAAAACTACAGCTATTTCTCCTTCCTCCTGGTGGGAATAGCCTTTACAAAATTCACGAATAACGGAATGCGCTCCTTCTCCCACAAAATTCAGGACTATCAGATAACAGGCACACTGGAGGCAATGCTGAGCACTCCTACCCCGATTTATAAAATTTTGTTTTCTTCGGTATTGTGGCAGCATCTCTACATGATCTTTATTACCATAATGTATTTTTTAATTGGATTTACATTTTTCGGTCTGACTCTTAACAATGCAAACTGGCTTACTGCGTGCTGCATACTGTTCCTGACCATAACATCCTTCGGAAGCCTCGGGATCATGGCTGCAAGTTTTATAATGTTCTATAAACGCGGCGATCCGGTTCTGTGGTTGTTCGGTATTATTTCCTCTGTATTGGGGGGCGTCTACTTCCCTGTAAAGATTTTACCGGAGTGGCTGCAGTCTATTTCTAACTATCTCCCTATAACATACGTTTTGAAGGCCATGCGCAAAGCCTTGTTCCAAAGGGCAACGCTCGCGGAGATCGCGCCGCAGATAATCGCCCTGTTGCTGTTTTCTTTCGTGCTTATGCCTTTAAGCCTGATGTTCTTTAATCGCAGTGTTCGCAATGCGAAAAAGGCAGGCACCCTGACCCACTTTTGACATCCATGCCGGAATATAGGTCTTAATACCATAATCCCAAAAATTTCATTAGAATCAGTGTCGGGTTGCCCT
>Ga0351923_1053_pt1 | contig 22632 bp, 15 predicted proteins | sample BONcelT113001C11_FD_206859 | JGI IMG/M metagenome (GOLD analysis project Ga0351923, IMG submission 206859) | Enriched cells from coal bed in the Powder River Basin, Montana, United States - BONCAT cells T11 rep2 HSBNCT.T11.300.1.C11 ...
ATTAGATGCACCGCCGAATTTTGTTTGAGAAAGATCGGACAGGGTACTTACTGCAACGGCAAAAGAACTGGGCACATATGTTGTTGCAGAGAAATCGTTGCAATAGAAGGTCATCGTATACCCGCCGTTCACGTTTCCACCCACTCCGCCAACATAGTATCCGCCATAAGTGGTGGGCGGGAGAGTCAGGAGATTAAGGGTGTCGGCAAGTCCGGCACCGGCACTGAACATCAATATAAAACCTGTTATGATCAAAACCAAATACGTCTTTTTCATATTCTTTCTCCCATATTAAGAAAAACAATTGCTGTGCAGTAAATCATTGTTTCCATCACGATATTGAATAAACAATTTACATGCCATATTATTTGCCTTAAAACACATATCTTTTTCTGCCACTCCAGCAATTTCTGTCAGAATATCCACAAAAATTGTTGATATATTAGTATATTATAGCACATTCAACAAAAAAATATACTTTTAATATCGCGTTTTGAAAAAATATCTTAATTGCTAACAACGTGCTGCTTTGTAAAGGGTTTGTCCAGTTTAACTTTTGTAATTCTTCTTCCCTCTAAGCCCACTACGGTGAATCGGTGTACTCCATAATAAATAATCTCTCCACCCCTCGGTATATCCTGCAGCTGAATAAGGATAAATCCTCCAAGGGTCTCATAATCAGGGGATTCCGGCAGATTGATATTCAACCTGTTATTCAGGTCTCTGATAGAATAGGAGGCATCGATAATGACAGTGCCGTCCTTTAGCCTTTCTATCCTGTCGTCTACATCCGTTTCATCCATAATCTCACCGAATATCTCTTCCATAATATCCTCAAGCGTCACAATGCCAACAGTGGTTCCATATTCATCTATCACAACAGCAAGATGCTGGCGTCTTTTCTGCATCTCCTTCAATAAAACGCTGACCTTCATCGTGTCAGGTACAAAATAAGGTTTTCTTACCAGTTTTTCCAGATTGAAAGGGATTTGTTGACTCCACGTTTGCTTAAAGATATCTTTTAAATAGGCAATGCCTACAATGTTATCGAGATTATTTCTGTAAACAGGGTAACGTGAAAACTCGTTTTCAACAATATATCCCGTGACCACATCCTTGCTTTCTTTAATATCGATACTGTATATATTAGGTTTGGGAACCATAATATCTTTTACCGATTTATCGGCAAACTCAAATACACCATGAATCAGTTCCTCTTCTGTCCTGTTGAAAATACCCTTTCGTCTGCCCTCCTCCAGCAGTATTTTTATTTCGCCCTCTCCGGCATGCTCTTCACGTTTTTTTAAATTAAGATTTTGCACCACAAACATCGTGGAAAGCGACATAAAACTCACAAAAACAAAGAATACTCTGGCTGTAAAGCTAAAGACAGGTGTAACCCACAGGGCAACCCGTTTTTTATAATTGATGCCGATATATTTCGGCACAAGCTCACCGATAATAAGAAAAAGATATGTTAACACTACCACAACAACTGCGAGCGAAACGGTATCGCTTACCGCACGGATAAAAGGTATCCCGTCAAATTGGGGCTTGAGATATTTTACCGAAAAGACACCTCCTATGGCCGAGGCAAGGGTGCCGAATAAAGTAATGCCGATCTGCACTGCGGAGAGAAATTTCTCAGGATTTTCCTTCATATCGAGCAATGCTTCTGCCCTCTTTTCATTTTTATCCTTAGTCATCTCCTTTATCTCGCTTTTTCTCAAGGAAACAATTGCCATTTCCCCTGCTGAAAAGATGCCGTTGAGAATTAAAAGAATTATTACTGAGGTGATCTCTAAAAAGGGCATGTCTATAATACTCCTTTTAAAATAGTTTTAATTTCTAATCGATTATATCACAGTTAAAGGATAACAAACTCTTAAAAAACGAAGCTTCTTGTCCTGCGGACAAGAATTTCGGGGGCATTTCAATCCTTTTGGATAAGGAGCAATTGATAACTTCGTTGACTTTTTTTCATTTTGTGTACAAAATAACAGCATGATCGGCATATCCAAATTATACTGCGGGGCAGTTGAAGTCTCAGATCCTCTCAGGTACGGCAGAGATTCATCAAAACTGCCTTCACACCTCCTGCAGTTCTCGCAAGATAAGAAACCGGTAGTTGTATGGAATATGACAAAACGGTGCAACCTGAAATGTGTGCACTGCTATGCCTTTGCCGAAGATGAGGGATACAAGGGAAAGGAACTTTCGACGCAAGAAGGTATGGAGATGATTGATGATCTTGCCTCTTTCGGTGTGCCTGTGATCCTCTTTTCAGGCGGCGAACCCCTGCTGAGAGATGATCTGCCGCGCCTTATCGATTACGCGGTAAAGAAAGGGATGCGGGCAGTAATATCAACGAACGGCACGCTCATCACAGAGGAAAAAGCTCAGGTGTTTTCAGAGTTTTCTTTGTCCTATGTGGGAGTGAGTATTGATGGCATTGGAGAAATAAACGATACTTTCAGGGGTGTAGAGGGGGCCTTTGCTCGCGCCATAACCGGGATCAGGAATGCAAAAAAAGCCGGGATAAAGGTGGGCCTGCGATTTACCATAAATAAAAAAAATTACAAAGAGATTCCTAAAGTTTTCGACCTTATTGAGGAAGAGGGCATAGAGAGGGTCTGTTTTTATCACCTTGTATATGCAGGAAGGGGTTCTAAATTAATCTCGGAGGATCTTCCGCACGGTGAATCAAGAAAAGTTATTGATTATATTCTGGATCGTACTAAAGCCCTTTTTAACCAGGGTAACCCGATTGAGGTGCTTACCGTTGATAATCATGCTGACGGTCCTTATATATATTTACGGCTTTTAAAAGAAGACAGGAAAAGGGCGGAAGAGGTATATGAACTCCTTATGATGAATGAAGGTAATGCATCAGGTAAGGGTATTGCCTGTGTGGATGAGAAAGGATGCGTTCATGCAGACCAGTTCTGGAGGCATTACACCTTTGGCGATGTGAGAGAGAGACCTTTCAGCGAAATATGGATGGATTCCTCGAACGAGCTTATGGCAAAGCTGAAGGATAAGAAGCGCTTTGTGAAAGGCAGATGTGCAGGATGCCGATGGTTAATTATTTGTGCGGGAAATTTCAGGGTCAGGGCAGAGGCATTTACAGGTGATGTTTGGGCAGAAGACCCGCAGTGCTACCTGACGGAAGAAGAGATTTCATTGTAAGATAATTTTCAACGTTGCAATCGTTGTTAAAAAACTCGGGGGTATCAGGAACATCCGCTCTTACACTTCAAGAGATTTTGTAGAATTCTCACTCAATAAAGCACTGAGGGTCCTCCTCTAGAAAATCGTTTCTCCCTTGGGAAAGAGCGCAGGCATATGCTATTGCCCTGCATCCCCTGCAATTTGACCAACGCCTGCAGGTTTTGCATTTTCCCTTATAGGCATTTTTGTCTCTCAGGGCATTCAGGACGCTCGAGGTTGCCCACACTTCCCTCAGCGAATCCTTTAATATATTCCCGATAGAAATACCTAACCGTCTGCACGGAGAAATCGTTCCGTCAGGCAGCAAGGTTACTCCTGACACCCCTGCAGCACAGCCACCCACGGGAAAAGATTCAGAATCATCATCAACTGCTTCTACACCCAATTGTAATGCAACAGGATCGCCGGTTACAATTTGAAGATCTTCGTCCTTAAGGACAGGGGACTCCCCGGATAGGCATGGATTCAAATCACTGCGGGCCCCTGGATCCTGGTTGAAAAGCGGGATTTGCGGTATAAACTCTTGTTTAAAGCCTGAAACCCTGGTTGAGAATATCTGCTCATAGACTGCTCTGACCCTCTCTTTTGCCAGCATCCTTGTAAGCATTGAGAAGCCTCTTCCATAAGGCACGAGTCTTGAAAAGCCGAGGCGCTGAACTCCAAGATTGTTTGCTACAGCCACCATATCTGTAATAAAATCCGCATTTTGCTCAGAGAGTGTAACATTCAGAGTTACGGGTATCCCGGCATCGAGAAGGAATTCGACACCCCTGGCAGCAGAGGAAAAACTATGCTTCCCCCGGATCTCTTCATGTACTGCTTCAGGGCCCTCAAAGCTAACCTGGACACCACTTACAGGAAGATCTGCAAGCATCCGGGCTGTTTCCTTTTCCATCAAGGTCCCGTTGGTGAGAACCGATATGTTGAAATCATATTTGGCAAGTTCCTGAAGAATCCTCGAAAGGTCTTTCCGTAGAAGAGGTTCACCACCTGTTATGCTGGAGCTTACAGAAAAAGGGATCTCGTAGGTATCAGACCACTGTTGGATCGTATCCGAGATGTGCCGTACTGTTTTTTTTATCTCCGGCAACGACATATCCCGGATCTCTTTTCCTTCCTGATAACAATGGGTACACTTGAGGTTGCATTTCTCCGTAAGATGCCACTGCACAAAAAAATCGAATAACGGTTCTTTAATAGTTTGATTAAATTTCATAGCAAAAAATAAAAAAACAGGCAGATAAGGCAATCAAACACCTTAACCGCCTGTCAGGGATTAAGTTGCAGACCTGCAACTTTACGTCTTTCAGCCCTTTCATTTGTGGCATCTCTTAGTAATGCTCTTCCCTAAGCTTTTTTTGATGCCATTCCAGAACAATGCTTCTTTTTCAAGTACCTTTTTTTCATTACCTTTCTTCACTCTTCTCACCTCCTTTCTCAGCTAAACTGTTTTTTCCGGAATGATGCAATATTATGATATTAGCACAATACGAAAGACTGTCAAGTTATTGTTCTTCTATAATCTTGAGCATCGAATATTACAATTTTCATTGCGGGCAATAGTGATTAGATAAATCATGGCTGGAATAATTATGCTACACTCAATATAATCTACTTTATTTTTTCATATTAGTCGTTTACATACAATTTTCCTTTATCCATTTATTTAGAGTTACGCCCGGTAATATTCGGGTAATTTTCTCTTGAATCCATTTTTATTCATAATAACAGGGGGTTGCATTTCAAAAAAGTGAAATATTTTGCCTGTAATAACCAGCAGCCTTTAAGTCCGTCTAACTATATTCGTAGGGATCTGTGATTTATTTATTGTTGAAAACGAAACTTACCTTGCATGCTTGTCTTTGAGGCTGCAATGTAAGTTTCAATCTTTTCAATAATTCTCTGCGGGGTGACAGGCTTCGCGATGAAATCTCTCCCGCCAATTTGTCCTTCATTCTCTAAAACCTCTTCATGTTTTATCACCGCAGTGAGGAAAATAACAGGGATTTCACTTGTCGACTCATCCTCAAGGAGGGCCTCTGCAACCTGGCCCCCATCCATCTCGGGCATCATGATATCGAGAAAGATAAGATCGGGTTTATGCTGTTTAGCAAGCCTTATGCCCTCTTTACCCCTTGATGCTGTAAAAACTTTATAGTTTCCCATCTTTTCAAGATTGAGCTTCACAAAAAAACAGAAATCATCCTCATCGTCGATAAAAAGAATCTTTTTTTCATTCATTGATAGCGGCCTCCTTTTTTAATAAATCACAAAGGAACATAATTGTAATGGTTGTACCTTCACCAATCTTGCTTTCTATGTCAATACTGCCTCTATGGTGGTCTATAATTCCCTTAGTGACGGACAGGCCAAGCCCTGTTCCCCCGGAATTCCTTTTTGTGGTATAAAAAGGGTCGAATACCTTAGAAAGAACATCTTCAGGGATGCCTTTTCCCGTGTCCGTTATTTTTATCGCAATACATGGTTGTTCTTCTTTATTTAACTCCTGCATAATAGTTATGCTAATCGTACCGCCATCTTTCATTGCGTCCGTTGCATTTATGAATATATTTATAAATACCTGTTTCATCTGGTTGCTGTCCACGTTTATTGCGGGGATATCGGAAGAGAAGTTGCGTATTACCTTTATGTTCCTCAGGCTCATCTGATGCTCGACCATAACAAGAACCTCTTCGATAAGTAAACATATATCGGTCTCGCCCAGAGAAGGGGGTGTCTGCCGGGCAAAATTTAAGAGGTTCTGTATTATCGTATCCGCCCGAATAGCTGATTTTTTAGTTCTCTCACAGACTTCTTTCATCATCTCGTCTTCGACAGACAACTGTACATAATTAATACCCTGAAGAATTATACCCAGAGGGTTTTTTAACTCATGTGCTATCCCTGCGGAAAGCAGTCCGAGAGATGACATCTTTTCCGACTGGACAAGCGATGCCTCTGATGTTTTTAGCTCTGCATAAGCCTTGTGAAGTTCTCTGTTTTTATCCTCAATCTCCGCAAGGAGTATATGGAGTTTCTCTTCGGCTAATTTACGCTCCGTGATATCTTCTATGGCGCCCTCAAAATAAAGTATATTGCCTGCGTCATCTCGGACTGCCCGGACATTCATAGATGTCCAGATTTTACTTCCGTCCTTCCGGTACATCTCGGCTTCAAAGTTTTCAACCCTTTCCTTGTCCTTAAGAAGACGGACATACTCTTTTCTTCTTTCCTGGTCCACATATAGTTGAGCTTCGATATCAAATACGGCCTTTATCATTTCTTCGGGAGAATCATAACCGTGCATATGGGCTGTTGCAGGATTGATACTTATAAAATGTCCTTTAACTGTGCTCTGAAAGATGCCTTCTACGGCGTTCTCGAAGATGGAACGGTATTTTTGTTCGCTCTCCTTGAGTGCCTTCTCTGCCTGTTTTCGTTCGGTTATGTCCCTTATAATGCCTTGATAGAACTTTTTCCCTTCAACCGTAATAACTCTGGCACTGACTTCCACAGGAAAAGTGGTGCCATCCTTTCGTTGTTGTATTACTTCAAATACTTTCCCATGATTTTCATCCAATTGAAGTATCAGTGTGTCATACTTGGTTCTGTAATCAGGGGAAAGAAGATCTCTGATATTCATTTTCAGCAGTTCATCCATGGCATATCCATGGGCCTGGACGGCACTATCATTAACTTCAATGATATTAAGGTTATCATCGGTCATGACAATGATGTCGTTGGCATATTTGGTCAGGTATGCGTAATGCTGCGTCAGCGCTTCTCTTTCAGCTCCTGCTTCATAGAGCTGCTTGTAAAAGTAAGCCTGCCGGTGACGCCAGAAATAATTTATGCCAATACCCGACAAGGTCATTAAGGCACCGACCAGAAATAACATTATGAAAGACTGTTTGCGGGCGGGAATGAAAACCTCTGACAGGTCGGTTTTAGTAATAATATACCAGGGAGAATCTGGAATATCATGAGCTGCCGCAAGAACGTACACACCTCGGTAATCAAAGCCCTCTAATATGCCTTTACGCCCGCGCACTGCTCCAGATGCAGGCAACAGTTTATCGCTGTTTTGAAAACGGAGCGCTAGTGCAGTATTTTTCCTGTGACGAAGTTCATTCAGATATACTACCTCATTCCCTTCACGCTGAGCGAGAATAGTTTCAGAGGTTCTGCTCGCATTCGGCCAGGTCTGGATCATTGGATAAAAGAATTCATCCGGGTCAATACGCAGAACAAGAACCCCCATCACCTCATCCTTTCTGTTAATCAGAGGTGCCATCAAGTCGATTATGATTTTGTTCGAATGTGGATATCGATAAAAATCACCGAAATTGGGTTTTTTGGTTTTTAATGTTTTATTAAAGAGCTGCAGCGTATGATCACTCACCGTAAACGTGCCCTGAGGAGCGGACAAATCTACCGTACCGTTTTTATCCAGAACAGCTCCGGCCAGGTAATTGTAATGGGTTTTTGCTATACGATTACTTAATGTTTCTTTTTTCGGACCTTCCTTTTTGCCGGTTTTTGCCCATTCCTCAAATTCTTTCAGAAAATATGGTCCTTCAGATAGGGCTCGCAGATCGTCCATTCTTGCTTTTCGCCATGTAGATATTTTGCCCGACTTTTCATTGGCTATGGCTTGCAGGTTATATAAGGTCTGGTCTTTCTCTAATTTATAATAAACAATGCCTCCTGCGATCATTGTTGCTGATAAAATCAAAAAAAACACTATTGTCAGAAGGTTTATTGATATTTTCAATTTTATTTTGTCATTCAATACAGGACTCCTTATCTTCTCCTTCAGCATCCTGATATAGGCAACCGCTATTTTATACAAAGCAGATAAAAATTTATAATAATATAAACTATTTTACAACATAACGTACAGCTTTTCTACCCATGAATGTAGCTGGGTATTGTAATAACACATTTAATCTTTGCAATATTACGGACAGACATTTAAGCTCTTCTGCCCTTTGCCCCACAGCACATACTGCTCTAACACATTTATTAAAAAATACTGCCATATGGTTTTTGTTGAGGATTCCTGCCCGCAATCAACACAAACTGGTAAAGATAAAAACCAACGCTTTGTGTTTAACAACAAGTATATAATATCATTGGCTGATTTTAATTAGTGAAAGAAGCACATCGCGAAACGGATTTTAGAATCGAATCCATCTTGAAAATTGCGCTTTCTGCTAAATGATTTCTTATTAAAGGAAAGATAAGGGTTGCCATTGAAGCAAATATGGTGAGCTAAATAGCCTTAACGTTGAAAGCGCAATTTTCAAGATTGACCTCTTTCTTCTTCTTATCCTCATACATCAGTTTATCTGCATAAGCCATGAGCTCATCCAGGTTTGAGAGGGTTTCAGGATTATAGTGTGCTATACCTGTACTTAAGGAGAGCTGATAGTTTCTCGCTTCAGATTTGTTGTAGTTATCAAGGGTGTTGTTCAGGCGATGCATGAGGATATCTCTGGTTCCATCAGCGGTATCTATGGCAAGGGTTGCAAATTCATCCCCTCCGATACGGCCCACGATATCCGATTCCCTGAATATACCTTTGAGTATGGATGCAACATCAATAAGCGCATTGTCTCCTTCCTGATGACTAAGTGTGTCATTAATCAGCTTCAACTTGTCCAGATTAAAAAAGAAGAGGAGTATATCCTTCTTTGTCCTCTCTGCAATCTTTAACTGCTGTTCTGAGAGGGTGATAAATCCACGTCTGTTGTATATGCCTGTGAGTTCATCTGTGAGGGACATGGTGCGGAGTTTTTCATTAAGGCGTTTCTGTTCGGTGATATCATCAAACACTGCCACAAAGTACCCCTTCTGTGGGCTATAAACAGAAATGGACAGCCATTTTGCCAACGGTTTGAAATCAATATCAAATATTTCCGGATTCCCGGTCAGGGCTACCCGGCCATAAATCTCAAACAGCTCCGGGTTCAGTTCTTTTATCTTTGGCATAACCACAGAGGCTTGTTTGCCTACCACGTTACTCAGCCCTGTCAATCGCTCAAAGGCCTTGTTGACATCAAGGCAGACAAAGTCCACAGGACGATTCTCTTCATCATAGAACATCCTGCAATAAGCAACCCCGTCAAGCATATTTTCAAAGAGTGAATGATACCGCTCCTCGCTCTCCAGCAGTGCCTTAGTTCCTTTATCAACGAGTTCCTCTAGGTGGTCTCTATCATGACGGAGTTTTACTGACATTTTATTAAAGGTGGTTGTCAGTTCGCTTAATTCTGCTCCGAAGGGTTGAGGGATTTGTTCACCCAGATGTTCTTCGTGTGCTGCAATCTGATTTGTTTTATCACGTATGATATTTAATGGTTCCAGGAGGTAACGTTTGTAAAGCCAATATTGAATCGCAAAGAGGCATGCAAGAACAATGAGCAGAATGGCGGAAAGTTTGAATGAAAAAACGTTTGCCGCTGCGCAGGCTTCAGGGAGGGGGATACGGGATTTTGATTGAGCCTCGATGAGCGCCGCCTGCTGACACATACTGTAATTCACTGTTATGACAACTATGGTAGCAGCGATAATAAATACGATACCAATACCCACATTCAGAAACATCCCTAATCTGATGTTGTTACGCATATGATTCATAATGAACCCCTTAAAGTACGGAATTTTTCTTCAATCTTCCACGACATATCTTTTTCTTATTTGAGCTCGGTTTCAGATTTTTCCAGTTCGGTAATTTTCTGGCGCATCACTACAATCTCATAGATGAGCTGTGTCTTCGGTATCCTTATCTTTCATAGTTAATTGCAATTATTGATTACCAACATAAATATACAACTTTTTGTAAAATTGTACATCTGAGAATTACAGCTTATTACAAAAAAAAGGGGGCAGGGATAAATAAAAGGATTGTGCCGCACCTTTTAAGGCATGCTTTTGCTACAATTAGCCTTGACGAAATTCATAATTTACTGACAGTACAAGAATTACCGCGATACTCAGCACGCAAATTTATTCACAAGTTGTTTAAAAAACAAACAACAAGCAATAGTAAAATCCTTTGATAACGATGAGCTGTCCTAATGGATGTTGCATTTATTTATATACGAAATGGATGCGGTCACTTTTTGTATGTATTTGCTACGATAATTATTTTTGTGCTGCTTATAACTCATTAATATTAATCAATATAATGGTCGGGGCGACTGGATTCGAACCAGCGACCTCTTGCTCCCAAGGCAAGCGCGCTAAACCATGCTGCGCCACGCCCCGAACGATACAACATAACACATATGTTACTGTTTTTCAACAGTAACTCAATGATATTAACTGCTTTTAATAAATATATAACCTTAGTTTATTTAAGCTTTGTAAAGAAGTCTGTTTCCCCCGTGCACGATATTTCTCGTATCAACTATGGGGATATTGAAGGAAAAAAAGTCTATGTCTTTGTATGTATCGTGAGGAGTGGCAATAAGCATTAAATCATAATTACTGCTGATTTCAACAGAGTGCCTGCCGGCAAACTGAGAATATTTTCGTGTGAGTTTTATAACCGGTATGTAAGGATCATTATAACTCACATCGGCGCCCATCTCTTCAAGTTTTTCCATTAAGCGGTATGATGGAGACTCTCTGTCGTCATCTACGTTAGCTTTATATGCAAGCCCTAAAAGTAATATTTTCGATCCTTTAACGGGTTTCCTCGCATCATTAAGCGCCTTTATTACTTTAGTAACAACAAAGTCAGGCATGGAGGTATTGATCTCGCCGGCAAGTTCTACAAAACGTGTGGAAAACCCGTATTCCCTTGCTTTCCATGTGAGATAAAACGGGTCTATTGGTATACAGTGGCCTCCAAGCCCAGGTCCAGGATAGAAAGGCTGAAAACCGAAGGGCTTTGTCTTTGCCGCCTCAATTGTCTCCCAAATATCTATCCCCATTTTGTCAAAAAGGAGTTTAAGTTCGTTGACAAGGGCTATATTAACCGCCCTGTAAATATTTTCAATAAGCTTTGTTGCCTCGGCAGCCTTTGTGGATGATACCGGTACGGTTTTTATTATTATTGAATCATAGAGTGCCAATGCAGCTTCAAGGCATTTCGGGGTATATCCTCCGACAACTTTCGGTGTTGTTTTAAGACTGAAATTTTTGTTGTTCGGGTCTTCTCGTTCAGGTGAAAATGCAAGATAAAAATCTTCGCCTGCCTTCAATCCGGTCTTCTCCAGTATCCTTCTCATATCTTCATCAGTAGTTCCTGGATACGTAGTGGATTCAAGAATCACCAGTTGATCTGTGCGAAGATTCTCCGCAATGGTTTCAGCTGTATTAAACACATACGTCATATCAGGTTCCCTGTTTTCATTAAGCGGGGTTGGAACACAGATGATGATGCAATCAACTGTTGCAAGAAGTGAAAAATCTGATGTGGGGGTAAATCTGGCTGACAGCTCCTGGCTAACAGACGACAAATCGATATGCTTTATATAGCTTTTGCCCTGCCTGAGCAACTCTACCTTTTTAGGGTCATTATCAAAGCCTGTAACCTTATAGCCTGCCTTACAAAACTCTATAACAAGCGGCAATCCCACATACCCGAGACCAATTACACCTATGCAAGCAAATTTATTATTTATTTTATTGAGCAGTTTCATTCAGGGGACTCCTTTTGAATAATTTTGATTTATAGTCTATCATATAAACAATAAACAATAAAAATACAATAGTCCCACCGTTATTAAATATTAAAATGTAAAAAAGGCAGAAGAAATATCCCCTGCCTTTAATTATTAAAGTAATTGATTTACGTTCGTTATGCCGGCGTACTGTTTTTTTTGCCTGAACGGCGTTTCTTTGCTTCAAATAAAGCAACACCTGTAAGTCCAAAACCAAGCAGAAAAACGATCGACGGCTCGGGAACTGCATGTGCTATTTGAGGCGTGGGTACCCAGTTTTTAAAGTTGGTTGTACTTCCCGTTGGGTCTGTACCGAATCCCTTGGTCCATGCTGTATTTGAAGAACCGTCTCTTGAATACAGGTCGCCCCAGGCGGGTGCCAGGGTACTTTTAAAGGTATACGTTACAGGATCACCACCAAAATCAAATTTTATTCCGTAAATGTCTGCAGGCATAAAAGGTGTGCTTGGGCTTCCTTTCTCCCACACACGAGGTCCTTCAACATCATACCCGGGAGAGAAATTGAAATATCCTGAGAGCGTGCTGGCAGTTGGATTTATTTCGAGTATTGTATTGCTTACAGCGTTTCTAAGAGGGTCAATAGTATATGAATATGTCCACCAATTGTCTATTGTTGGTGCCATTATTGACCAGCTTAGATTAATGCCCTTTGTCTTCCATGTACCCGTAGCATCAAGTCCTCCCGGTATTTTTGCATATGACCTCGAACCTGTATAATTAGAGGGAGTTACAGGTACAGTATCGGCAATCGCGACAGAAGATATTAAATATAATAATAATATTATTATAAATCCTGTTATTTTCATCGAAATAGGGGTTTTTATTTTTATGAAATGAGATGTTTTTGAAATCTTCTTCCGAATAATGCGATACCGATGAGACCAAAGCCGGCAATAATAATGCTTGAAGGTTCGTGGTCGCTAACTTTTAATGTATAGTCATACGTAACGGTAAGGCTGGCATTTCCGGTTGCTGAACTTGTAAAGTTAATATCCGGCGTAGAAGTTCCGCTAAAGTTGGATGCTGCACCTGTGTATGAAACAGTCCCGGTCCCAGTCCATGCTGCCAATCCTGCATTGTAAGTGACTGTCCCACTTGCTGCACCGGCTGATGCCTTCAAAACAGTATTCGTTGCTGAATCAGTCCCGGCATAATCGTAATCTCCGTCAAACTCCTCGAGATTATTTGAAAATGTTTTAGTGGGGTACAAATTGAATATTTGACTTCCACCCGAGTCGGTCAGTCTTGTTCTGCTTTTAAGATAACTGGATGCTGTTTGTGGCAACTCGCTGCGATTTTCTACTGATACACTTCCCCATGTATTACCCACAAACGTTAGTTGTACCCAGTTCAGCGTGCCGAGACTAGGATCAAACTGGTTAAAGGTCTTGGCAGAACTCCAGTTCAAAACGGTGTCTGCCCAAGTTGCGGTTTGGCTAATAGTATCAGCAAAGGTTGCTGTTGCGGTCAGAGCAAGTATTCCAAATACACATATTAATAAAATTTTGGCTTTTATCATATTTTTATAATCCTTTAAACTTTACTACTATACTTAATATCCAATATATAGTTAAAAATGCTTCTTGTCAAGAAATATTTTGGTGTATCTGTAAATAATTATTTTACCCCTTCTGTGTTTCTCTCTGACCTTTTCAACCATAGAAGGATTATTCCCATAATAATCATGAAAAGGATAAAAAATATAATTCCTCCAAATTCATGGAAGAACTGCAAGGCAATAGATTTTCTGCCGATATAAAGCGCAACATAGGAAAGTACAAGAATCCGGATGCTGTTTTTTAGAATCGTAACCGGCATGAAAATAATGATAAAAACAATTCTTCTCCACTGTGTGGACAGGAATAGGTGGCCTGCCAGAATGCTGCAGAGCAGAAACGAAATGGATGATCGGATACTGCTGCATTGTTCTGCAATCTCAATATTGAGACCCGGACAATGGAATATGAAGCCATCTTTTGTAAAAGGTATACCTGCCACCCGAAAAAGGATATATGTGAACCATGTTGAGCCTACCATCAGTGCATGAACTATCTTGTCCATTAATAGGTTTGGAATTGGTATCATAAATGCGAGAAAAAGGAGTGGGAACAAAGCCTTTTTAAAAGCATTCACACCATAAAGAAGGATAAAAGCACCTATCCAGAATATTAAAGCAGAAAAAGTTATAAATGAAGCATAATCATTTTGACTAAATTTTGCTTTTGTTCCCATGCCAATAAAACTAATAAGAACCCCAAGTCCTAATGTGAAAATTCCGGCAACATTAGAATATTCGGGATTAAAAAATATTACCTTCCTTTTTCTATAGATTAAGTATCCGCTGATAAAAGGAACCGACATTATATGTGAGTAATAACCGCTTTTGCTGGAAAATAATATGAGGTTTATTAATGGCTCAAAACACATTTTCAATGCTGCTAAAGTTAAAACAATAAAAACCAAATTTTTTTTGTTTAAATGAGTTTTAAGTCTTGAAAATATTTCTTTTGTTTTCAAATTGACCTTATCCGGCATTTGGGACCTTAGTGCTTCTTTTCCCCTTTTCTCAACAGAAGCATTATTGCCCACATGAGACCCAGGGCGGGCATATAAAATACAATACCTCCCGAATGGTGAAGGAAGGACTGAGTAATAAATTTTTTATCTACAAAATTTGCCAGCAAAGACAGGGTTGCAATTCGGAAGGTGTTTTTGATAATTACCATGGGTATGCTCGTACAAACAAGTACCGCTTTTTTCCATGTAGTACCGAGAAACATGTGACTCGCGATAACTGCTGTTATGATAAGAGCAATGCTTGATCTTATCCCGCTACATTCGTCGGCAATTTCGATTGCTATATTCGGAAGTCTGAAAACAAAGCCCTCCCTTACATACGGTATATGAGCAAGCCTAAAGACGATATTCACCATTTCTGCAGTTCCTGCCTTCAACAAATAAATGGCGTGGGCCGTAAGCGCACTCGGTATGGGGATCATAAATATGAGAAAAAGGAATGGGAAAGCAGATCGTTTAAAAGATGTATAGCCGTATAGAAAAATAAACCCGCCTATCCAAAAAATAAGAGCCGCCGTTGTGACTATTGCTGTAAAATCATCACGACTAAGCTCTCCCTCATATGTTTTTCCCGTGAAGTAAAAAATCAGTGCACCTGCAAGGAGAGCTGCACCGGGCCAGAACGAATAAGCACGGAAGTCCAGAAATATTTTCCGTCTCTGCGTTAAAATGAAATAACCACTTATCAAAGGGATTAGAACCATATGGGTATGATATTCACCGTCATTATATACACGGAGAAGTGATCGTAGCGGTCCGTAAGCCATCGAGAGAGCAACCAGGCTCAGGGCAAAGAAAGCCAACCCTCTTGAGTCGGCATATCTTTTTACCCTGTCCACAATATCCGTGCCTTCCCCTGTATTTTTCTCCAAAATACCTGCACATGTCCCGTGTTCATCTGTCGTTTTTACAATGCCGACCAAATACCAAAAAAGACAGCCACCCAAAGCACCCACAGTGTTGCAGGCGAGATCAAGCATATTGGATGAATGGCTTGGCAGAAAAGCCTGCATTAGTTCTATTGTGAGACTAACGATAAACCCGGCCGCAGTTGAAAGTACAATGGACAATAGAATAGGTTTTTTCCTCAAATGAGCAGCAACAAGAAACCCAAGTGGAAAAAACCCCATTATATTGACAAATATATCCATAAAACTATTCCTATAATCTTTTATATCCAGGGAAGGCAAGCTTAGTACGTTTCGCTTGTATGGGGCGAAAAAGCGTGGAATAGCCAAGTTTGCCCGGGGGGAATCACCGTGATCCGCAACCATCCGACCTGCCGAAGCAAAATTATAGTAGATTAGCGGCTTATTGTTCTCAATGTTTGATGGGAGCCCTCGAATCTCTGCCGGCGTAAAGGCCTTTGAAAAAACAGCGAATGTAAAAATGCTCCCGTTCCAACAGTACTTGCCGTCGGCTCCGGATCCTAAGACAAGGGGATAGTTGGGATCCCAGCGTGAAAATCCTAATTTGCCCGTTTTTGCTGCATATATTAATTGCCCATCCTGATACAGCATAATTTTTTCGCCGTCGTAAACGATAGCGACCCAGCTTGCTTTTCCTCTCTTCAGGATTCCTTCATTTTCAAAATACAGGATTTTCGAATGTTCGTCTGCTTTAATCCTAAAAACAAGACTCTTTTTCTTCTGACTTATCATGAAATTGGTCTTATCAAAATCAAGCGAGTAAGTGACGATTCTTGCATATTCACCAGTACCAACGTAATCGGAAGACAGATTCAGGATCATAGTAAAATGCTTTATGTTAGAGAGCTTATGGGGTGGAGTCTTGGTATACGCGGTAGACGGGGGCATAAGCCTGAGACCCTGATCCGGTTTTTGATCAGCCTTGTTGTCCTGAAAAAAATTGAATGGCAAAAGGCCGGCGAACAACAACACCACAATATAGAGATACGGATACAAGAACTGCATGTATTTGCTCACTTTCTGCTTCATCTTATATCACTACCAAAAAGTTTTGATAACAATAAACGAGGCTTCTATCGACCGATAACATCAGTGATTTTAAACTGTCCGCATAATCCTTCACGATTCACCTATACCAGATTTCCAGCTTACGACTCTCCGCGATCAAGGAGTCTTGCTTTTATTATAAATGATCGCTTTTATTAAAATAAGGCCATCTCCATTCTTTCTAATATTTGAATTGTTGAACACTCAAATACTGACCGGGTTAAATATAATAAGGAATCCCATCCGGAGATAATCGGTTATCTTGACCTATCGCCCTTCTCTCGCCTGAGGGGATGCGGATATGGATAAGGGGTGTATTTATAAGGCGTGCCATCGTTCCTGTATTGCCAATTCCTGGGCCGTTCAGAATAAGATTTGATATCATAGGCACTGTAATCCTGACCGCTATAAACCCGCCACTGATCATTAACAGTATGGCCTTTAGTCATGGTGAAGAAAACTTGCACACCATCTGAAAGTGTTTGAGGGCTTGCCTTCTCGGTACATGGTATACCTGTCGTCCACGGCCCCCCGTTTTTTCTCCATTTAAACGTGTCAGGTGATCCAATACTATCGATAATAACATCCCAACGATTAGGTTCAGATAAATCCGTACATATACCAGCCGATCTAAGGGTATAGTGGCTGCCAACAACCGTGTGGTGATCTATTTTGCTTGACCTAAATATGGATACCATGTTCTTATCTGCACCACCAATAGTTTTGTTGCCCCAGATATAGGTGTTATTGATTTGTTCGAGGCACTTCCCGAACAGTAGCAGATCAACGCTGGCACCGCCCGTATGCGTTGCAGCGCCTGTTCCGTTTGCACCTCTCGCACACGGGGTCAGTTGGTTACCATTGATGCCGGTATAATCAATCTGTTCGTTCCCTATGATAATTGATGCCCCGTATTCGGGAAAACCGGTTATGTCTGCCATTATTGGACAAACCCTTTTATCCATGCCACTCTTCAGGGTTGTTTTGGCAAACAGTCTCCCTTCCGTCTTATATCCAGGATCTGCATCATGGCACCACTCGGAGTATCCCCTGCCATGAGTGGCATGTCCGCAATGGCCATAATTGAACGATCGATAGCTCCTTAGGGTCACTATTTCACTAAAATAGGTATCGTTTGTGTAAATCATATTGTTGTATATAAGGGATCTTCCGCCACGCTGGGTAACAAACATATTTGCGGTCGTAAGTTTTGAACCATTATTATAAATCTTATTCCCATAAATTTCCATGACAAGGGAACTGGCATCTCCTCCGGGTCCACCACAACATGTTACACAGGTTTCATGGTTTGAAATAAGGGTAGATACCCTTGAGGAAGGTCCGATATTAAAGGTGTTATATCGCAGTACATATCGAGAGGCCGAGTTCCCGTCTATTGCATTTTCAGCCTTGTAGGCCTGTGTATAATTCCAGGTGTTATCTTCAATGTAGATTGTTCCATTCGTATATTGCCCGAATTCATGCGATCGAGAAAGTCCACGAACGCCGTCGGAGCATGCATCAATACACTCCCCGGTACAGTTATCGAATTGATTGTTATCGATTACGCCGTACACGTAACCCCTTGCTGCAATGGCAGGCCAACCCAAGTTGCCTGCTTTATCGCATTGAATAAAACGATTATGGTCAATCCTGAAATCCCGGTAGACATAAGAGGGGTCAACAACGTTTGTCCCAATCCTTATTATACCCTTTTCAGTCGTATTTTGATAGTTGCAATCAAAAGTGAAACCGGTGATGCGTGCATTATCTGCTGTGATCTGAATGGCTGGCCCGGAAAAAGAATTCAGGCGAATATGACTCTGATTCATGCCTGCTCCCTGAAGAGCAATACCATTCTTGTTGATATACAGTGTTGAACTCCAAGAGCAATCCCCGGCAGGAATAATTATAGCATCTCCAATCAAAGCGTTGTTGTAAGCCTTGGTTACGTCAGGCTTAGAACAGCTTTCAGCTTTTATGATTTTGCCTGCAGCAGCAAGAGGGCACAGAAAACAACACATGAATAGGCCGATTGCGATTAATTGTGCATAACGGGTCATATTTAATCTCCTTCTTTTGTCTGCTATCACACAACCATCATTAATTCAATAACTGCTGAGGGGTTTCACATTCCTGCCAAAGGTCACTTCATCTTCCATTTCCCGCCATAAAGGAAATCATACCTTCTGGGTATAAACCTTATACCGCCGGCACTCGGATAAGGTGTTAACTCGCCAAAAAAAATCTTATTCTTCAAATTATAAAGATCAACTCTGATAAAATCGAATTCCTCTGCCAAGATCTCGGCCACTCGAATCATTTCTTCGAAATTTGCCGGTCGATCGAACTTTCCATCATATTTCATGCCCAATACCATATCCATCGGTTTACAATTCCTATCACACACTAAAATAAGGGGGTTGTCCCCAGGCCTGTCGAATTGTACCGTCAGGAACTCCACGCGTCCGGAAAAACAACGAAACTTGTAATCCACGGGTACGCTTCCATTGTCGTCAAGGAATGATTCCACAACAATGGTTGGTTTTATGTTCCTATAGCCCCACTCCGTTCCGAAGAATTTGTCCTGACAATAATTCTCGCCAAGCCATTTTTTCAACTGTTGCTTTGCTTTTGTCTGGTCCAGTTGGGTCTTATCCTTGACAATGATGTTATAATGACATCCGTGGGTAGCTTTTATCACAAATTTTAAGGGTAATTCGGCAAAAGGGATTTCTTCCGGTTCGTCTCCATGCCAAAGCAGTGGAACCAAACAGTCGTCTCCCACTTTCTTTGCCGCATAATCCCGCACACGCCACTTGTCCGAGAGCATTGTCCATTTGGGATCTCGATCATAGAACATACGATTCCATACCTTCTCTGAAAAACTGCGGGGATTTTTAAAGTGTGGCCAATACTTATGGGTAACGCAGAAGTAGAAAGCACAAAAAAAACGCATGAATATGTCGGCAGGCTTGTCTGCTAAAATGTAGCGGGCATAGGCTCGGCAGATTGGCATAATAACCCATTTGAATAACACAAAAATTAGTTTCACAAATACCCCATTTATTGTTTCCTGCTCAAGCAACTGGTATCCAATGTCAACAGTCTGTTGCCCAACAGGGTTTCTCTGCAATTCATAATATACTTTCCGCCGCATACTTTTATTAATATATCATACCCCATCTTCAGTTTGGTTGCCTCGCGCTTGAGACAGGTAAGTTCCATCCATACTCCAGCAATTAGCTCTTGTTTCTTATACCGGTATCTGAAAATCTACCTTTTTTCGCTATCTTCATAAAGTAATTGGAATTGATCATATGCGCCCTGATTCCTTTATGGTCAATTCTCTTTTTGTTACTAATTTTACCACTATGAATAATATCTTTGTTAATGAATACTGGAAGTATTTTCAATGCTAAGATATAACTGTTTTTGGTGCCTGTTAACAAAAAGATCGTATTGCCCAAAAGCACGTAATATAGGTTCACGCTGAAATAGTGGACCAGATGTTTGTTCTTGGAAAAGAGTGTCTGGATTGTTGTTTACTTCTATTAGCACCGGGCTTCCACTTTCCTGTAAAGCAATATCCATACCAAGTATACGGTACCATGGAAATGCTTTTTGTATTTTAACGGCGATGTTAATTATGTCTTGCCATTTCGCTATAACAAAATCCTCGAATACAACTTTAGATGTAGGATGTGTTTCATATCTGTTTCCCTTTTTATCATATGCATATTTCTTTAATCTACCCGTTTCGACGTCAACTCCCACGGCAACACCACCGGCAGTCCAATTATCAACATATGACTCACCAACGGCGCAGCGCATTGTCGCACCTAGAACAATAATCATATCATCCTTTGTAAACATTGTCATAATACGAACGGTATTCACCGAGGAAGATGAAAATGTGGCCATCCTATGATCTTGCTTTAGTACTTCCTGCACAATAGCCGTTGTCGATAAAATAAAATCCTGTAATGGAATCTGTAATGTTTTAGAATGAATGATAATGTTGTTGTTAACTTTCTTTGCCACAACAATGTTCTTTCCACCAGATTCAGATAAAGGTTTTATGATTAATTTATCTATTGAAGAATCACAAAACCAAGAATGTATCTTTTCTCTGTAATTTTGGTCAGGACTAATAATGCCATAGGTGTGTGGTTGATCGACCCCAATTCCCTTGCAGAGAAGTTCGCAAACTGCTTTATCATTAAATAAAATTAAATATTTATCAGGCTGTACCATTTTAAGTAGTTTTGCCTTTTGATAAGATTGGTAATTTGATCCAAAATAATATTTCCAATTAGATTTATCCACTTCCCATAATCGGCATGGACCGTAGTGATCAGGAAATGTTTTATAGCTGAAAAATAATTCCAATAAATCAATTGCTATTGCAAAGCGTGATTTTTTACATTCTTTAAGTTTTATGATTTCACGATAACAGTTAGGGAGTGAAAAAAAATTAATAAATCTGTCAATTATTGGGTTTGATCTAAACATGGCCCCATTTCCCCCTGAACGATTTACTTGTCATTGGTATTCGATCTGCCAGTACTGTCCACATATCGCTTGCGTAACATAATTAAGTTAATCAGGTCAAACTCTATGCAGGTCTTCGAAAGAAAATGGTTAGATAGGCCCAATAATCAATGAGACTCTGCCTGCCTCCGGGAAGCAAATAAAATATCACGAGGTAAATCATTATGCAGAAAGGAAGCGAAATGGCCAATACACCAATGTCAGAAGCCTGGAGTACGCGACCTATCGTTAGCATATACAAGATACACATGAGGATACTTGCCAGACCTGGTTTCATGACTGAATGGTAGAAATCGCTTGTCCGTACCGGAGTACCCTTGAAGGCATAAACCAACAAAGGGTGAAGGGTTAGATAACTAGCCACACAGGATGCGATAGTCACTCCTTTCGCGCCCCACGGAAGCCCGCACGCATAAGCCACGATTGCGGTTGCTGTATTAAGGAGTCCCCATCGCAATAATCGACTTCCTTGCCCGCTCGACATGATGACAGTAATGCGCAGACTGGCCACAGAGCTTATGAACCCCGTTAAAGCCAGGATTCGGAATAGTTCTACGGCACCCAGCCACTGGCTGCCTAAAAACAACCTAATGATATTCTCAGAGCAGGCAAAAAAAAAGGCCACTAAGGGCATCGTAACAAATGCCAGAAGGGAAGAATACTTAAGATAATATGACCTATACCGTCTGGGATTCTCTGCCAACTGGCTCATGGCTGGGAAAGCCACCTTTCCAAGTGGATACCTGAGGTTTGTGAGGGGGAGCGAGAGCAACGATAGTGCCCTGCTATAAAGACCAAGTTGGTGCGCCCCCCACACACGGCCGACAAGAATCTGGTCCATATTATCACGAAAATAGTGGGCTAAGTCAAACGCAGCGATGTTTGCCCCAAAAAACATGAACTGTCGAATGGCAGTTCCCCTTTGAGGCCGATGAGGACGGAAACCCGAAGTAACCCACAGCCCGGCAGTGCTGCAGGCAGCACTGACCAACTGATTGGCAACCAATGCCCAATAAGCACCTCCCCACAAAGCTACGAGAATGGCCGCTAGAAAGCCTGCCAACAAGGCCGGAAGCCGAACATATGCAAGCGCCTTGAAACGCATCTGCCTATTCAGCAATGCCGCATGCTGTGTCCCCAAACTGTCAAAAAAGGAACCAAACGAGAGACCGATCGTGACTAATTTCAATTGAGGCTTCTGGTAAAACCAAACCACAATAGGTGCCGAAGCCATGATCATTACCATGACGAGAACGCCAAGTCCGACGTTTATCCAAAATAGAGTGCTGGCCTGATCATGAGAAATACTGCGGCTCTGAATGGTGGCACCGGAAAGGCCCAGGTCTCTAAACAGACTAACGAACCCGGTTAAGGCTAAAACCATGGCCACAGTTCCAAAATCCTGAGGTGTCAGCAAACGTGCGAGAATGACTGTTGAGGCCACCGTAATGCAGGTCGAAATCGCTTGGGTAACCAGCGTAACCGTTCCACCCCTAATGGAGCGTTCTTTGAGATTGTCGGTATCCGTTTTAAGGCCGGAGTCTTCGTTTAAGCTCTGATTTTGATCTTGCGACACCTTTTCTCCGCAATCGTTCAAG
>Ga0351923_1054_pt1 | contig 22582 bp, 18 predicted proteins | sample BONcelT113001C11_FD_206859 | JGI IMG/M metagenome (GOLD analysis project Ga0351923, IMG submission 206859) | Enriched cells from coal bed in the Powder River Basin, Montana, United States - BONCAT cells T11 rep2 HSBNCT.T11.300.1.C11 ...
TCCAAAGGCAAAGTCATAGGCAAAGCCTTAAAAGACGCCCGCCTGAAAGTCACGCAGAAAAGCATCGTTAAAGGCTGGCATCAGGTGGAGTTTGAAGGCAAAACCGGATACATCGGTGAAAAATACCTGGAAGTCTCCGTTAAAGTTCCGGATGACCGGCTATCCTCCTTAACCGTAAAAGGCGGCGCGCTAAATCCCGGATTTTCTCCCGCAGAGTTCGGCTATGTGGTTCCGGCCACTTCCTCCAAAGTGACCATCACGGCAAAAGCCAACAGCGGCGTAACGGTGGATGTGAACGGCACCGGCAAAAACACCGTTTCTTTTAGCCTTGCCTCCGGCGCAATGAAAACCGTGCGCATAGCGCTGAACGGGAGGGTACGCTATACGCTTTACGTAACCAGAAACATACTGGTGGTAGGCACTTGGAACATAAAACGCGGCTGCGGCAACCTGCCGATGCAGGGGCGGCTGCTGCGCAACCAGCTGCCTGATATAATGGGAATACAGGAGGCTTTCCAGAACAAACAAAGCGGCGATATCGTGGATAACCTCGCCAGCCTTAAAACCAAGACAATGGCCAATACGTATTTTGCGCCCACCATCGATTATTCCAATGGCGGCAAATACGGCATCGGCATCATCTCCCGCTACAAAATAAGCGGAACGCAGACCTTTTCGCTGGACAGCGATGGCAAGGAAAAGCGCATACTGCAAAAATGCGTGGTTACCATAGGCGGCAAAAAGGTATCCCTTTATAATACGCATCTAACCTACCAATCCGCCGATACGCGCGCGAAGCAGTTTGAAAAGATCGCTGCCATCATGAAAAAGGATAAGAATAAATACAAAATACTGACCGGCGATTTCAATGCCAAAGAACACGAGTTTACGGTATTTAGAAAAGACTACACCATGATCGTGACCGAAAACGCCAAATATTATGATTACGCGGGCAATACCATAAACAACAACGTGATCGATAACGTGATCGTTACAAAAAACATAAAAGCCATCAATTCGAGAATCGTTAAAATATCGCTTTCCGACCACTTTCCCATCTTTACGTATTTAGTTATGAAATAGCGGGATTTTATTACCTTAGGGATTTAAAATCGCAACGTTTTGAATAAACTTCGAAGCCTTCCTCCCTTTGTCATTGCTATGTATGAATGGAAATTGAAACTTCGTTGCGGGTTTAATAACCGCTATTCATACGTTTATTGTGTTGCGACGATGCCTTCGGCCGCGTGGCCGATTGCGAGGAGCCGCCACTAAATGTACTCCTTTGGTATGCCATAAAGTCATTTAGTAGCGGTGACGCGGCAATCTCATGATTCAGGATTTCAAATATCTTCGCTCTCCCGCTTTCGCAGTATAGTCTTTCCTTTATTTGTATATAATGCTACACTATAAATAAGGAGCGGCATATGGAAATCGAAAGCATGGTGGGCATATTTTTAACCCATAAGGATGAAATACTCATGATACACCGGAGCGAAGCAAAGACCATCGCCCCGGGGCTTTGGGCTGTGGTCGGCGGGCATATTGAAAAAGAGGATTTCACACCTTCCGCCGCCTGTTTACGGGAACTCAAAGAAGAAGCGGGCATATCAAAAAGCAATATCGAAGGATTCTGTTTACGTTACATCGTTTTTCACAAAACGGAAGAAAGGCTGCATGTATACTATGATTTTCAGGCAAGGTGCAAACAAAAAAAGCCTTTGCCGCAAACCGACGAAGGCTCTTTATATTGGATTCATAAAGATGAAGTTTTAGAGAAACCCATGCACTTTACCATGAAGCTTGCCATTCAGCATTTCTTAAGCCACACGCAGGGTTTCAAGACGATTGTGGGCATCGCCCGTACGCAGGATGGAGAAGACGTTATCAACTGGCAACCTTTGGATTAATTATGTCATATCCTTTAAATTTGTCAAAGAAATATACCCAACCGCACCCGTGGTGCTCATGATCCGCGCCCACGCGCCGTCCTTTGCAAGCACAAACACCTGTTCTTCCTGATATAATACAAACGCGGTCTTAGATTTTACGCTGTTTTTTACTTTCACTTCCGCCATTTCCACCTGTACCTTTGCCATGCGCGCAGTCGTCCAGCCAGGATTGTCGGCTTCGGTGATGCGAAGCTGGCTTACCGGTATATAGGCCGTATAGCCTCCGTATAAAATCCGAAAATATGTTGAGGAAAAACTATCCCTAAGAATATTTACCTTCGTGCCTTTTTTGAGCATAGCGATCGTGCGGTGTTTGGATGAAGCCCCGGGCATGACTTTTGCTTTGTTGATGACTTCTCCGACGTAGGCCACCCGATGTCCGGCCGGAAGCTGCACCTCCGCAGGATAGCCCGGCCAGCCTTCGGTAACGGGCGGCGCGGCAGGCGCTAAATTTGGTTTTATTTTCGGTATACCCGCAAATTTCAACTGCTTTTTAATGGCAGCCTGTGCGGCGTCTTTCTTGCCGCGCATGATCGTACATATAGTTCCGGGAGCGATGTTGTAGTATATCCAGCGCGCATCGGGTACAAGCAGGCGAATGCAGCCGTGCGAAGCCCTTCTGCCTAAGTTTCTGTAAGAGGGCGCCTGCAAATAATCGGCATCCTCGCGGGAATACAATACGGAGTGGAAATAGATGCCGCCGACAACACGCGTCCAGTACTGCGCCGCGCATGCAAATTCTATAAAAGATTTAAAACGGTATTTGGTTGCAGGCATTCTAAATGTACCGGTGCGCGTCGGTTTTTCCCTTGTCCCGGTGGAACAAGGCATATAGCGCACGGGTATTGTGTACTCCCCCGCTTCGTCTTTTTGATAAACGGTTATAAACTGGTAATACACATCCACCACTATTTTAAAAGTCCCCGCCAAAGGCGGCTCCGGTATTTCCCTGTAATCCCCGTTATCGCCTACAAGTTCCGAATACGGCATCCGGGTAACGGGCGCAAGCTCCGAAACGCTCGCTGCACTGGCAACTGCCGGAAAACAGGCCAAAATTATAACGGCTATCATAAAGGTGGTAAGAACCCTGATTTTATAAAAATTTTGTTTTTCAATTTTCATGCGCAAATCCTTTAAGCTGATTTATTTTGTATACAAGAACTGTATACTTCTATAGATTACCATGTGATATCCAGGCAATCAAGCTTTTAGAGTGAATTCATATTATCCAATTTTTCTTTCACATGATTTTCACAAAACTTTCGTATGATTTTCAAATTTGCAGCGCTTGATATTCATACTCTATGCCTATAATCAGATTTGTAAAACCATTCAATGAGCTTGTGTGCTTGCCATGTTTTATGCGTGTTAAGACGGTGCGGACAAAATGGAATAACAAAATCGGGAGGATTACAAATGAAAAAAAAGAACAAAATTTTAAGAGGTATTATTATAGGTGTGATCGTCTTGCTGGTGGTGGGCGCCGGCGTATTATACGCAACCGGTGCATTCGGTTCAAGCGCCGCGGCATCCACAACAACCTATCAGATTTCGAAGCTTATGACCGGTGATTTGGAAAAATCGGTCACAGGTACAGGCACGCTTGCAGCCGGTGGAACGGCATCCGTTACCGCGCCTGCGGATATTACCGTAGATTCGATAAAAATCACAGCCGGACAAAGCATTAAAAAAGGCGATGTGCTTGCGACAGTGGATACAAAGGAACTGGATACCACCATCGCGACACTGCAAAGCAGTATTACATCCCTGGATAAAACGCTCCAGCAGCTTGCAGGAAATGAAAGCTCCACAGAAACCGTCACATCCAATATCGAAGGGCGTGTAAAACAGATATTTGCACAGGCAGGCGGCGATGTTAAAACCGTAATGGCCGCTTCGGGCGGCATCATGGTGCTTTCCACCGATGAAAAAATGCGCCTTGATTGCACATTGAAGGATGGCGCGGATGTATCGCCCGGTATGAGCGTAACGGTCAAAACCGGAGGTAAAAGCTATACCGGCCTTGTTGTAAGCCTTTCGGACGATAACAAAACGGCTTTGATTACATTAACCGACAACGGCCCCAAGCTTGACTCTGAAGCCACGATTATGAGTGGAGATATTGAGATCGGCAGCGGCAAACTTGCCATCAACAATCCGGTTTATATCACCGCCACAAGCGGCACGATCAAAAAGCTGAATGTATCCGAAAACAAGAAGATATACAAAGGCTCAACGCTCTATTATTTAAAGAACATACCTTATTCGCAAGATTATTCGTACCAGGCCAATTCCAGAGCCAAACTGGCCGGCCAACTTCAAACCGCGCTTCAGATTCAAAAAACGGGTACACTTTTAGCGGAGGCCGACGGTATCGTTAACGAAATCACGTTTGCCGATAATACGGCGTATACATACGGAACGGTGCTCTTTACGCTTCTCACCGGCGGGCCGAATACGCTTGACGTATCGATCGACGAACTGGATATTGCAAGTGTGCAGGTCGGTCAGGATGTTACCGTATCAGTGGACGCCTTAAGTGACCAGACCTTTACAGGAAAAGTTACCGCTATTTCGCAGGTAGGCGCCACAACCAACGGCGTCACGACTTACCCTGTAACCGTTGTGCTGAGCGATGACGGCAATCTGAAAGTTGGCATGAGCGCCACGGCCACCATCGTGATCGAAAAACACAGCGGCGTGCTGCTGCTGCCTTTAGAAGCGCTGCAATCCTCCAAAGGAGAGCAATACGTTTGGCTGTATACCGGCACATTGCCCGAAGACAGCAGTACTGATCCCGGAACGCGTACCGTTGTGGAAGTGGGCTTATCCAACGAAAACTATGTGGAGGTAACCAGCGGACTTACGGCACAAGACCAGGTTGTCATCGTACGCACCCGTTCCACAAGCACGAACGGCAGCAGCAACCGCCAGGGCAATAATGTGTTTGGCGGCATGAGCCAAATGCCTCCACAGGGCCAATTCAGGCGGGATTAGAAGGGGGTAAGCTATGATAGAATTTACTGACGTTGTTAAACATTACCACATGGGCAGCCAGATTGTCACGGCTCTGGACGGTGTAAGCTTAAAAGTGCGTGAAGGCGAATTTGTAGCCATCGTGGGGCCTTCCGGCAGCGGCAAATCCACCATGATGAATATCATCGGCTGCCTCGATGTGGCAGACGGTGGAGAATACAAATTGGACGGCAGGGCGGTCAAGCAGGTCACCGAACGTGACCTTGCGCGCATACGCAACGAAAACATAGGCTTTATATTCCAGGGCTTCAACCTTTTAGGCAAACTCAACGCCTTTGAGAACGTGGAATTGCCGCTGGTATACCAGAAGCTGCGCGCATCCGAACGCAAAAAGCGCGTGCATTCGGCGCTTGAGCGCGTCAGCCTTTTAGACAGGCTGCACCATAAACCCAGCGAACTCTCCGGCGGACAGCAGCAGCGCGTAGCCATCGCCCGTGCGCTTGCCTGCCATCCATCCATCATACTGGCGGATGAACCCACCGGCAACCTGGATCAGAAAACAGGCAGGGATATACTCTCCCTGTTCGAAGAGCTGCATGGTTCGGGCAATACAATCGTTCTGATCACGCACGATACAAATATAGCTTCCCACGCCGAAAGGCAAATTCATTTAGAAGACGGGAAAATCGTTAAGGAGGTACGCGCATGATATTAAAGACGATACGCATGGCATTCAAATCCATCGCAAGCAATAAAATGCGCTCTGCGCTTACCATGTTGGGTGTGATCATAGGCGTGATCGCCGTTGTGGTGCTGGTTGCCATTGCACAGGGCACTACATCATCGGTCACCAGTAACATCGAAAACATGGGCACCAACCTCCTCACGGTAAACATACGCACCTACCGCAATCCCATCACTACGGAGGATCTGGAAGTCTTAAAAGAAAACTACGTGATATCGGGCATAGCGCCAACGATATCACAATCCGTGACAGCAAAAGCGGGAACCATCACCTATGATTCCGGCACACTTACAGGAACAACGCCCTCCTATGAAGCCATACGCAACCACAGTGTGCAATCCGGGCGCTTTTTGAAGCAGCCCGACCTGAACAACCGAAGCTATATCGCGGTGATCGGCGTGGACGTGGCGGATGAGCTTTTCGGAACGCGCAACGTTGTAGGCGAATCCATGACCATCGACGGGTATAAATTCAGCATAGTGGGCGTTCTGGAGGAAAAAGGCTCTTCCACCGCCGGTTCCAGCGACAGCCAGATCATCGTGCCCTTTTCGCTTGCGCAGAGGCTTTATAGCCAGACCAGTGTGCGTACATTCTATGTTTCTGCCAGTACCACCGCCAATGTAGACCTTGCGCAGACCGTAGTCGAATCTTACTTAAATAACAGGTTCAATCTTTCGGAAGAAAGCATAACGGCGGGCACCGTAAGCACAAGCCAGTACTATTCCGTATTCAACCAGACAGAGATGCTGGATACGCTGAATACTACAATGGCCACGCTCACGCTCATGTTGGGCGGCATTGCCGGTATTTCGCTTCTGGTCGGCGGCATCGGCATCATGAACATCATGCTGGTTTCCGTTTCCGAACGCACACGGGAGATCGGCATCCGCAAGGCTATAGGCGCATCCCGCGGCAATATCTTAATGCAGTTTTTGGTGGAAGCGCTGGTCGTAAGCCTGCTTGGAGGCGTACTTGGACTTATACTTGCCGCCGCTTTGATGGCGGTGCTTTCACAGGCTTTGAGCATGACGCTTGTGCTATCGCCAGGTATCGCGTTTTTGGCCATCGTATTCTCACTGCTCATCGGCATACTGTTTGGCATGTACCCGGCGAACAAAGCCTCCAAATTAAGGCCGATCGAGGCGCTGCGCTACGAATAAAATACTTTATGAAGATTTTAAGGGGGCTTCTTGCTCCCTTAACGCCTTTATTTTTCAAAAGAATAAAAAGTGATATAATATAAAGAAGTAATTGGTTTTATGAGGGGACACTCCATGGTTCATATTTTAGTAGCCGACGACGAGGAACGCATCCGCACTGCGCTAAAAAAATACGCGGAATTTGAGGGCTGGAAAGTCACCGAAGCCCGCGACGGAATGCAGGCGGTAGAGTTTTGCAAAACACAGGTATTCGATATCGTTATACTCGATATCATGATGCCCAATTTGGACGGGTATTCGGCCTGCAAGGAAATCAGGAAACATTCGGACGTACCGGTGCTGATGCTTTCCGCGCGCGCCGAGGAATACGACAAGCTCTTCGGCTTTGAACTGGGCATCGACGATTATGTGGTAAAACCCTTCGGCGGCAAAGAACTGATGGCGCGCATCAAGGCGATCATACAGCGGTATAAAAAATCCCATGACGTTCCTGCGGATGAAACGCTCCTCGCCGCTGGCCTGACCATCGATTTTAAAGCGCGCCGCGTCTTTGTGGATAACAAACCCGTGAACCTTACGCCAAAGGAATACGACCTTTTGTTTTTCTTTGCGCGCAACCCCAACACGGCATTTTCGCGCGACCAGCTTTTAAATAAAATATGGGGTTACGATTATTACGGAGATGCGCGCACGGTAGATGCCTACATCAAAATGCTGCGTTCAAGCCTCGGCGAATACCGTAAATTTATAATCACACTCAGGGGGATGGGGTACCGGTTTGAAATTGAAAATTGATTTAAAAAGCATTAAATTTAAAATATTTATCTATTCCCTGCTGTTTTCTTTAGCCATCATGGTTTTTTTATGGCTTTTACAGATCGTCTTTTTGAATACATTTTATAGAGGCATGAAGCAGATGAATATCACGCAGGGCGCGGAAAAAATAGCATCCGTATATAGCGCCATACAGGGGCAGGAAATGGAAACCCAGATCAAAACCATTGCTGAAGACAGCGATATCTCCGTTAATATTCTCGATCAGGAGGGTATGCGCATTTTTGGAATCAATCCCAGCGGCCGCGATTATACCACACCCATGCGAAACCTGCCCCCGCCGGATATGGACGATGATGAAATTTTTGATCATCCGGAAAATCCCGAAAACACCCCGAACTTCTTCCGCTCCATTTACGATGCCGTATACGAAAGGGTACGCAGTTCGCCCAGCCAGGTGATAACCATACGCTTTCAGGATATCCGCGGGCGCGATATGCTTTTATACGGCAAGATCATTCAATCACCCGAGGGAAAAGAAGCCATACTGATTACAAGTTCCACGCTTCAGCCATTGGACGAGACGATCGCCATATTAAGCAGGCAGTATATTTATGTCACCGTCATCATGGCGGTGCTGGCATTTATATTTTCTTTAATTATCGCATCACGTGTATCAAAGCCGATCATACGCATAACGGATAAGGCACGCAAGCTGGCGGACGGTAATTTTGACCTTCATTTTGAGCGTGGGGAGTATTCGGAAGTAAACCAGCTTGCCGAAACTTTGGATTATGCGGCGCGGGGCATGCAGCAAGCGGAAAACATGCGCAATGAATTTGTAGCCAATGTATCGCACGATTTACGAACGCCTCTCACCATGATACGCGTTTATGCGGAAATGATACGCGATATCTACAGGGATGACCCCGATGCGCGTGATGAAAACGTGGGCATAATCATAGAAGAAAGCGACCGTTTGACTTCGCTCGTGCAAAACATACTGGATTTATCCCGTCTGCAGGCGGGCGCGGATACCTTGCATCCGCAGGTTTTCGACCTTGCCGAGACGGTGCGCGGCATCATGAAAAAATTTGAAGCGCTGTGTGCGCAGCAGGGTTTTGCAATCGATTTCTCCCTTCGCGAAAGCGTCATGGCCTTTGCGGACGAGGCCAAAATAGAGCTTGTACTGTATAACCTTTTAAGTAACGCCGTGCATTACACGGGTGAAGATAAAATGATCCATATCGCCATCGCCGACCGCGGTGAGAAAGTGCGCGTGCTTATACAAGATACCGGCGAAGGCATTGCGCCGGAACATATCGAACATATATGGGACCGCTACTACAAAGAAGGAAAAGCGCATAAACGCGCCACTACCGGCGAGGGCTTAGGCCTTGCGATCGTAAAATCCATTATGGATCTGCACGGTATGGATTGCGGCGTGGATAGCGTACCCGGCTTTGGATCTGCTTTCTGGTTCGAACTTAAAAAAGCATTATAAAAAATCCGAGCAGGGGCTTCCTCCGGATATACGCAGATGATTATGAGCTGCTCCTGCAACTGGTTTGATTTTTTAATCACTTTTTATATGAAATAATCAGACTAATGACAAAACTCAAAAGGGCGAACACACGGGTTCGCCCCCACATTTATTGGCCTATAATCGGTATTGCAGGGGCAGACCCCATGCGCGTCAAGTAAAGAAGTATCAAAGACTGTCATTGCGAGGAACCGCCACTAAATAGCCCCATAAAAAGACAAAATGAAGATTTAGGGCGAGAGACGTGGCAATCTCTGATTAAAAATAGGATTGCAACAGTATTATATTTCGAGATCGCCACGTCGCTACGCTCCCCGCGATGACATCATGTGCGTTTTTTCCTTTAACTTAACGCATATGGGGGCAGACACATGGGCCTGCCCCCACTTTGTCAACGGTCTAATTATATGAAATAATCTTTGACCGTCTTCATTAAAATCCGGATATCTTCTTTTAATAATTCATAAGGGTCTTCGTTAAGATTGCTTAAAGGTTTGCATGGATAATAATTTTCTATTACAAGCCATCCTGAATAACCGATTTCTTTCAAAGCGGCCATTGATTCATAATAACTCGTTGTTCCGGTTCCCAGTAACGCACCGCTTAAATCCCCATCCCGCCCGTCTTTAACATGTACCTGGTAAATATAAGGCGCCAGTTTTCTGATCATATCCGGTACATAATATCCTTTGGCAAGATATGGGTTTTGTGTATCAAAATAAAGTTTAAAATTCTTTCTATCCACTGTTTTATTGAGCTTAATATTTTCTTCTGCGGAAAGCGCATTTTCAGTACAGATAATAACTGATTTATCAGAAGCGTAATCGCACGCTTCTGATATGCATTCAACAGTCAGTTTAAAATCATTTTCGGTTTTAATATCTGAGATCGTAAAACTTGGCAGATAAATAGCCGGAATCTGCATTGCGTTTGCCGCATCAATCGCTTTTTTTATTGCCATTTTAGCAATTTCTTTGTTTTCAGTCCCATTTTGGCTTGTCATTCCATAGAAGTTTAAATCGTTTACAGCCATTGCCGGAAACTCAATTCCCCATTGCTTTGCTGCGTCCAGGTATTCTTTTTGCGTTGTTTTGTTGGATAACTGGTAACCTCTGTCATAGGTTCCGATATCAATCAGAAAACCACTGAGGCCAAATTCCGCTATCATTTTGCAGTTATACGGACCCGGTAAAGGTAGCGACCATTCACATACGCCTAATTTTACAGACATCTCAAACAAACCTCCTTAATGGATAAAAGCAGTGAGGTAATTTTATAAGACAACCATGACTTTTCCGCTCATAGCATTTTTAGCAGCCTGTATCGCTTCAAGCGTATTATCCAAACTGTATGTATTGGTTATTATTTTGCTTAAATCGATTCTGCCGGACGAAACCAGCCGGATTACAGAAGAGAAAATCCCATGCCCCGCATTGCCGTTTGTACCGTAATAGCTGGCGCCTTTCTTCTGGAAAGCAGAAGAGGATACCGCTGTTTTTTCTGTGCTTATACCGATCTGAACAATTTTTCCGCCGATTGCCAGCGCTTTTTCCGCTTCCGGTATGGTTGCATTGTGTTTTTCGGTAGCTTCAGCAATGAGCGCCGCCCCAATACCGCCTGTCAGTTCCAGGATCGCCTGAGAGGGTGAACTACCCTGTTTTACAAGCTCAACCGGATTAAACGTATGATCTACGCCTAAGCTTTTTGCAAGCTCCAATCTTCCGGGGGAAAGATCAAAAGCAAAGACTTTGGCTGCTCCAGCGGCCCTTAACAAGGCTGCAGATGCCAAACCGACCGGCCCGCACCCGAATACTGCAACATTCCCGCCGGGCATAAAACCTCCGCCCCGTACAAACAATCCATTATATGCAACGGATGTTGGTTCCATAAGGGCGCCTGCTTTGAATACTTTTTCTTTGGTTTGGTATATTTTCGAAAAGTCATTTATTTTATAACTGTGTTTTTCTTTTACGATGAGATATTCGGCGAACCCGCCATTTAACGAAAAACCGATTTCTTCTAAGTTCTCGCACTGGTTGAACATACCCATGCGGCAGGAATCACATTCGCCGCACCAATACATATTCTCACCGGTGACGATATCGCCCACCTGAAGTTTTTTCACATTTTTAACGGCCACGATCTCTCCGGAGAACTCATGCCCTATTACGCATGGAAATTTGCAATGGCTTGAATAATGCGTATATCCTTCTTCATCTTTACCCAAAAACAACGTATCAGAACCGCACACGCCGGTTGCGCCAACTTTTAACAGCGCTTCCCCGTCTTTTAGATCCCGTATGGGAATATCAACCATCTTTAATTCAGGATTATAGAATATAAGATTGCCCCTCATGGCCCTTTGATCCCGTACTTCCCTTTCAACAGGCGTATAACTTTCGCGCGGTTTCCACTCTGCGCTCACTTGCCATGCTTTCATATTTACACCTCACAAATCCTTTAAGAATTATTTAGACCGTACTCTATCCAACGCAACTGCGCCAATAATGATAAAGCCTTTAACGATCTGCTGCCAATACATGTTGACATTCAATAAGTCCATGCCATTTCCGATTACACCGATAATCAACGCCCCTGCGATCGTTCCCAAAACAGACCCGACGCCGCCGTTAAAACTTGTTCCGCCGATAACGGCAGCAGCGATGCCATCCAGTTCCATGCCGGTACCGGATGCAGGTGCGCCGGAGCTTATTCTCGCAGTCAGAACAATACCCGCCAATCCGGCCAAAAGACCGGAGTATGAGTAGACAATAATCTTAACGCGGTCTACATTGATACCGGATATAATGGCAGCCTGTTCGTTGCCGCCAAGTGCGTAAACATGCCTTCCGAATTTTGTATTGTTGAGCATAACGAATGTAATGACCGTAAAAACTGCCAATATGATAATCGGTATGGGTATTTCTAAAAACTTACCCGCGCCTATAAAATTAAATTCCGGGTCGAGATTGCTGATCGGCGCTCCGTTGCAGTATAAAAGCGCAAAACCTTTCGCTATCGTCATCGTTCCAAGCGTAACGATAAAAGGCGGTATCTTTACTTTCGCAATGATCAAACCATTGAAAAAACCTGCTATGAGGCCGACGCCCAAACCGGCCAGTACAGGCACGTATACAGGGTATTGGTGGTTTAAAGCAAAGCTTGCCGTAACAACAGAAGAGGCAGCTATGATAGATCCGGGCGATAAATCGATTCCGCCTGTAAGAATTGCGCATGTAACACCCATGCCAACCAATCCTACAAATGTCATCTGCCGGATGATGTTGATGATATTATTCCATGACATGAAATTCGGTGTTGCGATCCAAAGTATGATAATAAAAAGCAGCAGTACCAGAAATATTCCGTAGTTTTTATAAATATTTCTTATAAGGCCTGTTTTAGCGCCTTCCCCACGCTGCTTTTCAGAAACACTTCCATCCGGTTTAACCATTTTATTATCCCTCCCACAATAAGCAATAATTTTAGCTGCAATTACTTGCCAGACCTGTTGCATAATTCATTATATTTGCCTGGTCGGCCTCGCATTTGTTTAGAATACCTGTCACACGTCCTTCATGCATAACAACGATACGATCACTCATGCCCAATATTTCAGGCAGTTCGGATGATATCATAATTACGCATTTTCCCTGTTGCGCCAGTTTTGTAAGGAATTTGTGTATTTCTGCTTTTGCGCCGACATCTATTCCTCTTGTCGGTTCATCAACGATTATGATATCGGAATTGAGTAACAGCCATCTGGCAACCAGTACCTTTTGCTGGTTCCCTCCGCTCAAATTTTTAATCGACTGCCGAAGGCTGGGGGTTTTTATATTGTATTTTTTAACTTCTTCGTTACATGTTTTTACAATATTTCTTTTTTTCAAAAACAACCCCGCTTTGTACTGATCCAAACCAGGCATTATAATATTGTCTTTTATATCCATATCCAGGAAAAGCCCTGTAAGTTTCCTGTCCTCGGTAATCAGCGCCATTTTATGTTTGATCGCATCTTTGGGGGATTTGATGGCGGTTTTGTTACCATCTATATAAATATCTCCGGAATCAAGTTTTCTGTATCCGAATACCGATTCCATCACTTCTGTTCTTCCCGCACCCATTAAACCCGCAAGACCGAGTATTTCTCCTTTTTTAACATCAAAGCTTATATTTTCAAAAAGGCCTTTTTTAGTCAGGTTGCGCAGCGATAGTTTTACATCGCCTATCTCAGCAACCTCTTTGGGAAACATTTGCGATATCTCCCTGCCTACCATCATTTCTATCAAACCTTGTTTGGTAAGATCGCATGCATTTTTGGTTCCGATGTATTTTCCGTCGCGTAATACTGTAATTTCATCCGCTATTTTATATACCTCGTCCATTTTATGTGTAATAAATATGAAAGAAACGCCTTCTTTTTTTAAGTTGTTTATGATCCTGAACAAATTGGAACATTCTTCTTCTGTTATTGCCGAAGTCGGTTCGTCCATAATAATTAATTTTGAATTATAGGATAGTGCTTTGCAGATTTCGACCATTTGCGCTTTTGCGACTGTAAGGTTTACAAGCTTTTCATTTGCGCTGATATTATTGATTTCAAGTTTTTTTAAGATCTCTTTTGTATCCTTTTCCATTTTACGCTTATTCAGGAACAGGCCTTTTCCCTGTTCCCTGCCCACAAAAATATTCTCTGAAACTTTCATATGCGGTATCGGGTTTAATTCCTGGTATATCATAGACATGCCCTTGTGCAAGGCTTGTTCAATCCGGCTGATATGGATTTCTTCGCCATCCAGTAAGATACGCCCCTGGTCTGTTTTGAGCATTCCTATCAGTATTTTCATGAGTGTGGATTTCCCTGCTCCGTTTTCACCCATCAACGCATGTACTGTGCCTTTTTTTACTTTCAGCGAGACATTATCCAGTGCCTGCACGCCGGGGAAAGATTTGCTTATGTTTTCCATTTCAAGTATATACTCGTTACTCATAGTAAGCCTGCACTTTCTCGCATAAGAGGAAACCGTCTCCGGTTTCCTCTTAGCGAATACTCATTTATTCAGGTATGTCAATCTTAAATACTATCACGGAGAAGGAATAGGCGTACCTTCGCCTTTGATTTTTGCCCATACTTCGTCAACTTTATCTTCCGGAACAGCTACAAAGGGTACATCAACAATAGGATCTACCTTTTCGCCCCTTGCCAGCATTGCGGCAAGTTTAACGCCTGTATAGCCTTGTTTTTGCGCATCCTGCCATGCCGTCCACTGCAGTTTTCCGTATTTCTCATACTGCAGGAATGTGGGCAGGGCGTCGATTCCGGCGATCCAGTACTTCTTTCCGGCTGCTTCCGCCGCTAAATATGCGCCGATTGCTTCTTCATCGCAATTTGCAAGAATAGCATCGATCTCCATGCCGGACTGTATCCAGTTTTCAGTTACTTTCATTGCCTGGTCTCTCATCCAATTTGCTGTTTGCTCCGCAACTATTTTCATATCCGGATATTTCTTTACAACTTCTTTTATTGCATTTGTTCTGAGCTGCGTAAATTCATATGTTGGATCGCCAAGAATAATTGCAATGTTACCCTTGTTGCCTAATGCTTTGGCAGCCGCTTCAGCCTGCATGGTACCGGCTTCCGTGTTATCTGTCCTTACGAAGGAATCTGCCCCTTCAGCCATGGTTGTTAAAGCTACAACGGGTATCTTTGCATCTTTGCATGCCTGAATCATGGGCGCTGCGGTTTTACCGTCAACAAGTTTCAATACAATCGCGTCTACCTTCTGCGAAATAAGGTTTTCCAGGTTCTTAAGCTGTGTTGCGGAATCCTGTTTTGAATCAAGAATGATTAGCTCTGCATCCGCATCTTCTTTTTCATACATATGGAAACCTTCGATTACAACTGTCATGTAGTCAACAACGTTATCGCACGGAATACCAATCTTCACCTTTTTATTGCCTGCCGGTGCTTCCGATGATGCTGCCGAAGAAGCCGGTGCCGATGAAGCTACTGATTCCGATGCGGCAGGTGCAGAAGATGCGGCCGGAGCCGACGTCTGACATCCCGCAAACAGTACCAGTGTAAAGACCATGACGATCAATAGACTAATAATTCTACTTTTTTTCATGACTTTCCTCCTAATATTCATAATATTTAATATAGCCATCGAAAGTTATACTTGGGACCCTTAAGTATTACCCCTTTACCTATATTAAAACTCTTTTAAATACATAATAATATATTGGTTTTATTTACAAACGAATAATGTTTTATTAAATCCTGACTGCTCCGCCGTCTATATTAAATGCCGAACCTGTTAAGTAATTTGCTTTATCACTGCACAAAAACGCTATAAATTCCCCGACTTCTTCGGGTTCGCCCATCCTTTTCATGGGTATTTCCCCTATCCAGTTCTTTGCAAATTCATCAGCAGGCAAGCCTTTTTCTTTACTGAAACGGACAATTGCGTTCTGTATCATTTCCGTATTGATCATACCGGGGCATACAGCGTTCACATTAATATTGCTTGTTGCCATTTCCAGTGCCAAAACCTGTGTAAACATGCTTACTGCCGCTTTGGAACAACAATAGGCTGCATTGGTCGATTCGCCGATTTTTGCAGCACGTGAAGATAAATTAACGATTTTTCCGCTATTGTTTTTAAGCATGTGCTTTACTGCAGCCTTGCAGCATAAGAATACCCCTTTTATATTGATATCGAAGGTTTTATTCCACATTTCAACGCTCGTGTTCAAAACCATGGATTGAATGGCAATGCCTGCGGCATTCACTAAAATATCAATTTTCCCAAATTTCTCAATGGCTTTATCTATTGCATCATTTACATCTTTTTCGTTTGTAACATCAAGCTTTATCGCCATACCGTCACGGTTTAAGGCTTTTACCTGCTCAATGGTTTTTTTAGCGCCTTCTTCATTTAAATCTGCTGCGACGATATCCGCTCCGTATTTAGCAAGCACAAGAGCGGTCGCTTTCCCAATTCCCTGAGCCGATCCGGTTATAAATGCCACTTTTTTTTCAAAATTCATAACAGGCACCCTCATCTGTTTAATTTGTTTATTTTATAAATATATTTTTTGATGAAACTTGCAGTATACTATCATATTTAAGGAATTTATCTGTGATGATTACAGATTATCATAGTTCATTTTAATTGTCAATATATTTGTTTATATAACAAACTTATTTTTTCGGCGGGGCTTCCCTGCCTGCTTGAAGAAATACTGCAAGTATAGAAATTAAATATGAAAACAATCCTACTATTAGAATAGCTGCCCAAAAATCAACGTTTTCTGCAACAAGCCCGATCATCCAGGGCACAATCATCAATCCCATCGTAGCGCCCAGCATGATGATGGAAGATGCCGATCCTGTTTGCTGCAAAAACAGTTCCCCTGTCATAGCCATCGTTAAAGGCATAATGGCGGAGATAAAAAACGCAGATATAAATAGCCCGAAAATATAGGCTATCGGATTGTTTATCAGTATTGCAGATAGTATGGCAGTTCCTCCGATCAGATTGCCAAATATGATCAGGTTTCGTTTTTTATACCGTAAGGATAAAAATGAATGTGATATCCTTCCTGTAACGATTCCGCTCCAAAGGGCGGAAACCACCAGTCCGGAGAATATAACATCCGTATGCATTTCCTGAACCATAAAGGCTGGCAACCAGGTGGATAACCCAAGCGCATAGCCAACGTATAAGAATGCCATTGTACACATGATAAGCAAATTCCTGTTTTTAATAAGTTTTATTACCGTACGAATAGTCCTGGCTTCCGATCGAATACTCACAATCCTGGAATGTTTATTGATATACAGAAAAAATGCAAAAATAAGCAGGCAAAACATTCCCAATCCCAAAAACATAAAGTTGATCTGGATATTTTGGCTGATGAAAAATGAGGATAAAATCGGACCTATGAGTGCGCCTGCGCCATAGCATGCATGAAGAATATTTAAAAAGAATGCCCGTTTTTCCATGTGGATTTCCGCTACATAAGCATTCATCATAGCATCCAGCATTCTGGTATTGGCGCCGATAATAAAAAATAAAATGAGTATTTGATAATACGCTGATACAAAGGCAAGTAAAGTCATAGCAACGCAGTATGAAAAAAAAGTTATAATGATCCAAGTTGGTTTTAAGAGCTTATCACCATAGAAAATTCCGATTATAAGGAATAATATGCCCCCAACACCCTGGAAAAGAGTAATAAGCCCGTTGGCTGAAAGCGAAATTGCGTATTGTTTAATGAAAACGATAACCAAAGGCCCGATGAGCGTATTGGATACGGCATATGCAAACATCATAAAGTAAAGTGCAATCGTCACCGGTATCGGGCTTGCCAACACCTTCCCGTTTTTGGTTTTGATATGTATAAGCGTTTTTCCCAATGGCTTTCTCCCTGCGTCCGTTCGTGATCAATATTCTAAACGGGCTAAGATGCTTAGCCCGTTTTATCAATCATCAACCTACTTATTCATAATATCCCCAAACAGCTCCTCATCCGTGGGTACTGATCTGGCAATGGGTGCAGCTACCCATGAAGTGTTCATGAAGTGTTTTAAGCCTATGTTTTCAGAGGCTATGTTGCCTCCCCATGTGCCGCAGCCTAAGGTTACTGTCCACGGCATCCCGTTTTCCCAGTCCCCGCTGTTGGCGGCGCTTTGCGGCTGCCTTATCATTACGCGCGTTGTTTTTGTTCCGAGGGCCAGCTGCATGATATGGTCTTCATTAAAGGAGTGTATTCCGCAGGAATGTCCCGCACCCTGTGCCGCTGTGGCCTGGTTCAGGTTAATAATGTTGATGGCTTCTTCGAATTTGTTGTATTTGTATACCGCCAATACGACCGAAAGCTTTTCGCCTGAGAATATATGCCCCTTGCCTGCTCCGGTTTCTTCCACCATTAAGAACCTGGTTCCTTCCGGTATATTGATATCAGCCTGTTTTGCGATCTCTGCCGCAGGACGCGCTACTATATACCTGCTCAGTGTTTTTCCGTCCGGCCACATAGCCGCCTGCAGTTTTGCTTTTTCTTCTGCGTTTGTCATATATCCGCCTTCGGCTTTCAAGCACTTTATGAATTCATCATAGATGGTGTCTTTTACGATGATCGAGTTTTCACACGAGCATCCTGCCGACAGGTCAAACGTTTTGCTGATCCTTATTTTTGTGGCTGCGTCTTTTAAATCTGCCGTCTCGTCGATCACCACGTTGGCATTACCCACGCCTACGCCGTATGCCGGCGTTCCGGAGCTGTATGCGCGTACCACCATATTGGCTCCGCCTGTAGCGATAACCAGATCGCACTGCTTCATGATTTCCGCGCTCATTTCTCTTGACGGTTTTTCGTCGCAGATGAAAAGGTCTTCCGGCGCGCCATATTTTTTTAAGGCTTCCCGCATGAGTTCGACTGCCCGCGTCGTTGTTTTAAGGCTTGACGGGTGTGCTGAAAAGATGACGGCGTTTCTTGCCTTTATCGCGCATATCCCTTTTACAAAAGGAGTCATTTCAGGCTGGGTAGCCGGTATTAAGGCTGCTATGACGCCAACCGGTTTTGCAATTTTCCTGATGCCTTTTTTTTCGTCTGTTTCTATGACACCTACTGATTTTTGCCCGTTTATTTCTCTCAGCATACCTTTTACTTTTTTATTGAGTTTTGCAAGTTTTGAATCATAGTCTCCCATGTGTGTTTCTTCATAGGCAAGGGTGGCCAGTTCGACCGCGCTTTTTGGATTCACGCCAGCCCAGGCGACCGCTCTTGAGAGTTCGTCAACTCTTTCCTGCGTGTAGGTTTCCGCTATTTTTTGCGCTTTTCTTGCCCGCTCGACAAGTCCGGCCACATATTCTGCCGCGCTTATGTTTTCCATATCCATCTATCTCCTTCTTTAATTTAATTTATTTATATATTGTCATATTTACAGGCATTCACCATGTTGCTTGTCAGGCTGCTCTGAATCTGATCGCGTACTAAATATACGGCTTTTAAGTATTCATCCAGGTTTATACCTGTTTGGATACCCATACTGTGCAGCATGTTGACCATGTCCTCGGTGGCTGTATTGCCTGCTGCGCCCGGCGCAAACGGACAGCCTCCAAGCCCGCCCACTGTTGTTTCAAATGTTTCTATTCCTGCCTCTATGGCTGCATAGGTATTGGCAAGCCCCATACCCCGGGTGTTATGCAGGTGCAGTACGACCGGCATGTTTTTGCTGGCGCTCTTTGCCTTTTCTGCCAGGCTCTTTACCTGCGCCGGATTTGCAACGCCTATGGTATCGCACAGTATTATTTCTTTTGCGCCGCTGTCTATAACAGCTGCCATCAGGTCAAGTACTGTTTTTTCTTCAATTTTCCCTTCAAACGGACAGCCGAATGTCGTGGCGATTGCTGCCCTTACTTTAAGGGAGGGTATTGCCTGTACGATGTTTTTAAGGTCGGCCAGCGATTCTTCCCTGGTTCTGTTTACGTTTGCCATGTTGTGCTTTTCACTGGCGGATATTACATAGGTAACTTCGCGTATACCGTTGTCAAATGCGTTTTGCGCCCCTCTTTGGTTGGGAACAAGCGAAATGATCCTTAAGCCCTCTTTTTGGTGCCTGTCTACTATTGTCTTTGCTACTTCCGCTGCATCGGCCATCTGCGGGACTGCTTTTGGATGCACGAATGATGTTACTTCTATCGCACGAACACCCGATGCTATCAAAGCTTCTATTACATCCAGTTTTGTCTGTGTAGGTATCTGCGTTTTAATATTCTGGAAACCATCACGCGGTCCTACGTCGATTACGTTGATGTGTTTTGGAATCGTCATTTTTCCTCAACTCCTTTTTATATGACGTTATTCTCTTTCATATCGTTTATCTCTTCATCCGTTAATCCAAGAAGCCCTTTGTATATCTCTTCATTATGCTGGCCTAACGCAGGCGAAGGTGTACGGATTGTTGGTTTTGTATCGGAAAGTTTTATGGGCGAACCTGTAACTTTTATCTTGCCCGCTTTCGGGTGTTCAATCTCCACGAACATTTCCCGCGCTTTTGTATGCGGATCATCTACGACCTGCGCAATGTCCAGTATGGGAGCAGCAGGAACCCCTGCATCGGATAAGGCTTTAACGGCTTCCGTTACAGTTTTTGTACTCGTCCATTCTTCAATGATCGGCTTTATCTCTTTATAATTTTCCACACGTTTTTTGTTTGTGACATACCTTTCATCAAAGGCTATATCCGGCTTACCTATTACCTGGCAAACGCCCTGCCACAGTTTATCGTTCGCCGCACTTATCATAAAGTTACCATCTTTTGCCTTAAACGAATCGGTAGGGTAATTTGAAACATACCGGTTTCCTGTTCGTTCAGGCAACTTTTTTTCAATCAGGTAAATAGGATGCAATATCTGCATATTTGCGATACCCGAATCCATCAACGCGACATCTACTTTTTGCCCCGTTCCGGAGGTATTCCTGTATACCAAAGCGGCCAGTATTCCAATCGTGAGTGTAAGTCCTGCAAGTGAATCGGCCATCGCCGTGCCTATGCGCGTAGGTTCACCGTCCGGCCAGCCTGTAGTACTCATAAGCCCGCTCATTGCCTGCCCGATCGCATCATATCCGGGAAGCTGCGTGTATGGGCCGTAATGTCCAAATCCTGACGCAGCACCGTAAATGATCCTTGGATTTACTTTTTTTAGATCTTCGTATCCAAGTCCCAGCTTTTCCATAACGCCCGGACGGTAATTCTCCACTACAACATCCGCCTTTTCTACAAGTTTTAAAAATATGTCTTTCCCTTTTCCTTTTAAATTAAGCGTGATTCCCTTTTTGTTGCGGTTCATGTTCATGTAATATCCGCTCTCGCCGTTTAAAAAAGGCCCAAACGCCCTACTGTCGTCCCCTGTTTTCGGTATTTCTATTTTTATGACCTCTGCGCCCATATCCGCCATCATCATCGTACAATACGGACCTGCAAGCACACGGGTCAAATCCAATACTTTTACTCCTGTTAATGCTCCTTTATATTCCACTGTTGTTTCCTCCCTTTTTTTATGATTTTTAATAAATACACCGCACTTAGAATTTCGGCCACTCTGAAAGTTTAAGTTTGTATTCGCCTTCGATACGTATGAGTTCGTTCAATTTGGCTAAGCGTTCCCCGCCTTTTACGCCTGTTTTGATCATCAGCGCATTCAACGCCACCGCTAAATGCGATATAGAATCATCCGGCGTTTCGCCGGAACGGTGTGAAAGTATATAGTGGGTACCGTTTTCCTTCGCTACAGCCGCCGTCTTTTGCAGGCCGGATATTGATCCGATCTGGTTGGTTTTTAAAATCATGATGCCTGCGGATTTCTTGCCGATGCCTATCAATGTGCGCTCGGAATTGCTTGCATACAGGTCGTCGGCGCATACAAAGCAGCGCTTGCCTAAGCGTTTGTTGAGTTCCGCAAAGGAATCGTAATCATTGCTGTTGAAGCCGTCTTCCACATAGAAAAGATTGAACCGCTCCACCAGTTTACTTAAGTAATCGATCTGCTGCTCAGTATTGCGGCTTAAACCCTCGCGTGTATAGTTGTACAGCTTTTTGCCTTCATCCCAGAGCCTGTCGGCAGCGAGATCCAAGCCCATACGTATCTCCACGCCCGTTTTATCCGATATGGTCTTGCATGCCTGTTCTAAAACCTCAAACGCTTCAAAGTCGTTTAAATTTGCAGTCCATGCGCTTTCATCATCGGTACCGCCTGCAAACGCAGGGTCTTTCTTTTCCAAAAGGCTTCCCGCTTCTTCATGCACGGCAAGATTGATTGCTACCGCCTGCGCAACAGTCTTTGCCCCTATAGGCGCCACAAGGTGTTCCTGCATATCCGGCGCAGGCCCTAAGCTGTGCGCGCCGCCGCCTATGATATTGCCCAGCGGTAAAGGGAGGGTGTACGGCCCTTTTTTGTTTAACAGCTTGAAAAGCGGGATTTTTAACGCATCCGCCGCCGCTTTGGCGCACGCCACCGAAATAACCGTAGAAGTGTTGCCGAAAGTTTTGCGCGTATATTTTTCCGCAACGCCATCAATATCGGCCTGCCTATCGTGGAATTAAAAGACGCAAGGCAATATATACATAACGGGGACACCATGGAGATAGACCTCGAAAAAGGTAAAATCAGCAACCTGACCACGGGCAAAGACTATAACGTAAGCCCGCACCCGCAGTTTATGCAGGAGATCATTGGGAGCGGCGGCCTTATCAATATGGTTAAAAAGCAGTTGGGTACGCTTTAACATGAAATATATGGGAGCAAATAAATAATTTTAAATATTTTAATGCAAAGGGATGGATGAACAATGGATACAACGATTCAAAAAATGGATTACAGGACGGTTTACGACAGCCGCGGGGTAGAAACCCTGGAAGTGGATG
>Ga0351923_1057_pt1 | contig 22016 bp, 17 predicted proteins | sample BONcelT113001C11_FD_206859 | JGI IMG/M metagenome (GOLD analysis project Ga0351923, IMG submission 206859) | Enriched cells from coal bed in the Powder River Basin, Montana, United States - BONCAT cells T11 rep2 HSBNCT.T11.300.1.C11 ...
GGCATGCAAACTCCTCGCGGGATATGCTGGCGCGTCTGGAAACCATGGTGCTCATGGCGGGCATGAACCTGCCGATCGCGGCGATCCGTCAGCAGATCTCTTCTGCGATCGACATCATCATACAGCAGTCGCGCATGCGGGATGGCAGCCGGAAAATCACCGGCATCAGCGAGATTCTCGGCATGGAAGGCGATGTTATCATCACACAGGAGATATTCACTTACGATTATGGCGACGGGCGTTCACCGGGACGATTCCGCGCTACCGGCATTAAACCGCGCTGCAGCGACAAACTGGCGGCTTCCGGCGCAGGACTGAAAGACGAGTGGTTCCATTAAACGCCCGACAGCGCAGGCAAACGGTCAAGCTTTGGTTGTAATTTTTCGATTTATCGCATGACAAGCAAACGCTAGGAAGGAGGAGAGGAATATGATGCGTACGCTGGTCGTCGCGGCTTTTGTGATTGCGTCCTATTTCATCTTCTACTTGCTTGCCGTGGTACGCACAAAAGAAATGCGCCAGATGGATGATCGCGTCCGGACGCTCTTTGATATCGGTGCCGACGAAAACGCGTCCAAGCGCGCGAGCAAAGGCGCGCAAAAGAAGAATCCGCTTCGACTGGATCAGATAGCGGAAGAGCTGTATGTTGCAGGGGTTGCGTTGCGCGCGGAGGAATTTGTTACCATCTGGGTTTTCATGGCTGCCGTCATTCCCGCCATCGCGCTCTTTCTCGGTGCGCCGACCACCGTTTGCCTCGGGCTTGTGATCATCGGTGCGGCAGTTCCGATCAGCTGGGTTACGATCAAGAAAAACAAAAGACTTGCGTTATTGGGAACGCAGCTTTCGGATGCGCTTACGATCATTTGCAACGCGCTTCGCGTGGGGCAATCGTTTCAATCCGCGATGAAAAACGTTGCCGATGAAATGGAGGAGCCCATCTCTCGCGAGTTCATGCGCGTTTATCGCGAAACGCAGTACGGCATGCCGCTTGAAACCAGCCTTAGCCGTCTTGTCAGCCGCACACAGAATCCGGATCTTGATCTGATGTCCTCCGCGGTCATCATTCAGCGGCAAATAGGCGGAAATCTCTCCGTCATTCTGCAGAACATCTCGGATACGATCAACCAGCGCATCCAGCTGCGCGGTGAGATTCGAACCCTAACGTCCGCAGGAAGGATGAGCGGCTATATCATCGGGCTATTGCCCGTGTTTATCATTTTGATTCTGATGCTGATCAACCCGGGCTATATCGATATGTTTTTTACAACGCGCTCAGGGCGGATTATGCTGTTGATCTGTGTGGTAATGGAATCCATCGGATTCTCCATCGTCAACAAAATCGTAAACATCAAACTCTAAGAGGGGAGGCGCTGCATGCGATTTGTCGTACTTGTTTTTACACTTGCGGTGTTTCTCGGACTACTTGCGCTGTTGCGCGGAATTGGCGTCAAGAGCGACCAGATGCGCAAGCGATTTTCGCAGGTCGTAGAAACGGAGCGCGCTTATAGCGACGAAGAACTCAAAAAAACGTTCTCGGAGCGCGTGTTTCGTCCGATGATCAGGCGAATCTCCGAAAGCATACGCCGATCCGCGGGAAACAGCAAGCCCATAGGCCAGAGCAAGGCGAACATCAAGCTCGACAAACAGCTCAAGGCATCCGGGCTCTCGCTGACGTTGCAGGAGTTCACGTTTGTCAAGGGCATGCTGATCCTCATGTTCTTTGTGATCGGAATCGCGCTCTTTCTGCTGCTGCCTCTTGGCTTTTTCCTGCGGCTGATCATCTTGCTTGTGCTGTTAAATATTCCGCTCTTCGGTACCAGCCGCTTTCTTACCTCCCGTGTGAAAAAGAGAAAAGAAACACTCCTGCGCGAGTTGCCTGAGACGATGGATGTTCTGGTGGTGAGTGTGGAGGCGGGCCTTGGGCTGGATGCAGCAATTTTGCGGCAATACGCGAAAAACAAGTCCGCCCTGCTGATGGAGCTTAACAACGCGATTCGCGAGGTTCAGATGGGTGTTCCGCGGAGAACGGCTTTCAAGGAGATGGCAGAGCGCTGTGATGTGAAGGAACTCACCGCGTTCGTCACCGCGCTCTTGCAGGCGGATCAACTAGGCGTTCCCATCAAGAATGTACTGGATATCCAGGCGGAGCGGCTTCGCATAGAGCGCAAGCAGATGATACAAGCAAGGGCAGCAAAAGCGCCGATAAAGATCATGCTGCCGACTGTGCTGTTTATTTTTCCGGTCATCTTCATCATCCTGCTCGGCCCCGCAGCCGTCAACTTGATCGCGACATTCAAATGACCGAACGTCAGCAGAACAGGGCAGGACACATTGCTGCTTTGTTCTGGCGGCAGAGACGCAGACGCATTTTTCGGCGAAATACGGTTGTTGCCGGCGTGAAGATTCTCGATGATGAATTTAAGATGCAGGATGCAATCCGAAAACAGCAACAAGAAAACGGCGACGAACAACACGGTTTTCGAAGAAGAGGCGATGGCATGAAGACGGTTCGAATCGTGAAAGACGGCGAGACAATTGCGACGGTTTGGCACGCCAAGGGTTATTTTGCGCGGCTGCGCGGTCTCTTAGGCCGCACGCTGCAGAAGGACGGAGGGTTGCTGCTCACACCCTGCAGCGCCATCCATACCATCGGCATGCGCTACGCGATTGACGCAGTTTATCTGGATCGAAACGGGCGTGTGCTGCGAATCGACGAGTCGCTGAACCCGGGAAGAATACTGCCGCAGCAACGCGGCGCAAGACGTGTGCTGGAGTTGCCGGATGGCTGCGCAAAACGGCGTGCCATTACGGCCGGGGATGTATTGGAGGTAGTCCAATGAATGAGCGTACGGAGCGCAACGAAGAAGGAATCGAGTCCCTGCGAAGCCAGATGGATGCAGATGCGCGGTTTCGCCGTGCCTTGTCCGGCTATGACCCGCGGGATGTGCGCGTGTATGTGGAAAACGTCAAGCGCATATTTGCGCAGCAAACAAAAGCCGCCAAGCAGGAGCAGGAGCATCTGATCATCCAACTGGATGCGGCAAAGAGCGAAATTCAAGCGCGCAACTACGGAATTATAAAACTCAAAGACCTTCTCATTGAGCGGGAAACGCAGTTTAACGCCGCAAATGCGCGCATCAGCGCGCTGCTGCAAACAGTGAAAAACCACAGCGCAGAGCGGGACGAGCTCGAGCGGCTCCGGCTGGAAGTGGCTGGCGGCGGCAATGCGGAGCGCATCCGCGCGCTGGAGACAGAAACGCAGAAATTGCGCGCATCGGTTGCGCAGGCATCCAATCTTGTGGCCACCTGGAAAGCAGAGCGTGAGCGGTTGATGGAAGAGAACGACCGTCTGCGCGAAGAGGTTTACTATTTCCGTGCGGTCGGGACGAGATCGGCAGCGGATGCCAACATGATGCGCCCGTTCGAAACGTCCGGCACATACGCTGCAGCCTTCGAGCCGCCGCCTATGCAACAGCCCGTGCAGCAGCCCATGCAGCAGCCGGTGCAACAGCCCGTGCGACAGCCCGTGCAACAGCCCGTGCAACTGAATGCTTTTGTACAGCAAAAAGAGTTTTCGCAGGTTGCAGACAAGCTAGCAACTATGTTTGCGGAGGCATACCAGCTCATCAGCCAGTTTAAGTCCAATATAGATGCGCAGCCGGATTTCCAGCAGCGGCCTGGGCAGCCTGCCATGCAGATCCTGCGGCCGGACGCCGCGAGTGCAGATGCGTACTACCCGCGTAAATAAAACATTTTTTAAGTGAGCAGACGCAGCAAAGCGCAGAAGTCTCGGATGATATAGCCCCGTTGTTGCGCGTTTCTGCTTCGAAAAAGCAACAAACACATGCTGTCGGGATCATGCTGTCGGGATCATGCTGTCGGGATAAGGATGTGATCAAGGGGTTCTGGAGAATCATATATGGACGCAAGAACATACTTTCTTCGATGACATCAGATTTGACTGCCTCATGCAATGCGATATCCGTAATTCATGAGGCAACACTTACACTTGTTTTTCTAATGGATTGACATCTTTGACCTGTTCAATATACTAACAGTAGTATGGTAGATATAAGCATGTTGCGTAATGCGATTTTCTTTGTAGAACAAGCGCACATGTTCTCGCGCAGGAGAGCAGGCGGCCATGAGTGGCCACCGGTTTGGAGGTTTTTTTTCATGCGATCCATCAAAACATGGCTAAAAAGAGAAGCCGGGCAATCCATCATTCTGGTCGCGATTTCTATCGCTATGCTCTGCGGCGTCGCGGCGATCGTCGTAGATGTCGGCATGGTATCTGTGAGCAAGGGTCAACTACAGAACGCGGCTGACGCAGCCGCTCTGGCAGGCGCGCGTGAGTTGCCGACCGCTGCCACCGCAAAGAGCACGGCGGTGACCTATGCCGGGCTCAATGGCGTGCCCTCTTTTAACACGACGGCGACGTCGCCTTACAACGGAAACGCCAACAGAATCGAGGTCGTTTGCACGGAAACGGTACAGTATACATTCGCGCGCGTGATTGGCTTCAACAGCGTGGAGGTTTCCGCCCGCGCGGTTGCTGAGAAAACCGGCGGTGGAGGCGGTTGCTTTGGCTATGCTGTCTTTTCGGGCGGCAACAACCTGCTTCTTGGCATGTATTCCAGCAGTCTCAACATCACGGGCAGTGTGCATTCGAACCACTCGCTCATGATCACGGGTTCCAGCCAGACGATCACCGGAAATGCGGAAGCGGTCACCTCGCTGAACTGCTATGTTTCGTCGATTACGATCGGCGGACTTGCGCAGGGGGCATCCATCGATATACAGGGAAGCTCGATCAACGTCCCCAATAGGTTGACCAGCCCGGCTGCGGTCATATCAATGCCCGATTTCTCAGCCGAAGTAAACGCAGAGGCGACGGCTGCGGGGACAGCATACACGGGAAACAAAACATACTATGGCACCAATATCAGTGTCGACTCGTCGATCTATGTGACTGGAAGCGTCCAGGTGGCGGCAAGCACCTTTACAGGCCAGGGGACGATTTGCGCAACAAAAGACATCAATTTAAGCGGCAGCATGCTCAAAGCCGACTCGGGTACGGCGGTCTGCCTGTATTCGACCGGCGGCAACATCAGCCTCTCCACTGCGGGGCTGACGATCTACGGAACGCTCTATGCGCCCAACGGCAAAATCGGGATATATGCCAGCAATATCAACATATATGGCAGAGTCATCGCAAAGGAGATCATCATCACCGGCAGCAATGTCAATATCATCGCTGGTTCATCCGACCTTGGCTTCCTTTCCGGCGGAACAATCGCGTTGATTGAGTAGCGCAGCGCACGGCTACGGCGGAACTAATAAAAACACATTTTCAAACAGCGAAAACAGATTTACAGCAAACAAACGGAGGGGCTGTCCATTTTCTGCGCATCCCCTCTGTTTGTGCTTTTGCTGTGCGTTGTAAAGCCGATTCAAATATTGGCTCAAAACCTGTTCTAATGCTTTCCCTGCCCGTAATAGGCGCTTTTTCCGTGCTTTCTCAAATAATGCTTGTCCAGCAGCGTTGGATTGAGTCGCGCAGTCGGCGCAAGCACGAGCGTGTGCCACGCCATCATGGCGGCTTCTTCCAACACGGCCGCATGATAAACAGCCTCCTGTGCGTCCTTGCCCCAGGCAAACGGGCCGTGCTCCTGCACCAATATCGCAGGCATGGAGGCGGGGTCTACGCCTTGCATGGCCTCCACGATGACGTTGCCGGTCTCCAGTTCATACTCGCCCTCGATTTCACCTTTGCTCAGCGGGCGCGTGACGGGCACATCGCCGTAGAAATAGTCCGCGTGCGTGGTGCCTAGCGCGGGGATGGCGCGCCCTGCCTGCGCGAAGATCGTCGCCCAGCGGGAGTGCGTGTGCACGATGCCGCTGATATTAGGAAACGCGCGATACAGCGCGAGGTGCGTCGGCGTATCGGAGGACGGGCGAAGATCGCCCTCGGCCACCTTGCCGCTGAAAAGATCGACGCAGACCATCTGCTCCGCGCGCATCGCCTCATAGGTCACGCCTGAGGGCTTGATGACCATGATACCGCTCGCGCGGTCGATGGCGCTGACATTGCCCCAGGTGAATGCGACGAGATTGAGCTTGGGTAGCTGCAGGTTTGCTTCCAGCACCTGCTGTTTTAACGATTCAAGCATGTTACTGTTCTCCATATCGACTGTTTGAGGGGTTACGCGTTTTATGCCGGTTCTCGCAAAAAGCGGATTAGTACGCCTGCACCGCCGCGCGCTCTACGGCGAGGCTGCGCTTGTAGCCTTCCATAAACGCGGCAAAACCGGCCGCTTCCGCATCGGTTGCCGAGATGGTGACGCTCTTTGCCCCGTTGAATACCCGCGCGGTGAGATAGTCCGAAAGCGACTCGCCTGCCGCCTTGTTCTTTGCGTAAGCCGCGAGCACCGCCATGCCCCACGGGCCGCCTTCGCCCGCCGTCGCCATAACGGTCACGGGCGTGCCGAGCGCGGCGGACATGATCTTCTGTCCGATGCCCTCCGCCTTGAAGAATCCGCCGTGGCCGGTCATCGCGTCGAGCTGGACGTGTTCCGCAGCGAGGATGTCCATGCCGATGCGCAGCGACGCGCAAGCGGAGGTGAGGTGCGCGCGCATGACGTTGGCGAGCGAGAACACGGCATCCGGCTTTCGAAACAGCAGAGGGCGGCCTTCCTCCAGATTGGTGACATGCTCACCGGAGAGATAATTAAAGGTCATGATGCCGCCGCAGTCCGGCGCGCCTTCCAGCGCCTTTTTATAGAGCGTCTGATAGAGCGTGCGCTCGTCATACTGGGCGCCGAGCGCAGTCGCCGCTTCGTCAAAGAGGCGAATCCACGCGTCGATATCGCTCGTGCAGTTGTTGCAGTGCACCATCGCGACCGGGTCGCCTGCGGGCGTGGTCACCATGTCTACCTCGGTATAGTAGCGCGAGAGCGCTTTTTCTAGCACCAGCATGGCAAACACACTGGTTCCGGCGCTGACGTTGCCCGTGCGCTGGCGCACCGCGTTCGTCGCGACCATGCCCGTGCCCGCGTCGCCTTCCGGCGGGGAGAAGGGGATGCCGCTCTGGAACGTACCGCTGGGGTCGATGAGCGTTGCGCCATCGGGCGTAAGGCTGCCTGCGGCAACGCCCGCGGGGAGCAGGCGGGGCAAAACATCCGAGATGTTCCAGCCGCAGCCCTGCTCCTTGACCAGCTGCTGGAAGGAATCCAACATTGCGCTGTCGTAGCACATCTGCACGGAATCGATCGGAAACATGCCGGAGCCGTCGCCGATGCCGATGACCTTTTCACCCGTGAGGCGGTAGTGGATATAGCCTGCCAGCGTGGTTAAAAACGCGACGGAGCCCACGTGCGCTTCGCCGTTGAGCATCGCCTGATACAGATGCGCAATGCTCCAGCGCTGGGGGATGTTGAAACCAAAGCGGGTGGAAAGCGCCTCTGCCGCCTGGCCTGTTGTCGTGTTGCGCCAGGTGCGAAAGGGGGCGAGCAGGTTATTCTTCTCGTCAAACGCGAGGTAGCCGTGCATCATCGCGGAGACGCCCATCGCGCCCACGCGCACAAGCGGCACGCCGTATTGCTTCTTTACGTTTGCCGCGAGATTTGCATAGGCGTCCCGAAGGCCAGCGAACACATCCTCCATCGAGTACGTCCAGAATCCGTGCTCCAGCCGGTTCTCCCAATTGTGCGCGCCGGAGGCAAGCACTGCGTGGCTTTTGTCGATCAGCACCGCCTTGATGCGCGAAGAGCCGAATTCGATGCCGAGATACGTGTCTCCGCCTGTGATTTTGGCGGCATTGTTGATTTCCTGCGTCATAACATGCCTCGATTCTTTTCTTGATTTGTATTTATTTGAAGGGGGTATGCAAGGATACTCACTTGCTGCTGTCTTTTTCCATCAGCGTCCATCGCAGCGTTTGCGACTGCGCGGTATTGCCCGCGATGCGCTCAAGCAGCGTCTTTGCCGCGATATGGCCGATGTTCTGCTCGCCGTAGGAGAGGGATGTGATTTTGACGGGGCCGAGTTCGCTCAGCGCGCTGTTGTCAAAGCTCGCCACCGCGACATCCTGCGGCACGCGAATACCGCACGAGAGCAGCAACGGAATCAGGCGAAACGCGATTTCGTCGTTATAGCAAACCACGGATGAGCATTCCGCAATTTTCTTTGCGAGCTCCTCGGTAAACAGTTCGTCCCGGCTCTCTGTCGTATACCAGAAGACGGAGCTGTCGGCGATCAATCGACCCGCGTCGCGCAGCGCCGTGATATAGCCGGAATAGCGCTCGTGCCCCTGAATATCATCGCTCTTGAAGATGCCCGCAATGGACGTGTGGCCTTTCCCGAGCAGATGCTGCACCAGCGTGTAGCCGCCGCCAAAGTTATCCGCATATACGCTGATCGTGCCGTCCAGATCGGCATAAAACCCGTTGAAAAACACGATCGGGATATTGCGCTCCATCAGCTTTCGATATAGGTCAAGGTTGGGGTTGGGCAGCGCGGTCTTCGTTCCTTCCACCAATATGCCGTCGATGGGTTTGTTGAGCAGGTCGGTGAGGATCGTCCGCTCGTTGTAGACGCTGTTGCGCGTGGCGGATAGGATGGCGGAATACTGATTGGCGGCAAACACACTCTGTGCTTCGCGCAAAATGCCGGGGAAGATATAGTCGCTGATGTAGGTGGCGATGACTGCGATATTGCCGCTCTTTTGCGGGGTGGCCGGCGCGCGCACGCGCGAGCCGCTGCCCCGCTGCTTGCTGATGAGCCCTTCGTCTACCAAAACGGACAATGCCTGGCGGACGGTCTGGCGGCTCGCGGAGAATCGCAGCGTGAGCTGTTCCTCTGTGGGCAGCATTTGCCCGGCAGGAAGCAGGCCGGCCTTGATTCCGTCTCGTAGTTCAGAAGCGATGCGCTGATATTTCGGCATATGTCCTCGCTGTCCTGTTTTTCCGGCGCGATACAAAAATCATAGCGTGCTTACGATGTTGCGTCAATACAAATATGGTATATGTGTATGCATCAGAGAAAGCATTTTGGTCAACTTTTGACTATTGCGACGATAGGATGGTCTTCTTTACACGATACTATCACATCAGCGCTGAAAATACAATACAACTTATCAAATGATGCGATAAAAAACAATACAAATATGAGGAATAACGCACAAGGATTGATGCAAATATCGAAATAAATACATCGATCGATATTGACAGCGGGTTTTTCTGGTGTTACGCTTCTGATAACAGAACAAAACCAATACAAATTACGAATCGATCTGCGAAATCCCAAGTAAGCAATCATACATTTTCAATAAGGAGTACAAAACATGAGCCTAAAGACGAAGGAAATCTGGTTTATTGTCGGTTCTCAGTTCCTCTATGGGCCAAAGGTGCTACAGACGGTTGCGGAGCGCGGACAGGAGATGGCGGACTATATCGATGCGCAGGCGCAAATTCCCTGCCGCTTTGTCTACAAAGGAACCGTGAAGACCGCGGATGAAATCGAGAGCCTTGTGCAGGAGGCAAACTATAACGACGCTTGCTGCGGCATCGTGACATGGATGCACACCTTCAGCCCCAGCAAGATGTGGATCAACGGCCTGAATCTGCTGCAAAAGCCGTATTGCCATTTTGCCACGCAGTATAACAGAGAGATTCCGGATCAGGAAATCGACATGGATTTCATGAACCTCAACCAGGCGGCGCACGGAGACCGTGAGCACGGCTTTATCGCCACGCGCATGCGCCTGCCGCGCAAAGTCGTCGCAGGATTCTGGCAGGACGCAAAGGTGCTGGGTGAGCTCGGTGCGTGGATGCGCAGCGCGGCCGGCTACCACGAGAGCAAGCATCTTAAAGTTGTCCGCTTTGGTGACAACATGCGCGAGGTCGCGGTCACCGAGGGCGACAAGGTCGAGGCGCAGATCAAGCTCGGCTGGCAGGTGAATACCTGGCCGGTGGGCGATCTTGTAGATGAGATGAACGCCGTGACCGAGGCGGAAATCGACGCGCTCATTGCGGAATACGCGTCCCAATACGATATCGCGACGGATCAGACCGAATCGGTGCGCTATCAGGCGCGCGCTGAGATCGCGATGGAAAAGATCTTCCGGCGCGTCGGCGCAATGGCATATTCCAACACGTTCCAGGATCTCGTCGGCATGCGGCAGTTGCCCGGCCTTGCCAGCCAGCATCTGATGGCAAAGGGTTACGGCTACGGCGGCGAGGGGGACTGGAAAGTCTCCGCCTTGACCCGCATCGTAAAAGCGATGACGGAGGGCATGGAAGGCGGCACCGCGTTTATGGAGGACTACACCTATCATCTCGCCGAGGATGGCGCCTATTCCCTCGGCGCGCATATGCTGGAGGTCTGCCCGTCGATAGCCGCGACAAAGCCGCGCATCGAGGTGCATGCGCTCGGCATCGGCGATCGCGAGCCGCCGGCTCGTCTGGTGTTTGAAGGCGCGGCAGGCCCCGCAGTCGTCGCCTCACTCGTCGATATGGGCGGCAGACTGCGCCTGATTGCGCAGGACGTCGAGGCGATCAAGCCCATCATGCAGATGCCGAATCTACCGGTTGCCCGCGTCATGTGGCGCGCCATGCCGGATCTGAACACGGGACTTAAGCTCTGGCTGCTGGCGGGCGGCGCGCATCACACGGTGATGAGCTATGCCGCAACCGCGCAGATGCTCGCCGACTGGGCAGAGATGATGCAGATTGAGTTTGTGCGCATCACCAAGGACACCACTGTAGAATCCTTCCGCCAGACGCTGTTCCTCTCGGACCTTGCCTGGAAGATGAAGGCGTAAGGTTGGGGGTTGGCGCAGGTGCGCCTGTGCCGCGGCAGAGCAAGCGAAATGTTCACTCTCTCTGCTCCAATACAGCAAAAGCTATAAAAGAAGCATATTTCAAAGCATCGGCTTTTTCATTCGGGTTCTTCCTCTTCCGCCAAGGGGGCAGGCGGTTACAGGCCCGCCTGCCCCATGAAGCGGCATCGACACGGCATAGCCGACCGGCATGAACCAAAACGACAACCATAACCCGACTTTAGCACGCTGAAGCCGGGTTTTCGATCGATCACAGGTGTTTCGATACGGCGATTTTGAAGATTTTTCTGCTTCCAGCCGAAGATTTCAAAGCGATTCACCTTTTTTCAACGCAAAACCCGCATTACCTGAAAATATCCGACCTTTATCAAAAAATATCCTATTGGCGGAGGGCGAAAAAAAGTAAATAATAAGTGGGGCATCTTACACTTCTGATCGATCGAATAAAACAACCCATCCAATTTACGCTCCAGAAGGGAAGATCACATGTTCAAGGTCTTTCTTGTCGAAGATGAAATCGTCGTACGCGAAGGGATTCGCAATAATATCCAGTGGGAGCAGTATGGCTTTTCGTATGCGGGCGATGCGCCGGACGGAGAGCTTGCGCTCCCTTTGATCCGTCAGATTCAACCCGATCTGCTCATTACCGATATCAAGATGCCGTTTCTGGACGGGCTGGCGTTGAGCGACCTAGTTCGAAAAGAACTGCCGCACACCAAGATCGTCATCATTAGCGGATATGACGACTTTACCTATGCACAGCAAGCCATTCGCATGGGCGTAGAACAATATCTGCTCAAACCCGTCATCAAGGAAAAGATGGTGGAAATGCTCATCTCCCTGCAAAAAAAGATGGAAGCCGAGCAGCAGCAGCGCGAGTATCTGAGCATGTTTCAGCGCGAGGCGCAGGAATATGAGGCATTCTCGCGTAGGCGCTTCTTTGAGCAAATCGTCACTGGCGGCCTGAGCGTCTCGGAGATCTCCGAAACCGCCAATGCCATGGAGATCGACCTCAATGCGCCGGGCTATAATATCCTGCTCTTTTCGCTCAACAGCGCGCAATATGACGGCAGCGCACCGGAAGGCTACACCGACGCGCTCGCAAAGATACAGGATCGCCTGACGCACTATTTCATCTCGCGCGCGGATATGATCCTGTTTCGCTGGAACATCACCACGCACGCGGTGCTGATCAAAGGCGGCGCGGAGGAGAGCGCGTCCCGCACGGCAGCGTGCGCAGAGCGCATTGCGTCGCTCTGCGAAGAGGCGGGGCGCGAGATCCACTGGTACGTAGCCAGCGGCTCTCCTGTTGCGCGGCTCAGCGCGCTGCCCGCCTGTTTTTCAGAGGCGAGCCGCATACTATCCTACCGCTATCTTTGCCCGGAGGAGCACTTTCTCAGCGAGGAGAGCATACGAACCATTCGCAAAGCGCGCGCCGCTGCGGCGGAGCCCGGTAAGCCGGAGATCGATCAGGAGCGCCTGCGCTGCTTTTTCAGCAGCGGCGCCGTGGAGGAAATCGATCCTTTCATCGAGCAGCTGCTGCGCAGCGCGGGGGAGGACGGCGTACCGTTGTCCATGTTCTGCCGGTTCGTCACGATGACGGCTTATTTCGCCGCTGTGGAATACCTCGACTCCATTGGATGCCGCGCGGATAGCTTCTGGCCGCCGGAACTTCGGCCAAAGGATCACATCTCCACGCCGGATGAGGCGCGTGGATACATGCGGCAAATCATGCTGCACGCCATCACACTGCGAGATCGCGAGAGCAGAAAACAACAGCGCGACCTGTTACACAAAGCCATCGATTTCATCGACAGCAGCTATACAGAGGAGACGATTTCGCTCGACAAGGTCGCAAAGCAGGTGAACATCAGCCCGAATTATTTTTCTGCAATGTTCAGTCAGGAGATCGGACAAACCTTTATCGAGTATCTCACCGGCAAGCGCATCGGCGAAGCCAAGCGCATGCTCCGGCATACGGATATGCGCTCGAGCGAGATCGCGTTTGCGGTCGGGTTTCGGGACGCGCACTACTTCAGCTTCGTGTTTAAAAAAGTATCGGGATGCACGCCCAGCGAATACCGCAGAGGAGACAAACGGTGATCGAACAAATCGGCTGGACGTTGAAATCCGCAAAGACGACCATGCAAAAAAAACTATGGAAGATGATCCTCATCGTCACGATTCCGCTGATGCTGATCATCATTCTTGTCGTGGGCATCGGCCTTGGCTATGGGTTGCAATACAACTCAATCTTAAATAATGTCACCACCGCTTCGGACTTTAACCGCGAGTTCACTGACAACATCAAGACCAAGATGTACTATTACGTGATCGACAGCCAGTATTCGGAAGGGCTGCCGACCGAAGAAGTGAAGTCGGCCGAAAGAATTGCGCGAAAGCTCATCGACACCACCACGGAAAAAGACAGCCTTCGCGCCATCAACAGCGTGCTGAATCTTTGCCATAACCTGGAAGGCAAGATGCAGGAGATCGCGATCACCGAAGGATACGACTCGCGCATGAGCCAGCTCAACGACAATATTTACGTTATGGCCGATCTGATTCAGGAATACATGTATACCTACCTGTATTATGAGGCGGTGCATCTGGATGCCCTGCAGTCGACCATGATTACCAACATGGTGGTGCTCATGGGCGTTGTTGTCGTGCTGGCGCTGGGCCTTCTGTTCTTCCTTTTGAGCTATTCTCGAAAGCTCAGCCGCAGCATCGTCGACCCCATCGACATGCTCTGCGATCGCCTGGTTGCCATTGGGCGCGGGGGACTCCTGGTCATGGAGCCGATCCAGGCGGATGTGGAGGAGGTGCAGTTGCTCTCCGACGGCATCGAGAGCATGGTAGGCCACTTAAAACGCTTGATTGAACGCAACACCGAGCAGGAGAAGCAGCGCAGAAAGACCGAGCTCGCGCTGCTGCAGGCGCAGATCAACCCGCATTTTCTCTATAACACACTGGATACCATCATCTGGCTCATCGAGTCGGGTGAAATCGACGAGGCAGTCGCGATGGTTGGCAGCCTCTCCAATTTCTTTCGCTTCTCGCTCAGCCGCGGCCAGAACGTCATCACGCTCAAAGAGGAGCAGCAGCATATCCGCAGTTACCTAGAAATACAGCACATGCGCTATCGAGACTTGATGGAATACGAAATCGACATCCCGGAGGAACTCAACGCCTATATCCTGCCAAAGCTGACGTTGCAGCCGCTCGTGGAAAACGCGCTGTATCACGGCATTAAGATCCGCCGCAGAAAAGGCTTAATCCGCGTGAGCGGGCGGACGGAGGGCGAGGAGCTCGTGCTCGAGGTGGCGGACGACGGCAGCGGCATGAGCGCCGAGCAGCTGGAAGAGACGCGCCTGTCTCTCATTGACGGAAGAAAAGAAGGGTTTGGTTTGCGCGCGGTGCATCAGCGCATCCATATTCTTTTTGGCACGGAATACGGGCTCTCGCTCGAGAGCGAGCCGGATGTCGGCACGAAGATCTATGTGAAAATTCCTATGCAGACGAGCGAAAAGGAGATGCGCACATGAAGAAGAAAACGGTGTTGATATGCGTTCTTTCGTTGCTGATCGGTTTGCTTGCAGGGTGTGCGCCGGGCGTGGCGGATGCCGCCGAGCAGCCGGATAAGCCCGCCGGGAGCCCGATCGTGGTCGGGTTTTCGCAGGTCGGAGCGGAGTCGGAATGGCGCGTTGCCAACTCCGAGAGCATGAAGAGCGCGCTGAGCGAAGAGAACGGCTTTGAGCTGATCTTCGATGACGCGAGAAACGAGCAGGAAAATCAGATTCGCGCCATCCGCACGTTCATCCAGCAGGATGTGGACTATATCGTCTTCTCCCCGCGCGTTGAGACGGGCTGGGGCTCCATTTTGCAGGAAGCGCGGGATGCGGATATACCGGTGATCGTGATCGACCGCGATATTGAGGTGCAGGACAGAAGCCTGTATACGGCCTATATCGGTTCGGATTTTCACAAGGAGGGAGAGACGGCTGTCTCCTGGCTGGAAGAACTACTGCAGCGCAAGGACAGGACAGAGGAGACGATCCGCATCGTCCACATTCAGGGTACTATCGGCTCTTCCGCGCAGATCGGGCGCACCGCCGCGCTAGAAGCGGCGCTCGTCCGCAACCCCAATTGGCAGATCATCGCGCAGGAACTCGGCGACTTCACGCGCGCAAAGACGTATGAGGTCATGAAATCAATTTTGGAAACGACCAAAGACATCGATGTTGTGTACTGCGAGAACGACGGCGAAGCGCTGGGCGCAATCGACGCCATGGAGGAAGCGGGGCTATCGTGCAACACGAATGGCGGCGTGATCGTCATCTCCTTTGACGCAACGAAGCTGGGGCTGTCATACTGCTTGGCGGGAAAGATAGCGTTGAATGTGGAATGCAATCCCTTGCAGGGGCCTTATGTTGCGGATATGATTCTGCGCATGGAGCGCGGCGAAACCGTTGAGCGGGTGAAGTATATCGACGAGACGGCCTTTGACTGCTTTACGATCACAAGGGCGATGATCGAAGGCAGAGGATATTAGCGTGCGTTTCTAAAACTTGCATGATCACTGCCCTCTGCTGCTCAAAAAAGAGAATGATCGAAGGCAGAGGATATTAGCGTGCGTTTCTAAAACTTGCATGATCACTGCCCTCTGCTACTCAAAAAAAGAGAATGATCGAAGGCAGAGGATACGGAAGAATCATTTCTTTCTAATGCTGCGAGAGCTCCGTAACGGGGCTCTTTTTTATGCGTACCCTAAAAATCTGACAGGTGTTTTTTTACGCTCCATGTTTGAAAAATTACAGTTGTTCCGGCAACACGCAAGTGCGTATTTTGTGCGCGGTTTGTAATCTAATCGCGTTGGTTCACATTCTTATGCGCTTACGGCAAAGGCGTTGGTTTTGGGTTGTCTATATGTTATAAGGGTTTTGTTGGTCACATCTCTTTTTACCGACCTGCATATCACATCTCAAAATTTGAAAGGAAATCGGAACCATGAAAAAATTTGTTGTTATGCTCCTTGTTGCCATGCTGGCGCTTGGAATGGTTGCTTGCGCAACTACCGCGCCCGCGGCGAGCGCAGCCCCCGCTGCTGCAGCGGAAGCGCCTGCCGCAGCCCCCGCAGCGGAAGCTCCCGCTGCTCCTGCTCTGATCAAAGTCGGCATCGTCAACAACCCGCCGGCAGAATCCGGCTATCGCGCTGCCAACGTTGCGGACTTTGAGAAAGTCTTCAACGAAGCCAACGGGTATGCCGTCGCCACCTTCTATAGCCTCAAGAACGACGAGCAGCTCAACGCGGCCACGCAGTTCATCACGGACGGCGTAGACTACCTGCTCATCTCTGCCGCGGCGACGGATGGCTGGGATGCCGTTCTTGCCAGCGCAAAGGAAGCCGGCATCAAAGTGTTCCTGTTCGATCGCATGATCAACACGGACGAGAGCAACTATGAAGCGGCTGTCGTTTCCGACATGGCGAATCAGGGCAACACCGCCGTCGCATGGCTCAAGGCGGAAAAACTTGAATCCTACAAGGTCATCCATATTCAAGGCGCGATGGGTTCGGATGCGCAGATCGGCCGTACAGCCGCGCTGGATGCAGAGTTTGCAGCCGGCACCATGACCATGGTTGTGCAGCAGACCGCCACATGGGATGAAGCAACGGCCAAGCAGATCGTCGAATCCGTCATCAATTCCGGTGAAGAATTCAACGTCATCTATGCCGAGAACGACGGTATGGCCAAGGGCGCTGTCGCCGCGCTGGACGAAGCGGGTATCACCCACGGCGTCGACAAGGCTGTCATCGTCATGGGCTTTGACTGCAACAGATGGGCGCTGCGCGAGCTGCTCGCGGGCAACTGGAACTATAACGGCCAGTGTAGCCCGTTCCAGGCGACTGTGATCGCGGACATGATCCAGAAGCTCGAAGCCGGCGAAACCCTCACCGAGAAGAAGGTCATCTCCGAAGAGCGCGGCTTTGACGCAAGGACCATCACCCAGGCAGACATCGGCAACTACGGCTTGGGCGAATAAGCTATTCGCATGATTCACGCCCGAAATAGGGAATAGGATCAACTATGCCGGTGACGAGTATGCGGATTTGCTCCGCATACTCGCACCGTTATGTTCCCCTAAGCCGACCGTGAAAAGGATGCTACCTATGCCAAACGACATCGTTCTATCCATGCGAAACATCAGTAAAACTTTCCCCGGCGTGCGCGCGCTGCACAACGTAGATTTTACGCTCTACAAAGGCGAAATTCATGCGCTGATGGGCGAAAACGGCGCAGGAAAATCGACCCTGATCAAGGTGCTGACGGGCGTTTACCCGAAAGATGCCGGGCAGATTCAGATTGCGGGCAGCAACAAAGACGTCAACATCAAGTCCCCACAGGAAGCGCAGAACATGGGCATCAGCACCGTCTATCAGGAGATCACGCTCTGCCCCAACCTGACCGTCGCCGAAAATATGTTCATCGGGCGCGGCGCCTATCGTCTCGTCAACTGGCGCACGATGCGGGAAAAGACCGCTAAGATTCTGGAAAAACTGAATATCCCCGCCAGAGCGACCCAGCAGCTCGCCACGTGCTCTCTTGCCGTGCAGCAGATGGTCGCCATAGCGCGCGCGGTGGATATGGACTGCAAAGTACTGATACTCGACGAGCCGACCTCCTCGCTCGACGAGCGCGAAGTGGAGAAGCTCTTTGCGCTGATGCGTGAGCTCAAAGCCCGCGGCGTCGGCATCATCTTCATCACGCATTTTTTGGAGCAGGCATACGAAATCTGCGACCGCATCACTGTATTGCGCAACGGCGAACTCATCGGCTCTTACGATGTGAAGGACTTACCGCGCGTACAGCTCATCTCCAAGATGATGGGCAAGGAGCTGGACGTTGTTTCCCGGATGCACAACAGCCGATCTTCGACTGTCTTGCAGGGGCGGGCGCCTGTTTTTGAGGCGAAGGGTCTTGCCAGCGCGGCGGGGACGCGGGCGTTTGATTTTAAGATCGATCAAGGCGAAGTCAATGGATTCACCGGCTTGCTTGGCTCGGGTCGCAGCGAGAGTGTCCGCGCAATTTTCGGCGCGGACAAAACTACGGGCGGCAAGATTCACGTCAACGGAAAACCCGTTAAAATATCGAAACCCAAAGACGCCATGAAACTCGGCATCGGCTATCTACCGGAGGATCGCAAGCAGGATGGTATTGTAGACGAGCTCTCTGTACGCGAGAACATCATCCTCGCGCTGCAGGTGATGCGCGGCTTCTTCCGCCCGTTTTCCAAGGCGGAGGCGGAGAGGTTTGCAGACGAATACATTCGGCTGCTGGGCATCAAAACCGCCTCAACCGATACGCCGATCAAATCGCTCTCCGGCGGAAACCAGCAAAAGGCAATCCTCGCGCGGTGGCTGCTCACCAAGCCGCAGTATCTGATTCTGGATGAACCCACGCGCGGCATCGACGTCGGCACCAAGGTAGAGATTCAAAAGCTGGTGCTCAAGCTAGCCGAAGAAGGTGTCAGCGTGACGTTTATCTCGTCCGAAATCGAAGAAATGCTGCGCACTTGTTCGCGCCTCATCGTGATGCGGGATCGCAAGATCGTCGGCGAGTTGACGCAGGAAGACATGACGCAGGCGAAGATCATGCATACCATTGCAGGAGAGGCGGCACAGAATGGCTAAATGGTTTAAGAACCTCATGAAATCACAGTTGGTGATTCCGCTCTTTGCGCTGCTGCTGCTCGTCGTTTTCAACCTTTTTCGGGATGTGGGATTTTTTACGCTGAATATTACGACCAATAACGACGGAAACCCGGTCTTGACGGGAAACGTCATCAGCATTCTCAACAGCGCGTCTGAGCTGGCAATTATCGCAATCGGCATGACGCTGGTCACCGCTAGCTCGCGCGGGCAGGATATCAGCGTGGGAGCTGTGGCTGCCATCGCGGGCAGCGTGTTTGTGCGCGTGCTGCGGGAGAACAGCATCACATGGCCGATCATACTCTTGGCGTTTCTTGGCGGCTGCGCCGCTGCCGTGCTTTGCGGCACGTTCAACGGCACGCTGGTGGCCGGGTTTCGGATTCAGCCGATGATCGCAACGATGATTCTGCTCACGGCAGGGCGCCCGATTGCCTACTGGATCAACGGCGGTGCAACGCCGACCGTCTCGAGCCCACTTCTAGGCTACATCGGCAGCTTCATTCCGGGGATACCGATTCCAACGCCGATCCTGATCGTCGTGGCATTCTCCATTCTGGTGTCGCTGGTATTGCGCCTGACCAACCTCGGGCTTTATACGCAGGCGGTCGGCATCAACGAGAAATCAGCGCGGCTCAACGGCATCAATGCATTTGGCATGAAGATTCTCTCCTTCATGATGCTGGGCGTTTGTGTGTCGATCGCGGGCTGTATCAGCGTAAGCCGCATGGGGCTCATCAACCATGAAACACTGCTGCTGGATATCGAGATGGACGCGATTCTCGCAGTCGCCATCGGTGGAAACGCGCTTGGCGGCGGTAAATTCAGCCTCACAGGCTCGGTCATCGGCGCGTATATCATTCAGGCGCTGACCATCACGCTCTACGCCATGAAGGTTTCTTCCACCGCGGTGAAGGCGTATAAGGCAATCGTCATCATCGCAATCGTCGTGCTGGGCTCTCCTGTGGTGCAAGGGTATCTGCTCCGGCTGCGCGATACGCTGTTCCAAAAAAAGAAGAAAGCAACGGAGATGCAAGCGTATGGAGACTAATAAAAGATTGCGAGCCCTTTCAAGCGGGAAAAAACAGCGGGAACCAATCTCCAACACCAATCTGCTGCTGATCATCACGGTGCTCACGTTCTTCGGTATGTATGGGATGGCGATGTCGGTCTGGGGCGGCGGGTTTCTCAATCCGCAGCAGTTTTTGGATCTCTTTAACAACAACTCGTTTCTCATCGTCGTCGCTTGCGGCTTAACCATCGTCATGATCGCGGGCGGCATCGATATCTCCGTCGGCGGCATCACCGCGCTGGTGACGATGGCTTGCGTGGTCTATTTGGACGACAAGGGCGGCAGCGTCGCGGGCTCTCTCGCGCTCGCGCTGGGCATCGGTACGGCTTTTGGTCTCGTGCAGGGGTTTCTTGTGTCCTATCTGGAGATACAGCCATTTATCGTGTCGCTGGCTGGCATGTTTTTTGCCAGAGGCATGACCACCATCGTCAGCGTCGCGCCCCGCACGGCGGAGCACGCGGCGTTTCTCGTGCTCAAGCAGTTTCGCATCGTAATCCCCGGCATCGGCTCCTATGGCAAGACGGGCAATTTCATCCCCGCGCGCATCGAGCTGGGTGTGGTGATTGCGCTTGCGGTCGTGCTACTGGTGTTCATCGTGCTCAAGTGGACGCGGTTTGGCCGAAACCTCTACGCCATCGGGGGCAATAATCAGAGCGCGCTTATGCTCGGCATCAACGTCAAGCGCACGCGATTTTTCTCCTATCTGCTCAGCGGCGTGCTCTCCGGCATCGGCGGCTATGTATACCTGCTGCACACGGGCGCGGGCAACGCCAGCAACGCCAGCGCGGCGGAGATGCAGGCCATCGCCTCCGCGATCATCGGCGGCACGCTGCTCACCGGTGGTGTGGGCAACGTCATCGGCACGCTATTTGGCGTGCTCTCGCTCAAGACGATCAACAACATCGTCATCGCCTCGGGGTTGCGGGAGCCATATTGGCAGAGCATCACGACAGGATTGATGCTGTGCTTCTTTATCCTGCTGCAAAGCGTGATCCTCAAGATACGCGAAGGCAGCGGTTCAAAGAGAGACTAACATAAAGTACGGATAACGACTTCTCAGGATAATCGCTGAGGAGTCGTTTTTTGCGGCAATCCCGCAGAGCATAATTATAAAAATTATTGGCATAAATATAATATTTAGCTTTCCTATTGTTCTTGATTGTGTTATATTTCTCGCTAAAGAAAAAACTGCGTGCGGCAACTGTGAAAACGGCATGCGGATGAACGCAATCGTTCGTTCTTAGCGAAAGATGCGCGAGTTGAGCGGAAGCGGCAAAGGATAGGAGGAAACGGATGGAGCAGCCAAGATACCTGATCCTGGAAAACGGGCAGGTGTTTCGCGGGCGGCCATTTGGCGCAAGCGGCCAGGTGATTGCTGAAATTGTATTCACAACGGCCATGACCGGATATCTGGAAACGTTGACCGATCCGAGTTATTACGGACAGATGGTGGTTCAAGCATTTCCGTTGATTGGCAATTATGGTGTCATTCCCGCCGACTTTGAGGCGGAAAACCCCGCGTTGAAAGCGTATATCGTTCGTTCTTGGTGTCAGGTGCCTTCTAACTTTCGAAGTGTTGAAGACCTTGACACTTTTTTATTGTCCAGAGGAATCGTAGGACTTTGGGACATCGACACCCGCGCGCTGGTCAAGATTATCCGCGAACACGGCGTGATGAACGCGCTGATCACAGATGATCCGAACCCGGATGAAGCAACTCTGCAAAAGCTTCGCAGCTATCGCCTCACGGGCGCGGTGGCGGCAGTTAGCGGCACGAGCACTGTAACCCTGCGCGCAAGCGCGGCAAAGCGGCATGTGGCACTCTGGGACTTTGGTGCAAAACGCAATATCGTAAACGAGCTGGTTAAGCGCGGCTGCGACGTGACGATTTTGCCCGCAAGCGCGACGGCTGAGGAAATTCTCGCGACGAAACCTGACGGCATCATGCTCTCCAACGGCCCGGGCGATCCGGCGGAAAACACCGCGAGCATAGAAGAGCTCGCAAAGCTCTGCGCGGCGAACGTGCCGATCTTTGGTATCTGCCTTGGCCATCAGCTGCTCGCCCTTGCGCGCGGGGGAGAGACCATGAAGCTCAAATACGGCCATCGCGGCGCGAATCAGCCCGTGCAGGAGAACGCGACGAAGAAAGTCTACATCACGAGCCAGAACCATGGCTACGCGGTGAAGACGGCATGTCTGCCAAAACAGTCCCGCGTGAGCTTTCAAAACCTGAACGACGGCACCTGCGAGGGCATGGAATACCTCGACATCCCCGCGTTCTCGGCGCAGTTTCATCCTGAGGCATGCGCAGGCCCGCTGGACACGCGCTATCTGTTTGACCGGTTTATCGATTTGATGGACGGCGTGCGGGAAACCGTAAAGATCGGGTAACACAG
>Ga0351923_1047_pt1 | contig 21737 bp, 21 predicted proteins | sample BONcelT113001C11_FD_206859 | JGI IMG/M metagenome (GOLD analysis project Ga0351923, IMG submission 206859) | Enriched cells from coal bed in the Powder River Basin, Montana, United States - BONCAT cells T11 rep2 HSBNCT.T11.300.1.C11 ...
TCAATGGCAAAAAATATGAAGCGGGTGCGGCTATGAATTGGCAGCCGTCATCCTTTTTGATGCTTATGGAACACGAGGGTAACCGCACTCTGATACTGAAAGAAGAGCGGCTTTCCATAGTAGCGGCAAACGTGGAACAGGTAGTAATAACGTTCAATGGAAAGGTAATTGAACCGTCATTGTTCGGGAATAATGCCACATTGTTTTCTTTCCAGCCTGTCTGGCGCTCAGGAGTAAACATCCTTAATGTTACAGGAAAGGGGGGTGACAGAAAAGATGTTAGCCGGACTTATTCTTTCTACCTACTCAAGGAAGGTTTGATTAAAGAAGGCGAGACGGTTATGCTCGTCTATGGTTGCGAAGGCAGCAAGAGCGGTCCATTCTTTGAAGTCCTCATTGAAGGAAACGCCCTGACTTCGGTTAAAGACGAGTATTACATACATACTCCCTTGATAAAGAAGGCTGGTTAAAGATGAATGCACTGCTTGCAACGGAACTGAAGGCGATAAACCCAGGCCGGGGAAAAATCAAAATCCTTGAAAAACCCCATTTTTCTATGGGTAAGGAATTGAAACAGGAAATTATAGTCAAGGTAATACCTTAACTATTTTAATTTGTTATGGAGAAAATAATGATTTTTAAAGGCGCAGGAAGATCTTTGGCTCAGCTTATGGCAGCCTTTTCAGTGATTGCCTTTATAGGCGGTATGTTGATAATGTCTCCTGCAGGCCGTTTCATATCTTTTCTTGTCATGGCTGTTACAGCCTTGCCAGCACTTCTTTTAGGTACCGGGAAGCTGCGCATATTCGGCATAATTTTTCTTATCATAGGCATTGGCGGCACAGCAACCTTCTTCCGTGCATTTGATAAGGACCCATATTTCGTAAGAGCAAAATTAGATAGTGCCTATAAAACAGGAATGAAATATGCCGATGACGTTACTGTTTACAGAACCAGGTATGGTAAATGGCCTTCGGGTTCAGAAGAAATGAAGCCCGCCAAATATCCCCCGTCAGTCAAATCCATTTCCGTTGAAGCTGACGGAAGGATCAGCGTAGCTCTTACGCCTGCACCCGTTGCAGACAAGTCACTTATCCTTATTCCTTTGGAAAAACAGGGTGTTTTTGTATGGACATGCTCAGGAGAAGGTATCTCAAAGGCATACCTCCCTGATAAGTGTCGCCAGTCTCCGTAATACAACTTGTGAGGATATTACACCATACGAGCATAAAGGAGTTTATCGCAAGTTGATTATAATTTTAAATATTAGATGGCATTGTTGATAATCGCCGGAACTTTTAAGAAAGTTCATCTGTCATATAAAAGGCAGGAGGAAGCAAAGATGAAAAAAAATGCAATTAAAATCAATCAATGTAGATTTTGGGTCCTTCCTTTATTGTTAGTGCTGATCATGTTAACGGTAAACGCATACGCTCTTTCTATACTCCCGCCTCCTGATTTCCCTCTTCTTGAGGCCGTTAAAAAAAACGACATCGAAAAAGTAAAATCAATTCTTGAAACAAGGAAAACTATAAATAAATTTGCAGACAAAGACCCTTCAATTGCAGTCGACGATGAGATAAACCGAAGAGGAAATATGGGAGATACACCATTATCCACAGCTGCCAGATTCGGGAACCTTGAAATGGTTGGATTGCTTATTCAACATGGTGCTGAAATTGAAAACAGCAAGGTAAAAGCTGATAGAACGCCCTTAATGGAGGCATCAGCGCAAGGACATGTGAATGTAGTGGAATATCTTATCTCAAAAGGGGCCGATGTGAATGCCAAAAGGAGCGGTGTTACTCCCCTGCTTGAAGCCTGCAGGAATGTGCTGTTACAATATGGCCCGGAAGGGGATAAGAAAAAAACAATATTTATGCTGCTTAATAACGGTGCTGATGTAAACACACAGGATGAATCCTGGCTTAAAACGGGCAGGGCACCGATTATGTATGCCGTTCTTCAAGGTGATGCCGCGTTGGTCCAGGCATTTCTCGCAAATGGCGCAAGGTTGGATTTAAAAAATAAAGACGGAGAAACCGCCCTTAGTCTGGCAAAGGCAAAGGGGCTTGAATACATATCTCAAATGCTCGAAAAAGCGGAAACCGACGGGAACAAGCAACTAAAAAACTACAGGGCTGCACTTCATCCTTTATTCAACGCGGTAAAAGAAGGGAGGCTTGATCATGTTAAGGCCATGGTCTCAAATGGCACTGATGTGAATATAAGATCTTCCGGCGGCAGTACTCCTCTGATGCTTGCAGCAGATGAAAACAGGCTCGATATTGTTAAATTTCTCCTCGATAATGGGGCAGATGTAAATGCCAGGAATGGCGGAAACAACACCGCATTGATATATGCCTCCATAAAAGGAAATATCGGGATTGCGGAAGAGCTCCTGAAAAGAAAGGCCGATCCTGCTGTCAAAAACATCAACGGGGGAGACGCGCTGATATATGCGGTAATAAACAAAAGAGTGGAAATTGTAAAGACCCTGATCAAAAACGGGGTAAAAACCGATGAGAAGTATGACTCCGGAGAAACCGCTCTAATAATGGCCATTCAGAACGGGGCCTCTAAAATAGCCGGAATGTTGCTGGCCGGAGGGGCGGACGCAAATGCACAGGACCGGGATATGAAAACCGCATTGATATACGCCTGTGAAAAAGGCGATCTTGACACCGCGAGGGCTTTAGTGGCAAAAAGCGCAAACATAAATGCCAGATCAAAATACGGAGAGATAGCACTGAACAAGGCGATTTCAATAAAAAACATTGAAATAGTACGTTTACTAGTTAACAGCGGGGCTGATATTAAGTCGTCAGGCGCGTTATTTTCTGCTGTAGGTACCGGCAGCAGCGAAGAGATAGTGAAGATTCTGCTGGAAAAAGGCGCCGAAATCAACCAACGCGGTTTTGATGGAAAGACTCCCATTGTGTATGCTGCTGCAGGGGACCTCGCTGTACTGAAATACCTTGTTGAAAAGGGAGCAGGCATCAACATCAAGGACAACGAAGGCAAAACACCTTTAATGGCTGCATTAGAATCCTTTCATGAAACAAATATTGCTTCGCTGAAATTTCTCATTGAGAAAGGCGCGGATGTGAATGCAAAAAACAACAAAGGCGAGACAGCCCTCATCCTTGCCTCAAAAAATGGGAACGTGGAAATGGTAAAGGCGCTGATCGAAGAAGGAAGCATCGTGTCTGAAAAGGATAAAGATGGAAAATCGGCATGGACTTATGCTGTCGAGAGGGCAAACAACAACATCATGGCCCTTCTTAAAAAAGCCGGTTCTCCACAGAATTACGATAATATGCAGTGGGAGGGAAAAGTATCCGGGCAAAAGGCAGAATTTACCAAAATCGTTGAAACCGGAGCGGAATGGAGCGCGCTCTGGATGCGTGCATTCAATAAACCTGCGCCTGATATCGATTTTGAGAATTATTTCGTTGCCTGCGTCTTCCTTGGGGATTCCGCGGACTGGCTTTACAATATAAGCTTCAACAACCCGATTGTGCGTGATAATCTGCTGGTTATTTCCTACAAACTCAGCGAAATTATACTGGAATTATCCGGCCATTTCAGGGCGGGCGGGCAGTATTATATGAAAGTTTTCAAGAGAGTGGAAGGGCTTGCACCTTTATTGGAGGGGATCGTTCAGAAACCTTTAAAGCACAGAATCTATTAAAGCCCCTGTTTTGACCAGGGGCTTTATGAGTTTGATCCTATTTCTTAACCGGTTGCGGCGGAGAGACTGGCGGAATATTGTCGCCGCCACAATTTTTCAAACACGGCACGAGACATTTTTCATTTGTACCGCATTTCTGATAACAGGCATCCCTGCAGGCAGCCGACGCAGTTGTGTAGGTCCCCAAGCCTACTAACAGTGCAAAAAACAAAAACAGCGTAACAAGAAAGCTTTTACAGCTTCTCATGCATCCTCCTCTTGTGAAACCTTATTATATTTGAATCTACATAGATGCTATCATACAAAAACATTCTGTGTCAATTAATCGTTAGCCCGGTCCCCGGCCCTGCCGGCATCCGGTTTCATCAAAATTAATCGTTCATATCAGCAAAATAATCCGAACTTCCCGCTGAATACAGGGACAAAATCAGGCCTTCAATATTCACCGCATATTATTGTTTTTGAACATATGACAAAATAGATGCAAAAAAGTTCTCCTTTTGTCTCTGTCCGCTACTTCTTCCGGAAAGTACATGTAAATTTTTGCCCGTCGCTAACTCCATTACCGACACCCCCCCTGAGCACTTTTTGGTCTACTTTTACAAGCCTTTTCGACACAACCGCCACTTCATGTTCAATTATAGCGTCGCAACCTCCATATCTCTCGTTTATAGCCGCCGTACTACAGACGTTACGTGTTGTGATATATTTTAAAAAAGGTCCTCCAACCTTCAGAGTCTGATAGGTTCGAGAAGGATGTATCAGCTCAGTTTTTAGTACCCTGACTGCATCATGACCTTCGCCTTTGAAGACTAATCGTCTAAACTCATTATTGTTTTTATTGCAATCACCGGGAATTTGCCATATTTGCTCGTCTGAAAGTGAGACAAGCACATTAATAATCTCCGGCACTGTGAGTTCCTGTTCTGCCTTATACTCAAGCTTGTATATGTGCTCCCGTATCTTTACAGTATCTGAAGCATTTGGCGCAAGGCGGAGATATTGTTTGAGGCTCGCAACGGCTTCCATCAGTTTGCCCGTCTTCTCCTGGAGGATGGCTATGCTATAGTAGGGAGCGGGCCAGCCGGGGGCAAGGCGGGATGCTTCCTGGAATTCCTTTATGGCCGAGTCATACTCTTCCGGTGACTTTGCTATCTCTACTGCAGCCTCGCCCCGTGCCATATGGCGCCGGGCCTCTTCCGGAATTGACTGGGCATGGGCAGCAGCAATCGTGGACAAGACCACCAGCATCACATAAAATAGTTTGAACGTGCAACGCAACATGCAACAACCTCCTTTGGTGAATCTGTGTGGTCATCTGCTTTATTTTGTCTATAAACATGGATCATGTAATTATCCACTTATAAAAACATTTCCGCTTTTTATCCGATTTTCAATTTTCCATGGAAAAGTTCAGCGCATTTTGTTGTAAATCCTTTCCATCCAGATGCTTCTACTTTGTATTATACATCAACCTTGAAGTCCACTAAAAACAGCATACGGCAAAGCTGCGATGTATCAGCGGATTGGGGAGCATGATTATTCCCCTTCACCCTGCCCTCTCCCGCAAGGGGCGAGGGAATATTGTTACCTCCAAGGAGAACTTCGAGCAATCTGTTGATTGAATTGCGGAGGACGCTTATCAAACAGAAACCAAATTAATACTTGCTATAAGCATCCTCATAATATATAAAAACATTATGAAGATAATTGACGTGCACATCCACGTAGGACACAGATTTGAATGGACGGAACGGGCAAAAGAGGTGTGGATGGACATTGGCCCATATGTACCTGATATATTTGATAATAACGGTCGGCAACTGCCGCAGGAGTACGGCGACGTTATCAAACGCGAAGGGGTTGCAGGGGGTATTCTGATCCCCGAATATTCGCCTCTCACCGCAGGGGTAATGCCCATCGAACGTGCCCGGGATATCCATTCATATCACCCGGAGTTTATTCCTATCGCAAATCTGAATCCGAATTATCATGCTGATGTTATGCATGAATTTGAGTATCAGCTTAAAAAAGGGGCGAAAGGATTAAAGATCCACTCTATCCATGGCTCTTTTTATGCAAATGACAGTAAACTGTACCCTGTGTATGAAAAATGTCAGATGGAAGGGTTGCCTGTTATGTTCCACGCAGGCACAACTCTTTTTAAGGGTGCAAAGATGAGACATGCCGACCCCTACACATTCGATGATGTGATAAGCGATTTTCCGGATATGAAGATAATCCTCTGCCACGGCGGTAGAGGATTCTGGTATCAGATTGCGGAATTTATGGTAAAAAGTCATAAAAACGTCTATATTGACTTATCCGGGCTTCCGCCGAAGAATCTTTTAGAATACTTCCCTTCCATGAAAAGATTCAGCCATAAATACCTTTTCGGTTCCGACTTCCCCGGTGTTCCAGGCATAAGAAAGAACTTTGAAGCCATAAGGAAACTCATACAGGATGACAGCGCCATGGATCAGATCGGCTTTCAAAACGCTTACGAACTCTTCGGCTTCTGGAAGTAGCCTCAGGTTTTACCTTGCGCAAAAAACATCCGCCGTTCATCCCAGCCCACTGATCAGAGCATTCTGGCATTTTTAGTAACATACATGCAGGGCAAGTAATAGAGTTGTATAAGCTACAGAAAATAATGGGGTTTAACGATACTCCTTTCTCAACTGTTCAATAATTTCATCGGTCAGTATTTCTGATTTTCGCAGTTCCGTGAACTTATCAAGAAGATCATCCACGGTAAGCCGTGCCTTCTCCTTCTCATCGATGTCATCGATGATCCGGCCCTGGTGCATCATAATCGTACGGGTTCCCAGTTCGAGAGCCTGCCGCATACTGTGCGTTACCATAAGTGTTGTGAGATTGCCCCGTTCAATAAATATTTTTGTCAATCTTATGATTTGAGACGCCGATTTGGGGTCAAGGGCTGCCGTATGTTCATCAAGCAGAAGCACCTTCGGCTGACGGATCACAGCCATAAGCAAACTCACCGCCTGACGCTGTCCCCCGGAAAGTGTTCCCATGATCGTATCGAGTCTTTCCTCGAGCTGCATTTCAAGCTCTGCAACCTGCTTTCTGAAAAATTCCAGACGTTCTGAATTAAGTCCCATTTTCGGATAATGCCCCTTACCCCTGAGAAAGGCAAGAAGGAGATTTTCAGCTATGGTCATATCCGGCGCGGTTCCCGTAAAAGGATTCTGAAAAACCCGGGACATGGTATGCGCCCTTTCAAAATCTTTCTTTTTCGTAATATCTTTTCCTGCAAGCGAAATAGTACCTGAATCGGGAAGCATTGCCCCTGCCACCATATTAAGGAGAGTGGATTTCCCTGACCCGTTGGTGCCGATAACGGTGACAAATTCGCCTTCCCTGATTTCAAGGCTTACGCCCCTTAACGCATAGACCTCATTTACCGTATTTGCATTAAATTTTTTATGGATTCCGTTAAGTTGTATCATTTTTTACCTTTTAACAATGGCAGCTTTTTTTAGAAAAGCTTCAGGGACAGCTACTCCATAAAGTTTTGCAAGTCCGGCATTTATACCTATTTTCTCCGGGACAAAATCCTTTATGGGGATATTCTTTGTCTCTTCGCCGCCAATTACCCTCTCAGCCATCTTCGCCGTCTCCACACCCACCTCGAAATAATCGGCGCCGATTGAAAAGAAAGACCCGCGTTCGATATCCGTTGGATCGTTTGTAAAATACGGTATTTTATGCTCCTTAAGGATATCGGCTACAGTAATAACAGCAAGGATAACCGTATTGTCGCCGGATGTGAAAAAGATGTCGATATCCTTGGTGAGAAGCGCAGACAGGGCGTCTTTTACTTCATCGGTTGTACTTACCGTCCTTTCAATAAGTTCATAGCCGTATTTTTTTGCTGCTTCCCGGGCTTTAATGGTACATGCCTCAGAATTTGCCTCAGCCGGGTTCCAGATAATCCCGATGCGCTTTGCCCTGGGGAAGATGCTCCGCATTGCCTTGATTGTTGATTCAACGGGCTGAAAGGTTGCAACGCCTGTAATGTTGGGGATATGTTTCCCGGAGTTTTTTGCTATCCCCATTCGGTAAGGGTCTGTTACTGCACCGAATATATGAGGTATTTTTGTATTGCCGTTGGCCGTCACCTGAAGGGCAAGACTTGACACAGTCACGATATAATCGTAATTCTGGCGGACTATATCCTGGACTACAGCCTGGGCAGTAGCATTATCATTCTGGGCATTTTTCAGATCAACAGTTATGTTGTATTTGTTTAATGTGCCGCTGCTTTTCAACTCCTCCATAATACCGTCAGCGGCAACCTTCAGAAGAGCACTATCGGAAAAGACAAATAGGGCAAGCCGCTTGGGCATGTTATTCTTTTTTACGCTGCTGTATATCATGTTCGCATTGGCAATAACATTCTGCGGTACGACAATGCCGAGTTTCTTCGCCGCGTCGAGATTAACCCCTATGGTAAGTTTGTTATATTTTTCAAAGGGTATGCTGGCAGGCTTTTCACCTTTTATAATACGGTCTACAATGCGGGCAGCCTGAATGCCGCTCAAAGCATAATCATATCCGCAAGCCCCGAGAGCGCCATCCTTCAGCCGTTCAATATCACTTATAAAAATCGGTATCTTTTTTGCCTCTGACACCTTTACAATCGATTCAAGAGCTGAAAAGACAATATTATCTATCGTCAGCACAAAGGCGTCAATATTTTTTTGGGCAAGTGAAGCTGCCGCCTGATAAACCTCTGATGAGCCTGCAACCGTAACACCGACAAAGGTTACATCCTTGTTCATCGATATGGCCTGTTTCAATAAATTCAGACTGTAAACAGTGTTTACCTGCGATGGGTCCCAGATGCAACCAATCCTTATTTTACCGGGCAGGATTTCTGTTACCATTTTCAATAACTGATCCGGAGGAGATGCCCCATATACCCCTGTTACATTGTCCAGATGCTCTGTTTCAGATTTGCCTGCACCGATGATAAAAGGGTTTGCCACTGTAGCAAAGACTATAGGGCGGTCTTTTATCTTATTAATGGCGGCCTGGGTACATCCGCTGGATATGGGCAGGACAATATCGATCTTTTCATAGAGAAATTTGTCAAGAATGGAATTAAGTGTAGCCATATCCCCGTTGGCATCTTCGAGGTATAAACTTACATTTTTTTTATCTTCATATCCGAGCTTTTTCATCTCTTCGATAAAGCTGTCCCGGGTAATGTTGAGAAGCCCGTGGTCGTTCAACTGAACAACGCCGATGCGAACCTTATTGAAATAACCGAATGTCCTGGTATTAAAAAGTTTATAGCCCAGGACACCTGAAACCACGACCACGGCAAAAGCAGTAAAACCTATAATGAGTTTTTTAGCGGAGATTCTCTTTGCGACCCTTTCGGCCAGTATGGCAGTTTTCAAGCCCCTGCCTGTAAGTATCTTCGGAGCAATAAGGATTACAAGCACAAAAAACGCCGTAACCATCTTCAAATCTATAGGATTCAGACCCACATAAAGGGCAAAAGCTACCATGAGCCTGAAAGCAAGAGAACCGATAATCACGCTTAGAGTCCTGGCATAGACAGACCTTACCCTGACAACAGATTCTCCGATGATGACCGCCGCAAGACCGAAAACAATGGAGCCTATGCCCATGCCGATATCGGCAAAACCCTGGTACTGAGCCACAAGACTGCCCGAGATGCCGACAAGGCCGTTGGCAAGGGCAATGCCGATAGTTTTGACTATGTTGACATTAACGCCTGATGCGGCGGCCATTGCAGCGTTATTGCCCGTTGCTCTCATTGTGATGCCGAAATCAGTTTTGAAAAAGATGGAAATAAGTGCCCAGAAGAGAAAAATGACAGCACAGAAGACAATACAGAGCCAGACTTCATGGGCTAATCCGGGATTTATCGTTTTTAAATAATTGATAATACCCGGCTGGTTGAGAAGGGGAATGTTGGACCTTCCCATGATGTGGAGATTGACAGAGTACAAACCTGTCATTACAAGTATCCCGGCAAGAAGACCGTTGATATTAAACCTGGTATGAATGAAAGCCGTAACAGCGCCGGTGCAGGCCCCGGCCAGAAAAGAAAGTGCTAAGGCCGCGAAGGGGTTTACCCCGGCAACAATAAGGACCGCCGTAACAGCCGCCCCGGTAACAAAGCTTCCATCCACGGTAATATCGGGAAAGTCATGGATGCGGAAGGTGATAAAAACACCCATAGCCATGAAAGCATACAAAAATCCGAGATTTATTGCACCGACCCAAAGTTCCATAGCTTATATCTCGATTTCCACAATAGCGGCCATTCCGGCTGAAAACTTTGAAAGACCGAGAATATGCTGAATTTTATATACCTGACATTCGTTAAATAAACGGATCAGCTCTTTGTCGAAATCAGCCATATTGCTGCATATAGGCGCCTTATCGAAAATACCTCCATGTATATGGAAATTACTCCTTTCCGGAATGAGAAACGCTCTTTCAGGGTTGAGATGCTGACGATCTCTTACGGCAATGCCTGTTGCAATAACGATATTATTTGTGCATGACGGCTCCACAGGATAATCGATCCAATCGGAAAAATTCTCATTGTCAAAAATACTTTTTCCATTTGCCGGTTTTTGGTCAATAATGGGAACCTGTTTAATGTGCATGCCCCAGAGGCCGTTACTCTCTGCGATCATACAAATGCCGATGACATCAGCATGGGATATTTTAAAAAAGCTCCGGATAATGGAAGGCAAGTCAGCAGGGTCGGTTTTTGTCTGAAACGAGAGGACATACCTGTAATTGCCGTTAAAACCGAAGCCGTGAAAAAATTTATAGGCAACATCCGGATTCTTATGAGCATTTACCAAAAAGTCAACGCAGGAGCGTTTTACAGCAGGATAAAAAAAGAAGGCATTATTCACTACCATGGATTCACCGAAAAGGAGTTTGTATTCATCATAATCGTCTCCCAGTGTTGCAAGGCCGCATCCAAACCTCATCTCTGACGGCCTGACCAGAACAATGTCATCTTCCGTGAACGAAGAGCCCGATGTCTTGTCCTGATTTCCTGCAACAAAAAGGGGGGATGGCTTTCTTTCATCCGTTTCAATGTACTCTATGAAAATTCCATCTATCTCACGGGCAATAATTTCTTTTTCTCCGGCATCTTTATTTATTAATTCCGGAATCCCGTCCTTGTCTGCCACCATACGGAAGAGCATAACAAGGCCGCTCATTTTTAAGATTTCAAAAACAGGTCCTGTAACACCTGAAAGGATGATTTCTCCCCCAACCTTTTTCAATGCCTTCTGCGTACTTATAAATACACGGAGACCCGCGCTGCTGACATAGTTGACTGCCGCCATATCAACAAGAAAAGTGCGCTCGCCTGAAAGCATGAATTCATCGAACACCTTCTGGATGTCTGACGAACTGAGTGAGTCAATACGACCTTTTGCGTTGATGCACTTGATTGAGCATTCTTCTGTGATCTTGTATTCGAACATTCCCTACTCTTCTTCTTCATATGACACTGTTTCACATATCCCACAGGCCATATCCCGGCTCAGACCGGCAAGGGCTCTGCTCATCGCTGCAACGGCGGCATCATACCCCTTGCCGTCGATAGATTCTTTATAGCTCGAATCATTCATTGTAACAACCGTGCCTCCATCACTATCGAATATTACCCAGCTTACTTTCAAAATGACATAATCGTCAGGATATATGTCGAACATGCTGAAATTAACTGTAACCCTGTAATCGAAAGGAATTGCCCTCTTCCAGGCAAAAACCGAAACCTGTTTTTCGTGAAGGAAGGTTGAAAGATTATCCAGCAGAACACGGGCAACATCTTCTTTCAAAGACCCGGCCCACCGGTCGAATTCTGCAAGCGTCAATTCATTACGGCCTGCGCGCGCAACAATCTGAGGCCTGTCCAGATAATCAGGGATAATTACAGGACCGATAGCGACAATATCATTGTATTCACGGTAAGTATTATTCCTGTTTATGTTGGTATTATTCAAAGGATTCAACGTATAAAATCTTGCAGGCGGAGAAGATGAACATCCGGCAGTAATAAATATTATAACTGCAAGCATGAACAAAATATGTTTGAAGGTGTATTCTCTTACCATTCTATTCTCCTTTATTGCTTTTTGCCTGAAATCAGGCTTTCAGGGTGGGTCTGCAGGTAATCCGTTAGAAATCTGATCGAGCGGGAGGTCTTGGAAATCTCCTCCAGTGTGTTGTCAACTTCCTGCATAACTATTGAATTTTCTCCGAGACTCTTCTGTGCAACAGCAAGTGTTTGCTCTGCCTGCACAAGAGCGCTGCGGGCAATCTTAAGTGTTTCTCTTATCTGCTCCGGGACACCGTCTTCGCCGGAAAGGGCCTCTTCTGCCTTTGCAAATGCGCCTTTTATTGCACCGGATGTCTCCCTTAAATCACGGATTGTGGGTGCCAGTTGTGCATTAATTGTCTTCGATATTTTAACGGATTCCCTCAAACCTTCATGCAATGCCTTAACACTGTCTGTCATCTCCGGAGAGCTTATTATCTTGCTTAACCCTTCTATTGCGGAATAAATTTTATCATACAACTCCTTGTATGGAATATCCTGAAGAGTTTTGGCTATCTCCTCCAGGCTCATGGGTATTGTTGGGACTTCCATATATTTTTTATTGATCCCATAAAGCTTTTCCGGTTTATTGGGAAAAAAATCCAGATTTACCGCGAGTTGTCCTGTAACGATGCTCTGTACCTCAAGCTGGGCCTTCAGCCCTTTTTCTATGAGCAGCTTCATATATGCCTCCTCTTCTCTGTCTGAAGTTATACCCATTGTCTCGAGTTCCTGGGAACTAAGTTCGATAATCACCGGAATAAGAAAAGACAAATCACTGGCGTTAAAATGTATCCCTATTTTCTTTACAGAACCGATCTTCACCCCCCTGAATACCACGGGGGCACCCACAGACAGTCCTTCAACAGTGCCGTCAAAATATAAAATATAGCTTGTCTTATCTTTAAAGAATCTTCCCGATCCAAGAATCAGGACTACAAACACAGCCAGAATAACCGCGCCTATGACAAATGCTCCTATAAGCGTTTTGCTCGCCGGTTTACTCATTGCCGTTCTCCTTTTCCATCGATTTTATTCTCCTTTTTCGAAACAGCTTCATGCAGTTGTCTCATTTTTATCATCGCGAGGTTTGTCCTGGGATGATTCATCCTTGTAATTTTCTGTACCGCCTCTGGTAAGAAAATCACGAACTGCGGTACTTTTACATTCACAAATCAGTTTTTTCGGGTCTCCACTTCCAATCATTGTTTTAGCTTCAGCGTCAAGAAAAACAGAGTTGTTCCCGATGGCAAATATACTTGCAAGTTCATGGGTCACAATAACTACGGTTGCTCCAAGACTGTCACAAGTCTCACGGATTAATTCGTCCAGCAGGTAGGCGCTTACGGGGTCCAGCCCGGCAGAAGGCTCATCAAAAAACAAGATTTCCGGATCAAGAGCGATGGCACGGGCCAAACCGGCACGTTTCTTCATGCCGCCGCTGATCTCGGAAGGGTAATAATCTTCGAAACCGGCAAGTCCGACGAGAGAACATTTAAGTGAAACAATTTCGCGGATTTCTTCCTTGCTTAAACCTGTGTATAACGAAAGCGGAAGAGCAATGTTTTCCGCAATAGTCATGGAACTCCACAGGGCACCGCTCTGATAGAGAATACCGACTTTTTTCAATATTTTTATTTGTTCAAACCTGTCCACATCCCAGAAGCTTTCATTCCCGTAAAACACCTTTCCCTTCGCCGGCTTCTGAAGCCCTATAAGATGCCGCAGTAAAGTGCTTTTTCCGCAGCCGCTTCCGCCCATAATAATAAAAATGTCGCCTTTGTTTATGGTAAAGGTAAGATTTTGTTGAAGAATAAAATCTCCAAAGGCCATTGTTAAATCCTTCACAGTTATATGGGGGTCGCCTGTTTTTATCGACACTGTATTGCCTCGCAATTTTTTCGCATTAAATTCCCAATGCATTACAGATGACGGTAATTATTGCAGTTGCAATAACGATGCTTACAATTCCAGTCACTACAGCAGATGTAGTTGCCTCTCCTACTGCCTGCGCACTCCGGCCGCATTGCATCCCGCGCATGCACCCTGCTGTGGCTACAAGGATTCCGAAAACAAATCCTGAAAACAGCCCTATCCATAAATCATTAAATCTGACAGCCGATTTTGTTTCGTTGTAATATTGCATTAAAGAAAGGTCAAGACCGAAAACACCCACTATCAGTCCCCCGAAAATCCCCATGAGATTTGCATATACAGTAAGAAAAGGCATCATTATGGAAAGAGCAAGCATACGGGGAGTTACAAGAAAATCTATAGGAGGTATACCCAGCGTCTTTAGTGCATCTATCTCTTCATTTACCTGCATGGTGCCTATCTGAGCAGCATATGAGGCTCCTGTCCTGCCGGCCATGATAATGCCTGTCATAATTGCACCCATTTCACGCACCATGGCAATACCCACAAGATCGGCCACATAAATCTGTGCTCCGAACATCCTTAACTGTATTGCACCTACAAAGGCAAGTATGAGTCCGACAAGCAGGCTGATGAGTGAAACAATCGGGAGAGCCTGTGCGCCGGCTTCCTGAAGAAAGAGGAGCAGATCAGAGCCGCGGAAATGGCCTTTTCCGACAAGTGTCCTCAAAAGAGATTGAAAAATTTCACCGATAAAACCGAGCATTTCCAGAACAGAATGTCCGAATACAACTGCATACTCCCCTGTACGGGCAAGAAAAGAAACACTGACGGTCTCTTTACGGGCATCTTTTCTCTCAGGGACTTTTGACGCAAGCAGCAAAAGACGGCGGACACCCCCCCGGAAGCCCTTCCTGATCGACGGCAACATTATTTTTTAAGCAGAACGAAATAATCTTGTTAAGAAAAATCAAAAAACCTGTGTCCCAGGCCGAAAGCTTTTCCGTGTCAAATGTTACCACTTTTATATGGCCTTGAGTTCTGATTGTCTTTATTATTTCATCAGATGAGGGAAGGGGTTCTTCAAGTTGCCATTTGCCGGAAACCATGATCATGATTGTTCCTTCATCCGATACCTGGAAACGTAACCTTTCCGGCGTAAAATCAGTTTTTTGAGATAGTGCCAACCTTACTCCATGCAATACAGCTAAGTGTCTGTTTGTTATATATAGTCTATGAATTGTTTTGGAGTCAATAATTCTTTCAAAACTATCGGTCCGGAAACTCCTCTGTAGGTTTTGGAAATTGTTTTCGCACCCCCCTCCTCTCTGAATCAGCCATGGAGGAATCAAACCAAATCAAAGTCCAGGAATAAATGTCAGAACAAAAGAGGTGCGATTGCACCATTTCCTCCAGCCAGGTCTCTATGGCATCTGCCGGACGATCCACTGGCTCACCCTGGATGGTCTCAAAATCCGTGGATGTTCCGGGAACCCATCCTTCCGGCGTTAGATGAAACTCCTGAGACGGTTTATATGATGACATGCCCTACCCTTGCATTGTATTTCATTTCACAATCAATCATATTTAAGGGTTGCCTCTTATTCGCCCGCTCTTTTTATGAAGAGGCCGAGAATAATAACAACGGCCATTACTATGCCGGCTTTCATAGGTGAACCTCCTCATATTTTTAATTGTTTTAGGATAATCTTCTATTTATGCGGCAATGACCGGGCATATTCAACCCCTTTATACAGCCATTCCATCAGATCATTATCTGATTCATACCCATCTGATGAAACCATTACCCATCCCTTCATAGGTCTTCCGGTAATATCAAACTCCCTTGTATGGGATCTTTTCATTGATTCCTCATAATTATCAGGGCCGACTCGTATTATGATATCATCATTCAATATGCCGCAGGCCATATTTCCGTTGAATAAAATGCCGATCCCCCCGAACATCTTCTTTTCATTAAATCCCGGTTCTCCCTCTAATATTTCACGGACTCTCTGGGCCAAACCTTTATCATATCCCATTTTTTCACCTCTTCTGTAATTGCAGAACACACAAAATCCAGCCATCGTAGGAATATTTGGCCGGACAATATTTTATGCACTGATCAATTTGCTTCGAAATATAAAGAAAACAGCGCCCAGCATGCATAGTGTAGCCCACAAATAATCTAATTTAAGTGGCTCTTTCATGTAGAAAACAGAGAATGGGACAAAAACACCAAGCGTGATGACTTCCTGCAATATTTTTAACTGGCCTATGTTCATCTCCTGATATCCTATTCTGTTGGCAGGAACTTGAAGCAGATACTCAAAAAGCGCGATGCCCCAGCTGACTATTGCTGCAATCAACCATGGCTTTCCGTTAAGTTCCTTTAAATGTGCATACCATGCAAATGTCATAAAGACATTGCTGCATACTAATAAAGTAATGGCTTTAAATATGGGATTCATTTTTCTCCATTATAATGTAGCAGATATTATAAATTTCCCAAATATTATGATTAACAATGCAGGTTGTCAAGAACAACATCGCCAGATTTTCCTGACCTTTTTGATACAAGGCCGGAATAATATTTTGCCCCCATTCTCCCAATAGTCTAACCGGCTGGCCGTTCTGACTGATGACTTATGCGGCTCAACGGCACAATTCTGTTGACTTTGGTCGTCATTTCGGGTTTAATTAGCTAATTTAATTTACATATTATAGATTTCATGCATGGAAGGAGGGAAAGATGAATGCCAGCAGTTATTGTAAGAGAAGGAGAATCATTCGAAAGCGCCCTTAAGAGATTTAAGAAACAGTGTGAAAAAACAGGGATATTATCTGAAATAAAGAAAAGAGAACATTACGAAAAACCGAGCGTAAAAAAGAAGAAAAAAATGCTTGCTGCGAAGAAAAGAGCATTAAAAAAGCTTAAGAGAGTAATGGACAAAGGTCTTTATTGATGGAATTAAGATCAAAAATTGAAGATGGACTTAAGCAATCATTAAAGCAAAGAGATGCTGTAAAAGTATCGATTTTTCGCATGCTCCTTGCTGCAATTAAGAACAAAGAAGTCGAAAAGCTTAGGGCTCTGACAGAAGACGAATTCTACGGTATTGTAAAAACATCGGTAAAGCAGCATATTGAATCAATAGAAAGTTTCAAAAAAGGTAACAGGCAGGATCTCGTAGATAAAGAAGAAAATGAGCTTGAGATTTTGAAAGGGTTTCTGCCTGCTGCCTTATCAGATGAAGAACTTTCAACTGAGATTGAAGAAACAATAAAAACAATGGAAGCAAAAAACCAGAAGGATATGGGAAAGGTTATAAGACACCTTATGGAAAAGTATCCTGGAAGAATCGACGGAAAGGTATTAAGCGGAATGGTGCTTAAAAGACTGTCTTCACTATAAGACAGTCAAAGCCCCCTATGGTTGATAAAACACTATCATACCTCGATTATTTAAAACTACTTGAATTATTTAAACAATATTCGGCAACCCCCTATGCTGCCGATCTGATATCAACGCTGAGGCCCCTTGGCGGCATCGAAGAAATAAAACTCAGACAGAACAGGATTGAAGATATTATTGAGGTTATAAAGTGGGACGGGAATATCCCCTTGTCCGATATTCCCGACATCAGGGATTTTTTGAAGAGGACTTTCATAAAAGACTCAATCCTTGAAACAGGCGAATTCTTGATCATGTCAACCTTTCTGAGGGCTTGTGAAGATATTGCCCGGTTTTTAAAAAAGGCGCATGTTAAAGGGCAATATATAGAAACAATTCTGGAAAATATTAAGCCATTCCCTCACATCCTTTCGAAAATACTAAAAACCATCAACCCTGACGGATTCATTGAAGACACTGCAACCTATGAGTTGTCTAAAATTAGAGCAGATCTGTTTTTATTCCGGGGGAAAATAAAAAAGCAGCTTGAAAAAATCATGGAAAGAGAAACTGTAAATCCTGTACTTCAGGATTTCTATGTGTCCATCCGAAACGGTAGATATGTTATACCCTTAAAACCCAATTTCAATCAGTTTCTACAAGGCATAGTCCATGACTATTCCCATACGCTGAAAACATCTTTTGTTGAACCAATAGAATGCGTAGACATTAACAACAACATCAATATGCTTGAAAAAGAGGAAAAGGAAGAAGAAAAAAGGGTTTTAAAAGAACTGACCGAATATATCCGGACATATGCCGGTGACCTGAAAACAGATCTCGCGGCCATTGCAGAACTCGACCTTTACCAGTCCCTTGCTTTATTCAGCATGAAGTTTGACTGCACAAAGCCGGAAGTTGGTCCCGATGAATCCATAGATATAAAAAACGCTATGAATCCCTTTATAGCAATATCAAAAAAAGACCGGACAATACCTATTGACATATTTATGGATAAAGGCAAAAAAGCAATGGTGATAAGCGGTCCAAATGCCGGCGGAAAAACAGTTGCTCTAAAAACGATCGGACTTTTATCTCTCATGGCGCAGACGGGTTTATACATTCCGGCATCCGGAAAACCAAGGATCCCTGTTTTTAAAAATGTTTTTGCGATTATAGGAGATGAGCAGGATATATCTATGGAACTTTCCAGCTTTACCGCCCATATGACGACTGTAAAAGATATATATGAACGTATTGTTGGCGGCGAGCTTATCCTGATTGATGAAATCGGGGGGAATACAGAGCCTCAAGAGGCCTCTGCCCTCTCAATGGGCGTTATCGATGCCTTTGTTGAAAAAGGGTGTAGAGTAATTGTAACAACTCACCTGAATCTTTTAAAAGCCTATGGCTATACAAACCCTCTTGCCATCAATGCGGCTACGGCTTTTGATATGGAAAAGATGAAGCCGCTCTACAAGTTAACTTATGGAATGGCAGGCTACAGCAATGCTATCAGTGTCGCGATAAACATTAATGTCCCGAAAAGGATCATTGAGAAAGGCTATGAGTATCTGGGGACACAGGAGCATATGCTAAACGAGCTTGTAAGCGCACTGGAAAACGCCAGGAAAAAAGCGGATGAGGAGCTTGCGGAGCTTAAAAACACAAAAGAAGAATTAATAAAGAGACTTGCCCTGGTAAGAGGGAAAAAGAATGAGATTATAAAGACATTTGAAGAAAAATACAATCTCAGGTTATTGGAATTGGAAATAGAACTGGAAGAGATAAAAAAAGAGATTGCAAAAAATGAAAAAACGTCTATAAAGATAAGTAAGGAAAGATTAAAAGTTTTAAGAAACAAATATGTCAAAAATCCGATAAGAAAACCTGATGATATCAAGATCGGCGATTACGTATTTGTCAGCAGCATGGGGGGAAGCGGTTATGTTACGGACATTGATAAGGGGGGGGATATGCATGAGGTTGTGATAGGGAACCTCAGAACAAAAGTCAACAAAGTTTTTGTCACCAAAACCTTAAAAACAAAAACATTCAAACCGGTCAGGAAAGAAGCTGAGGTTATCGTAAATGTTCAGGATGTTGAAATGTCCGAGTTGAACCTCGTAGGCTTAAGAGTCGAAGAAGCATTGGAACAACTTGACAGATTTATGGACAAGGCCGTTGTCCGTGGTATATCAAAGGCAAGGATTATTCATGGAATAGGGACTGGCCGGCTGATGAATGCAGTAAAAAACCGTCTACTTGAAACAAAATACATAAAAAATATTGAAAGAGACGAAAGAAATGCAGGGATAACATTGGTAGAACTTTTATGAGATCAACCCTGGAAGAGCTGCTTAACAGAGTAAACATCGTAGATGTTGTTTCTCAGCATGTAAAATTAAGGAAAAGCGGTAAAGATTTTATCGGTTTATGTCCGTTCCACAGCGAAAAAACACCATCGTTTACGGTAAGCATTGAAAAGCAGATATATTATTGTTTCGGATGCCACGAAGGGGGGAATGTAATCAATTTTCTGATGAAATTCGAAAATATGACCTTTCAGGAAACCCTCGAAAATCTTGCACATGAATACGGGGTTGAAATTAAAAAAGGAGGCACAAAAAGGTCAAATTCGTTTGATGCAATGTCAAAATTAGCTGATTTTTACCATCATAATATTAAAAACGCCGGGTTTGCCCGCGAGTATCTTGCCAAAAGAGGAATAGCCTCCGACGTTATTGATGAATTTAAGATCGGATATAGTGACAGGTCAAGACGTGCAATCCAGACATTTATAAAAAATGCCGGCATACCAAGAGATATCCTTTTGAGTACAGGGGTTTTAAGGGTCAAGGATAATGATATATACGATATGTTCATGGGCAGGATTGTAGTCCCGATTTTTGATGTGAATAAAAAGGTAATAGGCTTTGGAGGAAGAACAATTGAGAAAGACGGGTTCCCCAAATATATAAATTCTCCGGAATCTCCTATCTTTTCAAAGGGTGCATCTTTATTCGGCATCGACAAAACAAGAAAATATATAACCGAAAAGAACGAGGTATTCATTGTTGAAGGATACTTCGATTTTATTGCCTTATATATGGCAGGCCTGAAGAACCTTGTTTCCACACTCGGTACATCGGTAACGGAAGTGCAGCTCACAAGATTAAGAAATTATACCGATAATATAACCCTGATGCTTGATGGTGACGAAGCTGGTATAAAAAGCGCTTTAAAATTGATAGGCCGGCTTTCTGATCTGGATATTAACGGCAATATGGTTGTATTGCCCGATGGCCATGACCCGGATAGCTTTATAAAAAAAGAAGGGATAGACGGACTGAACAAGGTTATTGACACAAAAAAGCCCATACTGGATTATTATTTTGACTACTGCATGGCAAAGTGGGGAGTAGGAACACTGGAAAACAAGAACCGGTTTATAAAATCAGTTCTGCCCTACATTGAAGGCATTAGAGGCAGTGTGAAAAAAAGTCTATACATAAAGAGATTATCGGAATTAACCGGGGTGGAAGAATATCATTTCGGCGATGGATTAAAGGAGAGGACAACGGAACAACCCTCCGGTAGCCATGTTTCATCCACTATCATTGAAAGAAGGGTTATCGGGGCTTTGGTTGGCAAACCTGGCATGCTCAGGATTTTAAAAGAAAAGGGGGTGATAAATTACATAAACGATGCCGATATAAAAGAGATATTGTTGAATATGTGCGAGTTCTTTGATAGAAAAGGTGGCATGGAGGTAAACAACTTTATTAACATCCTGGGAAAGGATAGTTTGAGGGATTTGGTAACAAATGCTGTTTTTGATGTGGCGGGATATGAAGAGAATGAATTGGAAAAGGTTTTACTTGATTATTTCAGACATGTTGAGAATAAATCCATAAAAGATAAGGCAAAAAAAATTACGGAAAGGCTGCTGGAAGCAGAAAAAAGGGGCGATGACAAGGAGATTATTGAACTTCTTAATGAGAAGAAAAAGGTACTGGCATTTTTTAAAACCAACCAATAAAAAGTGAGGTGAAAATGGCCGATAAAGCGAAGATATTTTTTTCTTCTGATGAAAATCAGGAAAATAAAGAAATGTATCTTATCGTAAAAGGCAGTGATAAACCCGAAAACATATTCGATGATATGGAGCTTTTCGATCTGGCAGAGGAAACCCAAACAAACCTTGCAGATACTGAGAGATTTGAAGAGGTCTTTACCGCTGATCTTGAAGAAGCATATGTTGATGAGTTAACCAATCCCATCAGACATTATATCAAAGAAATGGCCGATCTTGCATTGCTCACGCGTGAAGGTGAAAAAGAGATTGCCATTCGAATGGAACAGGCAAAAGAAGAAATAAGAAAAGTTATTGTTTCTTATCCGGGCACCGTTAAAGAGTTGTTGAATGCTCTGGCATCCCTGAAAACATCAAATACAACCATGAAAGACATAATTTTCGGCAATGATGAAGATGACGATGAAACAGAGTGTGACATAGAATTACAGAAAGAAAAAATAATTGAGCTTCTGGAAGGGCTGAAAAGCATCTATCTGCAATTTAAAGATTGCAGCAACGGTAGCAGAACAAAATACAGGGCAAAAATAAAGGCAATAAT
>Ga0351923_1062_pt1 | contig 21359 bp, 17 predicted proteins | sample BONcelT113001C11_FD_206859 | JGI IMG/M metagenome (GOLD analysis project Ga0351923, IMG submission 206859) | Enriched cells from coal bed in the Powder River Basin, Montana, United States - BONCAT cells T11 rep2 HSBNCT.T11.300.1.C11 ...
GCCACTGTCAGACTCCTTGAAGAGGTCGGCATAAGCACTGTTAAGGAAACTATAGCTGAACTTGGTATTAATGCGGAAGTCCCCGACAACCTTTCTATTGCATTGGGCACATCAAACATGACACTCCTTGAGCTTGTAAAGGGTTTTTCCGTATTTGCAAACGGCGGATACAGAATAAAACCTATTTTTATAAGGAAGATAATTGATGAAGATGGAAATATACTCGAAGAGAACGGGATTGAAAAACAGAGGGTTATATCTGAAGAGATAGCCCAGAAAATGAACATGCTTTTGAAGGGGCCGGTTGAATACGGAACGGCAAAGGGGGCAACAAGGATAGGTTATCCTATTGCAGGGAAGACCGGCACTACAAGCAATTATTATGATGCACTTTTTATGGGTTATTCGCCCCATATAGCTGCAGGCGTATGGGTAGGATTCGATGCAAGAACTTCTCTCGGTAAGGGAGAAAGCGGCGCCAGAGTCTGTCTGCCTATCTGGATGAGTTTTATGGCGTCTGCTTTGAAAAACTATCCGCCGGACGATTTTGGCCAGTCCGCTGAGTCTGTAAATGAGAGGGTCAATTTTCCTTAGCAGTAGTTACCGATGGTTTGTTGTTGCAATAAATACAACAGAGTTTAAAAGTCTTCTGCCTTTGAAGTTAAAGCTTTTCATAAAGAGGATATTACATATCTTATGCTTACAGCCGTAAAGCAGCAACAACGTCATTAAAATTTATCAGCCTTGTATAAGCTGAGGTCCACAGGTTATACCGTGGACCCTCCCTGTATTATACGTATTTTCCTGCTATATAATCGCTTAGCTGTTCTATAAGTCTCTCCTGCTCTGTTACTCTGGCCTTGACAACATCGCCTATGGATATAAGTCCCAAAAATTCATTGTTGTCAAAAACCGGAAGGTGCCTTATACGCTTTCCGGTTATAATTACCATGCAATCATCTGTGGTATTATCAGGTCTAACCGTGAACATGCTGTGCATTGGAGTCATAATATCTTCTACAGGGGTTTCCCTTGAGGCCTTTCCATGCAGAATAATTTTTCTCGCATAGTCTCTTTCTGTGATGATTCCAACTACTTTTCCATTATCATCTATTACCATCACCGCCCCGATTTCTTTTTCCCCCATAAGTTTCAATGCATCAAAAACCGTCGCTTTCGGAGAAACAGACCAAACATCTTTTGATTTAATCTTCAAAATTTCTTTTACTGTTTTCATATTCTGCCTCCACTTTAATAAATTATTTTAAAATTGGCAATTGTTACATAATTATATCAAACAATATATAGTGGAAAAGGCCGCTGCGCAAGTATTTTTTTAAAGAAACCTAAAGCATCTGCTGTTTATAACAGCCATTTATCAAGTTATGTTTTAATATTTAAATAACGCAGAATAAATAATAAATGGTTAAACCTGTGGTTGCCGATTTTCCTAAATGGCCGGCAATTTACCTAAAGCAAATGATAACCTTTGCAATGCCTCATAATAAGTGGTATAGTACTTAGTGTTGTGTTTTCAATTTATTCGCCTTTTCCATCACTTTTAACCAAATACGGATATTCTGATTCACGGCCAAAATTAAAATAAAGAAGAAGGAATTATTATGGCAGCAGAAAAGTTTGAAGAACTTTTATTATCGAAAGAGTTACGCAGAGCAATTCAGGACCTGGGTTTTGAAGAAATGACGCCCATTCAGGCAAAGGCAATTCCTTTCATCATCGAGGGGAGAGATATTATTGGACAGGCGCAGACAGGGACTGGCAAGACACTTGCATTCGGTCTGCCTATATTGGAGTCTATACAGCCGAAGATGAAAAAAGTACAGGCCATTATTCTCTGTCCAACCAGAGAACTTGCTATCCAGGTTGCGGAGGAAATGAAAAGGGCTCTCAAATACAAAAAAGATATTACCATTTTATCCGTATATGGAGGGCAGCCTATAGAAAGACAGATATCTACCCTCAGGGCAGGCGCTCATGTCGTCATAGGTACACCGGGCCGTACCATAGATCATATCAACAGGGGTACTTTGAAACTCGATAACGTAAAAACAGTTGTCCTTGATGAAGCTGATGAAATGCTGAATATGGGTTTCATTGACGATATAGAAACGATACTCAGGAGCGTTCCTTCTGAGCGGCAGACACTGCTTTTTTCAGCAACAATGCCTAAACCTATCCTGGAACTGACAAAAAGATACCAGCAGTCGCCGGAATATGTCAGGGTTGTTCCGAGACAGTTGACTGTTCCTAACGTAGAACAGTCTTATATTGAAGTAAAAGAGGCAACAAAACTTGATGTCCTGTGCCGTATCATCGATATGAACGGTTTTAAGTCTTCCCTCGTCTTCTGCAATATGAAAAGAAGGGTTGATGAGGTGGTTATGCACCTTGAGGCACGTGGTTACCTTGTGCAAGGTATCCACGGCGATATGACACAGCCCCAGAGGATACATGCCATGGAAAGATTCAAGCGTAATCATACGGAAATCCTTGTGGCTACAGACGTTGCAGCAAGAGGTATTGATATAGAGAATATTGAAGCTGTTTTTAATTACGACATTCCACAGGATGATGAGTATTATGTCCATCGTATAGGCAGAACAGCTCGCGCCGGGAAAAAGGGACAGGCATTTACTTTTGTGGTTGGCAGAGAGATCTATAAGCTAAGAGGTATTGAAACCTATGCTTCAACAAAGATTTTTCGCAGACCAATACCTACGCTTGACGATGTGGAAGAGGTAAAAACTATGGCATTTCTCGATAAGGTAAAGGACATTCTTGATAAAGGCGATCTTGAACGATATGAACATCTGATTGAGCCGCTTCTTAAAGAGGACTACACTTCTCTGGATATTGCAACAGCACTTCTAAAGATGATCATGGATGAAGAGGGTAAAGAGTATAAGGAACATAAAGATTATCCACAGGCAACCGAGGGTAAGTTTAAAAAAGAACGCACTTCATTTTCAAGAAAAAAACCCAACGGAAGGAACAGGGGTCGTAGATACTGATAAAATTACCTTAGCAATAAAAGAGTATACGCGTGACTTGCGTTATACTCTTATTTAACCCGAATAAATCACATAATTTTTGAAAATTCTGCTAACTAAATCTTATGCTATCAATTAATTGATTATTTCCTTTATATTATTAAAAGATTAGGCAATTTTTTATTGAGAGCGGGGATTTCTTCTATAATATCTGCTGAAAATGTCCGCAAGGCTTTTGTTATTGGTGCCGAAGGGGGGGCTTGAACCCCCATGTCCGCAAGGGACACCGGATTTTGAGTCCGGCGCGTCTGCCAATTCCACCACTCCGGCGTTCCTAATAATAAAGGGTTTACACCGCTTTTGTCAACTCATTCTTTATCCCGATTGTAGCAGAAATTTATTAAAAAGGTATATATACCTTTTTCTGTTTACAGATTATGCCAATTTTATTAATTCTATACAAGGAATACTGAGATTTATCAACAATGTTCAGCTGTTCAGCTTCACCTGTAAGTCGCGCATATTGCCTTAGGGCTTTGATTGTAAATTACGGAAACAAATCAGTAAACAACCTAACAATCCATTCGACAATATTCGGGATACAATTTTTGCGCACACTTCGGACAGATACCATGGGAGAAGTCAGCTTCAGTACCGTCTCTTTGCTTGGCGAATATATAACGTGTTATGCCACGTATTGAAGGAGATAAGAGCGGAAAAACTGAAGGCAGGAAAATTGTTTCAGGAAGGCTTTTGCACATTAGTAATTCTGCAACAGGAGAGAAAGGAGTGATTCCACGGACTGAACGCAACGCCGTGATGTTGGGACAATGAAAAGCTGGGAAAAGGATTTTCTCCATGCTTAAGATATCAGGCTTGGAACATAGCGGACTCCTGCCGTTTTGAGGCCGGGACTGTTTGCAGACCGGATTAAGGAAGAAAACTTCTGGACATCTTACCTGTTAGGAGGTAATTTATGGAGTATATTTAAGTCTCGTCGCAAATCCCTTTAGGGAGAACAACGGTCAGAGAACACGCCGAAGAACAAGTATTTGACCCCTTTACGGAGCAGATCATGAAAGGTGCCGAAGTCCTAGTACAGATGCTTTTGGAATATAAGGTCGAGGTGATCTTCGGAGTGCCCGGGGATACCAGCCTGGCCCTCTACGAAGCTATCTACGATGCAGCGCCTAAAATACGCCATGTAATGGCAAGAGACGAACGTTCTGCCGGTTTTATGGCCGATGCCTATGCACGGTTATCCAACAAGCCAGGCATCTGCGAATGTCCCAGCGGAGCAGGTGCTCTCTATTCCATACCCGGTGTGGCAGAAGCAAATTCTTCATCAATTCCCGTGATCCTCTTCACCTCCGACATCTCTCTGGCAGATGAAGGCAGGGGAGCGATCACAGCCCTTGACCATGTCAAACTCTTCGAGCCTGTCACCAAGTGGTCCGGTTTTTTAAAACAGGTGGAAAAGATTCCGGAAACCGTGCGAAGGGCCTTTAGGGTGGCCACCACAGGGAAACCTGGTGCAGTACACTTGGCCTTTCCTCAGGAAACCCTGGCAGGGGAATTTCATGGAGGCAGCCACGCCGTTTTTTCCGAAACCTAGTGTATAGAATACCCCGCATACCGGACCAGGGGAAGCAGAAAGATTTTGGAGGAAACAGCAAAACATCTCCTTAAGGCTGTTCGGCCTGTTATTATCGCAGGGGGCGGTGCCAACCATTCCCAGGCTTCACAGGAGATTCTCGCCCTTTCCGAATGGCTTGCCGCACCGGTGGCAACAACTATCTCCGGTCAGGGAATCATGCCTGATGATCATCCTTTAGCGTTGGGGGTTGTCGGGGATAACGGGTTTCATGTGTACGCCAATCGGGCCATTGAAGAGGCAGACCTTCTCCTTTACATAGGCTGCAAAAGGGGATCGGTCTCGACCATACGTTGGACCCTGCCATCTTATCAGCCGACTCGCAAGATCATCCAGATAGACCTCGACCCGGTCCAGTTGTCGAACAATTTTGCCAACACTTTCGATGTGGCCGGAGATGCCAAGCTCGTATTAAAAGACCTCCTTAAATTGCTGGCAAAGGAAGGAAGGCCCCGCAAGCCTTCGCCGTGGGTGGACGAACTAAATCGGTCAAGAACCAGCTTCTGGGAAGAATCGCAGTCCGCCCTTAATTCAGATTCGATCCCCATTAAGCCTCAACGCCTTATACATGCTCTGAACCAGAGGCTTCCTTCCCCATCCATCGTGATTTCCGACGCTGGTACTCCAACGCCTTATATTACACGTTTCCTGAAATTGCAGGGCGGGGGCTCCAGGTTCCTCATCCCCCGCTCCTTTGGAGGGCTGGGATATGCGATTCCTGCCGTCGTAGGAGCTTCCTTTGCCCGTCCAGACACGCGTGTTGTTGCACTCTTTGGAGACGGCAGCCTAGGTATGTCTGCCGGAGAATTGGAAACCCTTGTACGGCTTGGAACACCAGCCGTGCTGATCCATTTCAACAATGGCTGTTTTGGCTGGATCAAAGCTTTACAGGCCTTGCATTGCAAAAGTAAGTTTCTCTCCGTTGATTTTACCCCCGGCGATATGGCTCGTGTCGCTGAAGGGTTCGGTCTCAAAGCGTTCCACATAGAGAGTCCGAAAGAATTAGAGGCAGGCCTGGATGAAGCCTTTGCTTCAAGAACACCCGTTTTTCTTGATGTCGTAACCGAGCCAGAACTGAGTGAACTTCCACCCGTATATTCCTGGCTGAAAAAGGCAGGGAAAATCAGTGCAGAGGGAACGACACCCTACGGGTACAGGCGTGAGCCCCGGTAAAAGGAGAACAATATGAAAATCGTTATTATAGGCGGAGGATGGTCCGGATGCGCAGCAGCAATCTCCGCGAAAAAGCAGGGCGCCCAGGTCATCCTATTGGAACGGACCGACATGCTGTTGGGTACAGGTCTGGTGGGGGGCATCATGCGTAATAACGGCCGTTTTACAGCAACCGAGGAGTGCGTGGCAATGGGCGGAGGAGAAATCTTCAAACTCATTGATCAAAATTACCTTCACAGGGATATCGAATTTCCCGGTCATAAACACGCGTCCCTTTACAATGTGGCCACCATGGAACCTATTGTAAGGGACTTCCTTCTCGAAAAAGGAATCGAGATCCGCTTTGCCACCCGCATCGATAATGTGGTAATCAAAAATGACCATATCGAAGCGGTAACTGCAAAAATCAAGGTTAATAAGGTCCGTTTTGACGGAGATGTATTTGTTGAAACAACAGGTACTGCAGGAGGTCCTGTCAACTGCACGAAATACGGCAACGGGTGCGCCATGTGTATTCTTCGCTGCCCATCTTTTGGCAGCAGGGTGAGCATTGCGGCAAAATGCGGCATTACCGAGATGATCGGACGAAAAGGTGATCATATAGGGGCTATGAGCGGCTCCTGCAAGCTTCTTAAGGAATCCCTTTCCAGTGAGGTCGCCGACACTTTGGACAAAGCTGGAGTAGCCGTAATCCCCATTCCTCCCCACATGCGCAACGCAGAAAAGCTTGCAATTAAGGCCTGTCAGCAATATGCCCTTCCTGAATTTCTTGAAAATATTATCCTTCTGAATACGGGTCATGCAAAACTTATGACTCCTTTCATCCCTCTCGAATCTCTCAGGCAAGTCCCTGGTATGGAATGCGCGCGCTATGAAGACCCCTATGCCGGCGGTCTCGGCAATTCTATCCGGTATATCGGCATGTCGCCCCGCAATGACGCACTCAAGGTACTCGGGGTAGAAAATCTTTTCTGCGCCGGAGAAAAGGCGGGACTTCTGGTCGGTCACACCGAAGCCATCATTACAGGCGCTCTTGCAGGATTCAACGCGGTAAAACAAGCAAAGAAGGAAAAACCTCTGGTTCTTCCTTCTTCTGTTGCCATCGGCGACGCAATTACATACGTTCGCGACCAAATGGCCACGGAAGAGGGGCTTGGGTATAAATATACCTTCTCCGGGTCGGTTTACTTTGACCGGATGAGAGAGAAAAATTTTTACACAACTGATATTGATAAGATTCGAAAACGGGTAGATGAAGCAGGTTTGACGGATATTTTTTCATGAAACATTTCCCGGAATTCATAGTCTGCATTATAAGAAAGGGTTGATATGGTTGAATTAACAGCAGCGCATTGGATTTATGCTCTCTTTGTCGTTCTCGTATTAGTGGCCATGGCTTACAGGCTGGATCCACCCCTGGTCTGCATTGTCGGTTCTTTTACTCTCTCCTGGGTAATTACCGGAGATATTATAAAGGCAGTGCAGGCAGTCTTTAACTCAATCAATGTGGCTTTCGGTGAACTTCTGGGTACGGTTGTGATAATCTCGATGATTGTCTCCATGGCTAAAATGCTTGAGGAATGTGGACTCGCTGAAATGATGTTCCACCCCCTTCGCAAATTGATTAAATCCCCGAGCATTGCTTTCTGGTTAATGGGCTTTGCGATTCTGGCAGTTTCCTGGATCATATGGCCCTCCCCTGCAATTGCCCTCGTAGGTGCCCTGCTGCTCCCGGCTGCCGTCGAGGTTGGACTTCCCCCTATATCAGCAGCCATGGCCATCAGCATGTTCGGGTACGGTTGTGCACTCACCACAGACTTCATAATACAAGGAGCACCGGGCATAACATCCAAGGCATCAGGCGTTCCCGTGGCGGATATCATGGCTAAAAGCCTCCCCATGCTCATTGCCTGGGCTGTGATCGCCCTGCCGCTTTCCTTCATGTCGGCCAAAAAGGACATCAAAGCCAATGCAGGTAAACCCATTAAATGGGCGCCCTTCGAAATCTCCGCTGAAGCTGTAGCAGAGAGAAAAAAGTGGAGTAAAGCTGCCCCGATATTTAAGAAGTCAGCCATCTGGATCATTGTAATCCTCTTTTGTCTCGACGTGGCTGGAATGCTGGCCTTCAAGCTGCGCGGAGGTGATGCTACAGCTTTATTAGGGGGCACGGTCGGTCTCATTATGGTGATCGTCAGTTTCGGGGTCTACAGAATGGAGGGTTTCGGAAAACTGGCAGACCACGCGCGTGCAGGTTTTATGTTCGGAGTGCGCATCTTCGCACCGGTTTTTTTGATCGCAAGTTTTTTCTTTATGGGTGCCCCCGGAACGGCAAAAGCAGTTTTTGGAGAAGGGGCACGGGGTCTTCTCTTTGATCTTGGCCAGGCTCTGGCAAACACGGTGCCTTTGAGCCGTATTCCGGTGGCGATCGTCCAGGGCGTGGTGGGGGGGATCACAGGATTGGACGGTTCAGGATTCGCAGGGTTACCTTTGATGGGTACATTGGCCCAGGCTCTGGGTGGGCCTACCCATCTTAATGTGGCGACTTTAGGCGCGCTGGGACAGTTTTTTGCAGTGTGTGTCGGGGGAGGAACGATTATCCCCTGGGCAGTTATTCCAGCCGCTGCCATAACCGGTACAGACCCGATTGAGATTGCCAGACGCAATCTTTGGCCCACCATGCTCGGGTTTATCGGTGTTATTATTGTGGCTATCTTCATGCTGTGATGATTTAAAAGGGGGTGTTCATGGTAACCTACAAGAACATACTTTTTTCCACGGATTTTTCCGAAAATGCCAAGGCTGCTACCGCATTCGCCGTAGATGTGGCAAAGAAATACGGCGCAACACTCCATGTTGTCCATGTCTATCTTGAGGCAGGCCACATCGCAGAGTTTGAGACACTCACGCACGGCGAGGGGGGTCCCAGGATGGTTCAACCTGCCGGAACAGAAGCAGAAAGGAAGCTGCAAGCACTCTGCGAAGAAATATCACGTGAGATAGGACCCTGCAAGAGCCGGTTGCTTCGGGGCAAGCCGGCCGCAGAAATTATACGATACGCAAAAGAAGCGGCAATAGACCTGATCGTTATGTCGAGCCATGATTTAACAGGTCTTGAACACGCCCTCTTCGGGAGCACGGCGGAGAAGGTTCTCCGGGAAAGCCCATGCAACGTATACATTGTGAAACATGTTGACAGTTCCACTGGTACAAGGATAAACTGAAGGCGCGATCACATTTGTGTCAACGCAGGAAAACCCCGTATTAAGACAGATTAAATAAACGTAAAGGGAGGAATTGAATAATGAAGTTAGTAAAGAGTAAGATTTCCGTTCTACTGGTTACAGTTGCATTTATGTCTTTGACCGGCGTGGCCTTTGGGGCTGATAAAACATACACGGTCACAGATGTTAACGAAGCCCTCAACGTCATCACCAACGGCCGGGTGATCATGAAGGCAGAGACTGCCTTTGGTGCAGGTAGCCCTTTTGTGGTGACTAAAAGTTCTAACATCCCAGGAAAAGCCATCACGGAAACCCCTGGCCTGGTAGTTGGCAATCCAAGGGCAGTGGTGAAGAAGATCGCTGTCGGGATGACACTCACGGAAAGTGCTATTGAGCTGGCTGGTGCCACCGGCGTAGACGCCATTGTACTCCACCATCCCGTCGCAGATGCGGCAAGCAGTGGAGGCGTTCCCCTTCGGAACTATTCCGGACTCTACGGCCTGGCTATATTTGAAGTTCATGAAGCGTTCCATGGTCGCCATCCCGGTATCGCCTGGATGCACGGTCATAAGCCTTTCAAAGCGGATATCCACTATGGCGGCATACCCGGAAATGTCATTTTTGTCGGAAAACCTCTTCCTGATGTAAAGAAGCTCGGCGACATCGTTGATCGGTTAACCGTCCTTGCCGATCTGTCCCGGGAGAAAACAATACTGAAGAGCGAACAGGAGCAGAGGCAGTCACCGGCCATACAGGAAGCCAACATAGCTGCAGCTCCGGAGATTCTCCTCGGAACACGGGAAAGCAAAGTAGGAACAATCCTGCACATTTTCCCCCACACCGGATTTACACCCCAGCATATGCGCCAGTTGAAAAAAGAGTATCCTGATATCGACACGATTGTAGTCTCCATAAGCCGTGTAAAAAAAGACAACCCCCTGGTGGCAACAGCCAAAGAACTAGGATTGACCATGGTGCTCGGGAATTCACACGCCCTCGAGATCGTAGAAAACGGCATACCCCTTGCCTACGCATTGAAAAGCCTTCTCCCTGGAGTCGAAGTGGTTTTATTCCGTGAGAGGATGACTTCAGCTCCTGTAGATGTCTTTGGCTCTAAGGCAATGAGGGATTACGGTCATGAGATGGCTGACAAGTATCTCGTACCGAAGAAGTAATCACCAGTATCTGTGAGCCGTGAGGAACAGGCAGGCATTTGGCAGCTTGGGGGTCTACTCCACCAACTGACTGATGCCCCGCCTTACGGCAAAGGCGACGAATGCTGTTTACGCAGTAATGAGGTAAAACAGCAGTGCAGCTTACCCATACAGTGTCCAGTGCTCGATCCACAGGGTTTAATACAGTCCAGGTCTACGCTGCCCACTGTTATCTGTTGAGTCAGTATCCGCCGCATTCTTTTAAAGAAGAAGGGATAAATGCGGGGGCAGTATCGAGAACAGGGCACACCCTTCGGTCCGGGTACCTAAATCGAACTAAAAACAGGCTTTAATAAATTTTATCAAATAGTCAATCTTCAAAATGCGTTCATTTTTTAGAGCAATGGCCTTCCTGTAATGTTCCCGGGCAATCTTTTTTTCCCCATTCAAGTATAGTTTTCTAAAAAGCTCCAGATGTCTGTTAGCGGTATAATCCTTACGAAGATGCTCAATTGCCCCGCCATAAAAGGGGTCATCAAAAATAATTCTCGCGAGGCCGACATCCTGCTTTTTCAGTTCATCGATATTATGCCGCAAACTATCGCCATGCCATACAGTAACAGCAGTGGGTTCTGTTATATAACAAACAGGTGCGGTAAAAAATATTTTTGTAAAGTATACAACATCCTCCCCGTTTGATATGCCGGTCAGAAACCTGAATTGTTTTGCAATAGCGCTCCGTATTAATGCTGCACATGTTCCGAAAGGGAATTTTCCCAACAGGAGATCTTCATAAAATTTATCCGATACATTATCTGTTTTAAATCCTGGTTTATAAGATAAACTCTCGTTTTTTTGCGAATATGTCTCTGTGACAACAGCACCTGCGTAAGGATTTTGCATCAGTGCCTTCAGTCTTATCTCAATAGCATTTTCCGTTAAATAATCGTCTGCATCGAGAAAAGCAATAAAATCACCGGCGGCATGTTCCAGCCCGCTGTTTCTGGCAGAAGACACGCCCGAATTTTCCTGTCGGATATAAACTATTTTGTCACCGTAACTCTGTACAATCTCTTTTGTGTTGTCTGTTGAACCATCATCAATAACGATAATCTCTACGGGCTTATATGATTGATTGAGGCATGACTGTATAGCTCTATGCAAAAAACCTGCATAATTATAAGTTGGTATTATGATAGAAACTAAAAGAGAATCTGTTTTTTCTTTCATATTGTCCAATTTGTCTTATACACCGTCAATTTATCTTTGTCTATAGATTTTCATGAAATAGGACGGGGAAACCTCGGCGTACAAATACGTCAATGAGATAAATAGCTCACACAGTGAGCGAGAAGGAGAAACTCCGGCAGTTTTCCTGCTGGAGGGGGCCACGCAAGTCCCGAGCAATAGAATTAGGGCATTTAATTTTTGTCTTGACAATCAATGTCTGATTGCACATATTATCACAAGCTTATAATGACAGTAATTTGCACTTCATACAACATAAACATAATTTATTGGGTAAATTGATTTTAATGGAACCTGAAACATTTAAAAAACAGAGCTTTTTGTCTCCTTTTAATGCAACTTCCAGCGATATAAGCATCAACAACAATAAATGCCGCAGGTGTTTCTACTGTATACAAATATGTCCTGCGAAGGCCATTAAAGTCGAAAAAAACAGCATAAAGATCATCCCTGAACGATGTATTCTTTGCGGCAGCTGTATAACAACATGTCCCCGTCAGGCACTGGATTATAAAAGCGGTCTCGGTCATGTGAAAAATCTGTTATCTGATAAGGCGCCGATAATTGCCTGTCTCGATCCCGCATTTCCAGCAGACCTCAACATGTGTACTCCCGGTCAGCTTGCTACAACATTGAAAACTATCGGTTTTACAGAAGTCTGGGAGGGTGCATTCGGGGCTGAACTAATTAGCCGGGCATACAGGAAGCTTCTTTCAGAAGAAACCGGTAAAACGATAATTTCTTCTTTTTGTCCTGTAATAGTTTTTTATATTCAAAAATATCTTCCCCAGTTGATTCCGAATATAGCCCCTATTGTCTCCCCGATGATTGCCATCGGCAGGATTGCACGTAAAATTAAAGGAGCAGGATGGAAAATTGTTTATATAACGCCTTGCATGGCTCAGGTAAGGGAGATGAATGTTCCTGAAGTTGCCGGGGTTATTGATGAAGTAATTACCTTTCGCGATATAAGACAACTGATTGACAGTAAAGGTATTGATTGCAATAAGCAGGATGAAACTGAGTTTGATGGTCCAAAGCCTTACCTCGGCAGGGTAATCTCTGTAACAGGAGGACTTTACAGAACTATTGATACAAAATACGATGTCTTGATGGATGATATCAGCGTTACCTATGGGCAAAAACGTGTCATAGGCGCACTGAATCAGCTGGCCGCAGGTTATATCAAGGCAAAATTTCTGGATTTTGTTTATTGTTTCGGCTGTGTTGACGGTCCTTTTGCTGACAGCAAACTGTCTGTCCTTGGCCGACGGCAGATAGTTGTAAGATACGCGAAAGCAGAGATGAGCCGTCAGGATTTTTCAGGGGTTGATACAAATATCGAAATGTATAAAGATACCGATTTAAGTCGTGAATTTGCCAATATGGAGCAGAAGCTACCGATACCGACAGAAGAACAAATAATGGCAATACTTAAAAAAATCGGTAAAGTCCCGCCGAATCATAATCTTGACTGCAGAGCCTGCGGTCATGAAAGCTGCCGCGACAAAGCAATAGCGGTGGCACAGGGAATAGTCGAGACAGAGTACTGTCTTCACTATTGGCTTGAGCAGAGCAAAAAAATCTATCAGCAGCTTAAAAAATCTCACAAGCAATTACAGTTGTCACATCAGGAGTTGGAACAGGCTCATGCTCAACTGATAAAAACAGAGAAATTTGCCTCCCTTGGACAGCTCGCTGCCGGCGTTGCCCATGAAATCAACAATCCGCTTGGAACAATTACGATTTATTCCCATCTTTTATTAAAAAGCCTTGAAAATGAAGATCCCAGGAAGGAAGATATTGAATTAATTATAAGCGAGGCAAATCGCGCCAAGGAAATTGTCCAGGGACTCTTAAGTTTTGCAAGAGAAACAAAGCTACGTGAATCAGAAATGAATGTAAATGACCTGCTGGAAGATGTTCTTGCCCTTATCAGCAATCAATCTTTGTTCTATAATATTAAGATAGAAAAATCCTTTTATCAAGATATGCCCTCAATTAATGCCGATGAGACAAAACTTAAGCAAGTTTTTTTAAATATTATTTTAAACGCCGCTCAAGCCATGGAGGGGAACGGAAAACTAATACTCGGCACATCTACGGACAAAAAACAGATTAAAATCAAAATTCAGGATACAGGTCCGGGTATTCCCCCTGAAAATATGGACAAACTCTTTTCCCCGTTTTTCACTACAAAGGAGAAGGGGACAGGGCTTGGGCTTGCCATCTCTTACGGCATTATTGAGCGACATAAAGGCAAGATTGATGTTTATTCGGAGCTTGGAAAGGGAAGCACCTTTACCATAATCCTCCCAATAACAAAATGCGAAGATCCATTATAATGATATAATAAAGAAAGAAACGGATTTGTATAAATCGCCGTTTCAAAATAAAAAAACAGGGAGAAAAACTATGGCTAAAAAACCAAAAATATTGCTTGTTGACAACGATGTAGATTTTATAGACCTGAATAAGGCTGTTCTCGAAAATGGCGGATTTGAGGTCGCAGTGGCATATGCAGGCCGTGAAGTAATGGATAAAGTCAAATTTGAACAGCCGGATTTAATCGTGCTTGATCTCATGATGGAAAAACACGACACCGGTTTTGGTGTCGCAAAGGCACTTAAGGCTGATCCCGTATATAGGAATATCCCTATATTGATGCTCACAGCAGTCCTGGGTGAAACGGGTATGGATTTTAACCAGGAACTAGACGGCTATTGGATGAAGACCGATTCCTATGCAAACAAGCCGCTTACACCTGAAGAATTGATAAACAAGATAAATGAATTATTTGCAAGATCAAAAACCGGCGAATAATATGGATTTTTGCATTAAAGTAAATTTAAATGATTTGTGCCGCCGGACAATGTTGATTGCTCGGGCACAAATATTGTAAGCCACTAATAAATGGTGATTAATGGATGACAAGGTAACTATTTTAGTCGTAGATGATGAGAAGGGCATCCGCGAGGGCTGCCGGAGAATTCTTACAGGCGAGGGATTTGCCGTTGATGTTGCCGCTAACGGCAAAGAAGGCCTGGAAATGGTAAAGGCAAAAATCTATGATCTCATGCTTGTTGATTTAATGATGCCCGGCATGGGCGGCCTGGATATGATGGAGCAGGTAAGCCAGATTGACTCTGAAATCATCATGATTGTTATAACCGGTTTTGCCACTATTGAAACTGCCGTTGATGCCATGAAACGGGGCGCCTATGATTATATACCCAAACCATTTACACCTGACCAGTTGCTCGCTTTTGTAAACAGAGGTCTGGAAAAACGCCGCCTGAGCATGCAGGCAAAGCGGCTTATGGAAGAAAGGGATCAGAAGCTGCTCGAAGTTGCAAATGAGCGTTCAAAAATCCATACAATAGTAAACTCAATTGCCGACGGTATACTGGTGATCAACAGAGAAAAGCAGCTTGTGCTGTTCAATCCTGCTGCGATAAAGATGCTTGCGTTAAGCAGAAAGCTTGAAACCGGTAAGGATATTAACGATCTCATACTGAACGAGGATTTAATCCATATTATTGAAGAAGGCTTCAGTTCTGAATCCTCCCAATACACAATATTGTCAGAAGAAATAGAACTGCCCTCCCCCATAAATAAAACACTGATGGTAAATGTATCGAAGGTGAGAGATGAGACAGGGCAGGATTTCGGCATCGTCAGCACCTTGCGTGATATAACAAGTTTGAAGGAAATAAACCAGATAAAATCGCAGTTTGTAGCGATGGTAACACACGAGCTGCGAGCCCCTCTTTCAGCCATTGAAGGGTATCTTTCGGCGTATTTAACTCAGGCGGCAGGAAACGATCCACAAATGTACAGCCAAATGATGGAACGGGCAAAACAGCGTGCTCATTCCTTGCTGGAGCTTGTAAATGACCTTTTGCAATACAGCCGCCTTGAGGTAAAATCGGTTGCAAGGAAAAAGGAACCTCTCAATATTTCCGAAATTATCCTGAGTACAGTGGAATTGCTTAAAGTACAGGGTACGGCAAAAGACCTTAAATTTGAAATGGACGTGCCCGAACATTTACCTCTTATAGAGGCAGACCGGACTGAAATGGAACAATTATTTACCAATCTTGTTTCCAATGCCATTAAATACAATGTGAAAAAAGGAAAGGTAATGGTTAAAGCAAGACCGGACTGCAATTTCTTACACATTACAGTCGCTGATACAGGAATTGGTATCGATGATGAAAGCCTGCCTTGTATTTTTGACGAGTTTTATCGTGTATGCGGACCTGAGACAAGGTATGTAACAGGCACCGGTCTTGGATTATCTATAGTAAAAAAGATTGTGGAATCACATTTCGGTCACATTAAAATAGACAGCAAGGTAGGTAAGGGAACGGCATTTACCGTTATGTTGCCCATCCAACAAGGTAAGGAATCAAAATAAAGAAATTATATATAAAAAAGGAGAAGATATGGCAAATGAACCAAAACTTAATGAAATTGTTGAAAAACGGATATTGGCACCTTCAATCGTCCTCTTTAAGCTCTATGTGCCTGATATCGTAAAAAAGGCCAGACCGGGACAGTTTGTGGTCTTAAGGGTAGACGACTACGCAGAGCGTATACCCTTGACCATAGCAGATTTTGACCGTGAAACAGGTTTACTTACGGTTATATTCCAGGTGGTCGGCTCTTCAACACAGAAAATGGAGAAGTTTGAACAGGGCCAGACAATCCTCGATGTGGTAGGGCCGCTGGGAAAACCGAGCCATATTGAGAGTTTCGGAACAGTTGTTTGCGTGGGCGGCGGCGTCGGCGTTGCCCCTGTATATCCGATTGCAAAAGCCCTCTATGAAAAAGGAAATCATGTTATTAACATCATAGGCGCACGCACAAAGGATATGCTGATACTTGAAGAAGAAATGAAAGCGATAAGTACAGAATTGTACGTGACAACAGACGATGGGACATACGGTCATCATGGATTTGTTACAGATGTGCTGAAGAAGCTCATCGCTGAAAAAGGAAAGATTGATCTTGTTATAGGTATAGGACCGATCATCATGATGAAAGCGGTATGCGATGTGACCCGTCCTCACAGTATAAAGACTGTCGTTAGTTTGAATACGATTATGGTGGATGGCACCGGAATGTGCGGTTGCTGCCGCGCCACTATCGGCGGTGAAACAAAATTCGTCTGTGTTGACGGCCCGGAATTCGACGGCCACCAGGTTGAATTCACCGAACTGATGCTTCGCGGAAAGATGTACAACAGGGAAGAACGCCGTGCCATGTGGGATCACAAATGTAAACTTGAGGAAAAAGAAAAGGCACTGAAAAAATCCAAGAAACGTGAGCCCATGCCGGAGCAGAACCCGAAGGTAAGGATTCAGAATTTTAATGAAGTTGCCCTGGGATATGCCAGAGAAAACGCACTTCGCGAAGCAGCACGTTGTCTTAACTGCAAAAATATGCCCTGCGTTGAGGGATGCCCCGTCAATGTGCAGATACCCCAGTTTATCAAAAAGATCAAAGATGGGGATTTTATGGGCGCAATTCATACGATAAAAGAAACAAACAGTCTGCCGGCAGTGTGCGGACGCGTCTGCCCACAGGAAACACAGTGCGAGGAAAAATGTGTCCTCGGTAAAAAGGGACAGCCAATCGCGATAGGCCGGCTTGAGCGTTTTGCCGCTGATTATGAACTCGGTCAGGGCGATGTTCGTGCCCCTGAACCCGCAAAACCGACCGGGAAAAAGGTTGCTGTAGTCGGCGCAGGACCTGCAGGATTGACTGTTGCCGGAGAGATGGCAAAAAAGGGTCATGAGGTAACAGTCTTTGAAGCGCTCCATAAAGCAGGCGGCGTTCTTGTTTACGGAATTCCCGAATTCCGTCTTCCCAAGGCAATAGTCCAGAGGGAAGTGGATTATGTCGGAAAACTCGGTTCCAAGATAAAGGTTGATACAATTATCGGCCAGACCACAACAGTTGATGAGCTTTTTGCTCAGGGCTATGATGCAATATTCGTCGGTACCGGCGCAGGTTTGCCCTACTTTATGGAAGTTCCCGGTGAGAACTTAAACGGTGTCTATTCTGCCAACGAATTTCTTACACGGGCCAACTTAATGAAAGCATACCTTTTCCCCGAATACGATACACCGGTAAGAGTGGGAAGCAAGGTGGCCGTTATCGGTGGCGGCAATGTAGCAATGGACGGAGCAAGGATCTCAAAGAGAATGGGTGCCGATGATGTATATCTTATTTATCGCCGTTCCCGCGCAGAGATGCCTGCCAGGGCAGAGGAAGCTCACCATGCAGAAGAGGAAGGTATTGATTTCAGACTGCTTACAGCCCCTGTCAGGGTTATAGGTGATGAGAACGGATGGGTAAAAGGCATCGAATGTGTAAAGATGGAACTTGGCGAGCCTGACGCGTCCGGCAGGAGAAGACCTGTTGAGATTAAAGGTTCTGAGCATATCATCGACGTGGACGTGATTATTGTGGCCATCGGACAGGGTCCCAACCCGATATTGACATCAACGACAGAAGGATTAAAGTTACGTAAATCCGGAAACATCGAAGCCGATACGGAAACAGGCAAGACCAGCAGAAAGGGTGTATTTGCAGGCGGCGATATTGTAACCGGCGCTGCAACGGTTATTCTTGCTATGGGTGCAGGAAGAAAGGCAGCGGCAGCAATGGAAGAATATTTACAGACCGGGCAATGGTAAACAGCGGTAATCCCGCAAACCTGCGTTAGTAAGGTTGCGGATTACATAGGTCTTTGTGGCGCTAAAGCTAAACGGGGAATTGGATATATTTCCAGTTCCCTGTTTTTTCTCCGGGTCTTTTAAACTTCCACTCCCTTTCAGTTGTTTGAGTCCACAGAGAGCGCAGAGTTTTACATAACTTTTCTTCCTGCCCCGAAGAGGCGTAGCATGTGAGCAGGGAGATAAAGTCAAATGTTATGTTTAACAACGTTTTTGCCGTATCCCATTTCTCCATCTTTATGCTGCCTTTTCCATTAATTCACCATCAACAAATTTAGCCCCTTTAATAACATGAGGGACAAGCTTATCAAGCAAAGGAATCCTGCGAAGATATCTTGGAAGTATAGTGCTGGTAAAAACTTCTTTTTGTTCCCTCTTGTCCCTGACCCTTGGCTGCTTTAGCGGCAATTGTCCAATACCGGTAAGAATAGACCGTTCAGGGAGAAATCAGTTTTTTACAACCATGCGTCTGCCGTTTTCATCTTTTATTTCTGAGAACACGGCAATGTATTCCGCTACTTCATTTTCTATGGCCGCCTGCAACAGTTTTCTTGCACCTTCTTTAATTACTTGCTCCAGTAGTGACTCTCTTTTTTCTTGCTTTTTTATCCCAATGTGTTCATCATTCTTCATAAGGCGTATCCTCCTTTTCACCCCTCTGGCAAGGGGTTCTAATGATAATTTTGATAAAAAAAGATACGTCTTTTTTATTGCCATACACAACTTTTGGTTATATCTCCAAGAAAGTAGGAATTTCACAGAGTTCTTAAACAACTGGGGACTCATGATAAAAAGACTCACATAACAAAATCAATACAGTCGATCGCTGCGCTCCGGCTGAAGATTTTACAATGAGGATGTGGGACAATGCCCTGATATTTTCAGTCACTCATACATACTGCGATGTTTTTTGATCCTTTTCAATCCTTTTTTAGTATTACATATATCTATATCATACCAGAATAGAGAGGCCAATTATTTTATTGTGTTGTTTCATGTGTAATATCCGGCATCAGCGGGAGCCGGGTTTATCGGCGATGATCTTCCCCCAATTATATGCTATCGCACCTTGTTTGCAGACATCGATGCAGGTGCCACAGAGAATACACTCAGCACTTTCCATGCTTCTATGATCTACCATTGCCTGTACCGGGAGGCTCATCGGGCAGTGTTCTGTACAGGCGTGACAATGCTTACAATTTTCAGGGTTCGCTTTTAATTGCAGAGAAGTCCATCGAAAATAGTTTCTAATCTTCCTGCCGAGTATCATAAAAGGGGCCATCCAACACAGATGATGACAGAATGATCTTCTGCCGAAAACAAAAGCCGGCAGGACGATAAGCAGCAGCAGGATTAAGAAATAGGTTATAAGACTCTGGATATTGCCGATGGAAATGCCGCGCGTTGTCATGTAGAAGAAATCTATTGTCTTATATCCACCTGATCTGATCGCCAGAAGAGCAATTGAGGCAATCCAGGGCACCCAGATAAGCCATTTACAATAATCACCTTTTGTCACCTTCTTATCCCTGGCAAGAAAGATGGCCTCCTGGCAGCCGGCACCCGGACAAACCCAGCCGCAATAAGCTCTGCCCAGGAAAAGAGAGCTAATAAACATAAGAATAAAAAGAACAAAACTACCGTTGATAATGCCTTTTAAACTTGCCTGAATAACGAGCACCGGGGATAGATAGTAGAAAACTGCCGGAAATAGAAAGAAGAAGAATAAGATGAGACCTTTTCGAATCTTTTGTCTTTTGATCATTTTGCCTTTTATAAATGCATTTCAAAACATAACAAAGAATTCAGCGCGACGCTTTTGCGGATGCCCTGGAATGCCTTATTATGCAACTGCTTTTATATCTGCTGGTAATTTTCGGAGACTCAACTCTTTTAGATGAACTTTTGTACTAGCATTGTCTATGTCAATACCCACCAGAATACCATTAGCGTCATAATCGAGAACAACACCCTCGGAAATTTCTCGGCTCTCAACACTCGTTTTTTCCGATAGATCAATATAAAGAGAATCTGTTTCAGGATAATAATTTAGTTTCATGGTTTAAACCCCCTGTCGGGAAATGCGTTGTGAATGGTTTTTTTGTCACTCAATGTGACAACACGGAGTATTTTACCCTCAAGTTCGGGAATTATGCCCCAGAATCGGAAGCGGTTAAGCTCTTGAGTCTCAATTTTGAGTGGGTTTTCTATCACTCTGATGCACCATTCTTTTTTCAGATATGGCCGCTTTCTCAGAACTTCTTTCTCAAAATATTCAGTATAATTGTAATCAGCCATAACCATCTGTGTTTATTATATGTTATTTTCGGAACTAATTGAATATATTTGTGCATAATGAAGAAATCAGCCGGAGCGCAGCGATCGACTGTATTGATTTTGTTATGTGAGTCTTTTTATCATGAGTCCCCAGTTGTTTAAGAACTCATAAAGGCAAGAGAGGCGGATGAAGGAAATAACCTCAATAAATTCCTACATTTCTGGAACGGTAATACAAGCATGCTGTTCCGGGACAGCCAGGAAGGGGAAAAGCCCTTCCTTTTAAATACCTTTGAAGGAACAAATGCTGTTAAGGTTATGACCATTCACAGGGCAAAGGGGCTTCAATTTCCCGTTGTCATCCTGCCATTTTTAAAACTAAGTGCTTTCGGCGTTTCAGATTCGAGAGATAAGACGAAATATTTCGTAAGAGAAAAAGAGGACATGCATCTCCTTTATATAAAAAAAGATTTTACAAAATATTCAAAAAAACTGAAGAAAATCTATCATGAAAAAGAGGCCGAATACCTCCTTGACGAGTTGAACAACATGTATGTCGCCTGCACGCGCGCTCAGAAAGAACTTTATATATTTCTTGGCAACTCAAAAAGACAGAAAAACTATTTAATTGATTATCTCTTTAACATGGAAAACCTGGGGGCATCTATACATGGCGATGTCATCGAGATGGGAAGCCCTTCGAATACAGGAACAGCAGGAGACAAATTGCAGGGAGCGGGCATCGAAACAAAAAAAGACGCCGGGGGCATGTTATTTGATGACCTGGGAGATGGTATAAAATGGATGGAGAAAATAGGCACAAATCTTGAAGAATTGACAGACTCTTTTAAAGAACAGCTTTTTGCAAAAAAGAA
>Ga0351923_1063_pt1 | contig 21112 bp, 20 predicted proteins | sample BONcelT113001C11_FD_206859 | JGI IMG/M metagenome (GOLD analysis project Ga0351923, IMG submission 206859) | Enriched cells from coal bed in the Powder River Basin, Montana, United States - BONCAT cells T11 rep2 HSBNCT.T11.300.1.C11 ...
GCGGCGGCGGCCTCGAGCGTGGTCTCGGCTTGTAATTTGTCAACATCGATGTAGCCAGGTCGATTCATGATGTTTGGGGGAGAGGCGGTCGGAGTGTTACCGTACTGCGACTAGCATGTTCCATGCCGTTGTCATCAGCAAGCGTGATGCGGAGGTGTTGAGCCTGCTCGAAATGACGCCGGCTACAGCTGCGCATCTGCAACAGGCGAGCGTAACGTTTGTCGGCGAGCCGTTCCGCGACGAGCGGCGGGTGCGCGAACGCATGCAGGCGCTGGGCGAGGCGGGGTTGGTGCAGGACTTTCCGGCGGCGGTCGCGGGTGGGGGACTGCGGCACTATTACCGGCTGACGGCGGGGGGCTACCGGATGCTGCATCCGGAGGCCGAGCGGCCGCCGGGTCGGTTGCTCGTGGCGGAGATCGCTCCGTCGCGGTTGCAGCATGCGATGGCGACGGCCGATGTGATCGTGCATACGCTGGTCGCCTGTCACGCGGCCCGCGTGCAGATCCTCAAGTACCACGGCGACGGCCAGTTGACGTTGGAGGTCGGGGAGTATCGGCAGCAGCCGGATTGTCATTTTCAGTTGGGGCGCGGGGGGCAGGTGTTCAATGTGCTGTTTGAGATCGACAATGCGACGGAGCCGCTCGACTCGCTGCGCGAGCAGAGCATTCGTACGAAGCTGCTGGGCTACGAGACGTACCAGGATTGGGTGCTGCGCGGGTGGCGGGAGGGCGGCCGGCGGGAGCCGCGGCCGGCGTTTCGCGTGGTGTTTTTGACGCGGGGGGTGAACCGGGCGAATCACATGCTGTGGCTGGCCCGGCAGTGCGCGCGCAATCCGGATCGGCGGCTGGTCTATGCGGCCACGCAGGATGCGTATCTGGGCGACCCGCGGGCGGCCACCGAGCCGCTGCTGAATGATCATCACGGCGGCTGGCAAGCGTTGTGCGATCTGCATCCGTCGGCATCGTTTGTGCGGGAACCGGTGCGGCTGTCTCCGCCGTTGGCCGTGCCGCGTGTGTTCTGATATCCTGTCCTTTCATGTCGCGTTCGCCCGCAGTGCTCGATGCGGGTATCAAGCCGCGTCCCCGCCTCCGCCGTTGCGGAATCAGGTACGGAGCCTGGGGGAACCGAGACGCCGACAGGGCCGCCTCGACGGATGCACGCACGTCAGCCGGGGCGGTTTTCCGCGGCCGCGTAGGCGAGCGGTGGGGCGTGAGCCCCCCGGTGTGAAATCGCGGGTTCTGGGAAGCGGTGGGGCGCAAGCCCCCCGGTGCATTTCTCACGCAAACATGCAGACCTGGACAGAACCGACAGGCTGACGCCAGCCGCTCGCCTATCTCAGAGCGACGGGACTACGGAACGTCACCTTGCGATATTTGAACCATGCACCCGTAGCGGTAGGCTGCGCACGTGCCTACTTTGATCGCTGCGCCGGCCAATAACGAACGCGGTCCGCGGTACATGGAGAAGGCGTTGGCGGCGATCCACCAAGCCCGCTTGCGCCAGGGACCGATGACGCTGGCGTACGGTTGCGTGGACGGCCAGGTCGCCTTGCTGCTGCAATGCGGGGCGGGGGATCAGGAGGCGGTGCTCGGCCCGATTGCGGCCGGTTATCCCCAGTGTTCGCTGGTCGCCGTGGAGGATCCGGTCGTGCCCGTTGGCTGGACGACGTGGTGCGTCGATGTGCTGTTGGAGCCCGAGCTGTTTCCGATCTTGCGGCATGCGCAGTTCGAGGACTTGCTCAATCACACGTTCGCCGATCCGGTCAGCAGTCTTCTGCGCGCGGTGCGACCGGACGATTCGCTGCGCTGCCGGTTGGAGATCCGGGCGGTTCCGGCATCCCGCCGCCGCTGCCGCGCGGCGGGCGAGGCGGTGAAGCTGTTGGATCGCTCGTTTTTTCGCACGCATCATCATCTGGCGGCGTGCTTTGCCCGGCATGTCTTGCGGGGTCGCTGGCGGCCGGTGGCGTGGTTACTGGGACGGATTGCCGCTCGCAGCCAGTCGCCGGGACATAGCTTGCTGGATACCTCGACCAGCCGGCTGCACGAGCGGGAGGAAGACCTCCAGGCGGCGGCCGACAAGATCGGCGGGCACTTGTTCGAGTGCCGGATGCGGCTGGTTGTGCAGGGGCCGCCGGAGCGGTGGGCGGAGGCGGCCGAACGGCTGCGGAGTATGGCGGGGGCGCTGGGGGCGTTTACCCGCTCGCGGTTGGCGATGTTTCGCGGGGAAGGCGTCCGGCGGGGGGATTGCGCCCGCCGCACCTCGCGGGCGTTCTTGTTGTCGCATGAAGAGCTGGCGACGCTCTGGCATCCGCCGACGGCGACGGCCGCTCCCGAGCGGATGCGGGTCAGCGAGTTCACGGAGTTGGAGCCGCCGGCCGTGATCGGCCCAGCGACGGAGGAGGGGACGGTCGCGTTGGGCCGTGTGCGGTTTCGCGATGATCAGCGGCTGGTGACGTTGGCGTTGGAAGATCGCCGTCGGCATCTGTACATCGTGGGCAAGACGGGCATGGGCAAGACGACGCTGATCCAGAACATGCTGGCGGAGGACATCGCGGCGGGCCGCGGGGTGTGTCTGGTCGATCCGCACGGAGATCTGGCCGAGTCGATCGCGGGGCTGGTGCCGTCGCACCGCACCAACGATGTGATCTTGTTCGATGCGGCCAGCCGCGATTGTGTCGTCGGCTTCAATCCGTTGGCCAGCCGCGATCCGTCGCGCATCGATCAGGTGACGTCGGGTGTGGTGAGTGCGTTCAAGAAGCTGCATGATTCGTGGGGGCCGCGGCTGGAGGACACGCTTCGCAACGCGGTGTTCGCCACGGTCGAGCAGGGCGGGAATCTGTTGTCGGTCATGCGGCTGCTGGGCGAGCGGCCGTACCGCGAGCACATGGTGCCGAGCATTCGGGACGACGTGGTCCGGAGCTTCTGGATGCACGAGTTTGCGTCGTGGAGCGACAACTACCGGACCGAGGCCGTGGCGGCCATCCAGAACAAGATCCGCCCGTTCCTCACCAACACGAACATGCGAGCGATCGTCAGCCAGCCCGGTCGGACGCTCGATCTGCGGCAGGTGATGGACGAGGGCAAGGTGCTGATCGTGAACCTGAGCAAGGGCCGGATCGGGGAAGATAACGCGACGCTGCTGGGTGCGTTCTTGGTGACCAGCATCCAGCAGGCGGCCATGACGCGGGCCGACATGCCGGAGGCGCAGCGGCGGGATTTTTTCCTGTACGTGGACGAGTTCCAGAATTTCACCACAGGCAGCTTCGCGTCGGTGCTGTCGGAGGCCCGCAAGTTCCGGCTGTCTTTGATCGTGGCCCACCAGTATTCGGCCCAGCTCAACGACGAGACGGCCGATGCCGTGTGGGGCAACGTGGGCTCGATCGTGGCCTTCCAGGTCGGCAGCGACGACGCCGAGCAGATCGCCCAGCAGCTGGGCAAGTACCGCGGCCAGATTACGCCGGAAAACCTGTCGGGGCTGCCGAAATACACCGCCTATGCGCGACTGCTGCTCGACGGGATGCCGAGCAATCCGTTCTCGCTTCAGACGCTGCCGCCGCGGAGCGAGGCGTTCGATCCAGAACGGGCGGAGATCATCCGTCGCGTTGTGCGGCGGCAGTATGCAGGCGACCGGATAGCCGAAGGAGTACAGCGGGAATCCCGCACCAATTGTTGCGGTCCGACGTGAGGGCTGAGTGAGTGGACGAAACCAGCAACTTGCCCTCCCACAAACCACAAGCGATTGCGAGTCCAAGAGAAATCCACCCATCAACGCGCCTTTATCGGATGACCGGGAGGGCTGTTACTGCCCCCGGTCGAGCCTGACTTTAAAAAGAACCACCGACCTATTTTCGGTAATTTCTTTGTTTTTTCCTTTTTTGGAGTGGGCAGCGAGAGAAAAAAGCTTGTATTCGCCGAATAATCGGATATAAACAGCCGCTAAATAACAAGGTTGTCCCAAAATCTGGCCCGCTGACGGCTTTTTGAGATTTTTGGAAATGTGAGACGACTTTTGGGACTGGGTTGTCTGCGGATTCGCCGAGGCGTGGCGTTCCCGAGGTTCGTAGACCACAAAACGAGCTATTGCACGAGTTACACAAGGACGCTACACACCCCCCTTGGCCGCGGTATCCCCGATTGCAACTCGGTGACAAGTGGGGGGAGCTGATCGCAGGGACAAAGGTGGAAGGAGATCGGAAAATAGGATATCTAGGCACTGGGTGTTTGGGGCGCACCCCCTGACGGGCAGGCAACATGATCAAGGATAATGCGATGTGCGACAAGGGGGGGCTAGGTGTAAGTCTTCAGGTGCCACAAGGACAATTCCCTAATTCTCGTGGCAGATTAGCGCCAGGGTATACCTCTCGTTTGGAGGCGCACCAGATCATGGAGCACGAAACGCTCTCTTTGGAGACGAAGATCAGCGACCTCTCCCTGACGACCAGGGAACATCACGCCCTTGCAGTCCTGGAAATTAATACCGTTGAGGAGTTTCTGCGTCTCAATCTCCGGGATGTCTTTGCTCTGCGCGGGTACGGACAGCGGACCTATTCCCTTTTGCGCGAGTCCCAGGCAAGGTTGCACCGTAAAATCGGTCAGGGGCGAACATGCAGCGGGGAACTGGCTCTTCAAGCGTCCATCGACGACCTCCCGCTAAGCGTGCGTGGGTTGAAGGCACTGCGACTGCTGAATGTTCATACGGTGGGCGAGTTCCTGTCGTTAGATCTCAGCCAGCCACTGCAGGTGCGCAATTGTGGGGTCACTACCTATCAAGACCTTGTTGAGAAGCAAGCCCTAATAGCGGTTCGATTCACTCCGACCCAGCTCCTTGCGAACGGGACGCCGACGCGCGCCTTAGTGACGCAGTTGGCTATGGAAGCGCGGCTTCACATTGCCAAGACCCCGGTCACACCTGACAACATTCAGTCCCTGCCGTTCTTCTCTGGAGAACCGTTGCATGGGATCGTACCAGCCGACTTGCACAAGTCTTATCACCCCGACGTCCCGATCGAATACCTGTCCTTCGCAGGCAGAGCAACGCGCGCCTTGCGTGAGAAGGGAATCACGCGGCTCGGAGAACTGTTGTTACGGCCTGTTCAAGAGTTGCATGGAAAATCGCAATGTGGAATCAAGACGCTCCAGCAACTACAGCAGACGGTTGCGCAGTTCCTGGAGTCCCTTGAACGCCCTCCCAGTGGACTAGTCGATAATAGTTCTCCTGAAGCCTTTGTGCTCTCCATGATTGCCCCTTTGCTGCCGAATGCTCGACAGAGGACTGTGTTTCTGGATCGGCTCGGAGTCGACGGAAACTTTCGCACACTGGAACAGATCTCCCAGGTACATGGGGTGACAAGGGAACGAATCCGCCAGCTCGAAAAAGCGGCTATGGGAAAACTCGTGAGTTGGCGAGGCCGTGCCGCTCTTTCTCCGCTTCACGATGTTATCACAACAGTGCTGCATGAACGTGGTCCACTGGTTAGTTTTCGGTCGATTTCGCGTGCGATCCAAAGAATGTACGGATGGACGAACACACTGCATCCGAGAACGATTGAGAAACTCATGCCGGCATTCTTAGATTTGAAGTCCGTCAACAGGAGCCTCGTGAGTAGCCACGATTTCAAGTGCACTGAGTGCCAGACACTGCCGACCATTCTAGAACAGGTGCTCGAAGAGGGCGGGGAACCGCGGCGTCCGGTAGCCACGGTGGGAGACCGGTTGTTGGCTGTGGCGTCGGAACGGTGCATAGCCTGCGACTCGGTGCCAAGCCGACCATCAAGCAATCTCGTCCGAGTGGCATTCGAGCGTTCGCCGATTGCCCAAGCAGGATTTCACCTTAGCAAGAAGGATGTCTGGCAGGCGGACCATTGGAGATTGGTGCGAGGTCCGCTCGCTGGGGCAATTGAGGTAGTGCTGCGGTCTGAGCCCGAGCCGATATCTTACAAGGAGGTGTACCGGCGCCTTCGGGAGTTCCGGCAGAAACCAGCGTCGAAGAAACGAGTTTGGAATACGTTGCGAGTATGCACTGCCAATGGGAGCCTACTGCTGTGGGACCGCGGGGGAATCTATCGCCACAAGTGTCATGTGAATCTGTATGCATCTGTACTCAATACGATTGAAAAATGGGTAGTGCGCACGTTGCAGGCAAGCAGTGTTCCGCAGATGTCCGCTTTCGCCGCATTTCGCAAGTTTCGCGAGGAATGTATTACAGCGGGGATTGCCTCAGAATATGCGGTCCATTCCTGCCTAAAGCACCGACAACATCCGAAACTGGCTTTCTATCGGTACGCGACCATCGGACTTGCGTCGCCCGGGGCATACCGGATTCCAAATCTCGAGATTGCGGAAGAGTTCATCCGCCAGGAGGGTGATACCGTCGCGTTGGACAAACTCAAGAAGCTCCTTTGTGGCCAACTGGGGCTCAAGGGCTATCAATTTGCGCAGATACTCGAACAATTGGACAACGTGATCCGAACCGAGCATGGAGTGTTGTATGCCGAGTACTTCGATGCGGAATCGCCGGGGTTTAAGTCCCTCGTAGAATACGCAATACAGCGAGTTGCGCGGGATGGGGAACTGTCCGCGGAGCTGATCTACAACGAGAAAATTGTGTCGTGTCTCCAGTTATGCATCGATGGCCCTCGGATGCTGTACCACCTCTTGGACTTCTATGCAAGCGACCAGGTGACAGGTGGGAGATACCCCATCATTCTCCGGAAATCGCACGATGACGTCAGCGACGTGCGTGGCGTTCGTGAGCGAGTGGCTCGATTCATCCGTGAGAAGCATGAACCAGTCTCGTGTGAGGAGTTGCGTACACGGTTCGTGAGCAAGCTGGGATTCCGGCACAATGCGGTGATGAGTGTGATGGTGAATCCGGCCATTGTGCGGTACTTGAGGGGGTTCCTTGTCCACGTGGACACAATTGCATGGAACGATGAGAAGCAGGCGCAACTGGCAAGCCTTGCGGAAACGTATTATGATGCCCAGTTGGAGGCAGGCACGACGTTCGCTCGGGTGGATTACCTGCTCGAAGAGTATGAATCGTCCTTGCCTGCCTTGTGCAATGGTGTGACATGGACGCCCACCTTGTTGGGAGCGATGCTCTCCCGTGACCCCCGTACACCTGTGGTGGGGACGTCAGAGAATGCCTTCGTGTTCAATAAGAATGGTGTCGCCGTGCGAACCTTCGCCGATTTTGTAGAGATCGTTCTCCAGAGGCACTTCGATGGCGCCGCCTCGTTCACTGAACTATCTGAGTGGCTTCGAGATGCACGCGTGATCCAGAAGCAGGTCACAACGACCATGCTGCGAGCCGAGAGCAGGCTTGTAGTGGACGGGCAGACGATCTGGGTACGGAGGCCGGACGAATGCTGAAGAACCTCCCGCTCCAACCGGTCTACGATAGCGCCGAGTACGACATCGTTCGGGACTTCATGTCGCCGTGTCTGGCTGCAAGCACCAAATACATGCGTGGGGTTGGGTTCTTCTCGTCTGGGTGGTTGCGACTGGCCGCGACAGGAATCGCGGCCCTCGTGGAAAACGGAGGCAAGGCCCTATTTGTCGTATCACCCATCCTCAGTGAACAGGATTGGGAGTCAATGCAGATCGGGACGTCTGCACGCGACGACCGGAGACTTTGGCGGGCGTTGGAACGAAACATCTCCGACCTGGAAACATCACTGCAGGACGACACCCGCAATACCTTGGCTTGGCTCGTCGCCGACAATGTCCTCGACTTCCTCATTGCGGTCCGGCGTGACAGGGTCGGCGAAGGGGATTATCACGATAAGGTAGGCATTTTCGTTGACACCGAGGGGAACAAGGTTGCGTTCCATGGGTCGTTCAACGATTCAGTGAAGGGGTCGTTGAATGGGGAGGCGTTCAGCGTTTTCCGCTCATGGGATGAGGGGCAACGCGTATACGTCGGGAAGCATGAAGAACGATTGCGAAGCCTCGCGGACAATCGCAACGCGCAATTCGAGGTGTTCGCAATTCCTGACGCCGCAAAAGAGTCGTTGATTCGGCTTCGAACAACAAGCTTCCGACCATACAATCTCCCAGGGCATGCCAATTTAGTCGAGCATAGCCCCGTATTCGAGAAGCCCCAATGTCCGTATACGTTGCATGTCTACCAGGAACTCGCCATCAGCCAATGGATGAAGAACGGCTGCCGCGGGCTGTTAGAAATGGCGACGGGAACCGGTAAAACGATCACTTCTCTCGCTGCTGCAACGGGAGTCTTTGAGAGGCAGGGGCGTCAGGCTCTGGTTATTCTGGTTCCCTACCTGCACCTGCTCGATCAGTGGGAAAACGAGCTGCGGCGGTTCGGATACGACCCCCTCCTCTGCAGTAGCGCACACCCCCGCTGGTTCGCGAAAGCATCTTCGTGCATGGACGACTACAAGATTGGGGCAACCATGCACGCTTGTTTCCTTGCCGTGCATGCTACTGCTTCCAGTGAGCCATTCCAGAGGCTGTTGGCCCGAGTCGACGGCCGGGAACTGCTGTTAGTCGCCGACGAGGCACATGCGCTGGGCGCCCAAAAGCTTCGGAACTCGCTATTTGAAGGGGCAGGAATGCGTCTGGGTCTATCTGCGACGCCGAGGCGATGGTTCGATGTCCAGGGGACCGATGCTCTCTTCTCGTATTTCTCGGGCGTTGTCTACGAGTTTCCGCTTGAAGAGGCGATTGGGACGTACCTCACCCACTACGACTACTTCCCTATACCAGTGGAGCTGTCATCCAGGGAAACGGCGGAGTACCAGCAGTTGTCGGCCAAAATTGCTCTCGTCGCGAAGCGAGCTGACGAAGACGAGAGAGAAGCGTCACGGCTGGAGAAGCTGCTCCTGGAGAGAGCGAGACTCATTTGGCGGGCCGAGAACAAGCTGGCGGCGCTGGTCCAATTGGTATCCCGGTTGAAGGCAGATACATTGGCTTCTGGTGGCGGACTTTCTCACACGCTTGTCTACTGCGCTCCAGGTGAGCACTCCACAGTCCTACGTCAACTCTCTGCACTCGGACTTCGCTGTCACGAATTCGTGCACTACGTGTCCCTCCCGAACCGTATGAAGGTGCTCGAAGCCTTTGCAGCGGGCGACATTGACATCCTCGTCGCAGTGAAGTGCCTAGACGAGGGGGTCGATGTGCCCTCGACGCGAACAGCAATTTTCATGGCGAGCACAACGAATCCAAGAGAATTCGTACAACGACGGGGGCGCGTGCTCCGCCGGTATCCAGGGAAGACCGTCGCCACGGTATACGACTTGGTTGTTGTCCCGCCGCCTCCTCCGAACGATTGGGCGGATTCTTGCCGAAGTCTTCTCCGCCGCGAAATGCCGCGAGTGGCGGAGTTCTGCGCAACAGCGCGGAACGAGTATGCAGCGAGGGGAGCGATGCGCAGCAACGTTGACGCCTATGGAATGCTCCATCTCTTGGATTTGCGACCGTGGGAGATTTATCGAGAGGCGAATGCGTTCGGGGACTTGGATGCTCAGGAACCGTAATGCCCCTTCTATAATCGATTTAAGGATGAGCCAATGCAGCTAGTGAACGAAGTAATACGACGGAAGTTGGAGAAGTATCCATCCCCGGTGCAGAATTTGGCATTGCAGGCGATCATGCTTGCCGAGAAACACGGGAGCGACGCCTCCGTGGCGGAACAGCTGAAACAGGTCGTGCGCCAACTCGTTCGGGACAAGAAGTAGATCATGATTCTCGAGACTTTGACAATCAACAACTTTCGACAATTCCGTGGGAAATCGACGCTTCGATTCGCTCATGGCAAGAAGAACGTGACCGTGATCTTCGGCGAGAATGGTCGAGGAAAGACTGGAATTTTCCGCGCGTTGATCTTCTGCCTGTTTGGGGATAGACAACTGTCGCAGGATGAATTGGTCGATGACCGGGAGGTACACCTAGTCAACAACGGCGCTATGCGGGACAGCCAGCAGGAGAAGGGTCGAACGGTGGAGGCGGGTGTCGAGTTGACATTCAAGCATAACGACTGTCGATACACGCTGCGGCGTACAGTCCAAGGGCTATGGCATAATGGTGAGCGTCACGAAGAGGGTAAGGAGGTGACGTTGAGCATTGAGAGGCCGGACGGGAACTGCACCCCTCTTCGCGATCCTGAGAGCATTAAGGAGATGATGGGCTTAGTCATCGACTACCGCGTGCGAGAGTACTTTTTGTTTGATGGCGAGAAGATCGAGCACCTGACCAGAGCGAGCCAGCATCAGCGGACAGAGGTGTCGAAGGGGGTGCGAAACCTCCTAAACATCGACGGCCTGGAAATTGCAACGAAGGCATTGAAGCACGTCGGGAAGGAATTCGCCAAAGAACTTGAAAAGTCTGCGACGGGGGAGTTGGCCCGCACTATGAAGCGGTTGAATGAGTCCACGGCGAAGCGAGACACATTCGATGAACAGATTGCTGCCCTTGCGGCCGACATCCAGAAGGCGGAGGAAGAGATCGAAGACCTCGAAAAGAAGCTGAAAAAACATCGCGGAATTACGGAGCTGGTTGAGCAGAGAGAACGGCTCAATGGGCAGATCCGGGACATCGAGCACGAGATGCAGGACGTTCGAGCTGTGGTGCGGGACAAAGTTGCCCGGACGGCAATCTTGCTGTGTTTAGACCCTATTCGCAGCGTCTATGAAGACATTGAGAAACGACGAAAGAAGGGGGAGATCCCGCCGGAGATTCGGCAGGATTTGATCGAGCGTCTTCTGTCAGAACGAAAGTGCATCTGTGGCCGCGAGATTCGTTCGGGAACACCCGAACATACGCAACTCAAGGAATGGTTACGTAGGGTTGGAGATCCGGAACTGAGCGATGCCGCCTTAGAAATGTGGCGGTCCCTCTCTGGGATCATCAGCCAAGAAGAGACCGTGCGATCGAACGCCGAAACGACGCTCCAACAGTTCGGACGAAAGAACAGCGAACTCGAGCGTTTGCGTCGGCAACTGAGTACGGTCACAGCTAAGATTGGCGAAGACGTCCGTGACGACGCCATCCATTGGGAAGGCCAACGGAAAAAGGCGGAGGCTGCTGTCCGGAAGAAGAGCGTCGAGACGGAACGACTGGAGGAAATGCGGCAGGAGTTGGACGCTTTGATCCGGCAACTGGAAGCTCAGAAGGTGAAGTTGGAGAAGGAGAGGGGAATTGCGAATGAGATGAGCGCCCGGCACACGCTGGTGGAAAACGCACGTCAGGCGCTAGTGGCTGTGGCGGACGCGTTCACCAAGGAGGCGAGGGAGACGATTGCGGCGCAAGCAACGGCCTACTTCCAGACATTCCTTGACGCTGACAGCCAAGGACTATTCGACCGCATTCAGGTCAACAACGACTACTCCCTACAGATCATGGACAACCACGGGAATGCAGTCCTCGCGAACATTTCGGCTGGCCAGCGGCAGCTGATGTCGATTGCTTTCATCGCGTCACTGGCGAAGACTGCCGCGGATGGAGACTTGCTGCAAATGCCGCTCTTCATGGACACCCCCTTCGGTCGACTTTCGCTGGACCATCGGCTGCGTCTCATCGATAACCTGCCGAAGCTGTGCGCTCAATGGATCTTGCTTGCCACAGATACGGAGCTTCGCCGATCTGAGGCGAGGCACTTGTACGAATCGAAGCGATGGGGGCGGTTTTATCGACTGGTATCGACACCCGGAGGCGAGACGGAAGTTGAAGAGAGGTCCACCGAGGACGCCCTGACACTCATTCGTGAAGAGGAGGAAGGCGAATCATGAAGATGGACGGGGACATCCGTGTCCGTACCAGCAAGGACCATCAGCAGTTGTACAATGACCTAAAGGGCCTGTTGGTTAAGGACTTCCATGAACTCTTCTTTCTAACGGCGTGTCTGGGGTATTGCCATGGCTGCCACGCTAAATTGGGCAAGTCCGCCGAAGATCGGTTTTGGTCAAGGACGATCGCTCCTGATGAATGGTATGCGTACTACTCTATGGTTTTGGCCAAGAACGATATGGACTTCGGCGCGGTGAAAGACGACAAAGCGGTTATTGCCGAGATCGAGGGGTACGCCCATGGTGGTATGCTGTTCTTCATTGAAAATACGCTGAACGGGTACTTGCTAGAGAGGGAATCGGGCCTGTCCGTCGACAAAAGCGTGTCGCAAGACTTGCCACGCAGGGTAATGCAATCGGTGTTCGAGACCGCCGTCAAAGGATGATGGTGCAATGAAAAGGATTCTCCTTGTCGAGCCTGAGTACCGCAACAAGTACCCGCCGCTCGGGCTTATGAAGATATCGGCATACCACAAGCTTCGGGGTGACCATGTCGAGTTCGTGAAGGGCCGTTCCCGCTCGCACCGTGAGTACACGTGGGATCGCATCTACGTCGCCAGCCTGTTCACCTTTTACTGGAAGGTGACGATACGAACCATTGAGTACTACAGGCAGGCAGTGTGCACGCCGCAAGACATTTGGGTCGGCGGTGTGCTTGCCACGCTTCTCGCGGATGACGTTTCATCGGAAACGGGAGCAACCGTGGTGCGTGGACTCCTCGATAAGCCGAAGATTCTCGATTCGACTACCCCTCAAATCGTCGATTACTTGATCCCGGACTACAGTATTTTGGACGAGATCGAGTACCGGTATCCCACGGCAAATGCCTACATCGGATACGCGACGCGGGGCTGCCCAAACCGCTGTCCTTTCTGCGCGGTTCCAACGCTCGAGCCCGACTTCTGTCACTACACGCCGCTGGCCCGCCAAGTGCGAGGAATTGAGCAGCTCTACGGACCGAAGAAGGACTTGCTCCTCCTAGATAATAACGTACTGGCGTCCCGGGAATTCCGGCGGATCATGCACGACATCCTCGACCTCGGGTTCGAGCGGGGCGCCAAGTTGAACAATCAGTTGCGGGCCGTCGACTTTAACCAGGGGTTGGATGCCAGGAAGGTTGACCGCGCCAAGATGAAGCTTTTGGCCCGAACGGCCATCAGGCCCCTGCGATTCGCTCTCGACACCGCAGGAATGTTGGACGCCTACGCGGAGGCCGTACACTTGGCGTGTGAGTGCGGTGTTCCAGAAATCGGAACGTATGTGCTGTTCAACTACAAAGACACTCCCAACAGTTTCTACGACCGGCTGCGTGCAAGCGTCGAGTTGAATCAACGGCTGGGCGCCAAGATCACCTCGTTCCCAATGCGATACATCCCGCTCAACGAAAAGCATCGGACATACGTCGGGCCGCACTGGAACCGTCGACTCCTCCGGGGTATCCAATGTATCCTGCTGTCCACGCATGGCATGGTCAGTCCGAACAAAACCTTCTTTGAGGCGGCTTTCGGACGAGACTACGACGAATTCATCCAAATCGTATCCATGCCTGAGCACTACATCATCAATCGACGGAAACACGAGAACAATGAAGCAAGCGACTGGGAAAATCTTTATCGCCGCCTGACGCGAGGGCAGCGAGAATCGCTGTATGAGATTCTTGCGGAGGGGAAAGTGAAGAAGTGCGGTATCGCCAAAGTCTCGGGAAAACGCTTACGCGACTTATTGTCACATTACATTGGCGAAACCGACAAGGTGAAACACAAGGGTGCGGCAAAACCCTAACTCAGCACTGACTCCAGCTGTTTCCGTCGCAGTTTGGCGAATTCCAGAATTTCTTGGAGGGACGCTTCTTTCTTCTACCAGCAACTGTGGTACGTTCCGGTGGCAAGGTGGGTTACGCCCCTCCTTTCCGCTCGCCTTCGTCGACGGCGCGGAGCAGGACGTGCAGGACGTGGCGCTGAACGCGTCCCCGAGGCAGCGAGAGCACTCGGGTCGGGGGCGGATCGACGCAATGCGACAGATCGTAAGTCGCCACTGCAGCACGCGCCGCCTTTGTTACATTCGTAACTCCGCATAACGCATGGGAAGCGTCGCATCGGCCACTTCGTGAATCCTAATCCGCCGCCGGATCGGCACCCCTGACGCGTCGTCACTCCCGATTTCTCGCCCCTCGTCAATCGAACTTCAGTTGCAGGCACGCGCCACTTCCTGCACCCTCACGCGGATAGATGCAGACCGCAGAATCATCTGTCGACGCCTGCCCGCTCGATGAGCGGCAGCAGCGGCGCATCCTCGACGGCGTGCTGGCCGGGCCCGTTCTTGAACTGCTCGGCGAGGTCGTGCGACGGCTGCCGCAGGGCCCCGGCAAGGCACGAGACGAGGCGGCCTATCAGCTGGCGGTCGAGCGCAGACTGCGGCCGATGGAGCTGGATATCGCCCTGACGGACGAAACCGGGCGGGCCGGTTTCGCTTGGCCCGGAAGCGCGCTCACCGGCGATGACCAGCGGCGGCTGGCCACGATGGAGAACACCACCCAATTGCGCACCACGCGGCTGCTCCATCACTCCGTGCGCGTTGCGCATCACTTGTTTCAGGCAATCATGCGGGAGATCATGGCGACGAGCCAGCAGACGGGCGTGTCGGTTCGTGACCTTCTGATGGCCGTCAGCAGCGGAAATGGACATGCTGGACACGTCGACAATCGACTCCCGCCACCGGACGCGGCGGCCCAGGCGGACGGCGATACGCCCGGCGTTGAATTGTCTGCGGGATTGGAGTCCGCTGCGTTGGCCGATGCGGGCGTCGACCCGCCAGAATGTGCCGCTCCGCCCGCCGTTGAACCCGATGATACCGATGACATCGCCCCTTCTTCCCCCCCACATCTTATGGCTAAACGCGCTCCCCCAGCGGGCTCTTGCGAAGGCATCACCGACGATTGCGTCCGTCAACTCGAAGGGAAAATGCAGCGGCTCCAGGAGACGATGGACACGCTGATCGGGGCCATCGACGAATTCCGCGATGACGTGGTCCACACGCTTCGCAATCTGCCCGATCGCATGCCGATCCCGCTGCATATTCACAGTCTGCCGCTCGATCCGACCGACGCGGATTTTGCCGGCCGGGTCAATGCTGTACCACCGGACGTCATGGCCCAACTGCGCGACGAAGCGGTTCAGGGACGAGAGGCGGAACCGACTCCGGTCACTGCCGCTGAGGGCAATCCGTCGCCCGCCCCCATGCTGGACGAGACTCCTCCAGACAATCGCCGGCATCTTGCCCGTCAATCGCGGCTGTTTGCCTGACGGTGTGGCATTCCGCTTTCTATGCCCCGTGAACAATTCCATTGCGATGGCTCGCAGCGATTGTGCGATCTGATCGACGAAGCCGGCCAGCGAGCGGGCCTAAGCCGCGGTCAAGCGTTCGAGGATTTTCTCGCCTGCTCTTTGGCCGCTCTCTCGGGCCAGCAGATGGAGGACGAATACCTGGCTGTCGTTCGCAAAGGATACACCGGAGGAAACCCGGGTCGCCGGGGGATCGACGCGCTGACGCAGGCGTTCGGGACTTTGGTGAACCTGATGGAAGCGACTCGCCGGGACATTCTCGGCGACTTGTTTCAAGGCGGCATTACTTACGGCGAAGCGGGCCAGTTCATCACGCCGGAGGAAATCTGCCACATGATGGCGGCCCTGAGCGTCGACGAGGCGCCGCCGAGTGCCAAGGTGTTCGACCCGTGCTCCGGCAGCGGTCGGATGCTGCTGGCGTACGCTGAACAATGTCGGGGCGGCGAACTGATCGGCCAAGATATCGACCTGCGCTGCGTCCGCATGACGGCGATCAATCTGGCCTTGCGCAACCTGTACGGCTTCGCGTTGTGGGGCAACAGCCTGAGCAGCGAGGTGAAGCTTGCCTACCGCACGGGCTTCAACATGCACGGGGGCGTCATTCGCTATGCCCACCCGGACGAGCTGGCCGACAAGCGGCCCTCGTCCGTTGCACTCGCTCCTTCCGCGCCCGCAACAAGCGTCACGGCTCCCGGCTCACAACCAAATGGTCCCGTTACGCAACTGCACCTGTTCTGACAACGCGACCGATTTCGCGCTGGTTGCAAGTCATCGTCCCTTGCGCACCGGCCGCCCCGTTCGGCACGCTGGCCCCGTTCTGCCGTCGTTCGGCAGGGCGATTGTCTGAGTGTCCTTGCTCATTGGCACCACAGCGATAGGAGGGGAGCGATGCTCGTAGAAAGAAAAGACGGGACGTGCCGCGAGTGCGGCGGACAACTGAAGATCATCGACGCGGATGACGCGACGATGACCGTCGAGTGTTTGGAGTGTGGGGACAGTTACCTGGTCGAGCCCGACGCGTTCGGCGATGGCTGCATGACGTATTATCTGCAGGTCGCAGGGCTCGGCGAATCCGACGAGGAAGGAGGCGAGTGATGGATCCGCAAACTGCGTGGGATGATCTGCTCGTTGCATTGGGCAAGCAGGATTGGGATCGCGTGGAGGACTTGGCCGAGGGCCTGTTACGTTGGCTTCGGGCCAACGGCTTTCCGCCCCGCGCCGTCACCGGCAGCGATCTGGGCCCCGACTGGGACCGCGAGATCGCGGCGGCCGGCTGCCGGTTCGCATTGGCGTTGGCCAGGGAGGGCGTCGCCCATGTTCCATAACGACCGCGTATGGTGCGTAACGGCGGTCGATTCGCCTGAGGAACTGGCCCGTAAGCTGACGGACACCACATGGACGTGTTGCACGGCGTTCGAGCTTGGCGGGTACTTGTGGCTCAATGACGCCACGTCGCCCGATGGCGCCCAGGAGTTTTCCGTGATCAAGAAAGCTGGTCAGTTGGGCCGCCCGTGGCAGGTCGAGAGCATCACGTTCTCGTGGTGCGACTTCGACGAGGCCCTTGCGTTTGTCCAGCGAACGCTCCGCGGCGAAGACGACGACAGCGAGTTCGCCCACGAAGTCGCGCTCGTCCTGGAAACGCCCGCCGAGCACCATCGCTGCCGCCACTGTGCCTGACGTTCAGATAGGCCCTCAGACCATTGGTTTGGGGGCCTTTCCATTAGCTCCCACAGCAGTTCCTCGCACGAGCCAATTCCATTCATCCTCCCACCCCTTCGCATATTCTGGTATGGCTTCCTCGTTGAAGCCGCTCTGATACCCAAGATCCCGTTGTGCCGCTCCGTTTCCCCTGTCTGCCGCTGACCGAATGAGGCGTAATCCCTGCCGTCTGTCCAAGGCGACACCATCGCCCCGAAAGAATCGCAACCCCAAAGCGTAGAGCGCCGGAGCCAAGCCTGCATTTGCCTTCTCGACGAGCCGTTGGTCGTCGTAAAGGGGGATGTCATCGGAGGGGAAACGATTTTCGTCCATAGTATTCGTTGTCAGGATACCACAGCCGCTCGATGGATGCCCACGATACCTTGCCCAATGCCTGCCGCGCCGATTGCGTCTGCCCTTCCGATTACTCCCCGAACTCGAATTCCTGCTGCACCAGCCGCGGCGGCAGACGCAGGAGTTCGCGCCCCGTGGCTGCCCGCCAAAATCGATCGGGCGACACGCTCAGAACGCGGCGGATCGCTTCGGCCTCTCCCTTGGTCAGCCCTTCGATGAACAGGGTCTTCGTGCGGCGCTTCGCTGCTTCGACCAGCGGACGCCAACGCCGGCCGAGCAATTCTTTGAGCCGCTGGCGTTGCTGGAATCGCCTGTTGTACAAGCTGTCCGGCCGGTAGATGTACGTCACCCGGTACGGGAAGAACTCGTCGTCGGGCTCCAGCGGCATCACCCACGGCCCCGCGCCCCAGTACTTCGATTTTGTCGCTGACAGGCAGCTGCCGAGATCGCCGATGGCGATCGCTTGGTCATATTCCACCCGAACGGTCGGGCTGGTGCGGACATTGTCCGCGGTCCATTCCGGCATCGCCGGATCGGCCATGAATTCCTGAACCCAGCGATTGGCCAAACACGCTTTGACCAGTACCTTCGCGATCCGGCCGACACGCGCCGCCCGCATCCGGAATTCGTCGTCCGATTCGCCGTCGAAACGGAGCGTATGCACCGCGTGATGGTATAGTCTAATTTTGACTATTCCAATACGTACTATACGCTTTCCCTCAACCGATCTGGACAGGGGGCAGGCGTGGAAAAATCAACGTTTTCAGAAGAATATGCAGTCTTTCTGCGGCTGCTGCGCGAGGCGAGAGCCGCTGCTGGGGTCACTCAGGTCCAGCTCGCCGAACGGATCGGCAACACCCAGTCGTTTGTGAGCAAGTGCGAGCGCGGCGAGCGTCGGCTCGATATTGTCGAAGTACGGGCGTTCTGCCGGGCCATCGGCGTCCCGTTCGCCAAGTTTGTTCTCGACTTCGAGCGTGCCACGGGCCCGTAGCATGGTCCGCCGGGCCCCGGCGGTTTGGCCCAGCGCCACGTTGCTCTGACGGCTGGTGTGGGATTATCGTATCGCCATGAATCGGCTTGGCCTGACGTTCACCGGTCAGGCAGGAGCCGGTTGGTTCTCCTTCTGTTTCGTCCCTTTCCCTGCAGTATGAAAGAACTGTCCGTCGCCAATTTCGGCATCCTGATCGCCTACGTGCTACCCGGATTTACTGCATTGTGGGGGGCGAGCTACTTCTCCGAAACCGTCCAGGTCTGGATGGGTTCGCCGCAGGCCGACCCGCCGACGGTGGGCGGTTTCCTGTACGTGACGCTGGCGGCAGTCGGCGCCGGCATGACCGTGAGCACGGTGCGGTGGATAACCGTCGATACGATCCACGCCCTAACGGGCTTGCCCCATCCCCGTTGGGACTTCTCGCGACTCCAGGAAAAAGTAGACGGCTACGATGTGCTCGTGAAGATTCATTACCACTTCTACCAATTCAACGCCAACATGCTGGTCGCGGTTCCGTTTCTGTTCGCCGCCCGCGGCATTTCCCTCGGCTGGTCGTCCTTTTTCGATGTCTCGCTTATCTTGGCTTTTCTCGCCTTGGAGGCAATCTTTTTCGTCGGTTCCCGTGACGCCCTGGGCAAATACTACACGCGAGTTGCGAAACTGTTGGGCACGGAGGCGAGCGAACCCGCCCCCTGACGACGCCAAGGGCCGCCGCCTACTTGGTTGCCAGCCGCTTTGCTGCGGATTCAACCCGCAAGAGGGATTGTCGGCTTCGCTCGTCGCTGTATAGTCTAAATTAGAATAGTCGAACTTCGACTATTTGCGTCGTGGTCGTTTATTCGATGTCCTTTGCGAACGAGGAGGAAACCAATGACGAACGGAGGAACGAAGGGTCATGGGACGCCGAAGCCGGCGTCCCCCAAGGACCAACCCAAGGATCAGGGCTCGCAGAAGCCGGCCCAGGCTAAGAAATGACGGCCTGATCGGATCCGACTGCCTGTCTTGGCGCCATCATCAGCGCCAGGCTGAATTCGTCGTCGAGCGAGGGGACGCCGCATGCGGCGTCCCCTCGCGTTGTGTCTGGGGGTGGTATAGTCCGCTTCGGATTAGTCCAACACAAACTAGCCCGGCGGAACCCCGACGTGGTGTTCGCGAATGGTTCTCGCGGTTTTTTGAAGGAACGATGCCCATGACCAACGGCAGCAAGCCCACGCTGGGCTAGCCCTCGTCGTCCAGCAGCGGCGGCAAGGGGCAGGATCAAGGGGCGAAGAAGTCCCTCGCCCCTGAAGTGAAAGACGGGTGGAAAGTGGCACTCGCAATTTTGTGATGGATGATTATCCATCACGACACATGCCTACCGGCGATGGTTCGCAAAAGGCAAGGGAGGTGTCTTCGCCGATGTTCACCTACGTCGTGACCGTCGTGGCATTTCGCTCTTTAGCACTCAGCCGATCCGCAACCTCGTCTAGCTTGCGATCACATGCACGGTCCAAGTCGATGTTTAGATGTCGAGAGATATGCTCTAAATAGATGCGAATATCCGCGATCTCGTCACGAATTTGGGCTTCCTCAACCTCGTCCCCACGCCATAATTTTTTGATAAGGTTTGCCAGCTCACCAGCCTCTCCACAAATTGCCAAAGCTAGGAAGCTGAGCACTTCCGAATCGGACGTCAGATGCCCCTTGGCTTGAGCCAGTTTGACAAACCGCTCATGGATGTCGGCCGATCGTTGCTGCCACTTGGGTATCATTCAAAACCTCCAAAACAACTGCACATACCATAGCACGGTTCATCGATTGCCTGCAACAGAGTATCCCCTAGGGTATGGAAACGAATGCCGGCGACAAGCCCGCCACCACCAATATGCCGCAATCAATTTCACTTCCAGCATGTCGAGGGAGGACTTCACCTGCATGAGGCGCGCTATTAGGCACTTTAACAACCAAGTGCATCCCTCCTGTCTGGTTGCGCGGATTGGTGAGGCGTGCCGAGAGGCGTGTTTTGCGATGCGGATCTGACTGCCCTTGCGGCGGCGGGTGGGGATTTCCGTTTCCCCATCAAGGTGCTGAGCCCAATCTGGCAGGCCCCGAGCGTTTCTGATAAATTGATCTTAACAAGTTGCCAATTTGAACTGAGTGATAATTGTGTGTCGTTGTCGGCGTCTCGACGTCAACCCTGTGGGTCGATACGGCGGAAAGCGACTTCTGGCGCCCGCTTTCCCCCCCTAACCGAACCACTCCCCAAAGGATAGCCCATGTTCATCGTCGGCGACACGCTGGATGATCTGCTCCGCCGGTCGTTCGCAAAAACCCTGAAGGAGGGGGCGTGGATGAAGGCAACCCGTGGCCGCAACAAGGAGCTGTGCTGCGTCCTCCTCGCGCTGACCAATCCCCTTGCCAGGCTGAGTCACACGGAGAGTCGCGGGAAAGTATTCAGCGCGTTGGGAGAGCTGGCTTGGTACCTGGCGGGCCGGAATGATGGCAAGTTTATCACCTATTATATCGACCGGTACAAGAAAGAGGTCGAAGGGGACGGCACCATCCACGGGGCGTACGGGCCGCGCGTGTTCAGCGCCAATGGCCCCAGTCAATTCAAAACCGTCATCAACCTGTTGCAGGAAAAACCGACTACCAGGAAAGCCGTCATCCAGGTCTTCGATGCGGACGACTTGCGGGGCGACTACAAGGACGTGCCCAATCCCATCGGACAGCGCCGAGCCCGTTGTACACAGCACGGGCGCAGCGCCAGCCGTGGACGCGGTTTCTGCCGAAGTGTACGGAAATGAACACCTGCCAGAACGCCTCGTCGAGCTGGCCATGGGAGGCGAGGTAGGCCGCGCCCTTGTGGGGATCGAACGGGCCACTTGCGGGGTCAGCCCGGCGGGGGGCGATCGGTCTCTGCCGGATGACGGTGATATACCT
>Ga0351923_1069_pt1 | contig 20155 bp, 18 predicted proteins | sample BONcelT113001C11_FD_206859 | JGI IMG/M metagenome (GOLD analysis project Ga0351923, IMG submission 206859) | Enriched cells from coal bed in the Powder River Basin, Montana, United States - BONCAT cells T11 rep2 HSBNCT.T11.300.1.C11 ...
TGTCGACATCAGCGAAAGTAAGCTGGCGGAGCAGCACCTGCGAGAGAGCGAGGAACGTTTTAAACAAGTCACTGAAAACGCAAACGAATTAATCTGGGAAGTGGATATGGATGGTACATACCTCTACTGCAGCTCGGCGGCGGAAAGAATCCTTGGGTACCCGGCCGATGAGTTAGTCAAACAGAAACATTTTTACGATCTCTTTGCCCCGGATGTCCGGGAGGGATTGAAAGACCAAGCGTCTGCGGCATTCCAGCGTAAGGAACCATTCTTTCGCTTTGTTAATCCCAATATCCATAAAAACGGCAGTCTCGTCATTCTGGAAACCAGCGGTACGCCATTGGTGGATAAAGAAGGAAACCTTCTGGGCTATCGCGGTGTTGATATGGACATCACCCAACGCAAGCTTGCTGAGGAAGAACTGAAACAGACCCTGGATAAACTGAGGAAGAGCTTGATAGGCACCATCCGGGTATTGTCTTCAACAGTTGAGACACGAGACCCCTACACTGCAGGTCATCAGAGGAGGGTATCAAGCCTCGCCCGCGCTATTGCCCAGGAGATGGGCCTATCAAACGATACAGTCGATACTATCCGTATGGCAGGTATTATCCACGATACAGGGAAGATATCAATCCCTTCAGAGATATTATCAAAACCAAGCATGCTATCCGACTTAGAAATGAGCCTCATCAGGGTTCACCCTCAATCCGGCTTTGATATATTGAAAGATGTTGAATTGCCCTATCCCATAGCAGAGGTAGTCCTTCAGCACCATGAACGATTGGATGGTTCAGGCTACCCCAACGGATTAAAAGGCGAACAGATCCTGCTTGAGGCACGCATTATTGCAGTAGCTGATGTGGTAGAGGCCATTTCCTCCCACCGTCCTTACAGACCGGCAAAAGGTATTGATGTGGCACTTGAGGAGATAGAGAATAATAAAGGCATCCTTTATGATGAGCAGGTGGCGGAGGTATGTCTTAAATTGTTCATGGAGAAGGAGTTTGAGTTTGAGCAATAAGTTGAAAAGTGAAACGTGGAAAGGGGAAAGGTTATAAAGACAGTGAAAAGTGAAAGGTAAAAGGTGAAAGGTTAGATGGAATTAAATTCAGAAAACAATAAGGGAGAAAGGAAACTTAAACTCTATATACTTCTCGGGGCCATAATATGGACGTGTATTGCTGTTATCTCTCTGATGTGGAATATCTATCAGACAAAAATACAAACCATTGCGAAAGCCGATGTCATGGCCCGCCTCTCTTTTGATAAAGACACCTCTTTCCGGATATGGGCCAACTTTCACGGAGGGGTATACGTGCCGATAACCGGAGAGACAAAACCTAATCCATATCTTAAAGTTCCTGATCGTGATGTTGAAACCAAAGGCGGCAAATCGCTCACACTCATGAATCCCGCTTACGTGATGCGTCAATACTACGAGAGGTTTGAGAAAAAAGACGGCGTAAAAGGGCATATCACAAGCCTCAGGCCGTTACGCCCTGAAAATATCCCCGATCCATGGGAAGAAAAATCCCTCAAAAACTTCGAACAAGGCGTCAAAGAAACCACGACGATTCAGACAATAAACAATATTGAATATGTAAGACTTATGAAACCCTTCATTGTAACCAAAGGATGTCTTAAATGTCACAGCGCACAGGGATATATAGAGGGTGATATCCGGGGAGGCGTCAGCACTTCAGTCCCCATGGCACCCCTGCGTTTATTTGAACATGACCAGATTGTTACACTCATAAGGATTCACTTGTTCTTCTGGCTTATCGGCATAAGCGGGATTGCCATCTTTGGAAAACAGATTATAAAGAAAGAAAGGGGACGCAACGAGGCCGAGGGGAACCTCGCATACTCCGCTATCCATGATGCCCTTACAGGGCTTTTGAACAGACGTTCATTGGAGGAGGTTCTTGATCGTTCCATCGCTAAAGCAAAAAGAAAGGCTGCAAGCTGTCTACTTTATATGGACCTCGACAATTTCAAGGATGTGAATGATGCCATCGGCCACAGCGCCGGCGATGTAGCGCTGATAACCCTTACCGGCCTTGTCAAAGAAGCGCTGAGGACTGAAGACATCGTGTTTCGATTAGGCGGTGATGAATTTGCTGTCCTACTTGAGGGGGTTGGCGGTGAAGAAGCCCTCCTTGCCGCAGAACGTTTACGCGTCTCTGTTGGGACGCATATCTTTGAATTTGACGGTCGGGTTTTTCCCTTGACCTTGAGCATAGGCATTATAGAGATTGATGGGAAATTGGCTGTTGGCGAACTTCTCTCAAAAGCGGATGCTGCTATGTATCAGGCTAAAAAGAAGGGGAAGAACCGGGTTGAGCAGGTATTGAAAATATAAGGAGGGCAATTATGGAAAACAAAAGTAAACCGGATAAGCCCGGACAGCCGGAAAACATCCGTAAGAGCGCCGAAGAACATCTGGGGAAATTAAAGGCTTCAAGGTTAGAGATGGAAGTTTACGGGGACATAAATAAGCTTGTCCATGAGCTTCAGGTACACCAGATTGAACTTGAAATGCAGAATGAAGAACTTCGCAGAGCACAGCAGGAACTCCAGGTATCCCGTAATAATTATTTCGATTTCTATAACTTTTCACAGGGTAGGATATTTTACTTTTAATGAAATCGGGCTGATGCTCGATTTAAACCTGACAAGCGCAACCCTCCTTGGCAGCGAAAAACAAAAACTGATCAGCAGAAATTTCACATTTTATATAGCGCCTGATTCCCGTCCTTCCTCTGATACATTCTGTCAAAGAGCCTGTGAGACCGGCAATACAAAACAGGCCTGCGAACTTAAACTGGACTCATCAGCTCATTTTGTGCTCATGGAAGGCATATCCGTACCTGATGATGGGCAAGGCAAAAGAATACGGGCTGTAATAATCGATATCACCGAGCGAAAAGGGATGGAAGAAAAACTCAGAAAAAACAAAGAGATGCTTGAGAAAGCAATGAAAGATACCTTCCATGTTCTGATGTCAATAATAGAAACAAAGATGTATCAAACATCGGAACACCGGCAGAGGGTGGTAAAGCTCGCCTCTGCAATAGCGAGGGAAATGGGTGTTTCAGAGGTATGTATCGAGGGAATCGCTATGGCAGGCCCTATCCTTGACCTGGGGTATATGTCTGTCCCCGTTGATATACTGAGTAAACCTCAGAGATTAACAGAAATTGAGTCCACATTTTTAAAAACCCATTCTCAGGCCGGATATGACATGTTAAATGATGTGGAGTTTCCCTGGCCGCTGGCTGAGATAGTCCTACAGCACCATGAACGCATAGACGGGTCCGGTTATCCCCGTGGTTTGAAAGGCAATGAAATCCTGCTTGAAGCGCGTATTCTTGCGGTTGCCGATGTAGTTGAAGCTATACCTGCTAAATGAATTAATGCTGCTCTTGAGGAGATAGAGAAGAAAGCTGGGACATTGTATGACAGTAAAGTAGTGGAGGTATGTATGAGGTTGTTTCGGGAAAAAGGGTTTGGGTTTGAGTAATTTTAACAGAATAGTTTTATTGGATCAACAACAAACACGATGCCACAGATATGTAAAAAAACTCCTTTTTAATGAAATCTTCCTCAAGAATAACCATATGAAACATGTTATATCGAGGCATGTGGCCGGGTTGAGCATTACAATAAATTATCCGTTATATTTGCGAAAACGCCCAATACTTGACTCGTAGGTGACAAAAATAATTATCCCGGGAGGGGCAAAGAAACACATTTCAACCGTAATACTTGCTCTTGCGAGACCACTCAGTTGCAGCTGTGCAGGTGCTAAAAAGAACCATTAAGGAGCGGGCGGGCTGGATAAATTTCTATATGCGATCCTCGCTCCTTAGAAAACCGCGAAGCTCACACTTTGTAGCTGAATGTTTTATTTTCCCGGTTTTTCCGGGGGATTGCAAATGATTTTAATTTACCATTTCTTCCGGAAGAACTCATATGCTTCCATGATTTCTCTGGTCTTTTTCTCAGCTATTTCCTGAAATTCTATTCCCAGATGCTGTACCTTGTCTGGGTGATATTTTGCGAGGGCTTCTTTATATTTTTTTCTGATAGTTTCCGGGCTGTCTCCGGCTGTGACTCCTAAAACCTGCCGATATTCCTCTTCCGATCTGGTATATCCCCGGTTTTGTCGGCTGCCGCTTTCGTTCCCCCGGAATTTTTCCTGTCTGAATGTTCTTATCACGTAACGAAAGCTGAAATAGGCTATTGCTATAAAGATGATCATTATTACCAAGCGCATCATTGTTATTTTCTCCGAACAGTTGCAATATATTTTACTATTTTTTGAGATCAGGCAAATTCATCAGGAATTACTTAATCCCATATTTTCAATCAGGATCCGGGTTATCCTCCACGAAAACCGTCGCGAGACGAAGAAGCCCGGTCTTCTGCGTAAGCAGAAGTTCTGATGTCGAACGCGAGCGATTGGAGACATCGGAGTGTAGGAATTTATCAAAAAATAACCTAAATTACATTCTATCATGGCCGGAAGAACTTTGTTGCTCGACTTCGCTCGCAATGAAACCGTATGCGATTCGCGAATCGAGCACGATTGGGTATCCCACTCGACGAGGATAAATGACCCGAAGGGCAATCTGTGTTGTTTGAGGAGGAAACGACGAGTTCACAGATTGAATGAAGTCCGAGTAGATAGTGGGTAATCGAGCGCACGACCCATCCACCGGATGAGTGCCCCGGCAGGGAGCAAAACATTGTTTCGGCCACATTATTGAATACTTCACAGGTTCTGATAAGCGTGTTTTCAAATAATATCCCGATACTGATCCTAATGATATATGCCGTTTAATCGGCTGTCTCCTTAATCTTTTTCAAAACAGGGTTGTCGGCCATGAAAATATTGGTTGTTTCGGTCTTGTCATCAAAAACAAGAACTGCCAGACCTTTTTCAAGTTTATCTTTTACCTGTCCGAATTTTGTTTCCGCGGAAGTTTCTTTTTCGCCGTAATCAGTGCCTTCTCTTGAAATAAATTCTTCAATAACGCCTCGCATGGCTTTGGCGCTGAGTTTATTTACAGGAATTATATGCACAGCCATTTAATTTGCTCCATCAGCTTTCGTTTAAGTCGGACAGGCCAATCGCTCTGATACTGCCGGCATAAGCCTTCATATCCTCCATGGTCTGTATAGATTGTTCGGGTAATTCGCATTCAAAGGGATAAGAGGTGAACCCAATTAAGCTCACCTCTTATCCCTTTGAATATCACTATAGAAGAATCATTAATCTTTGGGCAACAAATAAATCGTTATCTCGCCTTTATCCTCGTTCGGGTGATTCAGGGAATATTGGCATATAACACTTGGATTATGTTCCGTACCGCTTTTGCACCCGCTATTGCCAAGCGGATAAGGGCCGCAAGCTTTTTGAGGGCTTAACCTTCCTGCACATATATCGCATCCATAGGGGAAAACGCCATAAACGTTTTCATTGCCTGTTTTTCCGTTGGGCGGCCCCATTTTGACTTGCTGTGCATTACCATATGTGAAAATCATCGCGATTTTTTCATTGAAACCATCAACGCAGCTGACGTCGAAGTTGTCATCGCCTTTAGCATAATTGACAGTGAGCTCTGCCTTGGTGGAGCCGCAACCTACAACCTTATTAAAGGCCAGCGACATACTCAACATTTTGAAGAAAGGATTGGTTATCTCCTTTTGCTCATTCGGGCCTAAGTCGAAACCGCAATTTAGATTAGAGGCAGTTCCTCTTTTATCGCATAAACCCCCTAAAGTACTCTTATTAATTTCGGATATGTCGCTGAAATTAATATTTACCTCGGCTTTTGTCTTCTGCATATTTTTTATTATAACTTTCTTCTGCTTAAACCCTGCAGACTCTGCGATGCCCGGAGCCACAATAAATACTGCCAGAGCCAGCAAAGCCAAAGCCGCAAGAATTCCCTTCCTCATAAAAGCCTCCCTATAATATTTTTACTTATTATTTATCAAAATCAAATAGTTTGTACAAGAACTATTTGCAGCGGAGATGCAGTCCAGGATTTACTATAACGGGCATCGGAAACGCCGGATTCAAATTACCTTGTAAGTTTTCATTTTATATGATACTCATAAATGTTTGCCGAGATGCATACGAAAAGCTGGCGTCAATTCGATCGTCTTGATGTCAGCTTCTTTTTCTACTATTTTTTGGAGAAGTCTACCTGTGTCGAGATGTAGAATATTTTTATTTATTCTGATGATTTCTCTATTTATTCAGTCAACTGTTATAGGCAGTGACGCACCAACCGCCGGTTTCCCTTCGCAGTCTGAGATCAGTTCTTCTCCTGCGCCTAAAGCTCTAATCAAACCTTCAACTCCATTAAAGGCGGAAGCCGGTTCTCCCTCCAACCCGGAGGTAGAGGCCAGTCCTCTAAATTTCAGGCTCAACACAGATGGTACGGTTGCGACCATGCTTTTTGACCGGGAGAGCGTAGAGGCAATGCGGGGTCTGATCCTACAGCTTGAACAAAACGGCTACCTTGGCAAAGTAAAAGGCATTGTGTACTCCGCAGCCGGTTTTACACCGATGCTTATTCTTTTGGGAGAAAAGGAGGAGGTACTCCAGAAAATTGAACTTCTCAAGCAGTTCCTGCCTGATCAAAGTCAGGCGCATATGGTGGTAATAGCTGCCAGTCTGAGGGAACTGAGTGATGAAGACGCGTTGAACATCGGACTTACCCTGAGCCCGGATATTATGGGCGTCACGGTAACTTCAACCGCCATGTATAATGCTCAATCCGGGCTGAAACCCGATTATTCAGCGATCCTCAGCGCAGGGCTCAATGCTGTTCCCATCTCAAACATCGTTCAGCTTAATGAGGTCTTGAATAGAAGCAAGGTCCTTGTTTCCAGCGAGGTCTATACGCGTAACGGCACAAAGGCGCTTTTGACGAGTATGCAGCAGGTTCCAATTTTCAGCACGGACTCCAATAAAAATGTCATGACGTCCTATCAGCAGCTCGAAACAAGTGTCGATGTCGTCCCAACCACCATTGATTATAAAAAGGACATACCCATGGAAAGCCAGGTTCGTGTTGATGTACTGGTAAAGATTAGTGTTGTCACCGGTGAACGCAGTCTCGGATCGGCAACAGCCCCGGAATACACGACAAAAACATTTGCAACCACCAGGGTTCTTAAGGCCAACAACGAAAGGTACGTTGTCGGCACCTTTGTAAACGACGGCCAGTACAAGACCCAGTATGGTATCCCTCTGCTGTCAAAAATCCCTATTTTAAAATATTTATTTTCACGTGACGCAACCAGGACAGAACGCAATGTCGCGATTCTTACACTGGCTGTCAGACTGATCCCCATGACAGTAAAGGATTTAACAATAGATGTGAAGCACCAAGACCCCCTTGAAATGCTCTACGAGAGAAAAGGGAGTAAAAAGGACGCCAAATAATACCTTTTCCGGCTCACTCCGGTAAGGACATCGGCAGCAGCTCATTTAGTCTACAGCATATTAAACTTTTTATGACGAGGTTATTTATGAATACTTTTTTATTTCGAACCCTGTTTCGGTATTGTATTCCACATAGGTTGAGGATTTAATGATATCGCCTGTATTCAGGTAGTGTTTTATTGTGTTCCCTGAATTATACTCCATTTTATCCGGCATGTGTGAGTGTGCGAGTATAACGGCATCATAACCGTCATCAAGCTTTCCTCGGGCGAATCGCCTGAAGAGATCCGTTACGCCATCTCTTTTGTTGAAGTGTTTTGTCTTATTGGATAGAAATGTTCCTGAAATAGCAGCAATTTTCCACGTAAGGCCGGGTCCGAACATATCCATTATCCCATAAATAAAAGGTGTTTTCAGAATTTTAACAAGATAATTTTTTCTTATTTGATAGCCGTGGGTAATCAGAAACTTTTTGCTGTCAATATCTATGGTCAGATCGTCCATGCATTTAATGCCTGTATATTTTTCAAAAAAGCTGCCCATATGAAATTCGTGATTTCCTTCGATAAGGTATACACGTTTACCTTTGGAAGCTATGTTTTTCAGCGAATCTATGACTTCCTTATACCATGGATATATGTGCCCGTCATAACCATGATAAAATTCAAACAGGTCTCCCACGATAACCAGCATATCTGCGTCCTGACATACATCGTTGATGAATCGAAGGAGAAAATCTGTTCTTCCATCATCTTTTTTGTCGAGATGGGCATCGGAAAAAAAGATTATTTTCATAACTACTCAGCCCATGTACTCTTTGAGAGCTTCCTGCCAGTTTCTCATTACGATACCCGTGTCTCTTTGAAGTTTGGAACAATCGTAAACTGAATAGGCGGGCCTTTTTGCCTTTCTGTTAAGCAGGGCAGATGTGATGGGTCTGACCTCTATATCCATGTGAAGCTGTGAAAAGATTTCCCTGGCAAATTCAAACCAGGTGCATGAGCCGCTGTCTGCAATATGGTAAATCCCTGAATTACCGTTTTCAATAAGGGTTTTTAGAGGAATAGCCAGGTCTTTTGCGTATGTAGGCATGCCTCTTTGATCATTAACCACTTCAACCATTCCCTTTTCGTCTGCTGCTTTTTTGATTTTAGTTATAAAGTTTTCTCCACCGTCTCCGTACAGCCATTGAGCCCTTATTATGAGTGATAACGGATTTTTTTCCATTACATTTCTCTCGCCTGCGAGCTTTGTCATGCCGTATATGGACTGTGGATCAGGGACATCTTCTTCTGTGTAAGGGGTGTCTTTTTTACCGTTGAATATGTAATCGGTGCTTAAATGAACAAGTTTAATATGATATTTTTCACATGTTTCCGCGATAAAGCCGGGGGCTTCTCCGTTTATTTTCCAGGCAAGCCCTGCATTATTATCTTCACAGGCGTCAACATTTGTAACTGCTGCAAGGTTTATAACGGCATCCGGCAGATATTGCTGTAAAAATTCTTCACCTTTTTCTTTATCAGAAATATCCCACTCGTCAATATCTGCAATAATTACTTCGTGGCTGGCGCTGAGATGCGGTAAAATGTTTTTTGCTACTAAACCTTTACCTCCGATGATAATAATTTTCATCTGTTTTTATACATCATGTCGTAGTATTCCAGATATGCCCCGCTTTTTATCCTTTCCCACCACGATCTGTTTTCAATATACCATTTTACCGTTTCTTCCATGCCCTTTTCAAAGCTCATATTTGTTTGAAAACCCAGCTCTTTTTTAATCTTGGCCTGGTCTATTGCGTATCTTCTGTCGTGGCCGGGTCTGTCTGTAACATATTTTATTAAAGAGTGCGGTTTTCCGAGAATATCCAGAATCAGTTTTACTATCTCAATGTTTGCTTTTTCGCTTTCCCCGCCGACATTATAGACGTTCCCGACCGTGCCTTTATGCAATACCGTATCTATAGCAGCGCAGTGGTCTAAGACGTGTATCCAGTCCCTTACATTCATACCGTCACCATAGACGGGCAATTCGATATCTTTGAGGGCGTTTGTGATTATCAAAGGAATTAATTTTTCGGGAAACTGATACGGGCCGTAATTGTTCGAGCACCTTGTTATAAGAACGGGCATTCCGAAAGTTTTAAAATAAGCCGTTGCAAGCAGATCAGCGGATGTCTTGGATGCAGAGTAGGGACTGTTCGGAGCAAGAGGCGTATCCTCGCGGAATTTCCCCTCCTTGCCGAGGGAACCGTAGACCTCGTCAGTTGAGATCTGTAAAAATTTCTTAACCGCTTTTTTCTTTGCCATTTCAAGGAGGTTGAATGTACCGTTAATGTTTGTTTTTATGAATGTATCAGGATCTATGATGCTTCTGTCCACATGAGATTCTGCTGCAAAATTGACGACCATATCTATGCTTGTTTCAAATACCTTTTCAAGATCAGACTTGCTTGCAATATCACCCTTAATAAAAGTATACCGTTTGTCATGTTCTATATCTTTCAGGTTTTCAAGGTTGCCGGCATAGGTAAGCTTGTCGAGGTTTGTTATGTTATAGGGGTGTTTCGAGAGCATATAACTGATAAAATTACTCCCAATGAACCCGCAGCCCCCTGTAACGAGTATGTTTATGTTATCCATCTTTTCTCTCCCAGTTGTATGGTATATCGTTTTTATGAGGATCCAGCCTGTATTCGTCAGGCTTGTCCGGGTTGTACGGTTCGGTTGGAATATTGATTACAATAGCCTCTTTTTCACTAATACATTTCCAGCCATGATAAACTTCTTTTGGTACCTTAACAAGCGATGGATTGAATTCCCCGATAAAAAACTGGTTAACCTCTCCCTTTGTCGGTGATTCATCCCTGCTGTCATACAGCACGAGTTTCAGCATACCCTTTATGCATACTATAAAATCATCCTGCTCCTTGTGAAAATGCCATGCCTTAACTACAGACGGATATGTGGTAGATATGTATACCTGACCGAATTTTGTGAAGATCTCTTCGTTGCACTTGAGTATCTCCATCAGCCTTCCCCTCTCATCAGGTATATATTTCAGTTGTTTTACGATTACATCCTTTATCATCACACCTCCAATTCATTAACTGCAGCCGATAGCCGTCAGTGAATAGTAGTTAGCTTTTTATATAACCCTTCATTTCTCATTGTCGCCATGCAAAATACATGTCCTGGCTTTTACTATTCGCTGCCTTTCAGCTATTCACTGCCTTTATTATTTGCTCCTGTCTGGGAGACGAGTATATTGGCGCGGAGCAGTGATTCAAATGTACCTGCATCTGTCCACCAGCCATTGAGCATTTCCCAGGTCATTTTCTCTTCTTTTACATATGCGTTGTTTACATCGGTAATTTCGAATTCGCCTCTGTCCGATGGCCTGAGTGTCTTTACTATGTCAAAAACACGTGCATCATACATATAAATACCTATGACTGCAAGGTTGCTTTTCGGCTGTATGGGTTTTTCTACAATGTTGATCAGCTTGTTGTTTTCAATTTGTGCTACCCCGAACCGTTCCGGGTCAGGTACTTCTTTCAGAAGAATCTTTGCCCCTTCTTCCTGGGCCTCGAAGTCCTTCACAGCTTTAATGATATTATTTTCTATAATGTTGTCTCCAAGAATAACGCATATCTTTTGCCGGTCTGCAAAATATTCGGCAAGAGACAGAGCGTCTGCAATACCACCTTCACCTTCCTGATAGGTGTAGTTAATATGTTTTAAACCAAAGTCCATGCCATTTCCGAGAAGCCTTAAAAAATCCCCTGCATGGTTTCCGCCGGTGACTATCATGATATCTGTTATACCGGCCTGGATGAGGGTTTCTATAGGATAGTAGATCATGGGCTTGCCGTATATTGGCAGAAGGTGCTTATTTGTAATCTTTGTAAGAGGATGCAGTCTTGTTCCAAGACCGCCCGCAAGTATAATGCCTTTCATTGATGCCTCCTGTATAAATCAAGAAATATGAGCTTGAGAAAATGAGAAATTGCTGATATTTTCAACCTTTAAATTTCCTGACCTTATATAATATGCTGCATATACTGTTCAACCCGCATACGCGTCACCTTGTTGTAATGCCTGTCAGGTCAAAGGACAATCTTACGGACGTATCCCGCGGTCTTTTTGACTGGCTTAAGGTAAGCGTTGTCGCCCAGCACTTTGGACGATATGTAAACTGATACAGCGTGTCTATCCACATGCCGTCGTAAAAAGAGTATCTTATCTGATACTTGCCTTCAAAAGATTTAAATTTACCGCTGAGATCATAATAAAGTTCATTGGTTAACTGATTTGTATAATTGTGGGTAATGTTCATATTGTATATATCCGGTATTCTGTGGCCCAACGAGTTCCTCATAACCTTGAGGCCGCTGCCGCTTGTATTTAATATGCTTTCATTTATATAAGACAGGTTGTCTTTCGGATAAATAGTTAATCTTGTCTTTACATCAGAGAACCGTCCGCTGGATCCCTCATAGAGCGTTGAAGGTCTTAAACTTCCGGAAATCCCGTAAGTCTGTTCGATTTCAAAAAGCGATATTTCTCTTGATCCTTCCGGGGAAAAAGCGTTCAGATAATGATTGAATGAATATGTTAAGGTGTTTGTCTGATAATACCTGTCGGACGAATCAATCAAAGGAATATCGGAAAAGGATGTATTCGGTATGAATGTATATTTTATTTGAGGTTTTATAAGGCTCTGCATTTCGCCAAGATTAAACATTTCCGTATAATAATTTCTGTAAAACTGGGTATTCATGTTGCCCTCAATCTTGGCAGTCTGGTGCAGCTTTGAACTGTTACTGTTGCCACTGTTATCAGCAGCATTGATGAGATATGCTGTTTCATAAAGGGTGCCGTTTATGAGGAAGTTTATGCCGTTAGCGGAAAAGGGCAGCCTCAAGCTTGGTTCAAAGTTCAATCTTGAATACTTGTCTCCCTTTTCCCTGTAAAAATTGGTATAGTCAACACGTACATCGGTATAAAACGTTTCTTTCATAACAGGAATATATTCTGTGAAAAAAGATACAAAAGGTAAGTATTTCAATGTGTAATCGTTGTCTTTTTGTGTAATATTTTTAATGTAGGATGTCTCAAACGTGAGAAGTGATTTGGGTAGAGGTTTTTCAACATATGCTGTAGATTTAAGCATATTTTCGCTTCTTTCCTGTACATTTAATCCGAAATCTTCAAGATAATTAATATCGGAAACATGATTGACGTTCATTTTAAAAACCATGTCTTTGCCGATAACCTGCTCGTGTTTACCCTTAATCTGGTAGCGGGTATTATCATAGTCTTTATCTTTGATAACCGATGCGTACCATTCGCCCTTCAAGTCTTCCCTGAGCGCATACCTGAATTCTGCGCCGGGCTTGAACCCTCTGTTTTCAATGTAATCAAGATAGAATGTAGCGTCTTTGTTCTTGGATATGGCCCAGAAATATGAATTTTTTATTAACATGCCGTCTCTGCTCGACAACGTTATCCCAGGCATGAGAAATCCGGATTGTCTTTCCGTTTTCACGGGAAAAACACCCCAGGGCATGTACATAACAGTCTGATTTAAGATCTGGAATTTTGCGCCTTTTGTTTTTGCGTATCCTTCAACGGTCAGTTCCACATCATTTGCAATGAATTTCCAGGCCGGCCGTTCCCCTTCACAGGTAGTCATCTCACCGTTTTTAATGGTGTAGGACGCCTCGCCTACTTTTTCTATCTCTCTGCCTGTGATGTTGAAATCACCTTTTTTTATGAATATTTTCCCTTTTTCTATTTTCCCCATTTTAGTAATAAGATTCAGATGGAGCTTTTCGCACTCAACTATATCTCCTCCTTCACGAAGAACCACATTCCCTTCTGCGGATATTTCCTGAGTGTTTTCGTTATATGTAATATAATCGGCATTTAACAGTCTTGTTCCTTCCCTGAGTTCAACCTTTCCTTTGGCGGTGTATATGTTTTGTCCTTTATCCTGCTCAAGGAAGTACGCTGATATATCTATAGGGGTTGTAAAAGAAGACTTGTAATCCGGCTGTTTTCCGAAAACCGAAAGAGGCGCTGTGATAATGAAAATAATAATTATGATTCTAAAAAATTTCATCAATAGTGGTCTTCGCCTCCCCGATTGTGTAAAATGAGCCAGTTACAATTATCAGACTGTTTTCATCGGCAATAGCTTTTGCCTTTATCAGAGCGCTCCTTACATCTTCTGTGATAAACGGATTTTTTACATATCCTTCTATTTCTTCAGGCGGCAGAGCTCTTTCCGTTGCCGGTCTCGTAAGAATAACTTTATCTGTAAATGGTACTATTTTTTCGATAATCTTTCTATAATCTTTATCCTTCATGACGCCGAAAATCAATATTTTCTTTTTATCAGTATAGTGGGATTTAAAAAACTCTGCGAGAACCTGTGCGCTATCAGGATTGTGCGCGCCGTCGAGGATAATGGTCGGATTTTTATTTACTACTTCAAGCCTTCCCTGCCATTTGATGTTCGCCAGTGCATCGCGGATAGAATCTTCTTTTACAGAGAATCCTGAAGATGACAGGACCTCGGCAGCGCATAAAGATAGCGCCCCGTTGGTAAACTGATGGTCTCCCATGAGATTTATCGAAAGATTATCTATTTTTTCTTTAATGCCTGCGTATGACATCATCTGATCGCCGGTCTTTTTATAAGAAAAATCTCTGTGAAGATTATACACAGGGGAGTTGAGTTTTTTAGCTGTTGTCCCGATTATTTGTGCAGATACACCATGCGCGCCGGTGATAACGGGGGTATTGCTTTTTATTATGCCGGCTTTTTCTTTTGTTATATCGACAATATCTTCTCCAAGATATTGCATGTGGTCATATGATACGTTTGTTATGATACTTATTGCAGGTTCTATCACATTTGTAGAATCAAACATTCCTCCAAGACCCACTTCGATAATGGAGATATCCGTTTTCTTCCTGAAAAAATACTCAAATGCGAGTGCTGTTGTGAAATCAAAGAAAGTAAAAAATCTCTCCCTGTCTTTTTCCTCAACCTTTTTTTTTATCGTTTCCGTTAGCTCTGCCACTTCTTCTTCCGAGATATCTTCCTCGTTGACAGTGATTCTTTCGGTAAAGGATACGAGATGCGGCGATGTGTACCTGCCTACCGTATATCCCGCTTCTTTCAGGATGTGTGACATCATGCTTGCAACAGAACCCTTGCCGTTTGTACCCCCGATGTGTACCGTTTTAAGGCGGGAATGAGGGTTGTCAATAAGGTTGAGCAACCATTTAATATTTTCGAGCCCGAATACCATTCCGAATTTCTCAAGCCCGTAAAGGTAACCTAGAGCATCGGAGTATCCTGTCATGTTATTAATGAAAGTATCCTTGATAATCCCTGTTTAAGTTCTTTTCTTGGCAGAATCATGTCCAGCATTCCGTGTTCAAGAAGAAATTCAGCCCTCTGAAACCCCTGAGGCAATTCTTCTTTAATTGTATCTTTTATTACCCGCGGGCCGGCAAAGCCGATCATTGCTTTCGGCTCGGCAATGATGATATCTCCCAGCATGCCCATACTTGCAGTAACGCCGCCCAGTGTAGGATCCGTAAGAACAACAATATAGGGAACCCCCGTGGACTTTAATCTGTATATTGCACCGGATACCTTCGACATCTGCATAAGTGACATAATACCTTCCTGCATGCGCGCACCGCCTGATGAACAAAAGACAATGACAGGTAATTTTTGTTTTACCCCTTCTTCAAGTGTCCTTGTAATTTTTTCGCCGACAACAGAACCGAGACTGCCTCCCATGAATGAAAAATCAAAGATAGCTGCCAGTGCATCGATACCGTTTATCTTTCCTTTTCCGCAAATCATTGCATCGCTTTTTTTCGTTGCTTCCTGTGTTTCAGTCAATCTTGATTTATATGGTTTTGTATCTTTAAATTTAAGGAAATCAACGGGCTCTATTCTATCAAAAAGTTCGGTAAAAGTGTTTTTATCGAAAGTTAATGCAATTCTGTTTTCAATGGTTATGGGAAAATGATAGAAGCATTTCAAACAAACATTCAGGTTTCTCTCAACCTCTTTTCTGTAAAGCAGTTCCTGGCAGGAACTGCATTTTACCCAGAGCGATTCCTCTCTTTCTGCCTTTTTTATTTCCTTTTGAATATCAATTTCTTTATATGGTTTTATGTCTTTTTCTTTCTTTTTAAAAAAACCCATAGCATTTCCTTCTTGATTTTTCGATAGAAAACTAACAAAATAAATATGGTATGTCAATAAAAAGGGTTTCCATAGCATCCGACTATTCACTTGATGGAATGATAAGGGAAAACGGAAAAAAAGCAGGTGTTGTTATATGCCACCCGCATCCTTTATATGGCGGGAGTATGCAGAATAATGTTGTTGATGCTATAGACAACGGTTTTTTCGGAAAGGGATTTACTACGTTAAGATTTAATTTCAGAGGTGTTGGAATGAGCGGCGGCATGTACGATGAAGGGGAGGGGGAAGTTAAAGACGTAATAGCATCACTGGCGTTCCTGAAAAAAAGTATAGATGAGGATGCCCGTGTTGTTCTTGCCGGATATTCTTTTGGCGCCTGGGTGGCAAGCAAGGCCGCAGCAAGCGTTGAGGATTTACATGCACTTTTCCTTGTATCCTATCCGTTCGCTTTCTATTCGACTGAAGAATTAAACCAATTCAGAAAAGATATATACTTTATAGGCGGTGAACAAGACGATGTATCTCCCATTGATAGCCTGCTGAAATTCTATAAAAATCTGCCCGTTGTGGAAAAGTCGCTAAAGATTATTTCAACCGACCACTTCTATTGGGGAAAAGAAAAAGAAATCGAAGAGTTTATAAGGGAGAATGTAGAAATACAGCATATATAACCCCGATTTCTCGACCGATTTTTTCTATGCTTGGAAAGAACGAAGTAAATTCCGTTGGAAACCTCCGACTTTAGCCGGTAATAAATAATTCAGACTCCAAATCAGAGATGATATCAGGACGGCGGGGAAGAGGCAACGCAGACGTACTACAAGTATGTTGAGGAACTGATGACAAAGCCAACGACGACAGCGCTTTGATTTTGAGTCTGAATAAGTTAATTCCTTGCATAGACAACCTCCTTTGTGTTAATTTTACTAAATTATTAATAAAAGGACAGGCATGACATGGACTATAAAGACACATTGAATTTACCCAAGACACCCTTCCCGATGAGAGGCAATCTGCCCACCAAGGAGAAGGAAATTCTAAAATTCTGGGAAGAGACAGGGGTTTATCAAAAACTTACCGAAAAAAGTGAAAATTACCCTTCGTTCATACTTCACGACGGCCCTCCGTATGCAAACGGTCATATTCATCTCGGAACTGCACTGAATAAGATACTGAAAGATATAATTATAAAATCAAAGTTCATGTCAGGATACAGGGCCGACTATATACCTGGTTGGGATTGTCATGGGCTGCCGATAGAGCATCAGATAGAAAAGGAGACGAAGGAAAAGAAGCTCTCATTGTCTAAAATTGAGATAAGGCACAAATGCCGTACCTATGCAGAAGGGTTTGTAAATATCCAGAGAGAAGAGTTTAAAAGACTCGGCAATATCGGGGATTGGGAACATCCATATATTACTATGGATTTTAATTACCAGGCTACTATCATAGGGGAAATACAAAAATTCTTTGAAAGAGGAGAGGCATACAGAAAGAAGAAACCTGTCCTCTGGTGTACAAACTGTCTTACTGCACTTGCAGAGGCAGAAATAGAATATGATTCGAAGAAATCGGATGCAGTCTATGTAAAATTTCCTTATACACAAAAGAGAGAAGGTGTGTTTGAGGGCTATCCGGATAAACCTGTTTTTATGCTTATATGGACAACAACCCCCTGGACACTGCCGGCAAACCTTGCAATAGCCATAAACCCCGATTTTACATATGCGGCAATTGAAACACAAGAGGGTATATATATTGCTCTTAAGGATCTTGTTGAAGATATCATGAAAAAAGCAGGTATCGAGACATATAAGGTAATCGGGGAAATAGAGGCTAAACGGCTTAAGGGGATCACGTTCCGGCACCCCTTTATTGAAAGGGATTCTGTGGTTGTATATGCAGATTATGTAGCGAACGATACGGGCACAGGATCTGTCCATATTGCCCCAGGACACGGCGAAGAGGACTATGAAACAGGACTGGAATACGGGCTCGATGTTTATTCGCCGGTAAACGATAGAGGCGAATTCCTTGAAGAGGTTGAATTTTTTAAAGGTTTGAATGTTTTTGAGAGCAACAAACATGTGATCGGAAAGCTGGAAGAACTCGGGCTTCTTTTACACAGGGAAGAGATAGAGCATTCGTATCCTCACTGCTGGCGCTGCAAAAAACCCGTAATTTTCAGGGCAACCGAACAATGGTTTATCTCCCTTGATAAACTTGGTCTCAGACAAAAAGCGCTTGATGAAGTAGACAGGGCAAAATGGATACCCGCCTGGGGACATGACAGGATATACAACATGCTTCAGATGAGGCCGGACTGGTGTATCTCGCGTCAGAGGACGTGGGGAGTACCGATTACAATATTTTATTGTGAAAAATGCGGGGAACCGTTCTGGAGCGATGGAACATTCAGTAAAATTAAAGATTTGGTAATGGAACATGGAGCAGATATCTGGTTTGAAAAAGAGGCATCTTTTTTTCTGCCGACGGGTATGACATGCAAACACTGCGGCAACGATACTTTTGTGAAAGAAGAGGATATTCTCGATGTCTGGTTTGATTCCGGAGTGAGCTGGGCAGCGGTATGTAAAAAAAGGAAAGAACTGAAATACCCTGTAGATTTGTATCTTGAAGGAAGCGATCAGCATAGAGGGTGGTTTCACAGCTCTCTTCTGACTTCTGTAGGCAATGAAGGCGCCGCTCCATACAAATCAGTATTGACGCACGGTTTTGTTGTAGACGGCACAGGGAGGAAGATGTCGAAATCCCTTGGAAATATCATATCCCCTGAAGAAATAATCGAAAAATACGGCGCTGAGATTTTAAGGCTCTGGGTGACTTACGAAGACTACAGGGACGATATAAAGATATCCAAGGATATTATAAACAGACTTATTGAAACTTACCGGAGAATTCGGAACACCTTGAGATTCCTCCATGCAAACATTAATGATGACTTTAATCCTGAAAAGGATATGATCCCTTACGAGAAAATGTCATATCTTGATAAATGGTTGCTTTCGAGACTTCAGAGATTAATAGAAAGAGTGACCGCTGCTTATAATGATTATGCTTTTCATGCGATATACCACAGCATTCATAATTTTTGTTCTGTTGACCTCAGTTCCCTTTATCTGGATATTGTCAAAGACAGGATTTATGAAGAAAAAAAGGATGCTGTTAAGAGAAGGGCATCTCAGACTGTAATCCATGAAACCCTTATGTCGCTAATTAAGCTTATTGCGCCTGTGCTTTCTTCAACTGCCGAAGAGATGTGGTCATACCTGAAAGGAGTGGTCAAAGAAGAGAGTGTTCTGCTCTCGGTGTTTCCTGTTGCTAAAAAGGAATTTGTGGATACAAAGAGCGAAGAAGAATGGGAGAAAATCTGGGGCATCAGGGAAGCGGTTAATAAAAAAATTGAGGAAAAAAGGGTTGAAAAAGTGATCGGGCATTCGCTCGATGCAAAAGTTGTCCTCAATGTACCTGAAAACGAATACGAGTTGCTGAAAAAATTGGGCGATGAGCTTAAAGATATTTTTATTGTATCCCAGATTGAGCTTAACAAGGAAAATGAGATTGGAACTGCTGTCTTCAGGGCAGATGGAGAGAAGTGCGAAAGATGCTGGCAGTATACAACGGATCTGATCAAAACCGGGCAATTTACCCATGTATGCAAAAGATGCGCCGACACCTTGTATTCCTTATAGTCCCTTTCATTTTTCTTCTTGACAGATGGACAAAGCTGCTTATTATTCATGGCCTGGCATTTGCCGGGCAGATTAATGTTGCCCACTTTTTTTCCATTGTCCATGCAAGGAATTATGGAGGGGCCTTCAGCCTCCTGTCGCAGTATGCTTATGCAAAATACATATTCACTTTTATCCCTCTGCTTATTATCGGGTTACTCATATTTGTTATCATTAAATACAAGATGCAGTTTTCCAAGAAGCTTTCCCTGACATGCGTATTATCAGGCGCAATCGGGAATATATATGATAGGATTTCTTACGGGTATGTTGTCGACTTTCTTGACGTATATTACAAGGACTATCACTGGCCGGCATTCAACGTTGCCGATATTTCGATTTCTTTCGGCATTTGCCTGTGGATTTTTGTGGAACTGCTCCAGGCAGGGAAAAAGTGAAACAATGAAAAACAGGAATTGTTTTAACCTGCTTTTGATTTTTTATTCACATTTCATATGGCGGTATCAGCTATGGATGACGAACTCCTTGAGGAAGAAAAGAAGCTCAGACAATTAAGATTTGTTGTGGATTTTGCCATGGAATATATTAAAAGCCAGAGCATTACCCATGATGAAGCTTTAAAGATTGTGGAAGGGGTTAAGAAATACGCATTAAAACTTTTTCCGGATAAGGAAGAGGCTTTTGACATTATTTATATACCAAGATTTAAGAGGCTGTTGAATGAGAAGTT
>Ga0351923_1070_pt1 | contig 19547 bp, 20 predicted proteins | sample BONcelT113001C11_FD_206859 | JGI IMG/M metagenome (GOLD analysis project Ga0351923, IMG submission 206859) | Enriched cells from coal bed in the Powder River Basin, Montana, United States - BONCAT cells T11 rep2 HSBNCT.T11.300.1.C11 ...
ATGCAGAAGTTTTGCTATTTTATCTGCCTGCTGATTCAGTACAGACTGCCCCACCGGATTTGATGTATTGATGTAGAAAAGGGTGCCGTCTTTCAATCTAATGCCGATGCCGGCATTAGTAAGGGTGCTTAACACAAACAGACTTATACTTCCTCTTCTGCCTGCGAAGAGAAAAATCCATGCAATAAAGATCATCCATCGGGGTCTTTTGAAGGTTATTGGTTGAAAGTATTGCATGTCTCTGAATTGATAGATTTTCTCACCATTTGTATAGACTATCTTAAAACCGTCATCGGAAATCTTGATCTCAAAACAGGCAAATCGGGGCATGATGAAGATATATCCCCACATCCCTATTGATGCGATCAACCAGAATACGGGGAGAAGAAATACCCCTTCCGTGAAAAATACCTGCGCCGAGCCCCCCATGATTGCCATTGGAGCAACAAAAGGCAATGCAATTAGAAGGAGCACGAAGCAAATGTCATTGCCTGCGATAAACCACGTCTTGAAGCGGATGGAATCAAGTTCTTTTCTTTTTCGCGGCAACACAATTGACAAAGCTATTCCGGCAAGGATTATCCAGGGGCTGTATTGCCTGTACGGGTACATCAGCCATGAAGGAGGTTTTGGATAATCACTGAGACCGGAGCCTATATGAAAACTGCTGTAGCTGTATGCTTTGTAATCAACTTTCAGATACTGCCCGTCAGGACCCCAAAGATAGAGCATATCAAGGTTTTTCTTCAGTCTGTTCTTTAACGTGTTGAACGGGTATTCGGAGGCATAAAAGTAGAAACCTGCCCCTTTGTATTGGGAGCTTAACCTTCTTTGCAATTCCTTTGAAGAACCTTTGTCATTATATGCTGCCTTTATGTTTTGAAATAATTCTTCCCATTCTCTGCCTCGTGCCTGAAATACCCTGTCTTCTGTTTTAAGAGCAACAAACTGTTCGTAATTTGATGGAGCACCCGGATTATAAGGCAGCAAAGATTTAGACGTCCACTTCGGACGTTCTGTCTCTTTTTTGAAATCAGCGGCAAAGTCAACAGGTTTTACTCTTACAAGAGGAAAGAGAGGGGTATAAAAGAAAAGCCAAAGAGCCGTACACACAAAAACGGTAACGACGAGCCTTCGAAGGAATTCCATTTGTCACCTCATATTTTGTTCAATGGCATAGTTTCCTTTGATAACGTTAACTGGTATGAGCCTGTTTTTCAACATCGGGTATGAATAACACAAGAAAGGTAATTTCTCAATATGAACACGTTGTATTTTTGTTCAAAGCCGGAGAATCCTCTGTTCTAAAAAGTTGTTTAGTTTTTAGTTTAAACCTACTTGACAGGGGAACCTTAGGACGTCCCCTGACCCCACTAATTTAATGGGTATTCCTTTGCACTTCCAATAAACCATTTTCATTTTTGCTACAATCTCCCTGCCTCCTGGCAGTCTCTTTAAGTAATTATACCAAAAAGATAAGGAAGTTTTAATTTTTCAATTTTCAGGCATAACAAAAAGCTCAGCCTGAGGCCGCTTAGCGGGCGATTGGCTGCAATGACAGGTTCGGGAAAATCATTTTGCCTCAGACTCTTTAACTACCGCCTTGTACTTCTCATGAATCATCTTTCTGTCGAACTCCCAGAATTCGGCAAGCATTGCCTGATCTTCTTCATCCGAGAAGTACGCCCGGGAAGCAGGGAAAAACACATCATCTTCTTTCCTGATATGTTTAGGATAGAAATCGACGAGCGTCTTCAGATGTAATCTCACTTCAACAAGCGCTGCCTCGTTTCCTCTCCGGTAACGCATGTTGGCTTCTACCAGTGCCTTTGTAGTGCTGCGACTAAAGATGTGTTCTTCGATGAGTTCTTCCATAACTTGCCGGTCTTCGCCGGATAGATGTTTCTTCCGAAGATCTCTAAATAGGATGTCTTCCTCCTTCCCATGATGGGTACGATCGGCGTACACCCGAATAAAGTCAACAGCCGTATCCACAAAATAAGGATCAATAGACTGGGTTTGTTCAACGCGCTCCAAGGTGCGCTCAATCACGTTAAGCATTTGCTGAATCAGACGGTGTTCTATCATGAGTGGTCCACGAGCTTGCATGCTTTATCTCCTTTTTTCTTTTTCCGAACGAAAAGCTAAGCCAGAGCCCACGTAGCGGGCGATTGGCTGCGATGACGGGTTATGCACTTTTTTGATAATGTGAAGCATACCAGTCCACTACCTCCCTGATCATCTTCTGGTAAGAAGTCTTCTGTTTCTTTGCCTGTTCTTTAAAGAAAGTGATACTTGATTTCTTTAAAGATATGGTGACCTTAACATTGTCTTCCCTCAGCACCAACTGATCGGGTGGGGGGAGAAAGTCTTTGACGATCTTCAGATCGCCCACAGTTTCTTCAGTGTACTCTATTTTGTTTTTCATATATTCTCCTTCTTTTTCTTCAATACCCTGCGCCATAGATGCGAATAACATTGCCACGGTATGTGAATCTGACGGTAAGAATACCTTCACCGACATATCCCATGCAGTAATACCTATCCTCTTCGGTGCTATGGGTAACGTCTTCCGTAATAACACGGTGAGGGTCAAGAAATGCTTATTGAGCTATGACAAATGAAACATTGTGTTTTGCCTGATTTTCCTTGTGCTTTTCTTCGTCCCACTCGAACCTTGTTTTTCTCACAAACATATTATATCAGATACTTAAGTTACTAAACAATATAAAAGTATGGCATATTATATGGGTATCTTCTATTTTTGCATAATCAAAGCTGAACCAGAGGCAACGCTTTTGTTGCTGATTGGCCCCAGCAATTTGTTAGCGGGTTTAAAGTTTCAAACTGATGAGCCTTTTTAAAAGAATGTCTTCAACATTCTGTCGGGAATCAAGTACGGACAACACATAGACAGTTTTCTCAGATGTCCTGTAAATGATCCTCCATGGAGCCAAAATTAATTCACGATACTGGGTTATTCCTTGTTCCTCCAACTCAGGCACAATGCGGCCTCTCTCGGGAAAAGAATAAAGGGTAGAGATCTTTGTTTTGATGTTCCTAAACACATCATAGGCATGTTGGGGGTTGTCTTCAGCCATATAGCTAATGATACCCTTAAGATCGTTTTCTGATGTCTCCGACCATCTGACGATGTGTGTTCTCTTCATTTCATTTTTTCTTTTAGTAGATTTTCTATTTTCGTAAACACCTCTTCCTGGGTCTTGAACTTCCCATTCTTTATGTCTTCCTCGCCTTGGGAAATTAGCTTCAAAATGCCTATAGCGTTTCGCATGTTCTGAAAGCTCTCCGGGTCCTGAAGCACAGCTTTTGGCTCGCCGTTTTGAGTAATGACAACAGGTTGACGGGTTTCATTTATTTGTTTCAACAGATCTGCCGCTCTTGATTTAAGGTATGTAATTGGCTTGATATCTCTGGCAATATTCATTTCATAACCTCCGGTCTGTATATGGTACCATATTAAGACCTGTTGTCAAGTTTTATATCATCCCTAACTACTAATCGGGATAGGGAGAGGTCTCACGATCCCTCCCTATCCCTGAAAGAAGGATATCCAGATGTTAACATCTCAAGCGTGTTCCCTTTACCTTCCAACTTCCGGGGAGAGTAAAACCCGCCTGTTTCAAGAACCTTCTTTTTTTGCCTTTATGTACTCCAAAATATACAATTTAAAATAGGTTTCCATGCTTTCTTGCACGTTGCAAGAAAAATATACTTAATTGTCCAAACCAAAGCCTGTATTGTCTTTTCGGGGATTATAAATTCTGTAGAAACATTTTCTGCAAATGTTTCAGACATATTGTCTGAAAAGTCTCATTATTGAAGATTTATGACTGTTTATCTTGCTTCCCGCCATCCTTTTAATTGAAATATTGATCCCTGAGAAGTAAGTGCCTTTTCTGAAATAATAACGGCTGGCACAAATATTTTATGTAGTATTTACTGCATGTTAGATACAGCAATTTATGAAGATTTGCTTAAAAGCGAGTTACTTCTCAGGAGTCAAATATTGAAGGACGTCCCTATCTCCACGTTTTTAATTGAAATATTGAAGGACGTCCCTACTATTTCCCATAACTGGAAGGCAAAATATTATGGCATGGAAGTAAGTGAACTGAAGAGATTAAAACAGCTTGAAGAAGAAAATAGAAAGCTCAAACAGATCGTTGCAGATCAGGCCCTCGATATTCAGGCATTAAAACATGTACTCTCAAAAAAGTACTAACGCCCGAGGTGAAAAGATCCATGGTCAATGACATAAGATATTACTTCGGGCATACGCAGAACAGGGCATGCACAGTTATAGGAATGAGCCGTTCTTCCTATCGGTATACTCCAAAACCAGAGAACAACGAAGAGCTTATCCTCAGAATGAAACAACTGGCTCAGGAAAAATTACGATACGGCGTTAGGCGTTTACACACTCTCTTAAAAAAAGAAGGTCTTGTAATAAACCACAAACGGACTGAGCGTCTTTACAAAAAAGAGGGGCTTGCAATAAGGACAAAGAAACCGAAGAAACATAATACTACAATACGATTGCCGCTTCCCGTCCCCCGGGAAATAAATGAGCAGTGGGCAATGGATTTTATCCATGACACCAACTCTGAAGGAAGAAGATTCAGATGCTTCTCAATCCTTGATATCTGCTCCAGAGAATGTCTTGCCATAAGAGTGGATACTTCCATACCCGCGAAGTCAGTCGTCGATGCAATGGACAGACTGATTGAAACACGAGGGAAACCGTCTTTAATTATAACGGACAATGGCCCGGAGTTTACTTCAAACACCTTCCATACGTGGGCATATGAGAAAGGAATAAAACTCTGTTTTATCCATCCCGGCAAACCCATGGAAAATGCTTTTATTGAGAGTTTCCAGGGTCGTCTAAGAGATGAATGCCTTAATCTTCACTGGTTCAGTACCATACAGAATGCCAGAGATAAAATAGAGCGCTGGAGGATAGAATACAATACTGAGAGGCCGCACAGCAGTCTTAATGGGTTAACCCCTGTAGAATATGCAGAGCAAATGGTATTGACAGGATGAATACAAAACCTCTAAACTGGCGTTGTACTAAAGAGGGGGTACGGTCAACATCTTTCAAGACATTTATATGTTTTCTAACACAGTGATAGAAAAATAAAGTCAATTGTTCAAATCAAATCCTGTATTGGCTTTACAGAGATTTTACTCTTTGCTCTAAATGTTAGAGCAAACATTGTAGACATATTGTCTACAATCATACGAAATGATACGAAAACGATATTTTAACATCATCTTGTTCCAACGCCAGGCATCAACCGCGCAGCTCCGCCGCGTCGGCCTGGATACCATTGTTGGACTCGGTTAGTGTCCCCAGGAAAAGACTTCCATGAAATTGAATGATTGACTTTACTGAATCTGACCACTCAAAATCATCTCGTTCATGATACAACAAAGGTCCCTTAAGAGGGAAAAGGGGAACATGGATTCCTCTCCAAATAACATAGTACAATTCAGTAAATGGTTGGTATGCAACAAGAAGCAAAAGGTGCTTGAATAACAAAGCAATTTTATAACTTTTTGTATACAGAGACTCTACCATGCTTTCATTGATAATATTCTGCTTATCTTGAATGACCCAACTGGGACTCTGTATCCAATAGAATGGTTCGGTGAAATGGTGTTGCTGGGCAAGGACTATTACTTGCTTTGGGAGTGAATTTGGTTGCTCAAACAACCATTGATAATGATCTCTCGGAATAATTTTACGGTAGTTTGAAGCAAGATTAAGAGTTAGGACAGTTTTGAATGCCCACCTAGCTAATTCAAACCGTGCTTTCTGATCAAGTTCAACAACAACTTTTCTATCCTCAGCTAGAGCTAAAACATTTGATTTTACTTGTGACTCAAGCTCAGACATCCAACCGTTATTGCAATGGCTGCAGATACGACCTGCTAATAGATTGTCAAGATTATGGACTCGATGAGATTTGACTTCTCCTTCTTGTGAATAGTGCGTGGCATTTATCATTTCTTCTCGAATATCAAAATCATCAAGTAGCCATTGTGGGAAGACGTGCTCACAACTCTTCTTTCCTTTGAGATGTTCTCCACAAAAATAACAATTTGCGATTTTCATTCTATAAGAGTCCAACACCGAAATCAACGGCGACTGCAAGACGTCCGCTGGATTGTCTTGTTGGAAGGTCATTTCTGTATAAGCTTTTTCCCCAGACGCTTTGCCTTTGCCGTCAAGGATGAGGAAATCTCTTTTGATTTCTTTGTTCCCGGTTTCGTTATCGTACCCATAACCTTGTAACCCCCGTAGTGTAGAACCTCTCTAACAGCTCGGATAGCGCCCCTGCTCTCAGGGAAAATGAAGTTGAAAGGCCACGGTGTCGTGCATGCTATCACTACCACGGCACGCTTCCCTTTCTGCCTTGGAACTGGCATGCCCTTGGGGCTTTCTCCCATAAATACTGGAACATTGCGGTCAAAAAGAAGTTTCAGCGGAGCGCACATGTTCCCCCAGTGTGTCGGCGTACCGATAACCAAGGCGTCAGCATCCTGAATTTTTCTACCCACTACGTGCGCATCATCTTCAGGCAAGATGCATGTTTCTTTCTCTCGGCAGGCCATGCAGCCCGTGCAGAATCTCATGTTGAGTCTCGAAACATCAATCCACTCGACTTCATGCCCGGCCGCTAGGGGCTCTGTTACAGCCTTGAGGAGCGAATCAATCGTTCCGTTCTTTCGAAAGCTTCCGTTAAGCACCAGTATTTTCATTTTCTTCTCTCTCCTTCCAACAATTAATATACCAATATACTTTTTCCTCAATACTATTATTGTGCTCAGAAAAAAGCAAGATAAAATATCCAATAAAATTGAAGAAAATGTAGGCATCAAAGATACCTATATGGTTTTTTCGATATTACACAGATAAAAGAAATATACTTTTTTGAGGAGTAATTTGGAACGAGAAAAATTAGGGGGAAAAAAGTATCTGAAATGAAGACATCTGTCTTTTTATTTCCGGATTCACATCAGCGTGAAGGCTTATGCGAATCCGGGTTGAGTGGGCAGCGGCATGGCAGGAATGTTTCAGATTCGGATGGGCTGTAAGTCTTGCAGGCCGGAGGCGTACTTAACGTACGTCGGAGGATCGCAAGGCGCGGCAGAGCGCCGCAGATGGACATTTCAATCATGCCGCTGCCCTACTAAAGGGAAAACCAAGAAAAGACAAAATCACTGAACCTTTATAAAATCCCACGGCATAATCTCGTCCTTGCCCCGTTCTCTCAAAGCGTAAAAATTCAGATTAATGGCGCTGTCCTTCATGATACTGTTTAGGCTCACTCCGTCGGCAAACTTCAGGATAACATCTTTTAGTCTTCTGTCACCCCTGGCAAACACAGCCTGAACAAAGCTATACTTTACCGACTCATGGGTAAAATAGGTGTTGTCAACCTTGCCGAAGGCACTTTTCAACCGGTTTATCTTGTCCTTCAGTTCGCCCATATCATTCATGGGAAGCCTCTGAAAAGGGGTGGAGGGTTTCGGGACAAAGGGGCTCGCATGGACGGTAACACTGCCGACGAAGCCTCTTCTTGCGCCTTCCTTAACCATTATATGCTTCACATGTTTCACAAGTTCCACAATAGCCTCTATATCATCCATCGTCTCGCCCGGCAGGCCGATCATAAAATAGAGTTTCAGATTAAAGGGCTTAATCTTAAGTATGGCGCTTAATTTATCGTAAATCTCCTGATCCGATAAGGGTTTGCCGATAATAACTCTTAGTCTTTCCGTACCTGCCTCAATCCCGAAGGTCAATGTCTTGATCTCATTCCGCATAACCTCTATAATTGAAAGAGGGATCTCATCAAGCCTCAGGGACGGAAAATGGACACGCTTACCGGCACGTATAAGCTCGGCAGTGATTTCCACAAGACGCGGATGAAATGAAACTCCTCCCCCGATAATACCGACATCCTCTGTATCGGTTTTGAGCGGGAGAATTTTATCACAGACAAAACGATAAGAGTTCCCCAAAAGGCAGAATGGGCATTTTGAGGGACAGCCACGCGTTCCTTCTACAAGGAACATTCCGGAAAATTCAGTCTTTTCCGCAATAACGGCTGATGTTCCGAGAGTTTTACCTTTGTGCCGGCACATCTTTACAGTAAAATCTTCCGGAGTAAAAGATCCCAAAGTCCCGTCTCCCCGGTATGAAACCTTGAGTCTTGCCGGATTATAAACCCAGTCGAATCTGCTCAGTTCATCAACAACTTCGTCCCTGTCTTTGCCTCTTATCTCCCTGTACTTTTCCATAAAATCCGGCATGGTCGATTCAATGTCGCCCATGAGAAAGAGGTCTATAAAGCTGTGGATGGGCTCCGGGTTTGAAATTACGCATATACCCCCGGCAACAACGATAGGGTCTTTCTTTCTTCTTTCTTCAGAATGCACAGGTATGGAAGAAAGGCGCAAGATCTTCGGGATGTTTACAAAATCCATTTCAAAGGATATTGTGAGGAATATGCATTCAAAAGACTTAAGAGGTCTTCCGTTCTCTATGGATATGCATTCACCGTTCTCTTCGAGAAAGCACCTCTCGCAGACAACATCATCATAACTGTTCAGTGTTTTATACAGGATATGGGCGGCGAGGTTGGACATGCCTATATAGTATGTATTCGGGAATACCACGCATACAGGGATTTTGCCGCCCCATTTTTTTACTATTGTGCCGCTCTCGGATGCAAGAATCTCTTTGCGTCCTGCACCCTGCTTTTTCAATTGACTGGACGATGCACGCCGCATGATTCACAAGCGTTTAGCAGATATAAGCACACTACATTCCATACTGTTCTTCATCCACCATCCACTGTTCACTGTTTAATCCGCCTGTTTCCTTAAGAAAGTCGGTATATCGTATCTGTCGTCGTCAATATCAATGATATCGCTTTTCATCTTTATCTCTTTATAGTCTATGGCAACCTTCTTCTTCATAAAGGGCGGCAGGTCTTCACTGTCAAAAAGCCTGCTTTTGCTGAGCATATCGGTTGCATCCTCATCTACAACAACCTTCTCCTCAAAACCGGTGGCGATGACCGTTATCCTCATCGCACTTTCCATATTCTCATCATATACAAGCCCCCATATGATCTTTGCTTCATCGTGCGCCTGTTCCTGAATCAATGAGGAGGCTTCGTGCACCTCATGGAGGGTCATGTCTTTATTCCCTGTTACGTTTATCAATACCCCTCTTGCCCCGTGAATAGAGATATCTTCAAGAAGCGGACTTGAAATGGCCTTCTGGGCTGCATCCCTTGCCCTGTTTTCACCTGTGGATTCACCTATGCCCATGATCGCCATTCCCCGCTCGCTCATGATGGTTTTTACATCAGCAAAATCAACAACCACATGGCCTGACCCTACTATTAAATCTGATATGCTTCTCACGGCATTGAGAAGCACCTCGTCTGCCTTAAAAAATGCCTCCATGATGGTCATGTGTTTGCCGCCGATGGACAGAAGCCTCTGATTCGGAATGGTAATGAGAGAATCAACACGGGTTTTTAACTGTATTACCCCGGATTCTGCCTGTTTCATCCTGTCTTTACCTTCAAAAGCAAAGGGTTTTGTCGTAATTGCAACTGTTAAAGCACCCAGTTCCTTTGAAATTTCAGCGATGACTGAAGATGCGCCGGTTCCGGTGCCGCCTCCAAGCCCGCAAGTAATAAAGACCATATCAGCGCCCTTCAGGTGCTCGATAATCTTTTCCGTATCTTCCAGAGCTGCCTTCCTGCCGACTTCCGGGTCCGCGCCTGCGCCGAGCCCCCTTGTCAATTTGCTTCCTATCTGTATCTTAACTGCTGCCTTGCATGTACTCAAAGACTTGACATCAGTATTGACTCCGATAAACTCAACACCTGGAACACCTGCGTCCACCATGTTGTTTAAAGCATTGCATCCTCCACCCCCAACCCCCACAACTTTTAATTTTGCTGAAAACCCGTTATCCTCATCCATATAAAAGACTCTGCTCACAACAACACCTCCTTAGAAAATTTCTTTAAACCATTCTCTCATCCTGTTGAGAAGATTATTACTATTTATTAATTTAAATAATGATTTCCTGCTGTTATACCTTTTGCGCCTCTTTATATTGGAATGCTTAAAACCATAAACGAGAAGCCCGACCCCGGTTGCGTATATAGGATTATTAACCACATCAACAAGGCCGCCCACACCCACAGGATACCCCCTTCTTGTAGGGAGGTTGAAAATATTTTCGGCGAGTTCGGGAATACCTTCGAGGTTTGCGCACCCTCCGGTGAGTACAACGCCTGATGCAAGCAATCTTTCAAAGCCTGATTTTTTAATCTCGTCATAGATCATAGATGATATTTCTTCAACCCTTGGTTCTATTATGTCTGCAAGGGTTTTTCGCATGAGTGTTCTCGGTTTTCTCCCGCCCACACTGGGGACTTCAATAGTTTCATTAGCACCTATCATGTTGGCAAAAGCACAGCCGTATTTCTTCTTTATCTTTTCTGCATCATCAATAGGTGTTCGCAATCCGATGGCAATGTCATTCGTAATACTATTCCCTCCATAGGGCAAAACTGATGTATGCTTTATACTTCCCGTTGCAAATACGGCAATATCACTTGTGCCGCCTCCGATATCGACCAGAGCAACGCCAATCTCTCTTTCTTCGGGCGTGAGAACCGCCTCAGACGAAGCAAGCTGTCCAAGTATGATATCGTCTACCGTAAGCCCTGCCATACGACAGCACTTTATTATATTCTGTGCTGATGAGACGCTGCCGGTAACAATATGTACCTTTACCTCAAGTCTGACCCCTGTAATCCCGAGCGGGTCCCGTATCCCGTCCTGGTCGTCTATGATAAATTCCTGTGGAATGACATGAAGAAGTTCCCTGTCTGCCGGTATTGCAATTGCCTTTGCAGCATCAATCGCCCTTGCTATATCATCAGGCTTCACTTCTTTCTCTTTAATTGCAACGACACCGTTGCTGTTAAAGCTCTTGATGTGAGCGCCCCCTATGCCTGCCAGGCAGTCGCTGATCTTTATGCCAGCCATTAATTCAGCTTCTTCCACGGCTTTTTTTATTGAGGTAATAGTGCTTTCCATATTAACAACAACCCCTTTTCTAAGGCCCGTAGACGGGTAAGATCCTATGCCCACTATGTTTATCTTCCCCTCGGCTACCTTCCCCACAACAACACATATCTTTGTGGTTCCAATATCGACCCCTACGAGAAGCTCATCTTCTTTAACCATTGTTTACCCCTTCCTTTCCTGGATGATTCCACCTTTTTCGAACCTTGCGTCTATACACTTAATCAGGAGTCCCCGTTTCTTTGCGTCTTCAAGGATAGAGATAGCCCTCTTAAGCCTTCCCTTCTGATCTTCCTTGCCGAGCACTATCTCCACCCCGTCTTCAGCGCCGAAAAGTGTTATGCTGCCTTCGTCATATGCAATTTCCGATATGGCATCTCTCTTGATAACCCCTTCAGCAATCCATCCGGTTGTTTCCTTGTAGAGGCTCCTTGCGTCCGTCTTGCTTCCGGCATTAATAACAAACATGTTTTTTATTCCGCCTTTTGTTAAACATCTATATGGTTCCCCGTATTCGTCGAGTATGCTGATAATACCCTGGTTATTCACCCATAGAGCCGAGGGTGTTTTTTCTTTCACGTCTATAATAATAGAAAAAGGAAAAACCCTCTTTATCCTTACCTCTTTTACAAATGGATGCGACGTAATGACCTCTTTCATCTTTTGAACGTCTATCCTGAACAGATTTTCCCGCATAAAAGGGGATATCCTGCCCATAATATCGTTATCTTTCAGCTGACTTGCCCCGTTAATTCTGATATTTTTTATGAAGAACAAAGGCTCGTCTTTTGAAAATATGTATATTGTCGTTAGCATGGACAATATACATACAGGCACAAGAAAAAATATATACAGGATTTTTTTCATGTTTTTAAAGATGCCCCTTCTATAATTTGTTCAACAAGGTCGTCAAAAGACCTGTCAAGATATTCCCAGGCCTTCGGCACAAGGGATGTTTCAGTCATACCCGGAGAGGTATTGATATCGATTATAAGCGGGATATCTCCATTCACCATCATGTCAATCCTGGCGCATCCTGAAAGCCCGAAAGCTTTATATACTGTCAGGGCATAGTCATGCGCCCTTTTCTCAACTTTTTTGCTGATTTTTGCAGGTATGATATATTCCGTCATCCCCTTGGTGTATTTTGCCTCAAAATCATAAAACCCCTTCAACGGTTTTACCTCAATGACAGGCAGCACCTCATCGTTTGCTATGCCTACAGTTATTTCCTGCCCCTGGATATACTTTTCTATCAGGACTTTTTTGTCATATTTCAGAGCATTTTTAATAGCCCCGTCTTTCTCCCTTATTTTTCTGACAATTGATATGCCTATTGTTGAGCCTTCGTTGGCTGGCTTTACAACAAAAGGCACGGGGAAATTGACTTTGTCTCCGGCTTTACAGATTGCATAGGCAGGAGTAGGCAGCCCGATTCTATCCAGCAGTATCTTCATTATCCCCTTATCCATTGAGATAGCCGACGCGAGTACGCCGGATCCGGTATAGGGAATGCCCATCATTTCGAGAAGCCCCTGGACCGTACCATCCTCGCCCCATCTGCCGTGAAGGGCAATGAAGACAACCTGAACCTTCCGGTTTTTCAAACTCTTTATAAGTTCGTCTGCTGCATCTATCCCTACGGCGTTGTAACCGCTGCGTATAAGGCTATGAAGAATTGCGCTGCCGCTCTTCAAAGAAATCTCTCTTTCCGAAGACTTCCCGCCCATGAGAACCCCTATTTTTTTGTCTTTCATATTACCTTCATTCATGGTTTCAGCTCATCATCAATAATTCAAACTGCATAAATTGTTCAAGTTGTTCAAACCGCTTGAACCGCTTCTTTTAATTTTCATTAAATCCCCACATTTCCACTTCTTCCTCCAATGCAATCCCCAGTTTTTCAAATACCTCTTTTTTGATCCTGTCAATGAGCGTCTTTATGTCCTGCGCTGTTGCACGGCCAAGGTTCACAATAAAATTAGTATGTTTCTCTGAAACACAGGCATCGCCGATTTTCAAACCGCGCAGCCCTGCCTTTTCCACATACTGCCATGCAGGTTCTTTGCCTACACTCTTGAATATAGAACCGGATGAAGGAAATTCCATAGGGTGCCTCTTTTTTCTTTCAACAAAAACATATCCCATATCTTCCTGTATCTTCTTTCTGTCCCCTGTTTTTAAACGGAAAACGGCATTTATCACACATTCTGTAGTTTTTACAGGCGACGATCTGTAGCTGAATGAAAGGGCCTTCCTGTCAAGAGTTGTAATATTCCCCTTATCGTTCAATACTGTTACACTCTCCAATACATCGGAAATTGATGCACCGAAACTCCCGGCATTCATCTTGATTCCGCCGCCGACAGTGCCCGGTATCCAGTACAGTTTTTCAAGACCGGCAAGCCCCCTCATAGCGTTGTCTTTTATAAATCCTTTCAGGGATGCACCTCCGGAAACCTTTACCACAGCTCCTTCCTGTGTCCTATTATGCTGTAAACGCCGTATCTTTGTTATCCTAATGATTGCCCCATTAAAACCTTCATCATGGACAATTATATTCGTACCGTTGCCTACAAACCGGTATTTAATGCCCTCTTCTCTTAAAATACGCATCGCCTTCTGCAGGTCAGCCTCGTCTGCGGGATAAACAAGGTATTTTACAGGACCGCCCACTTTCATGGATGTGTACCTTTTCATGGGCACATCCGTTAAAACAGTACCTTTTATTCCCCAGTCTCTCAATCTCTCCCTGCCTTTTACTACTCACAACGGGCAGGTTTGAAACCCGCCCCCACTTTTTCACTGTTCACTATTCACTGCTTTTCCCATTCGGCTTTAAGCCTGTCGCATATCTTATTAATATCGCCTGCACCGAGAGTAACAACAGTATCGCCGGCCTGTACAAGCTCCAGAATCTTTTCAACCACATCCTCTTTTGTCGGGGCAAAAAGCACGTTCTTGTGCCCGCTGGCACGTATCTTTTCCGTAAAAAGCATTCCGTTAATACCCTCGATTTTTTCTTCAGAGGCAGCATATATCTCTGAAACTATCAGGATGTCAGCTTCATTGAATGAGGTTATAAAATCATCCATCAAAGCCTTTGTTCTCGTGTACCTGTGAGGCTGAAATGCAACAATAATCCTTTCTTTGCTTATCTTCCTTATTGCCGACAGCGTGGCTTTAATCTCAGTCGGGTGATGTCCATAATCGTCAATAAGCTTTATGTGCCCGTTCCATTTTACCTCGAGCCGTCTCTGGACACCTGAAAACATTTCCAGCGCTTCCGCAATCTTAGGAAAGGGGATATCAAGTTCTATGCCGACGCCGCAAGCTGCCAGCGCATTGACAACATTGTGGATACCGGGCATGGCAAGATTGATAATGCCCAACTCATAACCCTTATACACTACCTTAAAAGTTGTTCCTGCTTCGTTATATGTAACACCCTCCGCCCTCAGGTCTGCCTGTTTTGAAAGTCCGTAGGTCATATACCTTCTCTTCAATTGAGGGATAAGGCTCTGGACATTAGCATTGTCAATGCATATGATGTCAAGCCCGTAAAAGGGTACTTTATTGAGAAAGGTTAAAAATGCAGCCTTTATATCGTTGAGGTCCCTATAGAAGTCGAGATGCTCCATATCTATGTTTGTTGTTACGGCAATTGTCGGAAAAAGAAGGAGAAATGTCCCGTCACTTTCATCCGCTTCTGCAACCAGGAATCTGCTGTCGCCGAGCTTTGCATTGCTGCCGAGGCTGTTTAACTTACCGCCTATGACGCATGTCGGGTCCATACCTGCATGTCCGAGGATCGTAGACACTATAGATGTTGTTGTTGTTTTCCCGTGGGATCCTGCTACGGCAACACTATATTTCATCCTCATGAGCTCTGCAAGCATTTCAGCTCTTTGTATCACAGGGACAAAAATCTCTTTTGCCTTCTGTATCTCCGGGTTGTCAGGTTTTACCGCCGATGATATGACAACCACGTCAGCATCCTCAACATTTTCTTTCTTATGGCCATAAAATATTTTTGCGCCAAGCTGTTCAAGCCTTTCGGTGGTATCGGTCTTCCTGATATCTGATCCTGTAACGGTAAAATCGAGATTTAACAGTACTTCAGCGATACCGCTCATTCCAATACCGCCGATACCGACAAAGTGTATTTTTTCTATCTTGTGAAGAACCATATTCAGCCCCTGTCCATGGTTGTCTGATCACGGTTTACATGTTTGATTTCAGGCATACGGACTTTCTCCTTTTCCGTGAACTGTGAACTATTTTACTTTCCCTGCTATCTCTTCCTGCATCTTTGCAATGATTTTTTCCTGCGCATCATCCACATACAGCCTGCCGATATTTTCACCCATCTGTTTCAGTAATACCGGCTCATTCATGAGGTGTTTTATCACATCATGAAGCCTTTCCCCGCTTGCTTCATCATTGCCGACTATGTATCCTCCGCCGGCATTTTCAACATGAGACGCATTTTTCCATTGATGCTGTCCTGCCGAGAATGGATACGGTATTAATATTGCCGCTTTTCTGAAATATGCAAGCTCGAAGATTGTTGATGCGCCTGCCCTTGATATAACTACGTCGGACCGGTTGTAGTAATTAGCCATATTGTCGGTAAAAGGAAAAACCTCATGTCTTATTTTCGTTTTTTCATATGCTTCTTTAAGTCGCGTATAGTCTTCCGCCCCTGTCTGATGATAAATAACGGCATTTTTGTATCCCTCCATGTAAGGCAATAATGAAAGGACCGACTCGTTGATGCTTTTTGCCCCCCTGCTTCCCCCAAAAACGAAAATCCCGAATGTTTCATCGTTCTTTGCTTCCCTGGGAACTTTCACAGCCTTTCTTACAGGGTTGCCTGTATAGTATACGCTTTTGCTTTTCAGCAACTGGCCTGATTCTTCGAAACTGATAAAGGTTGCCTTTGCGTATTTTGAAAGCACCTTGTTTGCAAGTCCGGGCTCGGCATTCTGTTCGTGGAGAAATACCGGTACACCAAGGATGGCGCCTGCAAAGATGACCGGTACGGATGTAAAACCGCCCATCCCGAGAATTGCATCCGGTTTCTCCTTCTTTATAATTCTAATACAGGTGCATATACCTTTCAGGATATAAAAGAGCGTGGCAATCTTATATACTGCGCTTCTACCCAAGAACTGGCGTGCCTGAACAAAAAGGAGCCTGAACCCATACTGGGGGATAATTTTACTCTCAAGTCCGTAAGTAGTCCCGATGAATGCAACCTGATTGCCCTGTCCCTGCGCAGCAAAGGTCTCAGCCACGGCAATGCCGGGAAAGATATGCCCCCCGGTCCCTCCTGCCGATATGATGAGTTTCATATACGCTCCTTCTCCGCTTTGAGCATTATCCCGACGAGCGGCGTCAATACAAGGTGAGCTGTTAACGGCTGATATAAGAGCCCTGTTGAAAGCTTTAAACCCAGCACCATAAAAATATCCGTTGCGATATATAGAAAACCGAAAAAGACCATAAGCTTGATAAAATTGCTCTTTTTTACAAATCCGAGAAAAGCCAGGATTAAAAATACAAATGATGCTGCCAGAAACAAATATTTTTCCACACCGTTTATCTTTACCCCGCCGCCAAGTATGTTAATGCCCTTGTCAAAAATAAGCAGGGCTGTTATGATGGCCAGTGTATATCCTGCTATGAAGGGAATCAGACGGTTCTTGCCGATTATGAAAAGGAAAAACACGGCAGCTATGGACATGGGAAGTATAAAAAGCGGTTTCCCGATCATAAAAAGATTAAAAGCAGAGGAAAGAAAAAGTATTGAAAGGGCTGTAATCTCTTTGTACAGATTCTTTCCTTTTTCTTCAATTGTAATTAAATAAAAGGTTAATCCGTAAAAAGATACAAATACAATAAGAGCATCAAAGGGATATTGGACGTTCATCTTTGGATATATGGCAAAAAATACTGTCACGACAAGGACGAAACATATAAAGGGATATTTCATTGCAGCGATATACTTTGCCGGTATGAGGTATATAAGATAGGCAGCTCCAAGGCCTAAACATATCATCAGTACCTTAACCACATTAAGCTCACGGGAAAAACCATAAAGCAAAATAGAGGCTGCCATATAAACAAATATCTTCTTCAAAGCGATTCCACCATCTCCTTAAATATGTTCCCTCTTTCTTTGTAGTCTTTAAACATGTCGAAGCTGCTGCACATGGGAGAAAAAAGGACTGTATCGCCCGCCCCGGCAACCTCATATGCTTTTTTTACCGCTGTGCTCAAATCGTCTTCAATGTAGGTCTTTGTATGTCCACCCAATTCATCTGATATACGTTGGCTTGCCTCTCCTATCAGTATCATGGCCTTTACCTTTTTCATGAGGTCTTCCATGACTTTATAACTCCCGCCCTTATCCCTTCCTCCCGCAATAAGCACAACATTTTTCTCCATGCTCTCCAGTGCCCTTTTTGTAGCGTCTACATTCGTAGCCTTTGAATCGTTATAGAACTTTACTCCCTTCAATTCCCTCACATACTCAACCCTGTGAGGCAGTCCCCGGAAGCCCTTGAGCGTCTCTTCTACAACACCCCGATCAATACCGTATATATGGGAAACAAGGAGTGCTGAGAGGATGTTTTCCGTGTTATGAATACCCACAAGCGGAGATATATCCCTTTTATACGTGGTTTCTCTTCCCATCAGCCTGACAAACATAAAGTCGTTGAAGAAAAAGGCCCCTTCTTTTAATATCGTATTGCTTTTAAAAAAAAGTGTCTTTGCCTTTATCTGCCTCTCAACGGAGAGGTCTTTATTAAATATGGCCCAGTCTGTCTCTTGCTGGTTTTCAAAGATCCTGTATTTGGCAGCTTTGTATTCGTCAAAGCTCCTGTATCTGTCAAGGTGATCCTCGGTAAGATTCAAAAGAATCGCCGTATCCGGGCGAAAGGTTTCAATTGTTTCAAGCTGGAAACTGCTTATTTCAAGTATGACGTATTTTGCCTTTTTTCCTTCCAGCACATAGTTTATAAGGGGATTGCCGATATTGCCGCCGACAAAGACAGATCCGAATGCTCTATCGAATATGTCACCGATAAGGGAAGTCACGGTGGTCTTTCCGTTTGTACCTGTTATTGCAATAATCGGTTCATTAACAAATGAAGATGCCAGCTCAGTTTCTCCTATAATCTTTGTCCCGCTTTTGCGAGCCTCCTGAAGGTAAGGCATTTCGCTGTCAACCCCTGGACTTATAACAATCAGAGGGTAACCGAGGAAGTCCTCTCTGTTATTTCTGCCGAAATAACCTTCAAATTCAATGCCTTGTAGTTCCTTTAGTGCTGCTGCAAGCTCCTTTTCTGCTTTTGTATCGATAATAGTAATTTTTTTCCCAATACTGTTCAAAAATTTTGCTGTTGCAACCCCTGTTTTACCAAGACCGACAATAAGTATCTTGTCCGGAAGATTCATAACACTACCCCTCTTGTTCGGGATATAAGTATGAGTATGTGAACTGCGAACATCCTTCTCACCTCAGTTTTAGCGTGCTCAGTGCCAGAAGAGCCAGTATGAAAGAAATAATCCAGAAGCGCACTACAATTTTCCCCTCATTCCATCCTTTCAACTCAAAGTGATGGTGTATCGGCGCCATTCTAAAAACCCTCTTCCCCCTCCATTTAAAGGAAAGCACCTGTATTATGACCGATAATGTTTCTATCACGAATATTCCACCCGCTATGATAAGTAAAATCTCCTGTTTTATAATAATGGCAATAACAGCAAGCCCCGCACCCAGTGACAGAGAGCCTGTGTCACCCATAAATAATTCTGCAGGATAGGTGTTATACCACAGGAAACCGATACCTGCCCCCAGCATAGCCCCGCACAGTATAGCAAGCTCCCCTGCGCCCTTCACATAAAATATTTGCAGATACTGGGCAAACTTTACATTACCGGCAAGATATGCAAAGAGTATAAAGGTCGAACATACGGTTAAAACAGGCCCGATCGCCAGTCCGTCAAGTCCGTCTGTAAGGTTGACCCCGTTCGATGTGCCGACAACGATTAACACACATAAAAGGATGTAAAATATGCCGAGATCAGGGGTGATATTTTTAAAAAAAGGCACAGTAAGCCCCGTTATAAAGCCGCCTTTCATATACAAGAGTGCACCGACGACAAGCGTAAAGAAGATTTGGAAAATAAGTTTTGTCCTGCCGGGTACACCTTTTCCGCGTTCATTCTTCAGCTTTTTTATATCATCCATGAAACCGATGCCTCCAAAAGACAGAAGCACAAAGGTTACTATCCAGACATAGGGGTTTTTCAAATCAGACCATAACAACGTGGGGATAATGGTAGATACAAGGATTACAAAACCGCCCATTGTAGGA